>Ga0079992_133379_pt1 | contig 94983 bp, 100 predicted proteins | sample FaiFalFF_MnMetaG_3_FD_69197 | JGI IMG/M metagenome (GOLD analysis project Ga0079992, IMG submission 69197) | Freshwater microbial communities from Yellowstone National Park, Wyoming, USA - Fairy Falls B (FF_Mn_B) MetaG (SPADES assembly) (version 2) | ecosystem: Environmental > Aquatic >...
TCTCTGGGCGATGACCGGCTTTTACTTAGCAGAGCCCCCACCTCCGGGGTTCTGGCCACCGCCTGCCGCTTGACCGTGGCCCTGGGCGGCTGGCGTGGCCCGCTGGTTTTGATCTTCTATCAGGCGTCTGAGGACCCACTTGCAGGCATTCAAGATCTCCCGGTCATGTTTGACGTCAACCGCGGTCCATCTTAATTCAACTATGACCTCCCCCTGTTGCACTGACTCATATTCGACCTCGCCTTTCTGGCGGTGGGCTTCAAGTACTCTCGGGTGCAGGAAGCTCTTCCATAGCCCTGACTTTACGGGGAGGGCTGGCTGGAATGTGAATGTGTTGTGATATGTGAATTGTTGAGCCCGTTGGAGGTCAGCCTCTAAAGCCTTGATCTCGGCATCTATCTGCTCCCTGAACTGCTTCAACACTTCCAGCCGAATCCTAAGCTTCTCGAGGTCCAAGGCCAGGGCTCCACTCATCACGCTTCGCCTCCAGCCACCGGTTCCACTTTAGGCGTGTTGAGGTTCGGAGGTGGTGGGGGTACCGGCTGGTGGTAGAGGCTGTCGAAGACGCCGCGTTTCTCCAAGTCATTAATAATCAGTCGGCGGATGTACTCACTTATGGAGATGCCCAAGGCATCCGCCACCATCTGGATCCGGGCGTAGATTGAGCGCTCAACACATGCCCCCAGCATCCTTTTGTTCGGCTTCATTTGACGTAGCCGTTCAACGAGGCTCCTTAAAAATTTTTCGGACTCGTCCGATACAGCCGTTAAACAGGGTCGTAAGGTTTATTAACCTCGTTTTAATGACCCGTTATTAACGATGAGCAGATTCCTGCCCCTGAAGGATGAAGCCCAGAAAGCCATCGAAAAGGTCGTCGAAAAGAAGGTCCGCACCGTGAGGGAAATCTATAACACGCTTTTTGACGAAAGTTTCAAGGCTTATGTGTTAGTGTTGCTCCAACTCCATGAACGTGAAGTATGCACCTGGAACGACTTATTCGAAGGCTCTGGACTTAAAGGTTTGGGTGCAAGCACGGGTACAGTTGCTAATGTGATCAAGGTGTTGGAAGAAGGTGGGGTCGTTCAAAGGGAGAAGGCCCCCTTCCCCTTTAAGACTAAGTATCGTTTGGTTGTGAGAGACCCTCCCATAGATGCCCTCTCCTACCTGCTTAATGAAATCCTGAACAAGATTGATTCGCCCGAGCAATACCGGTGGCTGGTGGTGGAGAGATGGCCACGTATTGCTGAATACTTCCTGTGGGTCATAGTCAAGTATTTCGCTGAGGGAAATGGTGCTCATGCAGCCATCGTCGGCTTCATGTTGCTGGACTACCTGTACCATCTGGTTGCAAACATGCCTGAACAGCTTCAATCGGAGGTGCTGACCGGGCTTAAGAGAATCACGGAGGAGGCCCCCGAGCTGAAACCGCTCAAAGAAATATTGGCGAAGTCCACCTGAAGCCACCCTGCTTGGAGATGGGCTCATGGCCTTCACGGGTGGGCACCTGCACCCTGGCATCAGGCATAGAAATAATGCTCATGTGAGCATTATTTCCACCTTCCTTTTCCCATCTAGCTATCGTCTGTCGTGGGACGCCTATGATCGAGGCCACCTCGGCCTGCGTCCGCCCAGGATAAACGGGCAAATTTTTCCCGTTTCCTGGGCTGCAGGTTCCCTCAAGAGCATGGTTGGATGATTAACAAGCCATCCAGCATACGACCCATGCTAGGACAGACCATGATGGGTTGCTGGATGGCTCCTTCCCTTGAGCGGTCATGGCGTGCTGAACCTCGGGCGGCTTGAACGCTATTTCCCTGGCCGCAAGGGTGGACATCTTACCTTCCTTGACCTTCTCAACGATTGTATCTTTAATTATACTATCACCGAGAGCCTCCTTCACCTTCTCAACAATTGTATGTCTAGTAATACTATCGCTTGTACGCCAGCTCCATCACCGCATGAATTGAAGCCTTCTCCTCCTTGATCACTTCAGAGATTTTAACAATATTGTTACTATCGCCGAGAGAAAGCAGCCGGTAGCAATATTGTTCGCTTATGCCGAGTAGTGTGGCGAACTCCTTCCTCCGGCTCTTCTTCTCGGCCCCCCGGGTCTCAGAGATTTTCCCTTTAATGGGACTATCGCCGAGAGAAAGCAGGTCGTAGCACCCAAATATTCATGCCATGGCTTCTCATGATGTGGCCTGGTCAGGGGGTGGCTGGTTTTGGTGGTGGGAGCGGCTTCATGGGTGAGCAGCATCCCCTGAGGAATAATTCTCTCTTCACAGGCTGTGTTTCCCCGCAACACGCACAGGGCACTGTGAATGTGAACGCTTCACCTCAATCGTGAGGGCTGTTCACACTTTTATGAGTTGGATGAGCTCCGTCGAGTTGGAGCGGGAGGAGGAGGGGCTGGTTTCAAGGACGAGGCTGGAGGACCTGGCATACTTCATATCCAGGTTCGACGAGGCCAGGGATGTCTATGAGCAGCTGGGCTGGGTGGAGAAGATCCTGGGCCGGCTGACGCCCGAGGAGGCCTCCAGCATCAGCATCCCAGACCTGCAGGACTTCCACAAGTATGCGGAGCTGGCCAGGTGCTTCGCCAACGCCCAGCGCATAGAGTATAATGACCACTCCGTGTACTACGTCCTCCCCCTGCCGGGGTACGCCAAGGGTTATAAGTACCGCTTCATATCTGAGTCCGAGATCCCCAGGCTGGACCCGAAAGACCCCGAGGCCGTGTATCACCTCGGCAAGCAGTGGATCCACTACGGCGAGGGTGAACACGCTGCCGTCTGTGAGGTCGAGTGGCCCGCGGTCTGGGCCTCGGTCTCCGAGGCCCTGTTCTGCATCAGGCTTCCCAGGGCGGTGAGCCTGTGGCCCAGCCCCAGCAGCTTCGGCCACTGGATGGGGTTGAGGTGGTCCTACAGGCATATGGTGCATAGAGAGGTGCCCTGCACCAGCATCAAGCTGAGCGCAGGGGAGTTCACGGCCCTCAAGGCCGAGTTTGAATGTGTGCTCTCCAGGTACCTGGGCGGGATCGTCAGGGAGGTCCGGCTCAGGTTCCTCGAAGGCATGCCCATCCACAGGAGGAGGAGGGAGGCCGAGGAGAAGGAGGGTGAGGAGGGGCGTTGAGGCTCCTCTTCCACCTCCTCGACATCTACCGGAGCATATTCGAGGAGGAGACCAGGCCCCAGTTCTTCAAGCTGAAGCATGAGCAGGAAGCCCATCAACAGTATGTGGCCCGGCTGAGGGAGAGCCGCTTCAACATCCTGAGGCAGGCCATCGAGATGGCGAGGGTGCACGGCCTCCAGCTCGATGATAGGGATGTGGACCTCTGCCTGAACCACCACGATGACGGGGCTGCCGCCAGGGTGCTGGCATCCCTCGAGAAGCAGCTGCCGGAGCGGGAGGAGGTGGAGTACGTGAAGGTGGTGAACCCGTTTGAGTGAGCTGGGCATCACAGCGCCGGGCAGGCCGAAGAGCAAGACCAGGAGCGTCATCCCATACAGGACCAGCTTCTACCAGAACATGGCGCTGATGCTGGGCTGGTACGCGCTCTACAGGGCTGAGAAGAGGTTCTTCAAGATGATGCACATGATGAACTCCATCATAGACCTGTGCGTCAACGACCCCGCCTCCAGGGTCAAGCTAGATGATGAGCTGGTCAGGGCGTTCAAGAAGTACTATTATGGGCCCCTCGATGACGGTGAGCCCGCCTTCTTCGACCTCAACCCCGTCTCCGTGAACAGGGCCAAGGGATATGTGGTGATCGGCAAGCCCGTGCCCATCATCACCGCCTGGGCCGGGCACGACCTCACATACCTGGCCTACGCCATAGGGTACTCCTACCCCATGGAGGACGGCACCCTGAAGCCCTACGACCTGAAGGGGGACGAGTACACCAACACCGTCAGCTTCTCCTACTGGTTCAAGCGCCTCAAGACCCTCATGCACGAGATGGAGCCCCTCTGCGCCAGGATCGAGCTTCAGCTGGCCGACGCGCTGCTTCAGCAGGGGATAGAGATGCTCACACCCGAGGAGGTTGAGCTCGTGGGCGGGGAGGAGGAGCATGGCGAGCCGCATACTGCTTGACACCAACAGGTACCTGGGCATCGCGGTCATGGGTATGCGTGACAGTGGGAAGAGCGCCTTCCTCGAGTGGGCCGGTGAGCAGTACTACCACCACGGCTGGATCATCTGCGACCTCTTTGATGCGGGCGACTATGAGAACCTGTTCTGGTGCGTGAAGGACAGGAAGCGCTACCCCATCCTCCTGCTGCACCCCCGCTATGTGAGTGTGGAGGCCCCGGATGACTATGTGAAGCCCGTGCCCGATGATACGAGGCTCTCCCAGGTGCTGAGGGAGGCGGATGAGGAGAGGCGGGTGGTCTGCCTCAGCCCAGGCTTCTACAGGGGCGAGGACTACTGGGAGACGCTGGCCAGGATCCTCTGGGTGCTGCCGGAGGTGAACCGGGACCAGGTGAAGAGGAACATCCTGGTGCTGCTGAGGGAGAGCAGCAACATCGCCTTCTCCCACCTCAGGATATACAGGGCTGAGAGCCAGACCAGGAAGGCCATCCTCCGCTTCATGAGGGTCTCCAGGCACTACAGGACCGGCTTCATCTTCGACGCCCAGCGCCTCACGGACATATACAAGGCCATCCGGGTGCTGATAGACAGGATCATAGTGAAGAAGACCCCGCCCTACACCCTGCCCGACGAGCTGCAGTTCATACACAGGAGCATCGAGGAGAGGAGGGCTCAGGCGGCGCAGACCATAGGCATGGATAACGCGTGGAGGCTCTACCCGCCCATCAGCGCCCTCTACCCCCACGAGTTCTACGCGGTCTGGCCCGACGGCTTCTTCACCAAGCTCACCAACCCCCTACCATCCTTCCGGCACAAGCAGCCCGAGGACAGCTTCACCGAGCTATCGGGTGTGCGGTTCACATTCAAGCAGCCAGCACAGCAGCAGCAGGCGGTGAAGCCCGACCGTGAAGCCAGGCGGCTGGAGAGGGTCAGCACCATAATGGCGCTCAAGCAAAAGGGCCTCTCATACGAGGAGATCGGGAGGCAGCTGGGCATCAGCAAGTCCGCTGTAGCCATGACCCTGAAGCGCTTCACACAGCGCCAGCTCGCTGCATCTGCTAGCCCGTGAGACTGCCTCAGCAGGCTGATACTGCAGTATCACCAGGTCCCCGAAGGCGAGGGGCTTGATACTCCAGTATCACGTGGACTAGGTAGAGAGAAACCCCGGTTTTATCCTGTGATGGGCAGCCGCAGGGTGGTTGTCGGGTTCTATCGTGATGAGGATGGGAAAGTCAGGCCCATCACGAAGAGGAGGGTGAAGGCCGTGAGGAAGGGCTCGGTGCAGCCCAGGGCCAGGGACTTCGGGGACAACCCCAGGATAAGGCACAGCCACGGGGAGCATGAGAAGGTCAACCTCAGGGAGCCCTGGGAGGTCAGGCACGCCATCAAGACCGGCAGGCTGAGGCCCGTGAGGCGGGTTGCCTAGAACCCTGAGGGTGGTGGGGCCTGGCCGTGTTATCTACCGCGGCGTACTGTATGAGCTGGTTGAGAGGCCCAGGCGGGTCCAGCGGAGGAGGCTGAGGCAGGCCGTAGCCTTCTACACCGATGAGGAGAGGCGCATCCGGCCAATTACTCCGAGGCAGGGCAGGCCGGTGCCCAGGGCCGAGGCCAGGATAGAGCCCCTGCAGGCGCCCCGGCCACCGCCTCCAACACGGGAGCGGCTCACGATCGACCCGCTGGTGAGGGAGAAGTATGAGGAGTGGCTCAGGCAGTTCCATGAGGACAGGGCAAGGGGGTCGAAGCGCCCGATGCTCCCCATAGGGGCGCTTCAACGCTACTATGAGACCAGGAAGGCCGCCTTCATAGAGGCCGGTGGCTCCCCTGATGCCTTCGACGAAGGCTTCGACAAGGTCGATATGTCCGTGGCCGTGGATGGGTGGCGGGACCTGGACAGTGAGCTGCGCAGGCATAATATCTGGGCCCGCAGCCAGGAGGAGGAGATACAGCGCATCAGGGAGAAGGCCATGGAGCATGAGAAGAGGGAGCGGGAAATCGAGAAGCTAATCGAGCAGTACGAGAGGGATATCGAGGCCGGCTTAATTAAGTGAATGGAGATGAAGTGGGAGCATCACCCCACCAGGGAGCATCCGGAGCGATACCACCTTAACTGCACCATCATGGAGGATAAACACGTCTTCGAGGCCAGCGTCATCAAGACGGACCGGGGGTATGAGGTGTACATACCCGAGCATAGAGCGGGGGCGCCCATGATCCTCACATATGAGAGCCTGGAGCGGGTGAACCGCTTCCTGCAGCTCCTAAGCCTCCCACCCCTTCGTCAATAAATGGGCCCCGCTCAGAAACCCCGTTGATCAGGAGTTTGCTCTCATGTAGGGTCGGACCCCACGTATATGCGATGTTAGAGGCTTCAGGACCTAGGTTCCTCTATTCCAGAACGATGCCTCAGCGCCCTTCCTGTAGGTTAACACCGGCCGAGGTAGCAGGTCATGACCCGGCCTCGGAGCCGGTGCACCGCGTACCTGTACATCCTCCCCCTGATCCTCTTTACCTGGATTGTTGCTGGCACCCGATGCTTTCTGCAGGTGGTGCTGTTGGTGTGCCTTGAGCCCTTCAGCGCCTCGATGAAGTAGGCCAGCTTCGTCCTGGCCTTCCACTGCACACCCCTCTCACACAGCGCCCGGAAGCAGGCCAGGCACACCTCATAGGCGTGCTGGGTGATGGCTAGGGATGCTGCTCCGGAGCCGCATATATCACACCACCCGTTCATCGGAAGCCCAGCCTCTCCAGCATCTCCTCCACGACCCTGCCCAGGTCGAACTCGGGAAGCCTGTAGGGCACCTGATACCGGAGTATCATACTGCCTCAACCCTTCCTGCGCAGCCTGTCAGCGAGCCTGTTGGGAATCCTCCACTTCTCCAGAATTAAATAGGCAGCCAACAGAATTAGAAGTAGGAACAAACCTGTGTACAATTAACTCATAGCTCATCATCAGAACGGGGGCCAGCGGCTTCAAGACCTCTCACCATGCAGGATCCTGACCACTTCACCCTCAGGAACCCTGTATCGCCCAGAGGGAAGCCTGACACCCTTCAGCCTCCCGTCCCTAATCCACTTCCACACGGTCTTGCGGCTCACGTTGAGCAGCAGCGCCGCCTCCTTGACCCTCAGCAGCCTGCCCACACTGGACATCCTACCCCATAAAAGACCAAATGGGCCGGAGAAGACCTAGGAAGGGAGATTCAAGGTGTGTGGTCTTCAAACGCTAACTCTTTTATGTTCGAAGGGGTTATAAGGGGAGGTTTGGGAGCCCGCACGCGTGGTGCAGGCATACTGTGTGAAGTGCCGTCAAAAGCGCGACATTAAGGATCCAAAGAACATCACGATGAAGAACAAGAAGCCTGCCGTCACCGGGTCATGCCCAGTCTGCGGCACAAAGCTCTTCAGGATAGGGGCCAAGGTGTAGATATTCCTCCACTAAATTTTTTCACATTCCCGTGCTTACCAGGCCAACCCTTACACCTTTATTCATACAACGACCTGGAAAGGGCTATTCATAGGGGTCGCGAAGCCTTCGCGGCAGGCCCACCCTCCCGATGCCCCAATGAAGACGGGGGCTTGAGGTCCCCCTGGCGCCCAGGGCCGCCTTGCACAGCAACCGCCTGATACACCCCCAGCTTTTTTAACTGGGAAGTGTGGTCTGACGCCCGTTGGGAGCCTCGGACGACTTCAAGGCCAGGGTGGTTCAACTTATTCTGGATGGTCGGGTGGAGGAGGCTCTGGATATCCTCTCGGCCTTCTACCGTACCAGCAAGCCTAGGGTGAGGGTGGGGGTAGTGAAGGGGCGCTGCCAGGGCATCTATGGGCTCTACGACCCCGCCCACAGCACAATATACATCTCCAGGGGTGACTATCTGAGGGACCCGCTCACCGTGCTGCACGAATTCTACCATCATCTGAGGTATAAGGACGGGAAGCATAGGGGGAATGAGAGGTATGCCGAGAGATTCGCCCGGGAATATGTGGAAGCCCACATGAGGCTTCACCGTACCATGTAGGTGTGGGCGGGCCTTGTGCAGGGTCGGTGTGGTCCTGGGCCCTGAGCTGGAGAAGTATTCTTTCCCCGGGGGGCATCCATTCAACAGGGAGCGATACCTCGCCTTCCAGAAGCTCTTCGGTGAGAGGTTCGGCGCGGTTGAGGGGGTTCTCATTATCAAGCCTCGTCCGGCGACGAGGGAGGAGCTGTCGCTCTACCACGACCCCGTATACATCGACTTCGTGGGGAGGGCCTCCCGCTGGGGTAGGGGATACCTTGACTACGGCGACACACCCGCCTTCCCAGGCGTGTTTGAGGCGGCAGCGTATACGGTGGGCAGCACCCTCGAGGCCTTCGACATGATACTCAGCGGAAGGGTGGAACATGCGTTCAACCCTCTGGGGGGTCTACACCACGCCAGAAGGGGGTCGGCGGGGGGCTTCTGCGTGTTCAATGACATCGGTGTTCTGATAGAGGCCGCACGCCGGAGGGGGTTTAGGAAGATTCTCTACGTGGACATCGATGCCCACCACGGGGATGGCGTATACTATGACTACGAGGAGGACCCGGAGCTCTACATAGTGGATATTCATGAGGATGGTAGATATCTGTATCCCGGGACCGGCTTCGCCAGTGAGAAGGGGAGAGGACAGGCAGAAGGCACCAAGCTCAACATACCTCTCCCCCCATACTCGGGCGACGAAGAGGCCCTCGAAAAGTGGGGGGAGGCAACAGCATGGCTGGAAACCTTGACCCCAGAGCTCATCATCCTCCAGTGCGGCGCCGACGGCCTCTCGGGAGACCCCCTAACCCATCTAAGGTACTCCACAAGGCTACACCGCGAAATCTCCGGATGGCTTCACGGGTTCTCCCACCGGGTCTGCGAGGCCCGGATGATTGCGCTGGGTGGGGGTGGGTATAACATCGAAAATGTGGCCTCTGCTTGGTGTGCCGTGATCGCCACCCTGCTGGACTGGTCCTACTAAAAGCTTAAATAGGCACCTTATAAGCTTGTCGCCGCTTCCAGGTGAAGATGGCTGAACCCCTCTAGGGAAGGGCTGGGCCCGTCTAATATCCCCGAGGCTCCGTATCGCTGCCCACGCTGCGGGAGGCATCCCATGTTGCTGGACACAACCATGGGGGAGATGTTCTGCGGCAGCTGTGGGCTTGTGCTGCGGGAGAGGATTGAGGAGGAGGGGCCTGAGTGGAGGGCCTTCTCGAAGGAGGAGAGGGAGGACAGGAGTAGGGCGGGCTCCCCCCTCTCCCTCGCGATACACGATATGGGCCTCTCAACCATCATAGCGCCATATGACAGGGATGCATCCGGCCGCGGCCTCTCCTCGCCCATGAAGGCAGCCATGGAAAGATTGAGGCTGTGGGACAGCAGGAGCCAGGTGAGGGAGTCCATCGACAGAAACCTTCGGCAGGCCTTTCACGAGCTGGATAGGCTGGCCGATAAGCTGGGCATATCTGAGGCTGTGATCGACAAGGCCGCCTACATCTATCGAAAGGCGGCCGAGCGGGGACTGGTGAGGGGCAGGTCCATCCCGGCCATGGTTGCCGCCTGCCTCTACGCGGCCTGCAGGGCGACCCTCACCCCCCGAACCCTCAAGGATATCTCGGCGGTGAGCGGGCTGAAGAAGAAGGAGGCCGCCCGCTGCTACCGGCTGATCCTCAAGGAGATGGATATCAAGATGCCTGTCAGCGACCCCATCATCTGCGTCTCGAGGGTGGCGGCCAAGGCTGGCCTCTCCGAGAGGACCAAGCGGAGGGCCATCGAACTCCTCAGGAAGGCCGTGGAGCTGAGGGCTACGGCTGGGAAGGACCCCATGGGTATGGCGGCCGCGGCCCTCTACATGGCCTGTGTATTGGAGGGTGAGCCGAAGACCCAAAGGGATGTGGCGGAGGCCGCCGGGGTGACAGAGGTGACGATACGGAACCGCTACAAGAACCTCAGAGCCCTCATGAACATATAGGAGTGTTAAATCTACCTATTCACTCCGGGCTTTCCGGCGGACGCAGGACTATAAATATTGGTGTAATCCCTCGGGGCTGAGGTGCGATTTTGTCTCACGAAGGTAAGATGACCTATGTTTCGCTTACGGCGGATGAGAGCATCCATGTAATGTACGAGGAGGCCCTAAGGAAGGTGGAGGGTGAGTTTGGGCGGCACCATCCCATGTTCATCGGGGAGTCTCAAGTCTATTCACACGAGGGGGAGTTCGAGGATAGAAGCCCCATCGACAAGACCATAATTCTGGGGTACTTCCAGAGGGGCAATCAGCAGCACGCCAGGGCCGCAGTCGCCGAGTCTAAGAAGGCCTTTCCCGAGTGGAGCGCGAGGGAGTGGAGGGAGCGTGTCAGAATAGTGAGGGCCGTGGCCGACCGGGCGGAGAGGGCCAGGTTCGAACTGGCGGCCCTGATCACCTACGAGGTGGGCAAGAACCGGTATGAAGCTCTGGCGGAGGTGGGTGAAGCCATAGACATGCTCAGGTATTACTGTGATATCTACGAGAGGAACGGTGGCTATGTGACGCCGATGGGACCTGGGGCGCCCGGCGAGAGGTGCTGGAGTGTTATGCGCCCCTATGGGGTCTGGGCGGTCATCTCCCCGTTCAACTTCCCCTTCGCGCTGGCGGCCGGGATGACCGCCGCGGCGCTGCTGACCGGCAACACCGTCGTGTTCAAGCCGACGAGCGAAGCCCCCCTCTCGGGCCTGAGGCTCTACCAACTCTACATAGAGGCTGGTGTGCCGCCCGGGGCCATCAACTTCGTGACAGGGCCTGGGGGAGCCTTCGGCGAAGCCATCGTAGCCCATCCCGACGTGGACGGGATCGCCTTCACGGGCTCGAGGGATGTGGGGATGTGGCTTTACAGAAACTTCGCCGCAAAGCAGCCCTATCCCAAGCCCTTCATCGCTGAGATGGGCAGCAAGAACCCCACCATCGTGACCGCCAAGGCCGACCTGGAGAAGGCCGTGGAGGGCGTCACGAGGGCGGCGTTCGGCTACGGGGGGCAGAAGTGCAGCGCGACATCCAGGGTCTATGTCCACACGGCGGTGGCGGATGAGTTTGTGAGGAGGCTTAGACAGAGGATGGAGGAGATAACCATAGGAGACCCGCGTAAGAGGGAAGTGTTTCTAGGGCCGCTCATAAACGAGGCTGCGGCCGCCAGATTCCGCGAGGCCTGTGAAACAGCCAGCAGGAGCGGGGGGGAGGTCATACCGGGCGGGAGGATTGTGGATGAGCGGCTGGTATCCAGGGGTCCCTATGTGAGGCCGGCGTTGATTACCGGTTTGCCGAAGGACCACCCCCTATTCAAGGAGGAGCTCTTCGTACCCCTTCTGCCGGTGGCCACGTTTACGGACCTGAAGGAAGCCGTCCAGGAGGCCAACAACACGGAGTATGGGCTGACGGCCGGAATCTTCAGCGAAGACCCGGCCGAGATAGAATATTTCTTCAGGCACATCCAGTTCGGCGTCTGCTATGCCAACAGGCGGGGTGGCGCCACCACCGGCGCCTGGCCCGGAGCCCAGGCCTTTGGTGGCTGGAAGGCCAGCGGTGCGACGGGGAAGGGTGTGGGCGGCCCCCATTACCTGCTCTCTTACCTGAGAGAGCAGGCCCAGACCGTCGTGGAGGAATAGGCTGAGTCCGTGTTCGAGGGGTGTAACCCTTCTTGTTAGTCGAAGGCGGTGAGTCTCAGGTCGAAGACAGGGTGGAACGGGAATCCGGCTCCGAGGCCCAGGGGGGGTCGCAGGGCCTTGAGGGGGGCGAAGAGCGTGAACAGGTGATTCCGGAGGACAGGATCGCACAGATGTACAAGGTCATTCTCGATGCGGGCCCTCAGGGTCTGACCCAGAGTGAGGCTTGGAAGGCGCTCAACCTGACCAGCAGGGAGGGGTCGCGGCTGGCCATAAGGCTTGAGCGTAGGGGGCTGATAAAGCGGGAGAGGGTGGTCCGGGATGGTAGGTGGACCTACCTCCTGGTCCCCCTCGTCCAGCCCCTCAGGTTCGTGTCGGTGGAGGAGGCCCCCTGTCTAACCTGCAAGTACGAGCCCCGATGCAGGCCGGGCAGCGAGATCAACCCCATCAACTGCCCACCCGACCTTTACGGGAAGGGTATCGCCGCCTGGGTCCTGAGGGAATGGGAGAAGAAGGTGAGGCAGGCCTCGGACGTCGCCAGCCTCAGGTAACCCTAAACTCCTCCATGATCCTCTCTATCTCTGCCACCGGGCGGCCCGACGGGTCGGCGATGGTCTGCAGCGCGGGCGGGGCCTCGTAGTAGGTGGGGATCCTGCCCCTGATCCTCTCCTCGTAGGTGGGTATGTGTTCGTTTTGGTAGAAGACCCCGATGGGCAGCCGGTCCCCGCCCTCCATGGATAGCATCATGGCCCTCAGCAACTTCTCACGTGCCTCGGAGGGGTCGTTGCTCTCCACCACCGGCTGATACCCCCTCTCCTCCAGCTTGTATATCCTCGGGATGGGCTTATTCGTCTGGGGGTCGATCCTGTCCTCGCCCCCGTACCATTCCTTCGTATGGATATCGTTGTATGTGGGACAGGGCTGGAAGACGTCGATGAAGGCCGAGCCCCTATGTTGGATAGCCCGTTTGATGAGCTCCTTCAGATGTTTCACGTCGTAGGCGTAGCCTCTGGCGACGAAGGTATAGCCCGCGGCCAGGGCGAGGGCGATGGGGTTCACCGCCTGATTGATGTTCGGCTTTGGCAGCGACTTGGTCTTGAACCCCAGGGGCAGGGTGGGTGCGGCCTGCCCCTTGGTGAGGCCATAGACCTCATTATCGAATATGATGTAGGTGATGTCCACATTCCTCCTCCCAGTATTCACGAAGTGGCCGGCCCCGATTCCCAGACCGTCGCCGTCGCCGCCCACCACGATGACCTCGAGGTGGGGGTTGGCCAGCTTGGCGCCGAGGGCGAACGGCAGAGCCCTGCCGTGCAGGGTGTGTATGCCATAGGTGTTAATGTAGTGGGGGGTCTTGCCCGAGCATCCTATGCCGGAGAAGATGGCAACCCTGTGGGGCTGAATCTGCAACTCGAAGATGGCGCTCTGTATGGCGCTCAGGATGCCGAAGTCGCCGCAGCCGGGGCACCAGTCGTTATGGACCGGTGTCCTGTAGTCCAGGAGCTTAAGCGCCATGGGTCAACACCACCCTCCTAGGCGCATTCTGAGTAACTACGGCCTTTAGGGCTGCATAGAGCTCCTCGCATGACATGGGCCTCCCCGTGTACTTGACGATATAGTGGTCCATCGATATCCCCGTCCTCTCCCTGGCGATCCCGGCCAGCTGGGCCGAATAGTTCATCTCCACCGCAACCCTCCTCCTGGCGGACTCCAGGGCCTCCCGCACGAAGCCGGTCGGAAACGGGTGGATCACCCGGAGCTGGATGAACCTGAGCTTGACCCCCTCCCTCCCCAGCATCTCCATGGCGTCGAGTATGGCCCCCTTGGTCGAGCCCCATGAGAGTATGAGGGTGTCGGCATCCTCATCGCCGAATACGTTAACCCTCTCCTCCAGGGGGATCTCCCGATCGGCCTTCTCCAGCTTACCCATCCTCTTCTCCATCATCCTCCTCCTCAACACCGGGTCCTCGCTGATGTGGCCGGCCTCGTCATGCTCGTCGCCGGTGTTCCAGAAGATGGCGTTGGGTGTTCCGAGGCGGACCCGGGGGGAGACCCCATCCTCAACGAACCGGAACCTCTTGTACTGGGGGTTCTCCGACAAGTACTTCAGCAGGGCCTCACCCTCCAGGAGCGCACCCCTATCGATCCGGACCTTTGAGAGGTCGGGGCGGGGTATGACGGCGACGCTGTTGGCCAGGGCTTTATCGAGCATGTGTATCACGGGGCATTGGTAGCGCTCCGCGTAGTTGAAGGCTCTGACGACATCCACCATCGCCTCGGAGATATCCCCCGAGGCCAGGATGATCCTGGGAAACTCCCCGTGCCCCGCGTGTAGAGCGAATCGCAGGTCGCCCTGCTCGTGTCTGGTGGGGAGGCCCGTACTGGGCCCCGCCCTCTGATAGAGTGTGACCACCACGGGCACCTCGTTCATACCGCTCCACCCCAGGCCCTCCATCATGAGGGAGAACCCGGGCCCCGAGGTGGAGGTGGCCGCACGCGCTCCGGCGAGGGAGGCGCCCACCGCGAAGGTTATCGCCGCGATCTCATCCTCCGTCTGCATGACGAGGATGGAGCCGTTCGCCGGGGCTCCCCCATCTGCCGTGGGTAGCGTGACCCCGAAGTTTTCGCGGGCCTCGAGAAACTCGCTCTCATCGGTGGCCGGCGTGATGGGATAGTAGGTCTGAACACGGCAACCAGCGAGTATCTTCCCCAACCCCACGGCCTGGGTGCCCTGAAGCATGAACCTGGCCTCCCCATCGGTCTTCATGGGTGAAAGCTTATGCCCGAAGCTCCGGTCATAGCCCTTCTCGACCACGTAATCATGGGCCAGCCTGCAGGCCATCAGGTTCATCTCGACCACCCTGGGCTTGTCTCCAAACTGATAGCGGATGGCCTTCTCCAGTAGGCCACCATCATACTCCGTGAGTGCGAAGGAGGCCGCCACCGCCATCACGTTGACGGTCCTGGAGATGGTGCTGAGCGCCACACCACCAAGCTTCTCACTCAGCTTGGCGAGGAGCTCCGAGTAGGGTAGGGGGTATAGGTGGACACCCCTCCTGCGGGCGGCTTCAAGGACCCCCTCGAGGGTTCCCGGCAGGCCCTGGGATGATAGGTACGTGGAGATGTCATCGACGAATCTGCGTTCCAGGGTGGGGATGGCCGTAATCTTGGCCTTCAGCTGCGCCGGGTCGAAGATGATGCCACCATCCGCAGCGACGTCGAGGGAATGCCGGATGACGGTCTCCTCGTCGAAGGCCGCCAGCAGGTCGATACGGTCCACATGAGACCTGACTACGGACCCGGACACCCTCACCTTAAAGTAACTGTGCTCCCCCTTGATGTTGGAGTAATACTCTCTCGTCCCATATACCCATAGCCCGCCGTAGGCGCAGGCCCGGCTGAAGATGGTGGCTGACGAATCCACCCCGCTGCCCTGGGCGCCCCCAATCACCCAAGCGAAATCACTATTGTTCACGCAGCCTCTGTAAGTAATGGAGCCGAATTATAAGGGTATAGGCTTTATAGTAAATACTGGTATGTAGGGCTGTGCACACCCGGAAGCTGCAGCGGGTCGGCTACTCCAGCTTCTCCCTAACCCTGCCTAGGGAGTGGGTCACCAACCGGGGGCTCAAGGCGGGGGATATCCTGGCGGTGATCGAGGAATCGGATGGGGGGCTGAGGGTTGAGCCCTGGAGGGAAAGGGAAACCACCTCGGTGTACCGGATGGTGGTCGACACAACCATGGCGCCCACCCTGATCCGCCGGTTGGTGATAGGGACCTATATGCTGGGCTACGACACCGTGGTCCTGGAGAGCCCCTCGGAATTCAGCGCGGAACAGCTGGAGTCCATCAGGAGCACCGTGAGAAGGCTTCGGGGCTTCGAGATCGTGGATGTTTCGATAAGGCAGGTGGTTGTTCAAAGCTTCCTGGACCCCACCCGGTTCCCGGTGGACAGGCTTCTCCACAGGCTTCAGTCGATGGTCTCCACCATGCTCGAAAACGTGCTTAGGGCCTTGGAGGAGGACAGGCCGGAACTAGCGAGCGAAGCACAGCGGATCAGGCTGGATGTGGAAGAACTATACTGGCTCATCGTCCGGCAGCTACTCCTCTCACTACGATCCTCAGGCGTGAGCAGGAGGTTGGGGATAGAGTCGCCGCTACATGCGGTGGGTACAAGGGTGGTGTCGAAAACCCTCGAGGAGATATCATCCTTCATCGAGGCGGCTGCGGGCGTTCTGGCCGAAATCCGACAGCGAGCATCTCAGCTGGACAAGGAGGTGAAGGATGAGCTTCTCTCCTACGGCAGACTGGTCTGGGACGTCCTCCGGGCCACGATGAAGGCGCTCTTCAACCCCGATATTCACCAACTTATGGAGGCCTCTGAACTTGAAAGCCAGGTCCACGAGCTTGCGAGGCGCGTCGCCGATAGGCTTGCCGGCCTGAAGGATGCGGGGCTGGAGGCGCCCCTAAAATCCCTACTCTGGCACCTACAGCTGGTGGACCGCTACTGTGGAGTGATACTCGAAATCACGGTGCACAGATATATCAGACGCCCAGCGGCTAGGGGAGCGAGGCAGCGGGCCACATCCAGCCTGTTAAGATAACCAGCCCCCTTACTTGGATACGGTACACCACTTCCCCTCACCCTCGTAGAAGGTGACCCGTACAACGTCGAGCTCGCTGGATAGGCTGTCAAATATCCACTTGCAGATGTTCTCCGCGCTCGGGACTGGCATCAACTCGTTGAGGTTGTGATGATCCAGCTTGGAGAGGTGCTTCCACACGATCTGTTTAAGCTCGTTGAAATCCATGATCACGTTGTCCCTCCAGCTTGGACCACCTTTAACTTCGCCCCTGATCTCCACGAGCACCCTGGCCGTGTGGCCGTGGTCAACCCCGCAGGTGGGATGGCCCACCAGCTTGTGCGCATAATCGATGTGGAATTCCATTCCTATCGTCATCAACTACCTGAGAACCCTCACGATCTCCGACACAGCATCATGTCTGTGGATCGACTCATAGGCTTTAGCCCTGACCTTCACCAGACCCTTCACATTCAGCTGCTTCAGCCTGCTCACACAGTCCCTTGCCAGGTCCTCCACGAACTTGGGATTGCTGTACATCCTGTCGACGATGCTCACCTCATCCGGGGTTTTCAGGACCGTGAATGACACACTGCTCAGGCAGCTTTCGGCCGCCTCGATCAGCTGCTCCGGGGTGAGGGGTGATTCAATCCCACTCCTCACCAAGACCGTCAGGGTTGCCCGTTGTGAGTGGGCCTTGCCCCCTGTCACCGAGAGGCTGTGGGGGCAGAGGGTGCTTCCCGTGACCGTGACCCCGATGGTCCTCTGGCAGCCCCCATTCCAACGCTTCACCCGCAGGTAGACGGGGTAGCTTTCGAGGGTCTTCCTGCCCGAGACGGGGGTTTCCTTCAGCGCGGCTAATCTGCCCCTCAAGATCACCTCACCCTTAGTATAGGGATGCTTCTTCTCAATCTCCTCGAGGATGTCCATGGCGATATCTGTGAGGTGATGCCGCTCCTGCTTCAGGGCTATGGCCACGAGGCTCTCGGTCAACCTGGACATATGCACACCCTTCTTACTGCCGTCTAGGTCGATGTATACGGAGGCCCTGAAGATGGGTGTCTGCTCCAGCCCGTTGACTATTATCCTGAGGGGAATCTGGACGCCTTCAACACCGACGCGATCGATCTCCTCCCTGACAATAGGGGGCTGGTCCTGGGTTGCGTACTCCCCCATCTGCGACAATACCCGCCCCCGGAAACCCCCCATTATTTAAGCTGGTGAACTGAGGTGGGGGTGAAGCACCTTCTCCGAGTCAGGACCTCCTTAAGCTCCGAGAGGATGCCCAGGACCTCTGTTAAGGAGTGGCTGATGGACTCAGGAGACCTCCTCCTCTTGAGCTTTCTAGTGACCTGGGTGAGGTGCAGGAGTTTGCTTCCCACCTCCTGGTCGATCTCGAGCAGGCTGCGCAGGAGGTTCTGGTTCACATTCCCCTCGGCGTCCACGGCGGCGTAGAACCCACCCTTCTCCCCATCGGCTCGGAGGGCCCTGAGCACCTTACGGGCCTCGGCCATGGCTCGCCCGGCAATATCCAATGTGGGGGAGATCTTGCGGTAGGGGCGGAGCAATCGGAGGATGCCCTCCATCTGGCTTCTCACCGAGCTGGTGAAGAGGGCCTCTGCCCCGTAGAAGTCCTCCGGCGCCCCGTGGCCGAGGACCAGGGCCCTGTGCAGCCGCCTGGCTGCGGACAAGATTCTGCGGTGGGGTGAAGGGGTCTGCTCGGCTCTCCCCCTCCTCATCCTACACCCCTATCCGTACGCTCGCCTGCCTTAATAGAAGTTCTCTGGTGTAGAGATGGGGGAAGTTTTTCGTGAGTATCTCCACGTACATGGCCACCTCTTCCTCGCTCATATACTGAAACATGTACTCGCCGCGATAGGGCGATGGCCCACCCCTCCTCTCCAAGAACTCGATGTGCATGAATGGGTCGCCTCGGCTGATGGTTATCGGGCTCCTATCGTTACTAAGATTCACGATTTCCAGGGCGAGTCGGCCCACGAACCCACTATGAACCTTTGCGGCGTTCAGGAATGAGAGCCCCATCCTGCCATACCTGCTCTTCGCCGTGAGGTGGGCCACCGTGTCGGGCGGCGTGAACACCACCTCGTGGGAGATGAGATTCTTATGCTCCAGGTAATTCAGGGTTGTGTCCTCCCTTACGGTGAGGACGTAGCTGTCGCCGTCCAGGAGCTTCTCATCGAAGGGGTGGATGATCCTGTACTTGTTGATCAGAGCGATCAGCTCGCTCCTCCCCAGCACGCACAAGCCGCCCAGCCTTAGGACTGCGGATAAATTTGCCTTCTTACCCATCGCCCTGAAATCGTAGGCCTTGAAGAAGTCGGCAAACTCATAAAGGAATTCGGCCCCTTCAGAACCAAGAGAAAACAGGCACAAGTCCAAGAATACATACGACAGCTACAAGCCCCCCGAAGACGCCTCCGACCAGAAATGAAACGTGCCCGCGCAATACTAGGCGTTTAAGAAGACTGTAGGATACTAATAGGGTGCCGGCCACGACCACAAGGATCTCTAAGATGCCCAGAAATCTACCCACGAGTTTTGACCAGCCCGAGCCGTAAATCTCTTCGAGGAAGTACGGGACAGTGCCATGATAGTTGAAGGCCCAGTGCAGCATCACCGCGGCATGAAAACCATAGTATATGTGCAGGAGTCCGATGGCCAGCCCCTGCAGACTGGCCGTGATGGCCTTACCCGGCCCCCAGGCACCTCCTGAATAGAGGAAGTGGGCCGCCCCGAAGTATATCCCGCTGATGGCCCAGGCCACCCAGATGGCCAGCGCCGCCGGCCTCCCCAGCGCCGAAGCCGGCCTCCATATCGCCCTAAGGGTGGAGCGGAGGCCCGCGTCCGGCCCCGATGAGATTATCGCAGCCGCCAGACCGATGATGAGCAGCCTGAAGGTGAGCTCTTCATTGATGGGTGCCAGTGCGATGGATATGAACTGGGGTAGGGGCTCTTGTGGTGGGAGGCTACCGGTCCTAACCCCTAGAGAGTCCAAGAGATGCCGCAGCGCGAAACCGGTGAATAGAAGAAAGCCGTAGGTAAACGCGACGGCACACGCACCATTCCGCATCCAGCCCTCCAAATCTCCCCGTGAGAATCCCCTAATACATGCGGCTATCGGAGCAGGCCGGCGAAGGAGATGGTGGAGGAAGAGGGCATAGAGGATGTTGGCTGCTGTAAAGGCCGCGGCGCCCTGCGGGTAGCCTGGAAGGGGATACATCAGAAGGCCGATGGGCCCCAGGTAACCGAAGTCTGTGGCGGCACGGGCCTCCCGCGGGGGGAAGAGCATCATGTATGTCCCCAGGGCGAGGGAGAGCGCCATGGATACAGCCGCCAGCGCTGCTAGGGGGCCTAAGACGAACGCCCACGCACGACTCCACGGGTGGGTCCTCAGGGGGTTCACCCCCGGACGTGGGTAGGGCTGCAGAGAAGACTGGTCAAGGCATGGAGCCGTCTACATCCATCTTAACATAAACATAACCTGAATAGCCGCACACCTCGCACATATAGAGGCTGGGCGTCAGCCATCCGGATAGGGGTCCAACCTCATCTAATGGCGAACCGCACCTGGGGCAGAGAGGGCTCTCACCGCCCAAATCCCAGCGTAGGCGCCACACCCGCCCGGACAACCTACTGAACCTCGATCTGGGAGTCTCGGAATCCCAGTGTGAGCAGGTGCTGCCTTACCGCATCTCTATGATCCCCTTGCAGGATGATCTGGCCCTCCTTGGCGGTGCCCCCGCACGCAAGCCTCCTCTTCAATTCCCCCGCCAGCTTCTGGATATCATTCCTCTTGGGATCAAGACCCTCTATGACAGTTGTGGGCCTCCCCCACCGCCTCATCTCCATACGCACCGTGATCCTCGCCCCCTCCCTCTCCAGCTCCTCACATACGTGGATATCGAAGGGCAGGCCGCATACCGGACAGATGTTAGCCACGACCTATACGGGTCCTTCATGGCGACTATATAAGGTTGGTTACTACCCGCCCCTGAGCATGAAGCGTGGCCTCCTTTGAATCAAGGCTCGGCACAGCAAAACCTAAACAATCGGGGTGTGCCAGTTCCGCCCGATGGTTCTAGAGACATGGGAGCAGGCCTCGTCCCTCCTCGGCCTCACCCTCGTCGTTCTAGGTCTTATCTTCCTGCTAGCACCCATACTGGCCCGGTCCATCCCCGACATCGAAAGGATCCCGGCCATCCTACTCTACGTGTACAGAAGCGATGGCTTCATATTTGCCACATCTCCCATCCTCATCATCTTGACTCTCCTCTTCCTCTTGTGGAGACTCACCGCTAGGTGAGAGGGCTAACCGTACTAAAGGGGTTCTCTCGGAAGCCATCTTGTAGGAGCAGGCAGGATGGATGCTTTTGAGTGAGAAGGGTTGAGGTCGGCAGGCAGCAGACCCCGGGCCTTATAAGCGGAGTTCGTCCACGGCCCCCAATTACTCGCCACACCCATATCTAAACCTCTTAACCCGGTTCACAAAGTTTTTAGAGTGGGGCGGTTAAACTTCTGGGAAGTGAACTCGGAACCTGTGGTTTTCGCTGGGGGGCTTGTATCCGTAGCCGGCGCCCTGCTCACATTAATCCTCATGGCAAAGTCGATAGTCGGATACCGCGCTACGGGCAGCCCCACGCTACTGCGCCTCTCCGCCTCATTCCTCTTCCTCCTACTGAGCATGATGGTTAGGGCCGCGTACGCCAGCACGCCCGCAAGCCTCAACACACTCCTGCAGTTCGCGTACGCTGCGACCGAGACCCTGGCCTTCTTCTTCCTGGCCCTGGCCCACTACATCAACATGAGGACCACGGCGGTCGCAGCCTCATTCATCCTCCCCCTGGTGGGAGGCGTCAGCCCCGAGGCGCTGGTGGCGGCATTCAGGGCCATCACCATCTATCTCGCATCATTCAGCGTCCTCGGATCCCTTCTCTCGATAAGGAGGAGGGAGGTTGTCTTCACCTCCATGGGCTTCACGTGCCTAGTCGCTGGCAGCTTTATCGAATGGCTGCCCATAGAACCATTAAACCTGGCCTTCATAGGCATCCCCCTCAGGCTGGCGGGTATCGTATTGCTTTCACTGCCCCTCCTCCCCTTGGGTAGGCACGAGGCCTCGGAGATGAGAGCATGAAGAACAGGACCTACATCAAGATAATGGCGAACGTGTTGGAGGCTACGGGGATGGAGCCCTCCGGCGTGGGGGTCAGTAGACTCATAAGGGCCGCCAACCTCTCATACGGGAGGCTTCTCCAGCTGCTCAAGGAGTTGGTGAAGGGAGGGCTCGTCGAAACCGTCACCCATAATGGCGTAACCAGGTATAGGATAACACCGGCGGGTGAGAGATTCCTCACCGAATACAAGAAGTTCGAGAAGCTCGCCGAATCCTTCGGCCTCCGCCTGTAACCGCCGGAGCACTGATATCCCCATACCCACGGCTCAAGCCTGTGCTGGGTCTAGAGGTGGCCATCCAAACATCCTTTTCTACACGGCGGCCCATAACCGATGCATGGAAGAGGTCAGAACCCCGGATTCCCCCCAACCCATCGGCCCCTACAGCCAAGCCGTCAAATCCAGGGGCTTCATATTCTGCGCCGGCCAGATACCCTTAGACCCGAAGACGGGCCAGATAGTGGAGGGCGGCATAGAAGAACAGACCCGACGGGTGCTCTTGAATATCCAGAACATTCTTAGGGCTGGCGGCACTGACCTCAACAAGGTGGTCAAGGCAACCGTCTTCCTCACGGACCTCGACGATTTCCAGGGGTTCAACCGGGTATACAGTGAGTTCTTCCAGCCCCCCTACCCAGCCCGCACAACAGTTCAGGTTGCCCGGCTACCGAGGGGCTCCAAGATTGAAATCGAGGTCATAGCGGAGATATAGGGCGCTACTTCGATGGGGGCCTCGACTGCTCGGCGCTGGCGAGGACACTCACCCGCGCAGCGACCTTCTTCGACATCTCGATGAGGGCCCTGGCCGCATCGGACCTGGGCTTCGCAAGCACGAGGGGAACTCCCCTGTCTGATGCCTCCCGGGCGGATGGGTCCAGGGGTATCTGCCCCACCAGCGGGATGCCGTGCTGCTCCGCCGCCCTCGCAGCCCCACCATCGCCAAACACATGGTGGCGGGAGCCACAGTGGGGGCACAGAAAGTAGCTCATATTCTCCACCAAGCCTATGATGGGCGCGTCGAGTTTCCTGAACATGTGCAGGGACTTCAGGGCCACTCTGAGCGCCACGTCCTGAGGCGTCGTCACGATGAGAACACCGCTGAGGGCGGCCATCTGGGCCAGGGTTAGCGGTGCATCCCCGGTTCCTGGAGGCAGGTCCACTATCAGGTAGTCCAGATCTCCCCACTGAACCTTTGTGAGGAAATCACGTATCGCGCCCGCAACCAGGGGCCCCCTCCAGATGACGGCGGTATCTGGGGGGGTGAAGAAAGCGATCGACATGACCTTGACGCCGTAGGAGATGGGCGGGATGATCATTTCACCGTTCACCGCCGGCGGCTCCCTGACACCCATCATGTGGGGAATGTTTGGGCCGTAGATGTCGGCGTCGAGAATACCCACCCGGGCGCCGTAGAAGGCCAGTGTCGCGGCCAGATTCACGCTGATGGTGGACTTGCCGACCCCACCCTTCCCGCTCGCCACCGCTATAATGTTCTTCACCGAGGGCGCCGGTCCTGGGGAGGGCCCTCGCAGGCTGGGAACCCTTGAAGTAACCTTCATCACCACCTCGCTTACGCCGGGCAGGGAGGATACGGCGCTCCTGACGGACTCCTGGAACTGCTCGTTGAAGGGACAGGCTGGTGTCGTGAGTTCAAATGTGAATGAGACCCGCCCCCCCACGACCTCCACATCCCGAATCATCCCCAGGGTAACAACATCCATCCCCAGCTCGGGGTCCTTCACCCCCCGGAGACGCTCGATGACATCCTGAACAGTAACTACCATCTTTCCCGTGGATGAACCTCACCCAATTATAAGGCTGTCTAGGCCGGCACCACAGTCATGACTACGCTGTCAGGCACCGCCTGCTGGGCGTTTGTGTGATCGGGCTATATGGGGAACCTCCAGCCCTTCCCCCTACTATAGTCGTAGACCTGGATGCTCTTGGTTTCGTAGTAGTGTTCGAGGCCCTCGATGCCCAGCTCGCGGCCGAAGCCGCTCTGCTTGAAGCCGCCGAAGGGCACCTCTGGCCTAGCGATGGGTGGAGAGTTGATCCACGTGGTCCCGGCCTCGAGGCGCTCGGCAGCATAGTATGCCTTCTGGAGATCCCTCGTCCACACCGATGAACCCAGCCCATATATTGTATCGTTGGCCCTCTCGATGGCCTCATCCAGACTATCCACCACATAGATGGGTAGCGCGGGGCCGAAGCACTCCTCACGGGAAATCCTCGCATCTGGGTCTACATCGATGAGCAGGGTGGGCTCGTAGAAGTACCCTTTGGCGTACTGTTCACCCTCGGGCCGCCGGCCCCCCACCAATACGCGGGCGCCCCTCTCTTTCGCATCCTCCACCATCGCCTCCACCTTCTCCCGCTGCACCCCGGTGTGTAGGGGGCCCATGTGTGTGCTCGGGTCGAGGCCGTTTCCGACCCGGATCTGCCTGACCTTCTCCACCAGCCTCGCGATGAACTCCTCCGCGATGCTTCTGAAGAGGAAGAGCCTCTTCACGGAGGTGCATGACTGGCCGCAGTTCCTGAACCTCCCCCAAACGGCCCCCTCCACCGCCAATTCCAGGTCGGCGTCGTCGCAGACGATCATGGGGTCCGAGCCGCCGAGCTCCAGGGTTACCCGCTTGATGGTCTTGGAGCACCCCTCCATGATCCTTCTTCCCGTCTCTGTTTCGCCCGTGAAGGCGACCTTCCTGATCTTCGGATTCGCGACGATCTCCTCCCCGACGCGGGAGCCCGGCCCCGTGACCACGTTAACCACCCCCTTGGGAAGCCCTGCCTTGACCAGGAGCTCGGCCACCATCAGGGTTGTGAGGGGGGTGGTGCTCGCAGGCTTGACCACGAAGGTATTTCCCGCCGCAATCCCCGGGGCCACCTTCCACCCCAACAGCGAAACGGGAAAGTTCCAGGGAAGGATGGCACCAACCACACCCACCGGCCTCTTTGTGACGATGAAGTAACCATCGCCCGTAGAAAAGGGTGTATGGGAGCCCCTCACCCTCCCGGTGAGCCCCGCATAATACTCGCAGGTGTTTGCGAAGGCATTGATCTCTGCCATGGCCTCCCTGATGGGCTTCCCCTGCTCCCTGGTGAGGGTGGTCGCCAGCTCATCGATTCTCGCCCTTGCCAGCTCAGCGATCCTGTAGAGGACGCGTGAGCGCTCCGCGGGTGCTGTACGGGACCAGCTGGCAAAGGCCGCCTCCGCGGCGTCCACAGCCCTCCTAACATCCTCCCGGTCCCCCTTGGGAACCGTGTCGATCACCTCGCCCGTCGCGGGGTTGATCACCGGCTGTATCTCATCCGAAACGGAGTCGACATACTCTCCATCGATAAACATCTTCACCGGAGATCACCCTCGCCACAGATACAAGGGGTTCGTATAAGCTCTTCTCATCACTGGGCCCGAAGGCTTCCCGACCATATCATTCTATAGAAGTCCAGCATGCTCTCCTCATCGAACACGACGGGGCTGTTGGGCCTCGGATACCAGCGGAGGCACTCCCGCGCCAACACCCTGAGTTCATCCTCGCCCACCCCCAGCTCCTTCAGCGTGGTGGGGAGGCCGAAGCCGGAGATCATGCTGCGAACCTTCTCCGCAATGGCCACACCCGTCGCCTTAGGGTCGGGGCCAGCCTCCACGCCGTAGGCCTGGGCCAGCCTCCCCATCTTCTCCCTGCAGGCCTCGCTGTAACGCACAATCAGGTATGGGAGGGGGATAGCGCAGGACACGCCGTGTGGAAGATTGTACTTTGTGGCGATGGTGTAGGCCACGGAGTGACCGTATACCATCCTGGCTGAGAGCGATATGCCCCCTAGAAGAGCGGCAAGGCTCATCGCCTCCCTCGCCTTCCTATCACCCCCATCCTCATACGCCCTCGGCAAGTTATTCACTATGAGGCCGATGCCCTCGAAGGCCGCCGCATCCGTCAACACATTGGCGTTGTTTGACAGCACAGCCTCGGTGCAGTGGGAGAGCGCGTCCAGCCCGGTGGAGGCCGTCACACCCCTGGGCATCGTCAACGTGAGTTCGGGATCGATGAGCGCGCTGGCCGGATAGAGAAAGGAACTGTTGATCCACTGTTTACGCCCCTCCAATGTGACCATCGCCGTCCAGGTCACCTCACTCCCGGTGCCCGCGGTGGTGGGGATCATTATGCTGGGAAGGCCAGGCCTCGCGAACCGCTCGAACCCAACATACCTCCGCACATCACCATCATTCGTGGCCAGGCCCGCGGCCAGCTTGGCCATATCCATCACACTACCTCCCCCCACACCCACAACCAAGCGGAAGGGCCCGCCCCGGACCGTTTCAGCCACCCTCTCAGCGACCTCAACCCTCGGCTCCGGCTCCACCTCATCAAACACCTCATAATCACGGCCCTCGAGCTTCTCAACCACCCTCCGCAGAATACCGGTCTTAACCATCGTCTTGTCGGTGACCACCAGTATCCTGCCGCCGCCAAGCCTCTCAACTTCGGCGGGTAACTTATGGAGGGAGCCGAAGCCGAAAGTTATCTTTGTCGGGATATGAAACGTGAATTCCACAAGACTTGTTATGCACAGCGAGCCTTTAAGCTTAGCGGACGAACGGTTTGAAAATATTTACCTCAACACATAGGTTGGTACGTAAATGGAGTCGGTACCTGTCCCCCTCACCGTGGACTAAAATATCCCCTTCTGGATGCTTCTTACGACGTAGCCCCTTCACATCCTATACATCAGACCGTATGATAGGATGGGAGGGTCTTTCGTGATCGTTAACTCTGAGCTACTTACCGGGTGCTTATGTGAAGCCTATCAGATGCGATGGCAAGTTCCCCTAATTTAAGGCTTGAGACTTGTCCTAGAATATGCCCGCTTAAGGTATTTGGAGATCCCCTCAGGGGCGATGAGTATTACAACCATCATAAGTAGGCCGAGAAAGAAAAGGTGAGCACCGGCGGCGGCCCCTCCAAGCCAAGCCCTCATGGCTAAGGCTAGGGGTACCAAAATTAGGGACCCCAAAATGGGACCCCATGAGGCTGAGAGCCCCCCGATGATCGATGACAACGCGGGCTCTATCGACCTTTCAAGACCAAATACCGCGAAGGGGTCGATGTACCTGAAATACAAGCCATAGTATGCTCCTCCCAGACCTGTGAGGAAAGCGCTGAGAATAAAGGCGAATAACTTCCACCTGAGCGGAGGAATACCTAAAGTACTCGTCAGGAGCTCATTTTCGCGGATGGCGAATAAGTGCAGCCCGATCTTTGAAACCTCTATCTTCCTCGCTAATGCGAACGCGGCAAGAAACATCGCCAAGGCTATATAGTAGTATGGTACCTTTGACTCGAAGTACCACCAATACGAGGGATCACCCGTTAGCGGCTTCCCTATGGCTTTCCAACCGATGAAGGGGGTCTCCCCCACCCTTGGAAACTCTACTCCAACGGATCCACCTGTCACATCCCTAAACTGTATGAAGATTTGCTTCAGGATTTCCGCGACAGCCAAGGTGGCTAAAGCAAAATAGGGCCCCCTTAACCTGAAAGTTGCAAACCCAATTACGATTGAGAGAAGAACAGCAGCTCCTGCGCCCAGAAACATCCCAATCCAAATAGGGATATGGTTATAGATGAGGAGAAGGAGAGACACGTAGGCTCCAATACCAAAGAATGCGGCATGGCCCAGTGAAAACTGTCCCGCGAATCCCCCGAGTATATTCCAGCTTATGGCCAAGAATGAGGCATGAAGCAACATTATGCCCACGTGGATGGGAAAAGGGGTGGTCACCAATAACGGGAAAACTACGAGAACAGCTAGTAGCAAAAGGAGGTACTTGAGCTGGCCTCTGTGAAGAAATCTCTTTTCGATGGAAGAGGGAGTGTTCACAGAACTCTCATCCTTCTTCCGAATAGACCTTCAGGCCTGACGATCAATATGAGTATGAATATCGTGAATAGCAAGACTTCCTTGAGGGCCGGGCCGAGGAGGAAGCCGCCTACCGTTTCCACTATGCCTATGACGAGGCCTCCGACCAATGAACCGAATAGATTTCCGAGCGTGCCCATGATCACGATAATATATGCGAGTACTCCGAACCCGAACCCTACCATCGGAAAGGCTGGGAAGAAGACCATTAAAAGCGTCCCTGCCACCCCCGATAGGGCTGCACCGATTGAAAACGCGATCACGCTAACTCTTACGGGGTCTACGCCGAGGCTCATGGCGGCCTCCCTGTTCTGTGCCACCGCGCGGAGTGAGGCACCTAGATATGTACTCTTTAGGAAAACGAAGAGGAGAGCAGTTAGAGACAGCGCGGTAATAAAGGCAATAAACCTCGGGAGGCTAATTACCAAGCCGCCAATCGTGAAGGATGCGTAGCTGACCGGGAGCAGGATCGTCTTATAGTCTGCCTTCCATGAGAGCAACGCGAAGTTCTGGAGTGTTAGGGCCAATCCGAACGTCAGGAAGATCTGCTGTTCTGTCAGAGCCCCCGTTACACGGGTTACGGCATAGCGGGAAAAAAGGGCGCCGAAGAAGGCCAAGATAGGTGCCGAGATAATTACAGAAAGATAGGGGTCAAGACCCCATAGAGTGTAGGCGAAGTAAGTGATGTACATTCCTAACATAATAAACTCCCCCTGCGCAAAATTTATGATCTTCATAACCCCAAAAATAAGGTTCAGCCCTACAGCGACCATGGCATACACCCCGCCCATCATGATGCCGCTTAATATCGCCTGTACAATTAGTTCGGACACTCACCACACACCTTCGAAAAAATAGGGAGAGGTGAAAGGTGTTACTCTCTCTTCCAGGGCGGCCACCAGACTTTGACGCCCGGCCTTTTATTTGCAGGCGGGTAGATCGTCACCATATCATTACCCTGTATCTGCATCATCACTGGACCTGCCGTCTTATTCCAGCCGGTCTCATCAAATATGACCTTGCCCTGATTCGCTTTCACAGCACCAAATCTGTATCGGGCTTGCGTGTCCGCTGCATCAAGGTTTGTCTTGGCAAGAGCCTTCACCACATCGCTCGGGTCGGCGGAGCCCGCCCGCTCTATAGCATCAGCCAGCACAAACAGGTCGCCGAATGCCTCACCCGCATGCTCCATTATGTAAGGTTCATTCGGGTAGAGGCTACGGTAGTATTTGTTGATCTCTAGGGCTCCCTCGGGCCACCCAGGAACGGCCATATCGTACTGCCAAGCTGAGACGCTTATCACTCCTTGACCAGCTTCTCCTGTTCCCCTGATGTATTCTGGCAGCAGGTATCCAGCGCCTCCGCCATTTATAACAGCCTTCACCCCCAGCTTATGCATGGTATTCGTAATCAGTATAGCATCGACTATGTACGAGACGGGTGTTACGACATCTGCTTTCGACTCCTTAATCTTAAGAACCAGGTCGGTAGCATCCTTAATTTCGCGAGGATACGAGGTGTCGAGGACAATCTCTAGGCCGACCTTGTTGGCCAATTCCCTGATACCCCGTGCAGTATCGGTCCCATAGGCCGTGTCTTCATATACTATCGCCAGCCTCTTAGGCATCCATCCGTATAGCTTGCCAAGCTCAACGAGAGCCTCTATCTGCATATTCCCGAATTGTGTTGCCTTAGGTGACGTCTGGAAAAGGTACTTGAGCCCTCGAGCGGTTAACTTATCCGAGATGGATGAAGTGATCTGCGGTATTTTGTATTGATCGGCGACCCTGCTCACCTCCAGAGATATCGCGCTCGCATAGTTCCCGATGATCGCAACCGGCTGGTAAATGTTTATCACCCTCTCAGCCTCCTCGGCTGCGGTTTTAGGATCGGACGTCGCATCTACGTGAATTAGCTTGATCTTCGCTCCCCCGAGTGACTGTATCCCACCCATGTCGTTGATGAGTGTAGCGGCGGCAGTGACGCCCTGGTCTGTTAACAACCCGATGGAGGCCAGGGAGCCGCTTCTAGGCCACATCGAGGCCACGACTATCTCCTTACGCGTAGGAGGCCCAGGTGGAAAGAACAGTTCCCGACCAAACCAACCGACTGCTCCTCCCACTATCGCTCCGATCGCAATTCCAGAAGTGAGTGTGAGAAATCTCCTTCTGGAGATCTTCTCTGCCAAGTCAATAACATACCCAACACATCCCTTATAAGGATTATGGGGGGTATGGGGGTAGCCATAAATACGCTGTATTTAAATGGGTCGTTGATGATCTTACTGGAGGGTCAAAACCTTCTTAAGAGATTTGGTGGTATAGTCGCTGTTAACAATTTATCGTTCTCCCTGAAGAGGAAGGAGATCCTGGGCATCATAGGCCCAAACGCCGCTGGGAAGACAACGCTCCTAAACTTGGTTAACGGCATATATACCCCAGACGCAGGTACACTGATCCTAGACGGCGAGAAGTTAGTGGGGCTCAGTCCACACGAGATCGCTAAAAAGGGAATTGCTAGGACTTTTCAGATCCCACAGGTCTTTGAGCGTCTGACGGTTCTAGACAACCTCCTCGTACCTTCCAATCCCCATCACCTCTCGCTCAACGAACAGATACGGAAGGCCATGGAAATCCTAGCCAGAGTAGGGCTCGCGGATGTGATGGATAAGCCCGCAGGAAAACTCTCGGGTGGGCAAAAACGGTTAGTCGAGATTGCTCGAAGCCTCATGATGGACCCACAGATTCTCTTACTCGACGAACCCTTCGCCGGCATTCACCCTGAGCTTAAAATGAAGCTGATGAATTATATAATGATGCTGAACGAATCGGGAAAGTCGTTCATGATCGTGAGCCATGATATACCCTCCGTCATGCACATGTGCCACAGAGTAATGGTCATGAATATGGGCGAGAAGATAGCCGAGGGCGAGCCAAAACAGATCAGAGACGACGAGAAGGTCATAGAGGCTTATTTAGGAACGTAAGATGGCGCTCCTAGAGGTAAAAGGGATCGTATCTGGTTATACAAGAGAGGTAGATGTGCTTCACGATGTATCCCTGAGGGCTGAAAAGGGGGAGATAACCTGTGTCATAGGTCCGAACGCCTCCGGCAAATCCACCCTCCTGAAGACGATCTACGGATATTTGAAACCGCGGAGTGGGAGCATCTTATACGGCGAAGAGGACATAACCGGTTGGAGGCCTCACATCCTCTTGGGCAAGGGTATAGCATACGTGCCTCAAGAGAGGAGCATCTTCCCGGAGATGACCGTTGAAGAGAACCTCAAGATGGGTGCCTGGTTTGTCAAGAAAAGTAGGAGACAGGTCGAGGCCGCGGTTCAGAGTGTTTACGAAAACTTCAGGGTGCTTGAGCATAGGAAGAACGAAAAAGCCGCTAACCTGAGCGGTGGGCTGCAGCGCATGATAGAGCTGGCGAGGGCGCTGCTCCTGCAACCAAGGCTGCTTCTATTGGACGAGCCCACGGCCGGTCTAGCACCCATAATAGCAAGTGAGATTTACGATAGACTCGTGCAGATAAGGAATGAGGGGGTTGGCATTTTGCTTGTAGACCAGAACGTAAAGAAGAGCGTGCAGATAGCGGATTATGTCTATGTCATGGAGAGAGGAAGAATTATGATGGAGGGTACCCGGGATGAGTTTTGGCAAGGGCTAAAGGAGATTATTAGAACCTGGCTCGTGTGAGGAGTTGTATCTAACACCACAGCAGGAGCGCGCCTATCGGGGGGAGATGGGTGAGGCCCTCCAGTTTGCGATGCAAATACTCGTGGAGGTGGGCGACGCCTTCGGGGCCGATCGGCTGGTCCCCATCAGGTCGGCCCACGTGCTGGCCCACTACAGCAGCCTGCACGAGGCCGGGATCGAGCTTCTGGAGGAGCTGGTCCGAAGAGGGGGTAGGTTCGCCGTCCCTACAACGGTAAACCCGGCCAGCATCGACCTGGAGAACTGGAGGGAGTTCGGAATACCTGAAGATTACGCGGAGAAGCAGTTTCGGTTGTGCAGGGCCTTTCTGAAGTTGGGCGGGATCCCATGCTGGTCCTGCACCCAGTACCAGTTCTGCAACATCCCAAGACCGGGCGAGGTTCTGGCCTGGGCGGAGTCCAACGCCGTGGTCTACGCCAACTCCGTCCTCGGCTGCAGGACGAATAGGATTGGAGCTGGGCTCGACGTGGCATGCGCCATCAGCGGGCTCACGCCAAGATTCGGCATGCTGCTAGACGAGAACCGGCGGGCCCAGATCGCCTTCAGAATCAGAGTCCCCCACCTGGGCGATCTCGACTACTGCAGCGTTGGATACCTGATCGGAAAGGTCGCTGGTGCGAGGGTACCCGCATTGGAAGGCCTGCCCGACGACGTGACGGGGGACCAGCTCAAGCATCTAGGAGCGGGGGCCGCAGCTGCGGGGCCTGTTGCCATGATCCACTACGTGGGCATAACCCCCGGCTCCGACTCCCTGAAAAAGGCCTCCAAAGGATCAAGACTCGAAATCGTGGACATTGAGAGAAAGGACCTGGAGCAGGTGGAGGGGGAGCTGAACCAGACGGATGAAACGCCGGACCTCGTCGCCCTGGGTGTGCCCCACCTCTCCATCCAAGAGCTCATCACACTATCCCAATCCCTAACCGGAAAGCGATTGAAGAGGGGCATAGAGATGTGGATCTACGTTTCACCCCACACCTACGAGCTGGCCGAGAGGTCGGGCATAAAGGGTGAAATCGAGCGGACCGGGGCCAGGTTGACTCAATCCACGGATGCAGAGATCTCCCCACTCAGGAAGCTGGGGTTCGAGGTCCTGATGACCAACTCATCCAAGCTGGCGGCCTACGCATCGTCCGAAGGCGAATTAAAGGTGAGGTACGCCTCCCTGGAAAAGATCCTCCAAGAAGTGACGGTGCGATGAGTACGTTGCGTATCAAGGGGAGAGGGCTGGTGGGTGGGAGGGCGGCCGGCTACGCCCTCGTCACCAAATCAGCCTTCACCTTCGCCCACGGTGTGGACCCAAGAACCGGGCTCATAACCGACCCCCGAAGCGGCCTGAAGGGGCAAAGTATGAAGGGGAAGGTCCTCGTCTTCCCACACGGCAGGGGCTCGACCACAGGACCCACATGGTTCCTGGAAACCGTTCGGAACCAAAACCATCCAGCAGCCATCATCAACCACCACTCCGAGCCAATAATCGTCATCGGCGCGGTCCTCGCGAAACTCCTATACGGTCAACACATCCCCGTCGTATCGGGATTCAAGAAGAACCCAGCGGAAACCATTAACACGGGCGACTTCGTCTCGGTGGATGGAGACAAGGGCCTCGTCAGGATAAGGCGCCGAAGGAATTAATCGACCTCAGCAGGAAGAAACTCTTTCTATCCGACATTGACAGAGTGTTCTACAAAGGCAAGGGGAGGCCAACCAAGATCGGCGGAGCAAGCGTCGTAGAGGAGATCGGAAGGGCGGGGAAGAAGTTCTTCATCCTCACCAACAATTCGACCGATACCACCGAGAAGCGCTCGTAGTCATAAGGCTTGACTTAGATACAAGCTCTTAGAACGTCAAGTCAATAATGATACACGAGTTTGGCCACTGGGTATGGTTTTCTGATGTGGATAACCCTGCCTACGCGAACCTGACTCTCATGTGGTATCGATATAGATACTACAATGACGTGATGAGCGGTGATAGAGATGAGCTCAGGGCGCTTTATGGGGTGATCTGATATGAGAAGAGCCTTACCCTGGCTGATAATATTACTTGTAGTCCCGGCGTCCTTGATCTTTGTTGCAGGCTTGAGACAAGAGCTGGTTCAGTCTTCGCACATGACAAACTCAACAGTGAGGATGGGAGTGGTTGTGGGCGTGCTCTACGAGCCCGGGGTAGATTCAATAGCGAAGGCAGCTAGGAATGCCGACCTAATAGTCATAGGCAGGATTGCCACCCTCAAGATTGTTAAGGGGCAGCCCGTCTTCGATGCCTATAGGATAGTAGGATACAACTATACAATCTACACAATAGCCACCTTGCAGGTTGTGAGTGTGCTGAAGGGGCAGCCACTCAACGAGATAGACGTGGCTACACTCGGCGGTGAGCTAGAGGGGCTTAAGGTGGAGCTTACGACCGCGCCCAAGTTCAGGGTAGGCGAAACCGTCTTACTATTCCTATATAAGGCCAACATTCAAGGACACGGACCCGTATACTTCGTACTTGCCGACACTTTCGGCAAGTGGAGGATTGAGCAGGATATCGCCGTTAGGGAATTCATAGATCGCGTAAGTGATAGAGTGCCCCTATATCAACTCATAAGTGATATTAGAAAAGCTCTCCAAGGATAAGCAATCCAAAATTAAAGCATAGCGAATCTCGGTAACCAGATAGGTGGATGGAAGCAAGGGTCCAGTCAAGATAAGCCGCAAAAGGAATCGGTCGATCTCAGCTAAGTCTTTTAGGAACGCAAGAACAGGCGTCAGGCTAAGAAGCAGCTTTAAATCCCAGAAACGAAACTACTGATTGTTTGCATGAAAGACGAAGCCATTAGGGCCATCAGGCTTCAAAAGACCTATTCCAATGGTGTTGAGGCATTAAAAGCTGTGGATTTATCGCTGCCTCTCACAGGAATTTTTACCTTAGTGGGACCCAACGGGGCAGGGAAGACAACTTTTCTTCGCATATTATCGACCCAACTGCTTCCTACCAGTGGACAAGCATTCGTCCTAGGCTACGATGTTGTTAAAGAGGCCGACAAGGTGCGGAAACACATAGCAGTGGCACCGCAGGATGCGGTCACACACGGTCTATTCACACCCTGGGATTACTGTTATTACTTTGCCAGGCTAAGGGGCATGTCGACTACTGATAGCAAACTTTCGGCCAAAGAATCTTTAGATGTGGTGGGTCTATGGGAATTAAGAAACCGACTATGTGCGGAACTTTCGGGAGGGCAGAGACAGAGGGTCATCGTGGCCGCCGCACTAGTAACCCAGGCCGATATTCTGATGCTAGATGAGCCCACAAGTGGTCTTGACCCGATTGCTAGGAGAGACGTTTGGAATGCGCTAAACGAGCTTGTTAGGCGGAAAGGAAAGACCGTACTTCTGACAACACATAATATGGAAGAGGCCCAAGTAATATCTGACGTGGTTATTGTCATAAATAAAGGCCGAATAGTGGCGACTGGCCCGCCTGATGTAATAAGAAGTATGATTCGTGAAAAGTTTAAGGTGATTGTACACGGCCATACGCCAGAACTACCTAAACAGAAACACGTTCAGTTGGCGAATAAAACGATAGTCTACTTCAGGGATGAGAACGAAGCCACCGCGTTTCTAACAGAGGTGATGAGGGCAGGCTTGAGGGCAGAGATCCTTCCAGCATCTCTTGAGGATGCTTTTATAGAAATTGTGAGGGAGAACGCGTGAAAGCGATAAAGGATGCATGGACTTTGACTCTGATGTTTTTACGCCCAAGTTTGAGGTATGGCGAATTCGGTGGAATCTTAGAACTAATTATGGTCAACTTTTTAGGAATAATACCCGTCGTTCTGCTCTCAATAATCGGTCTTGACATAAAGCATGCCCTGATCGGCGCCATCGTGTCTCTAATGAGTTTTACCTCTACTGGGGCTATGGTTAGCAGGAACCTTTTGGATAAACAAAGCAAGTTCAAAGACATGCTGGTCGCCTCCCCGGTTAAACCGCTGTCATACGGTTTAGGGATCGCACTTAGTTTACTCCTCTATAACCTGACGCCCCTAAGTGTTTACTTATCTCTTGCAGCTCTGCTCGGGATGTTCAACTCGGCAAGTTTATTGCTCGTCCCAGCTCTCTTGCTACCATGGCTCTCGGCAACATCCCTAGGATTCTTCTTAGCAACCTATCTGTCACCGCTCAGGCCGGGTCGAGCTGTTCAGCTTACAAACTTTGTTTCGTACCTAATCCTTTGGCTTCCTCCAGTTTACTATCCCAAAGAACTACTAGGTCAATATAGTTGGATTGCTTACCTCGGACCTGCCTCGAATGCTGCCTACATCTTGCGTGCGTATGCTGGACTCTCCCCAGGGTCAGACCTGATTTATCATTGGTCGGCTCTCATGGTCCTGACCGTTCTTTTTCTCCTCCTAGCTGGTTATAAGAGCAGGTGGGTAGACACCTAACCTCTCCCCTCACGCTCCTGGGAGGCCGTCATGATGGGAGAGCTGATTGAAACGGATGAGGCTGGGCGGGTTTCAGGGAAAAATTGTTCTGGCGACAGTATCCGATGTCGATGAGCTGGCTAAGTATATCTGGTGGAGCTGTGCTCGACAAGGTGCTTCCTGAGAAACGCCATGTCGACATCAACCCCCAGGCCCTCCCCACGTCCCACCACGATCCTGCCCGACTTCAACTCGGGGAAGCCGGGTGTAAGGCCCTCGACCAGGGGGTTTCCAAAGGGGTCATATTCAACCTCCGCCGGGTTGCTCGACGCGGAGGCCAGCTGGATCGAGGCCGCGAGGGAGATGGAGGAGTTCATGCCCACCATGGGTGAGAAGGCGATCCCATGCCGGGCTGAAAGCCGCGACACTTCCCATGCCACCCCTATGCCGCCGCACCTGCTCACACTGGGCTGCACCACATCGACCAGGCGCTCCTGAATCGGTCTGGTGAAGTCTTCCACAAACCATGTCTCCCCTGCTCCCACGGGGACGTAGTGGTGCCTGGCCAGCTCACGGTAGGTGTCGTGGTCGTCGCCGGGGGCGGGCTCCTCGAACCACGATAGATCAAAGCTCCTGAACGCCTCAGCGGCGGCGAGGGCCTCATCCCTATCGTAGGCACCGTTGGCATCAGCGATCAACCCACCCGGCCAGATTTTTCTAAACCGGCTCAGGAGGGCCCTATCCCTCTCGACTCCGAACCCCACCTTCACCTTCACCTTGTCGATGCCGAGGGACTCCACCACCGCGGCCTGGCCTTCCAGTGAGCCCCGGCTCTCAAATATGGAGCCGGCGTAGCACGGAACCCTGTCGCGGCTCTCTCTGCTCAGCAGGTCTCGAAGCGGCCTTCCCCGCAGCTTACCGTAACAGTCCCAGAGCGCCAGTTCGATGGCGCTCAGGGCCTCCACAGCAACCCCCCTTGTCTGCCCCCTAACCCGAAGCGCCCGCCATAGGCTTCGCCACGCCTCGGCGGGGGCTTCGAATCTAAGATCCCTCAGCAGGGGCACGAAATACTCCTTTAGTATTGAGGTGGTGGCCCCGAGGCTGATCCTGGTCATGGCCTCCCCCCACCCCACCTTACCATCACATTCTACGCGGACGAGCACCGTCTGGTAGGAGGGGTAGGCGAATGGCCCGGCCACCAGCTTGGCATCGGTCTTGACCCGGACCGCAAATACATCGAGGGCCTCCACACGCAATCAAATCACCCCAGTCTCAGGCTCCGAATCCAGAGCCTAGAGATACTCAGTCATATCCGTATGGCCGAATGAGTGTAGGATGCCCGTGCGCAGCTGGGAGGCGGAGAGCGGAACTCACAAGACGACGTAATCCCTTTGTGGATGGGTGTGCATCACAGACCGACCTACCTCATCAACCTGTAGAAGTGGAAGCCCACGGCGAAGCTGGTGAGCAGAACACCCAGCTCGAACATTACTAGGTTTCGCAGGTCCTGGGTGATGGCCTGGTATAGCAGGACGTTGAGGAATGCCTGGAAGGCCACGATCATCACGAGGTTCATGTACATCCACCTCTTCGAGATGGTGATGGGGGTTGGCCTCACCGGCCTCGAGGGTGGGCGGCGCTTAGAGTAGCTGAGGAGGCCGTAGACCGTGAGGAAGCTTACAACGGCGATCAGGAGGACTATTCCCCAGAAGAGGGTCGGCGGTATGAAGAGTTTTTCGAGGGGGATGTCGGTGCCCGGCTTGAGGTAGAAGCCCCACACCGTTGTGGCCCCGGTCATCAGGATGGACGCGACTCCCAGGGATGTGAAGAAGGGCCTATCCCGCCAGGATAGCCTCTTACCCGTATCGATGAAGGGGATGATGAAGAACATGGCGATCCATATGTTGGGCAGCAGCACCCCCGCCACGAACTTATCCATACCCGTCCGCAGGAATGCGAAGAGCGCCGAGAGGTACCATTCGGGGACGGTGAACCCAGCCGGTTGGCCCGGCACCAGCTTCACACCCAACTCGACGGGAAACAGCCCAGCGACGATCAGAATGATGCCGATCACCCCGGCGGTCATGGGGATGTCGAAGACCAGGTTTCTCGGGAAGTGGAGCCCCATCAGGATCAACATGATGACGGGGATTATGAAGACGTGGTATGCGTAGAGCCTGATCGCCACATCCACGAAGCCGAAGCCGAAGGCCAGGGTCTTCAGGAGGGGGCCGATGAAGGGTATGGACTGGGCTAGGCCGAAGGCGATGCTCACCGCCAAGACGGCCCTCTCGTTGAAGATGAGGTCGTAGCCCGTGAAGGCCTCGAGCACCGTGATGAGCCCCAGGATGACCCCCGTGAACCAGAGCATCTCGTTCCTCACCTTGAATCGCCCGCTGAAATACTGGTAGTACATGTGGGCGAGGGCCAGGAAGACCATCATGTTCGACGCGTGGTAATGGATGTTCCTGATCAGGTAGCCAGTGGCCACGGTGGTCTCGATGGTCTGCACAGAGTCGTAGGCGGTGTCGATGCCGGGGTAGTAGTAGAGAAGGAGGAGGGCCCCCGTAACCCCGAGGATCAGAAATGTGATGAAGGTCAGCATCCCCAGAAAGCCGAGGGGGGATACGTAGCTCTTGGGGATGGTCAGCCGGAAGGCCAGAAACGTGGTCCTGTCGAGCCGCTCCAGCGCCCACTCCCACCAGAGCTGGAGGGTGCTCTTACGGCGCCCCATCTGCTGGGCCATGTCTCAAACCACCCTGAACCCCTTCATCTGCGAGACCCTGAGCCGGCGGCCGGTGCCCACGACACCCTCGATATCCACGGCGTTGATGGTCCCGTCATCCTGAAGCTCCAGCTTCACCTCCGGGAGCACGTTGTTGGGAGGGGGCTGTAGGTAGGCGGGTCCCGCCACCGCCGCCCCATCCATGGCCAGGTAGGTGCTGCCGTGGCAGGGGCAGAAGATGTAGCGGGTCCTCTCACTGTAGCTCCAGAGGCAGAGCAGGTGGACGCACACACGGCTGAAGGCCACGATCCTCCGCTCCTCGGGCACCTCGAACACCATCCACCCCGGCCTCAGGACCTGGAATTGGGGTCCCTCGAAGACCTTTCCCGACAACTCTATCCTCTCCGGCACACCGTTCCTTTCGGCCAAGACCCTGTACTCCCCAGGCCTCAGGAGCTGGTCGGACAGCAGGATCGTCTTGTCGGGGACGTCCTCGAGGCGCAGGGCTGCCTTATGCTCCGGGTGGAGCTGGAAGTCGGGTGGCATGGTGATGTACCTGGGCAGCCTGATGAGGGTGCACTGGCGGAAGGGGTCTCTGTCGAGGGTGGGGTTCCCCGTTCGCGGATAGACGAAGTTTATGGCGCTGTTCTCCTGAAGGTAGGCGTACCTCTCCGACCTCACCTTGTAATTGACGGGGAGGCCGTTCGGGGCCAGGATTCTCTGAACCCTGGAGACCTGGGGCTGCGGTGGGATTAGGAAGCCGCCGATGGGCGAAAATGGTGCTAGGCTGAGGAAGAAGCCCAGGGCGGCCAGGGCCTTTACGAAGCGTCGCCGGGGTGGGGTGGGGGCGCCCAACAACATCGCCGAGACGGCCAGAAGTTAAAAATGGTTCGCCCGCCCCACGGGGCCCGCTTGAAGGAGATCCGAATCATCGGGCTAACCAGCCTGCCTGAGATTCAGCCCGGGTGCAGGCTGGGCGAGGCCATAGTCGACGCGTGTGTGAGGGAGAATGTCAAGCTGGAGGATGGAGATGTGGTCGTGGTAACCCACAAGATTGTTTCGAAGGCCGAGGGCCGAATGGTTAGGCTGGATGATGTTCAACCCTCCCAGTTCGCCCGGAGGGTCGCCAGGCACCTCCGCAAGGACCCCCGGATCCTCCAGCTCGTGCTGGACGAGTCCCGCAGGATAGTGAGGATGGCCAGGGGTATAGTGATCGCGGAGACGAGGCATGGTTTCATCTGCGCGAACGCGGGGGTGGACCAGTCGAATAGTAGGGCCGGATACGCGGTCCTACTACCGGTAGACCCGGACCGGTCCGCCCGCAGGATCCGAGACGAGATAAGGCGGCGCGCCAACGTGGATGTCGCCGTCATCATATCCGATACCTTCGGCAGGCCGTGGAGGGTGGGTCAGGTGGATGTGGCGATAGGGGTGGCCGGAATGGAGCCCCTCCTGGATTACCGGGGCATGAAGGACCCCTCGGGCTACGAGCTTCGTATAACCACGCCGGCCGTGGCGGACGAGGCCGCCTCCGCCGCAGAACTTGTGATGGGAAAGCTGGACCGCATCCCCGTCGCCATAATAAAGGGCATGAGATATACGAGGGGTGAGTCGTCGGCGAGAAAGCTGATCCGTAGGGCGAGCCAGGACCTCTTCAGGTAGGGCCGAATGATAGTGGCGCTGGCCGGCGGCTCCGGCTCCTCGAAACTGCTGGAGGGGCTCTACCGATTACTGGGGGACTCGCTGACCATCATCGCCAATGTGGGTGACAACTACTGGTATCATGGCCTGTACGTCTGCCCCGACCTGGACATCACAACCTACGCGCTGGCCGGAATACTCGACCGGGCCAGGGGATGGGGGGTCCTCCATGACACCTTCCACTTCATGGAGCAGCTGGCGGCGCTGGGCTTCGAATCATGGTTCAGGCTGGGGGACCGCGACCTGGCGGTATCCGTAATACGCACCCGCCTGCTCAGCGAGGGGCTGGACCTTACATCCATCACATCGCTGATAGCTCGACGGCTTGGTGTTAGGGCCCGCATACTCCCCGCATCCAACGAATACGCACCCACCATCCTGGACACCGAGGAGGGCCCTCTACACCTCCAGGAATATTGGGTGAAGAGGCGAGGCCAGCCCAGGGTGAGAGGGGTCACCTATGCCATCGAGTCTGCAAAGGCGACGGGGGAGGCCATCGAAGCCCTTCAGGCGGCCGAGGGGGTCGTTGTCTGCCCCGGTAACCCCATCACCAGCATCGGGCCCATAGTGGCGTTCGAGGATATCCGCAGGGCCCTTAGAGAGGCCAGGAGGGTGGTGGCCGTGAGCCCCCTCATCGGCCAGAGGGCCTTCAGCGGGCCCGCCGCCAAGCTGATGCAGGAGCTGGGAGTACCCTCCACGGTTGTGGGTTTGGGCGGCCTCTACCGGGATTTCGTGGACGTGTTGCTGATGGACCCTGTAGACGAGGGGCTGGGGAAGCAGGTTGAGGAGATGGGCATCACACCCATCTTGGAGGACATAACCCTGAACAGCCCGGAGGACTCCGTGAGGGTAGCGCGCCGATGCCTCGAAATTATAGGTCTGTGACGGCCGCCATATTCGTCAAGCCCCTGCACCTATCCAAGCTTCGCCTCTCAAGCATGTTAAGTGAAGAGCAGAGGGAACGGCTCACATTGAGGATGCTGCTCGACGTGGTGAGGAGTGTGAGGAAGGCTGGGATCAGCAGGCCTCTGCTCATAACGAGCGATGGCAGGCTTAAGTGCTTGGCGGGGCAGCTGGGCCTCGACTGCATAGAGGAGGGGGCGCCGATGGGTGTGAATCGGGCTGCGGAGGAGGCCGTCGACTACTCGAGAAGGATGAAGCACCGGGCCACAATGCTTCTACCGGCCGATATACCCTTCGCAAGGCCCTCGGATATAAGGAGATGCCTGACGATCTTCTTCGACTGCGGGCTTCCCGTCGTCTGTCCTTCGCGTCGTTACGATGGGACGAACCTGTTGGTGGTCGACCCCCAGTCAGGCTTCGAGTTCCATTATGAGGAGGGGAGTGTGTGGGCCCATGTAAGGGCCGCGCTGGCCTCCAGCGGCGGTGTCTGCGTTTTTTACTCACCCAGCATCGCCCTCGACCTAGACACGGAGGAGGACTTGGTGTATGCTTTGACGCTGAGGAGTGATTGCTCCACATGGCAGTTCCTAAGGTCCCTGAAGACCATGGGTGGGGACAAGAATCCCCCCATCCCGCGGGAGAGCCGGCTCGCACCTCTCGGCCAAAGATAATCAAAGGGTTCCTGGAATGGCGGGGGGATGGGCGGGGGATACGGGGGCAACCTGCTCCTAACCGGCTGCAAGATCTATACTGGTGTGGAGGAGCCTAGGAGCGCTAGGGGGCTGGCCGTCGAAGGTGGGGTCATTGTCAGGGTGGGCTCGGAGCTGGAGGCGAGGCAGGCGGCCCCCCGTGATGCCACAGTATTATCGCTGCCAGGTGGCTGGGCCTTCCCAGGGCTCAACGATGCCCACATACACCTGGCCCAGCTGCCCGATGACCTCCAACTAACGAACATTGAGAGCGTAGGGGAGCTGCTATCCCGCCTCGAACACGTCGCCAGCCATACGGACCGTCAGTGGATAGTTGGGAGGGGATGGGACCAGGAGAAGCTAAGAGAGGGGCGGCCTCCCAGGAGGGATGAGCTGGACCGGGTCTGCCCCGACAGGCCAGTCCTCCTCTACAGGGTCTGCGGCCACGTGGGGGTGGCCAACTCAAGGGCGCTGGAGCACCTCGACCCCTCAGGCCTGGATCCCCAGCTGGTCGATGTGGAGAGTGGACTACTGAGGGAGGAGGCCCTGAGAAGGCTAGCCAAGGGGATCCCAGCGCCACCCAGGGATGAATTGGTGGCCCAGCTGGAGGCGAACTGCCGCAGGGCCGCGGAATCAGGGCTCACCATGGTGCAGGTCATCCTCTCCACCCACTGGAGGTCGGAGCTCGACGCCTTCAAGGAGCTGGCCGAGAGCTCGAGGCTGAAGCTGAGGGCCGCACTCTGGTTCCCCGCCGAAGACGCCCCCGCGGCGAGGGAGGCGTTATCCGGCGATCACAATGGCATGCTCCGGTTCGGCGGCGCAAAGATCTTCCTGGACGGGTCTCTGGGGGCCCGCACCGCAGCCCTCTTCGAAGAATACACGGACCAACCGGGCTGGTCGGGCATCCTGAACCTCGACGACGAGGGGCTGATGCGCACCCTGGAGGGCCTGATAGCCCGCGGCATACGCCCCGCGATGCATGCCATCGGTGACAGGGCCGTTGAGCAGGCCCTGAGGGTGATCGGGCGCCTCAGCCCATCCCTCAGGAGGCCCCGGCTTGAGCACGCCTCACTCACATCACCGGCCCAGATACGCAGGATGAGGGAGCTGGACGTCTGTCCTGTGGTCCAGCCTCACTTCGCGGTCTCCGACCGCTGGGCGCCCAGTAGACTCGGCCCGAGAATTCAGCACCTCTACCGATTCAAGGATATGATCGAAGCGGGCCTGAGACCCGCGGGGAGCTCCGATGCACCGGTGGAGCCGCTTCAACCCCTCACGGGCATCTGGGCGGCCGTCACCAACCCAATCTCCACACCCCTATCCCCAGCAGAGGCTCTGGAGCTCTACACAGGTGGGTCGGCCTGGGCGGCCATGGAGGAGGCGAGGCTGGGGCGACTGAAGGAGGGGATGCTGGGCGACATTGTGGTGTTCGCCGACAACATCCTCGCCGTGGACCCATCCCGCATTAGGGAGTTGGAGATCCTCACAACCGTGGTGAACGGAGAGATAGCCGCCCGCCCGCAATGGTTAAGCTTCTAGTGTGGCCGAAACCAACGGTGGAATAGAGGGTATTATGCCCAGATATAGATGCCCCTCCTGCAGCCAAACACTGGACGTGAAGCAGGTCTACGACGGCCGTTGGCTGGTCAAATGTGACAGATGCTCCCTCGGGGAGCTCCTGGCGAACCCCGATGCCCAGGAAGCCTATCTAGAGTTTCTGGAGGGGTATGACGAGGGCAGGATCAGGCCGGGAGGGCTGGAGCGCCTCCTGGAGCAGGGCCGCCTGGTCAGGCCCGCCGAGGAGATCCTGAAGATGGTTTCGGGGCAGGGCGTCGACTTCGAGGAGCTCCCAGAGCTCGCCCGGTACCTCCTCAAGACCCGTATGGACTTCGTGGTGGACTACCGGTACTACCCTCCAAACGACATGGAGGGTCGGGTGGCCTTCGAAGAGGTGGGGCTGCCGGCGCACCTCAGCGGGGCCCTGGGGTGCGGGGGCCTCTACCCTTTTCAGGCGGAGGCGGCCAGGGAGATCCTGGCGGGCAGAAACGTCGTCATCGTGGCGCCCGCGGGTAGCGGGAAGACGGAGGCCTTCGCAATACCCACCGCCTATCTGAGCGCGAGGAGCCGGGTGAAGCCCAGCGCACTAATATTCTATCCCACCAAGGCCCTTGCGAGAGACCAGCTGCCCAGGCTGAGACGTATAGGCGAGGCCCTGGGGGCTAGTGTCGCGGTCTATGATGGAGACACACCGGCGGCCGAGAGGAGGAGGTTGGAGGAGGACCCCCCGCACATCATCCTCACAAACTTCGACACGGTCAACACCCACCTGATATACCAGACCCCCTTCGCAGGGCTGTTGAGGAGGGTCCAGACCGTGGTTGTCGACGAGGTCCAGGTGTACAAGGGGGTGTTGGGGGCCCACGTCCATCACATCCTGCGGAGGCTCAGGAGAATCTCCGGCCACTTCCAATCTATAGCGGCCTCCAACATGATAAAGAACCCCGTGGAGTTCTGCAAACTGCTTTTCGACCAGAGTTTTCACCTGGTGGAGGAGAGGGTCGGGAGGAGGGGGCCTACACACTTTATCGCCCTATACCCCACGCTGCGCAGCGCCACGGAGCTCTTTCTGGACATAATGGGGAGGCATAGGCAGTCCGACGGGCCCCTGATTGTGTTCTGCAGCAGCCACCGCCTGGCGGAGACCCTGGCCTTCTACGCGAGGAGAGGCCAGGTCGATGCCCAGGTCCACAGGGCCGGATTGCCCCGGGCACATAGGGAGAGGGTGGAGGCCCTCCTCAGGGCCCGCCAACTCAAATGTGTGATCGCCACCCCCACCCTGGAGCTCGGCATCGACATCGGGGAGCTCGACACCATAGTGTCGGACCTGGTCGTGGTCAACCGCCTCATCCAGAGGGCCGGCAGGGCCGGTAGGAGGGGGCAGACGAGCACCATAGTCCTGATAATGAGGGCCAACGACCCCATCGGCCAGTACTATAGGGACCATATCGAGCAGTACTTCTCCGACATCGAAGCCGCTTACCTGGATCCCTCGAACCCCCTGGTTCTGGAGAAGCACATGCTCGCCTCAGCCCTGGAGAGGCCCCTGGACGGGGAGGAGGCCGACCGGGCCTCACCCATACTGTCTAGACTAGCGGCGAGGGGGCTTTTACGTTACAGGGCTGGTAGGTGGGTGGCTAATCGCCCATCAGCCCTCGCAGCACTGCGGAATATGGATATTCGTGGGGCAGGGGAGGCCGTCCGCATCTATCTGAGGGGGAGGAGGGTTGGTGAGCGCTCCCTCCCCATGGCCCTTGAAGAGCTACATCCGGGGGCCGTCTACTTCATGAACGGCCGGCCGTATCGCTCCATCGACCTCACCCTCGGTCGGGAGGGGGGGAAGGCTGTGATTCAGGAGTGGCTGGGCCCCCTGGACTACACCACCCGGGCGATAATAGAGGAGCGGCCATCCCTGAGGAGGGAGATTGAGAGGAGAGAGGCCTTCTCCCTCCAGGTCGTCTACGGGGAGCTTACAATCGAGAGGAGGGTGCTGGGGTACGTGGAAGAGCCCTTGGAGGCCGGTGGGAGGGTCCTGAGGGCGCTGCCCAAACCCATCGATTATGTGTTTGAGACGAAGGGGTTGGTGACCCGGCTGCCCGAGCCCACCGATTACATCGAGAAGAGAGGGCTGGATCCCCGGGAAGCCGCCTCCTCCAGCTATCATGCAGCCGAGCATGTCCTTATCGAGGGGACGGATATGGTCACGGGTGGGGCCGCCGATGACATGGGCGGCCTCTCGCTGGGCGCCACCGGCCTAGTCTTCGTATACGACGGTACACCAGGGGGGAATGGAGCGACCCACATGCTCTTCCAGAGGCTGGAGGAGGCCATACGGAGGGCCGCCGAGATCGTCAGGGGCTGCGCATGCAGCAGGGAGGCTGGGTGCCCAAGGTGCACCTACTCGTACCGGTGCGGGAACGACAACAGGTTCCTCAGCAGGGTGGGGGCGGCGGAAGTCTACAGGCGGGTGCTGGCGGGGGAGAGGGGGGAGCTGGACCTCTCCATCATAGAGGGGAGTGGGTGGAGGTAGGATGACAACCATATACACCATAGGGCACGGCAGCAGGGGATGGGAGGAGTTCTGCAACCTCCTCAGGCGCTGGCAGATCCAGCTCCTCATCGACATCAGGCGGTGGCCCACATCGAAGACCGAATGGTTCAGGCAGCAGGTCCTGGAGAGGCGGTTGATGGACAGCGGCATACACTACCTCTGGTTGGGTGAAACCCTGGGTGGATTCAGGAAGGGAGGCTATCCCAACCACATGAGAACCGAAGAGTTTTCCCGCGGCTATGCCGAGCTACTCCTGAGGGCTTCGCGGGCGCCAAGCGCCCTCATGTGCCTTGAAATCAGCCCGAGGGGGTGCCACCGGCGCCACATTTCCTCACACCTGGCGGCCGAGGGCTGGACCGTGATTCACATCATATCCGAGGCGAGGGCGCAGCCACATCATGAGCTGTTCTCTGAAGGGGAGAGGCCATGGCCTGGAGCAGCCTGAGCCCCGTGACGTGTGGCGGCCGGAAGGGCGGCGGGCCACCCCTGCTCGCGGTCATCAAGCCGAGGATCGCCTTGCTGCTGGTATACTCCACCGCGGCCGGCTATGTGGCGGCCGCCGCCCCCCATGTCCCGATATCCAGGCTCGGCCTGGCGATCCTCGCATCATTCTTCGGGGTGGCGGGGGCGGAGGCCATCTCCGCCTACACGGACCTGGAGGTGGACCGGCTCATGGAGAGGACCAGGCTGAGGCCTGTGCCCTCGGGCCGGCTAAGTCCCTCCGCCGCGTTGGCCTACGGATTCTCCTTATCAATAACGGGCCATCTCCTGGCCCTGGCACTGGGCATCGAGCCATTCCTATCCATGTTGGCCGGCAGCATCATCTATCTCGCAGTCTACAGTCTGGTGCTTAAGCGGAGGACATCGATGAATATCGTCCTGGGCAGCTGGGCCGGGGCGATGCCCCTGCTCGTGGGGTATACCGCGGCCAGGGGTCTTGACCTGCAAGCCCTTTACATGGCGGGCTTTATCGTAATCTGGACACCCCCCCACATCTGGAGCCTGGCCATCCGCTACCTCGAGGACTATAGGGCTGCAGGGATCCCCATGCTGCCAGTCCTGATAGGACCAAGGCGGGCGGCCCGCATCATAGCAATCATCACGGCCGCGATGATCGGCTACTCCCTTCTGGGAGTCGCCCTAAACTTCGGCCTCCTCTACCTCCTCTTCACACTACCGGCCAACCTGATGCTGGCGATGGCATGCCCCCAGCTCGCCAGAACCGGGGATGCGAAAACGGCTTTCCGATTCTTCAAACTGTCATCCCCATACCTCTTCTTGATCCTCACGGGAATCATGCTCGATAGGCTCTTACACAGCCCCTACGACCTCAAAGTCTCATAGTTGCGGCTTCCTGAGAACACCATACGGCCTGGCTCGATAGGGCCACTATCTTAGACCCCCTATATCCCAACGGGTCTCGCGTGGTGGAAGATGGCGGGTGAAGGCCTTCCAGATCTATTCCCCAGTTCGGCTCAGGAAGAAGGCAAACATAGAATTAGAGGTGGTGCGGTTAGGCTCATAGGTTGAAGGCCGTCATCCTGGCCGCAGGCCTGGGCACCCGGATGAGACCCTACACCTACTTCGTACCCAAGGCAATGCTCCCCTTGGGCAACAAGCCAGCCCTAGAGCACATCCTCGACTGGCTTAAGGAAAACTCTGTAACCCATGTGATACTCTGTGTCAGCTACCTGAGACACATGATCGAGAGCTACTTCGGCGATGGAAGCCACTGGAACATGAGGATCGAGTATGTATACAGCGAGAAGCCGATGGGCACCGCCGGTCAGCTGAAGACCGCTGAGCACAAGCTTGAAGACACCTTCCTCTGCATATACTCCGACAGCATCCTCCGCTTCAACCTGTCGGAGGTGGAGGAGTTTCATAGGAAGCGGGGTGCGGCGGCCACGATCCTGCTGGTAAACTATGAGCATGTGGTGCCCTACGGCTTCGTAGAGCTGGATTCGGAGGGTGTGGTGAGGGGGTGGCGGGAGAAACCAGTGGTCCGGGGGCTGATAAATACCGGCTACTACCTCATGGAGCCCAGATTCCTGAAGTATATCCCGGAGAACACCCCCACCTCCATGGACGCCGCATTCCAGAGGGCCATCGAGAACAAGGAGACCATCCTGGGGAGGGTGGTGGAAGGCGAGTTCATAGACCTGGGCGATAAGAGAAGCTACACACAGGCCTACAAGAGATACCTTGAGAGGCTGGGCCCGATGGCGTGAGGAAGAGGGGGCTAAGGTTGGGGGAGAGCGAACGGCATTTATTCCCACCCATCCCGCTGAGCCCTATGGCTGAGGGTGGTAGGGCGGAGACGTCGAGGCCCTACGTCGTGAGAGAGCTGAGGAAGGAGGACATAAGGAGGGGATTCTTGGAGACACTCCTAAACCTGAGTGAAGTCAGCCCCCAGCTGATAGAGCTGCATGAAAAGATCTTCGAGCAGAGAAGGAGGTTGAGGCTCACATATGGGGGTAGGCGGATACCCGTCTACTACACCGTCGTTGCGGTCTGGCGGAACTCGGAGGTGATAGCCACGGCCACACTTCTGACGGAGCTCAAGCATATCCACGACGGGGGCCTTGTGGGGCATGTGGAGGATGTGTCGAGGCGGGCCGGGCCCCAGTACAGGGGGCTGGGGGCTGGGAGGGCCTGCGTCGAGGAGCTCATCAGGTTCGGCAGGGAGATCGGGTGCTACAAGATAGTACTGGACTGCTCCGAAAAGAACGTCCCCTTCTATGAATCCCTGGGCTTCCGGCGCCACGAAGTGGGTATGAGGTTAGACCTTCCGCGGAGATAGCCCCCACAGGCCAAAAGGATTTCAGCCCTCCCGCTTACGCACAGGTGACCAGACGTTGGAGGCAGAATTCGAGCGGCTTGCCCGTGTTTATGATACATCGGGAATGTATGCGGCATATGCGTCCTGGCCGGAGAAGCTGCTGGAGGGCTACGAATCCATCACGGTCAGGGGCAGCATAGGCCCTTCGATGAACGTGGCCTTCGCCGCGGTCGGGGGCTCGGCCTCCGCTCCGGAGATCATCGCGGAGTGGATAAAGGGCCAACGGCCACTCGTTATGCCCCTGATAAGGGGGGTGGACCTCCCACCCTACCTCGACAGAACATGGAGCCTGATCTGCGTAAGTGCCAGGGGGAATACCGAGGAGGTCCTGCTCCTGGCGAGCCAAGCCAGCCGGAGGGGTAGCAGGGTCATAGGGATATCCTCAGGGGGGAAGCTCGAGGATTACTGTATAAAGGAGGGTTGGGTTCACATCAAGATACCCTTCGAACACTCACCGCGGGCCTCCTTCCCCCACCTGTTGAACGGCTGCTTGAGGGCCCTGGAGGCCATGTCGATCCTTTCGGGAGTGCTGCCCCTGCTGCGTGAAACGGCGGAGGCCTGGCGGGAAATAATCGGGAGGTGCGGTGCCCGAAGCTCGAACCCCGGCCAGGTGGCGGCCCATGTCCATGGGAGGCTTGCGGCCTGCTACGCCACCCCATCCTGCATGCCCGTCGCCAAGCGATTCAAGAACAGCATGAATGAGAACGCCAAGGTCCCGGTACTGGTAAATTCAATCCCTGAAGCCGCCCATAATGAGATGGAGGTGGTCATCTCCCACCCCGAGATAGCACCCATCCTCCTATCCCTACCCGGTGAAAGCGAGAATATGCAGCGGGTCATGCGGGCCGTGGAGGCGATGCTGAGGGAGAGGGGGGTGAAATACCTGAGCCTAGCCACTCGGGGAAGGAACACCCCCTCCGAAGGGCGGCTCATTGACCTATTGGAGCTCCTCTACGAACTGGAGCTCGCCTCCTACTACTGCGCCCTGCTCAGGGGGGTGGACCCATATCCGGTGCCGGCCAGCACATCCTACCGCGCCCACCTCGGTCAGCTTGCATCACTGGACCCCTAAAATCACCTAATAGGCCTACTAGAGGTCGCCGAAGTCATAAAGGAATTCAGCTCCTGAGCCAAACACTTGTGATTTAAGAAACCCCCAAGTGCTTGGCCAAAAGTTCCCGACATAGGGGGCCCAGGACCTTGGCGGCCTCCTCCGGGGAGACCGGGTTCACCGGGACCCCGTGCCCATAGGTGAGGCCCCGATACACTGTCAGCTCGGGGTAGATCTCGATGTGCCAGTGAAATTCTGCGGCAGACCTCCTCTCCGATGCGGAGTGAAGCACAAGGGAGTATCCTGAGTCCCCCACCACCCTCCTGATAGATTTGAGGACGATGTTTAGCATGAGGCCCAGGTCACGGAGCTCCCGCTGCGTCAGCCTCATGGGGCTGTGCTGGTGGGTCTTGGGGATAACCCATAATTCGTAGGGGCATCTGGAGGACCAGGGGCAGAAGGCGACGAAAGCTTGGGTCGCCACAAGATGCCTGGGCCCCTTGGACTCCGCAACGGCTAGCCGGCACAGGGGACATTGGGCGTAGACCTCCACCCCCCTCTCAAAGGCCTCGCCCTCCGAGGCTATCACGGGGGGTATGAAGGGTAGACCCACCATGTGGATGAGGGCGTGCTCCGCCCTTCTGCGTATACCCATGTAGAGGCTCATGTCGGGCTCGTCGGAGTAGACCGAGACATATGAAACGCCCGTCTGCAGGTAAAGCCATTTGAGCCTGTCCTGGAGGGCCCATAAGGCCAGCATCCACTCCTCCTGATCCAGGTCTTCCAGGCGCCGACCGTGCCTCGGAGTCGCAACCAGGATGAGGTGATGCCCAAAGCCGGGCTCGCTCGTGAGGAGGTTCGACTGAGACTCCTCCCTATCACGGGCTGTGGTGGAAAGGATCGGCAGAGGCGCCCTGAAGACCCTGAGAAGCCAACCGGGGACTGGCCCCTCCCTCTCATCGGCCTTGAGGAGGCCGCCGCCCCTCTGGACCATGACCAGCTCGGCGGGGCCTGTCCTCGCCTCCTGCCCCGGGCAGTATGGACAGCCCGCCGAGGAGTCCTCTGTCCCAGCGCTGGGCGGTAGTATGATCACCCTCTCGTTTAGGAAAGTATCATGCCTGATGGTGGGGTAGGCCATGGGGGGCTCAAACCCCATCCAACCATAAGATAATTAGCTTGCCTATGCCGAGTGGAGTAATCATTCTTAACCGGTGGTGCGCATCAGCCGGGTGTTGGGCGGCCTCCTCTACGTAATTCTGGATGGGGTGGGCGACAGACCCAACCCGGAGCTCAACGGGCTGACACCGCTGGAGGCTGCCTATACACCAAACCTCGACAGGCTGGCCTGCAGGTCACGCTTAGGCCGCGTGAGGCCGGCAGGCCGCGGTATCGCGCCGGAGTCGGACATGGGTGCACTGGCGATGCTGGGCTACAGGGTCCCCGAGGAAGCCGTCCCCAGAGGCGTTCTGGAGGCCCTCGGGGTGGGGTTGGAGATCAAGGAGGGTTGGCTCGCCCTTCGGGCCAACTTCGCGACCGTGGATGGCAGGTTGATAACCGATAGGAGGGCGGGGAGGGGCCTCAGCGAGGAGGAGGGCAAGGCGCTGGAGAAGGCCATAAATGATGGTGTTGACCTTGGGGACTATACATTCCGGTTTCTGCATACCATAGGGCATAGGGGTGTGCTGGTGATACATGGCCCACAGCCCCTATCGGGAGAAATAACGAACACCGACCCGGGCTACACCAGGCTGGGCGCTTCGGCGGAATCCGGCCCCCTCACCCTCTTAGAGTGCAGGCCCCTATCCAACTCAGAGGCTGCTCTTCGGGCGGCGAGGTTGGTCAACGAATTCACGGCTCAGGCCCTCCGGGTGCTGAGGGACCACCCGGTCAATAGGCGAAGGGCGGCGGCGGGGGCTAAGCCGGCCAACGCCATACTGCTGCGTGACGCGGGGGATGGGCCGCCGAGGATAAAGCCCCTCTCACAGAAGTACGGGTTGAGGTTCGCATGCATCGCGACCATGCCCGTCGAGAGGGGGCTGGCGAGGGCGCTCGGCATGGAGCAGGTGGAGGTGGGTGAGATGGACTATCCAGCCAAGGCGAGGATGGCCGCGGAGCTGCTCAGAGGCTGGGATGTGGTCTACGTGCACATAAAGGGGCCCGATGAACCGGCCCATGAGGGAAGAGCTGATCTGAAGACGAGGGTGATAGAGCGGATCGATAGAGAGTTCTTCGGCCAGCTGCCTCTCAATCTTGCTGAGGCCACCCTCTTGGTCACGGCCGACCACTCCACACCCTGCACCCTTAGGAGGCATAGCGACGACCCGGTACCCATCCTCCTGGCCGGGCCCCGCCAGGTGCCCGACCGCCTGTGCCGGTTCACGGAGAGGTTCTGCTCCAAGGGCTCATTGAAGCCCGCCGCGGGCTGGGATCTGCTTCCACACGTGTTGATGGCGGCTGGCCTGATCAAACCCTGATAGGATGGGCTTCCTGTTTAACGATGAGGCTTTACGTAACATGTATGGTTCCACCCGGCTTCGGCTGGCCGAATCAAGTCGCCACAGCTTCTCTTACATCCAACTCGCAACTAGCGGGGCATTTCCCGCACACCACTTAAAACCACACCCCTCCCCATCAGCACCTGCTTCACCGCCTCCTCCAGGGTTGGCGGGCCCAGGTCAACCGCCTCGAAGTAGACTCGGGTGACGGGTCGTCGGATATTGATAAGGCGGGTCAGGTCCGCAGGAGTTCCCAGGACAACGGCTTCGCATTCGACCGCGTTGACAGTCTCCTCCAGCTCAGCCAACTGCTTTCTGCTGTACCCCAGGGCTGGGAGGACGGGTCCGATGAAAGGATACTTCTCATAGGCCTCCCTGATCGAGCCCACTGCGAAGGGCCTTGGGTCTACGAGGGTGGCACCCAACGCCCTGGAGGCGGCGGCTCCAGCCCCCTCAGCAAGTTCGCCGTGGGTGACGGTTGGGCCATCCTCGATAACCAAAACCCTCCTGCCCCTTACGAGATGGGGGTCTTCCACCACCGCTTCGGAGCGGGTCTGAACAATGATGGCTGACGGGTTGAGCCTCCGCACCGAGGCTTGAACTTTCTCGACATTTCGAGGATCACTGATGTTCACCTTGTTGATGACGATGATGTCGGCCCTCCTCACATTCGCCTCGCCAGGGTGATACTTGTATTCATGGCCAGGCCTCGTCGGGTCCACCACCGTAATGTACACCTGGCTCCTGTAGAATGGGAGGTCATTGTTTCCCCCGTCCCAAACTATGACGTCACCCTCCTTCTCCGCCTCCCACAGAACCTCCTGGTAGTCGACCCCCGCCAGCACCGTGACCCCCTGCTTGACGTGCCCCTCGAACTCCTCCAGCTCCTCCACCGTGCCCTGGTAGGAACGCAGGTCCTCGAGGCTCCTGAAGATGAGAGGCTTTCTTCGGAGAGGCCCATAGGGCATGGGGTGCCTGATTACGACAGGCCTCACCCCCCACCCCTTCAGGATCGAGACGAGCTTCCGGGCTATTGTGCTCTTTCCAGCCCCCGTCCTGCTGGCGGTCACGGCGAGGACCGGCTTGGAGGCGGTGAGAGAGATGTCCTCGGGGCCCAGGAGGTGGAAGGAGCAGCCGTGGGCGATTGCTATACTGGCCAGATGCATCACGTGCTCGTGGGAGACGTCGCTGTAGCTGAAGTACACATCGGTAACCCCCAGCTCCCTGATCAACTCGGCCAGCCGCTCCTCCCCATAGATGGGTATGCCCTCGGGATAGTTGGGCCCCGCCAACTCTGGGGGATACACCCTGTCGGCGATGAACGGTATCTGTGCGGCCGTGAAGGCCACCACCCTTATATCCGGGTTGTGGCGAAAAAACGTGTTAAAGTCGTGGAAGTCTCTACCGGCGGCGCCTAGGATCAGCGCCCGCCTCGGCTTCATGCCCAGCGGGCCCTACCCCTCGCATTAAAGGATTCCCGGGGTGGTTTTTCTCAGTCGACCGCCGACTCCTCCCTGAAGAGGTCCTCGACGGTACCTCTCTTCCTGATCAGGACGTATTCCCCATTCTCCTTGCGGAGCAGGATGGGGGGTTTCACCTGGCAGTGGAAGGGCATGTTGAAGACGATGGAGTAGGCGCCCACATTTCCGAAGACCACAAGCTTGTCCCTCCCCAGCCCATCCAGGACAGACCTCTGGGATATGGGGAAGACGTCATCGCTGTCGCAGAGCATGCCGGCTAGGTGGACCCTCCTGTTGGTGGGCTCTCCGCCGGGCACGATAACCTGTGGATAGGCTTGGTGGAGAAGCGCGGCGTCCAGGAGCAGGTGGTATCCTATATCCAGGATGGCGTAAACGTCGTTCCCGTACTCCTTGATGTTAAGGACCCGGGAAACCAGGTATCCGGCCTCGGCCGTCAGGTAACGGCCGCTCTCCACAACCAATGTAAACCTGTCACCTGTGGTCTCCACCAGCCGGTTCAGCCTCTCCACCACCGGCCTGGTGAAGTCCTCCAGCCTTAGGGTGTCACCGTTATAGTTCACCGGCGTCCCGCCGCCGATATCTAGAATCGAAAGCCTCACCGGGAAGTCCTTACGTATCCTGATGATGAAGGCTTCGAGCTTATCGAGTGCCCTGACGAAGCACGATGGATCCTCGACCTGGGAGCCCAGGTGGAAGTGGAAGCCCGCAAGGTTCAGCCGGCCACTGTTCCATATCTCCCTGATGAGGACCGTCGCACTATCTCTTGTCTGTGTGTTGAAGGGGACCCCGAACTTCCCATGCCTCATACTAGCCCTGACCTCAGCCTTCACACTGACCTCGGGATTCACCCTCAGGAGGACTGAGGGCCTCAGGCCGAGTGCCTCGGAGACATCCAGGAGGTTTTGTAGGCCGTAGTAGGAGCTGACCGACACCAGGCCCACACCTTCCCTCAGGACTTTATCGAACTCAGCCCTGGACTCGCCGACGCTGGTGTAGATGGCGGAGGAGGGCGACCCACCACACCTGCTTAGGAAGTAGAGCTCCTCTGGAGTGGCGATATCGAAAAGAAGCCCCGAGTCCACGAATATCCTGACGATAGTCGGGTTAAAGTTGGCTTTCATCGAATAGGCAATCTTTACCGGGCCTATGAAGCCGCTGTAGGCCTCCCTTAGGCTCCGGACGGCCTCCTTGAGCTTGGCCCCGTCGAAGATGTAGAAGGGGGTGTTATGCTGCATGGTTAACCTGTATAGTTCTTCTTCGTCGAAGGGCAGTGAAAAACCCCTTTGCGGACGCGATGACTCCAGGGCTTCCTCCAACTGCTTGTTTGACCAGCCCGCCTCCCTTTCCGCTTAAAAATCTATGCCTCGGGCCTCCTATCTCTTACCCACCGTGATCTCGATGGTCGACACGTTCCTCTGCTGCTCCCCCTCGCCCACCCGCTCAGTACCTATTTTGATGTCCCTCACGGCGTACACATCAACACCCAGTCTCCTCGTGATGATCTCCGCCACATCGACGGCCCGGGCAATGGCCATCCCACGGGCTTTCAGAACCACCTCCCCGGTCTGCGCCAGCTGGATCATGGCTGAGGTCGCATAGGTCATCAACGGTTTCTTGCCGATGTATATGTGGTTGGGCGGCCCCCTCTTTTCAGGCTTCTTCTCCTCAGGCTTCTTCTCAGGCACCGGCTGGGACGGCGTGCTCAAGCCCCCATGACGATCAAAGCCTGGTTATTAAAACGCTTCCCACCCCCCATGCCGCAGGAGCGCCTGGCCTACAGCAGCCATGATAGGGGTATATCCTGGTAGGCGCCTCCGGGTAAGGTGCGCCTGATAGAGATGGGGAGGGCCCCCGCCTCCAGCTCCCGCATCGCAATTTTGATGGGGTCCTTTAAGTCATCTATGGGGACCATGGGAGGGGCTCCCATGGATAGCTGTAGGGCCCGCGCACCCACAATCCTAGCCCTCTCGAACCTGGTGAGCTTTGGGGGGCCGATCTTAACCAGCCCCTCCCCCCTCTGGGGTGTGAGCTTCCGCCTCGCCGACAAAATATAAAACACCGAAGTCCCGCCACGGCCACAGACTCTATTTAAGCCTGCACGGGGACGCTCAGAGCCCGGCATGAGTGTCTCGCGCCTGCCAGCCCTGCTGGTCTTTGAGAGAGGGCCGACACTCAGGATCGAGTTGATGCGTCACCTGGCCCCGGCCACTGTCCGGCTCATATGGCAGGCATTGCCATTATCCGGCAGGATAGCCTGGCATGAGAAGGCCATAATCTACTTCCCGGTCCCTTTAGTCATCGGCAATGAGAAGAGCCGGGACTGGTTTCGAGCCGGGGAGCTGGGCTTCATGCCGTCGGGCTCCGCCATATGCGCGTTCGTCAAAGAGAGCAGGACACCGAAGCCCATAAACCCCATCGGGCGCCTGCTGGAGGATGTCTCACCCCTTGAAGCCATACCTTCCGGAACCATGGTGGTCATAAAGAGGATGGGGTGAGTATTTATCTCCCGCCCACCCCTCATAGGAGGCCTTGCTGTACTCAGAGGTGGTGGACATCTACTCCAGGATGGAGGCCACGACCAAGAGGCTCGAGCTGGTGTCGCTGCTCGCCGAGCTGTTCAGAAAGACGCCCCCCAACCTCCTCGATAAGCTGGCTTACCTAAGCCTGGGCAGACTCTACCCGGATTATGTAGGCGTCGAAGTGGGCGTCGCCGATAAGCTGGCCGTCAGGGCCATCGCCGCCGCCGCGGGGAGGCCCGTCCAAGAAGTGGAGGCCCTCTACAAAACACTGGGAGACCTGGGCCTGGCCGCGGAGAGGGCGATAGCCGGGAAGATCCAGACAACATTCTGGAGCGAAAGCCTCACACTGGAGAGGGTCTACGATACCCTGGAGAGGATGGCCAGGACCACGGGTCACAGGTCCGTCGAGACGAAGCTGAAAATGTTGGAGAGCCTGCTGAACCATGCCACCCCCCTCGAGGCCCGATACATAGTTCGAACGGTAACCGGAAGGCTGAGGCTGGGCGTCGCAGACTACACTCTCCTGGACGCGGCCGCAGAGGTGTTCACTGGGAGCAAAGAAAACCGGGCGAGGCTGGAGAGGGCCTACAACATCTGCAGCGACATAGGGCTGGTCATCAGGACCGTGGCCGAGGGGGGCCTTGAGGCCATCGACACGTTCAGGGTGACGGTGGGCCGCCCCGTGAGGCCGATGCTGGCGGAGAGGGTGTCCTCCGCGGAGGAGGCGGTGCAGGGAATGGAGGGGAGGTGCGCGGTCGAGTACAAGCTGGACGGCGAACGGCTGCAGATACACAAGGACGGCAACAGTGTTAAGATCTTCTCGAGGAGGCTGGAAGAGATTACACACCACTATCCGGATGTGGTCCAGCTGACCAGAGACTACGTGAGGGCTGGAAAGGCCATCCTGGAGGCTGAAGCCGTAGCTATAGATGAGGACACCCGGGAGCTGCGCCCCTTCCAGGAGCTGATGCACCGCCGCCGAAAATACGGGGTCGAGGAGGCGATGAAGGAGTTCCCCGTCGCCCTCTTCTTCTTCGACATCCTCTTCCTCGACGGTGAGGACCTCACATCGAGGCCCTTCCTCCATCGGAGGGCCGTCCTCGAAGCCACCGTGATCAGGACAGCCAAGACGGAGATCGTACCCATGTTGCGGACGGACAGCCCCAGAGAGATAGAGACGTTCATGGAAAAGGCCGTCACGGAGGGCTCCGAGGGTGTGATGATCAAGGATATCGACTCGGTGTACCGGGCCGGGGCCCGGGGGTTTGAGTGGGTAAAGCTCAAGAGGGAATATAAGGCCGAGGTGGCGGACACCTTCGACCTCACGATAGTGGGTGCATTCCACGGCCGGGGCAGGCGCGCCGGCACCTTCGGGGCATATCTCTGCGCCACCTACAACAAGGAGAGGGACGTCTTCGAGGTAACCACCAAGGTGGGAACAGGTTTTACGGATGAAGACCTCCGAATGTTCACCGAGAAGCTTAAGCCGCTCGTCCTGCCTGCTCGGCACCCAAGGGTGGAGTCTAGGCTTGAGCCGGATGTCTGGGTGGAGCCCAGGCTGGTGATAGAGGTGATAGCCTCCGAGATCACCGTCTCCCCCACCCATGTAGCTGCGCTGGATGCGGTGAAGCCGGGCTGCGGACTAGCCCTGAGGTTCCCAAAATATACCGGTAGGCTTAGGGAGGATAAGGGGCCGGAGGACGCCACCACATCAAGGGAACTCATAGACATGTACAGGCGTCAGCTCAGGAGGATTCAGGCCGTGGAGGGGGAGGCCCCCTAGCGGAGGATAGATGCCAGCATAACCTACCCAACCATTATATACAGATACATTCCCACATAGAGCTCTTTGGTGACAAACCTCTGGCCACTGGCCTTCTGGGCCGCGGTGACCTTCGCAACCCCCCTCATCTTCACCCTGCCACCCTTCCTCAAAGCCCGAGCGAGCGAGCGCGTCCTCCACCTCATGCTGGGGTTCAGCGCCGGGGTGCTGGGGAGTCTAGCGTTCGTCGAGATTCTCCCAGAGGCCTTCGAATTCGCACGTGACGTGGAGGCCCCGTCCATATATGTCTCGATAGGCGTAGCCCTCGGATTCTTCTCACTGTTGATCGTGGAGAGGTATCTATTGGGAGCGGACGAAGAACATGGTGGGCACTTTCACATCCACACGGAGCCGGTGCTGGACCCTCGGCATGGCATCATGGGGGTGAGCGCCCTCACCATCCACGGCTTCATGGACGGGTTCGTCATCCCCATCAGCTTCTCGGTGAGTCCAGAAGTTGGTCTCGTTGTAGCCCTAGCCATTGTCATACATCAGATACCTGACTCCTTCGCCGCCCTCTCCCTGGCCCTCAACACGACGTCCGAGAGGGGGACACGATTTCTGTATGTGTTCTTGACCGCCATAGATACCCCCCTGGGGATCGCAATGGGCCTAGCCCTAGCCGGGCTGGGACCCCACATAATCCCAGTGGGCCTAGGCTTTGTTGCGGGGACCTTCGTCTACGTCTCAGCCACGGACCTGATACCCGAGCTGCGCCACCGCGCCAGGAGCCCCCTGGTCATCATATCCATGATCCTCGGATTCTCCATAATAATGATGATCTCCCTCATGGCACCCCCTGGGTGAGGGGCGTAACGGGAGGTTACAAGGCCCTCTTACCGCTCCAAGGAACCCTCCATGGTCGGTAGGAATCGGGTCCAGGCCAGGTTACGGCTGGCAAGAGCCAGCAAAGTGGAGAGACAGCGACGCTGGCCCCTTATCGGTAGAAGGGCGGACACACTTATATTCGGTGATAAACAATTAAATTGATGGAGGCGGCCAAATTGAGCTCGAGAACCAAGCGCGGGACACGGGCCTTCCTGGCATTGGCGGGACTGGGCTTCTCGCTGGCAGTCATAACCATGAGTCTCTATCTTCAAAACGCCACCCTCCTTGGCCTTCCGACGGTGACGTTGGTCCTGGCCTCCCTAATTCTTGTGCTGGTGGGTCTGGGAGGATTCTATGTTACAAAGGCCATGGAAGCCCAGAGGGTCCAGCTGGCCGCGATGGAACCCAGGCATCTGATCGGAATGAGGGGGGTGGCGAAGTCCCATATCCGCCCTGGGGAGGTGGGTATTGTGTGGGTGTCGGGGGATTACTGGACGGCCGAGGCCCTGGAGGAGATCCGAGAAGGCCAGGAGGTGGTGGTTAGATCCGTGGAGGGCCTCAGGCTCCGAGTTTCATCATCCCAGGTCTCGACGCAGGGCGGCAGCGAGGCCCACAAACTCTTATTAGGCTGACGCGGCGCTTGTAAGACAATGGTGCTGCAACTGGTTCCTCAGGTAAGCCTGGCCGACCTCATCCTACTAGCCATCATCGTGATAATCGTCATAGCGCTGATTTCGGCTTCGATAAAGGTCGTGCCGGAGTACATGCGCATCGTGATCTTCAGGCTGGGGAGGTTCGTGGGGGTGAGGGGGCCGGGGGTGGTCTTCATCATACCCATCATCGACAGGATAATGCGAATCGACCTGCGGGAGAGGTTCCTGGAGGTGAGCCGCCAGACCTGCATCACCAAGGATAATGCGCCCGTGGACATAGACTTCCTCATCTACTACAAGGTCTTCGATGCTTCTCAGAGCGTTTTGCAGGTGCAGAACTTTGAGGGTGCATCCGTGGGTCTGGCAACCACCACGCTCAGGGCGGTGGTGGGCGACATCCCTCTCGATGAGCTGCTGGCAAGGCGGGAGCAGATCAATAACGTGCTGAGGGCAAAGCTGGATGAGGTGACGGAGCGCTGGGGCGTGAAGGTGACCAGTGTCGAGATCAGGGAGATCCTCCCGCCCAAGGAGGTTCAGGACGCCATGGTGAAGCAGATGGCCGCGGAGCGCAACAGGCGGGCCATGGTTACGGAGGCCGACGGAAGAAGGGAATCGGCCATACTGGTGGCCGAGGGTGAGAAGCAGTCTGCGATCCTGAGGGCCGAGGGTGAGAGGCAGGCCGCCATACTCAGGGCGGAGGGGGCCGCCAAGGCCCTCGAAACGGTCTATAGCGCGGCGAAGCTGGTGGACCACAAGACGATGGCGCTCCAGTACCTGGAGGCCATGAAGATCCTTGGTGCGAGCCCCTCCACAAAGTTCCTCTTCCCCATGGAGTTCACGAGCCTCCTGGCCCCCGTAAAGAAGTGGCTGACGGAGGGAGCTGAAGGAGAGAGTGGGAAATAGGTTCCCCCTGGCCGGGGGGCCTAGAAGCTACCGGTAGGCATACACTCTCCTTTAATAATCTTCATCTTCATACCATGAGGCGGTAGATGTTTGCCGGGGAAGCCGAAATCCAGGCGAAGAGGCGCACGCTCGCCGTTTTGATCGACGAGATGCGCAGGGTCTCGGACGCCGCCCGAGACCTGGGTGTATCCTTCCAGTCCCTCATCTCAGGCGAGCGTGAAGACCTCCTCATCTGCCTGGAGCGTGTGAAGAAGGCCGAGGAGGATGTGGAGTCCTTTAGGCGTATGCTGGCCAGGGAGCTGGCGGAGTTGGGCTCACTCATTATGAACAGGGAGGACCTTCTAAGGACCGCCTACCTGATTGAAGACCTGGCCGGATACGTGAACGGGATTGTATTCAGGCTCACCCAGATATCGGGGAAGCCCCTCCAGAAGCAGGGGCTCGAGAAAGACTTTAGGGAACTCACGGACCTCATCATCGACATCCTCCTGAAGCTTAACGAAACCGTCAGGTCCCTCAGCCTCACACCAAATCAAACCCTCGAGCTGGCAAACACCGTCCAGAAGCTGGAAAAGGTGTCCGATGACAAGTACAGGCAGACCATAACAAAGCTGTTATCCTCCGACCTCAGCATAAAGGAGATCCTCCTGCTGAAGGATGTCGCCGACATCCTCGAGGAAACCGGGGATAAAGCATTAGAAGCGGCGGACACCGTGACCATACTCGCCCTTGGCTTCTAGGCAACCCCCTCGGTTCGATAGACCCGTGGTTGGCGAGCTCGTCGAAAACCGGGTCGTAGTGTGGAACATCGAAGATGCGAGGAAGCTCTACGCCATGGGCTTCTACGGAAAGCCCCTCGGCATACCGAAGCCGAAGTCCCCCGACTTTAACGCACCCCTCATCCTCGACCTCTTGGAAAGCTACTATCTGGCCAAGACCGGTGTGATGCAGATCGTGGAAGGGCATACGCACAAGCAGATCCCACCCGAAAGGATAAGGAGGCGCTGCGAGAGGATGTATGTGGACTTCTCAGACAAGTTTTTCGTCTACGAGAAGCTGAAGCAGATGGGCTATGTAGTCACCCCGGGCATCAAGTTCGGGTGCGACTTCGCGGTATACGAGCACGGGCCCGGCATCGACCACGCACCCTATCTGGTGGAGGTGGTGAAGCCCGCCTACAGGATCACGGCACCCAGGGTCGTCCTATCGGGCCGCCTGGCCAATACCGTGAGAAAACAGTTTGTCCTAGCTATTGTGGACAGGAAGAAGGAGAGGGTCTCGTTCCTGGGCTTTGATTGGTGGAGGGCTTAGGAACCAGCACTAGCTACCCCATCTTCACGGGCTCTGGGGGATCTATGAAAGCTGTGCGTCCCCTAGCACGTTTCTCCCGAATACCAGGTAGGTTGTGTGACCTATCATTCTGGTGGAGGGCCTGAGGGCCCCTATCTTGGTCTCCCATCTCCTGAGGAGGAGCTCGCAGACCTCGATGTCCACCACACCCAGCTGCCTCATAGTAGATACAACCCTCTCCAGCTGGTTCACCGTGGGGACCGCCACCGCCATTGGTGCCGACCCCGCCAGCGCCGCGCTCACGGCGGGAAGGACACTCTCTGGGTCCCCGATGTCTACCACGGCCGCGTCGAGCCCGGTCTCCTCCACCCCCTTCCTCGCATCGGCCAGCCTAAGCGTTACATACTCCGCCAGGCCCGCCTTGGAGATGTTCCGCGTGGCCAGGGCGTGAAACTCAGGGCGTATCTCATAGCTATAGACGTGGCCGTGGGGCCGGACGAGGTGGGCCGCGAAGGTGGTGAAGGCCCCGCTCCCGGTTCCCACCTCCAGCACCTTAGATCCGGGCCCGATCCCCAGCTGCGCGACAATATAGCCCCACTCCTTTGGATATAGGATCTGGGTGGCCCTCTCAGCCTTCAGAATTATATCCTTCATGAGGGGCCTCAGGGCCCACACCTTTTCGCCGAGCGAGGTCGTCACCCAGGTACCAAAGGGCCGCCCAACCAAATCATCGTGGTTGATGATACCAGCGTGGGTATGGAAGAGGCTCCCCGACTTCACCCTCACCAACCATTTCTTGCCCTCACGATACAGAAGCACGAAGTCACCATCACTTATCAGGGCCCGCGGCCTCTCGTAGCTGGTCTCGGTCAAGAACTCACACCCCCCGTTTTCTGGATTCGTAGAAGATGAACACAAACCCCGCGGCCAGGAGCAAGGCCGCCACCAACCCTATGTAGGGCCCCAGGAGGTTCACCCGCCATATGGCATAGAGCAGCAGGGGTGAGAGCGCGAGCAAAAGGTAGCCGCCGAGATCCCTGAAAAGGGCCGGTAGGTGTGGGAAACCTCCGGGCAGTAGCCCGGCCAGCAGAAGCGTCAGGGCCGTCAATGGAATGAACCGACCCTCCCTCAGGATTGCCACGGCCCTCCACAGTCCCCCTCCCGGAACCACCAGGGCGACGGCGAACCACATCGCTAGGGTGATGAGGGCCAGGACCAGCATGTTTCTGCTCAAAATATGGGTTCTCCTGGCCCTCGCTGGGATTGGATGGGGAGCGACCTCAAGCCACACCACGGCGCATGCGAGGGCTACCACGGATAGGTAGAGGTAGGGATCCTTGGCCGCGAGGAGTAGGGCCAGGTATGGGCCCAGGGCCCCATTAAGAAGGGCCCCCACAATGTAGGCTAGGTTCAGCCCCACTATGGCCAGGTAGCCAAGAAGGGCGAGATCCTCAGCCGCGGAAGGCGAAACCACGGGCAGAGCCTTCCAAACGCATTATATCAGGTATTCTTCGTCCCGGACCTCTGTTGAAGGAACCTCCGCCAGTCGATTTTTGTGAACATGTAGGAGACCGATAAAGCCACCACCAGATAGATGAGGGATGCGGCGATGGCAAAGCCCAGGAAGGACTCTGAGACCAGCAATTTGAACCACATTCTGGCGTAGACTGCTGAGTAGACCAACATCGCGGTGATGAAGATCTTCCCCATGAAGACGAATGCGAAGAACCTGATCAACCCGAAGCCCCCAATTGCGACGGGAATGTACACCACATCATCTGGTAGTGGTGTCGCCGCAGCAATTAGGACAGCGAGCCACCCGTATCTGAGAAGGAAATGCTTCAATGGTTCCATCCTGATCTTCGTCTCCTCTGATAGAAGCCTGCGGCCAGCCCTGCTACCCACGAATATGACCACCTTCCCAACGGTGGCACCAAGGGCTGAAAGAATGACGACCGCGTAGGGGTTCAAGCCCAACTCGGTGACCGCGATCACCACAGGTACAAGATATGGAGCTGGCAGGAAGGGCACACTGCTGCCCAGGAGGCTTATCAGTAGCACACCAGCATAGGTGAGCTCCTGAACGAGGGCCGGAAGTTCAAAGACCAAGTACTCTCATCGATAGCTCCGCGGCCCCCGGGGGTTCATAAGCCTTCGAGGAGCATAACAAGCGTGTTTGTAGCGGTATCTTCATACGCCCCACTGGATATAAGGGTTGCATATCCCACGTGAAGCTATCGCTCATCCATATTCTGGCAACCGGTAAGAGCTTTTAAGCGGGCGTTTGGAGCTTGGACCGGTATGGGTGTTTATATTCCTTAAGCCCCGTGAAGCCGCCACGCAGCCACCTGAGAGGTTGAAGCACCTTGGAGAAAGAGCTTGAAATCGGGCTGACGGTTAGGAAGGCCGAGGACTTTTCGGAGTGGTATTCACAGGTGGTCATCAAGGCCGAGCTCGCAGATTATGCCCCGATCAAGGGCTTCACATTCGTCAGACCATACGCCTACGCGATGTGGGAGATCATCGCCGAGGAGCTCGATAAGAGGTTTAAGGAGGAGGGTGTTCAGAACGCCTTTGTACCCTCCCTCATCCCCGAGTCCTTCCTCAAGAAGGAGCAGGAGCACTTTGCCGGCTTCGTTCCCGAGGTCTTCTGGGTCTCCCAATCCGGCAGTGAAGAATTGAGGGAGAGGCTGGCCCTCAGGCCGACCTCCGAAACCATCGCCTACTACTTCTACTCCAGGTGGGTCAAGAGCTGGAGGGACCTGCCGGTCAAACTGAACTTTTGGAACTCCATGTTCAGGGCCGAGATCAAGATGACCAAGCCCTTCATACGGACCTCGGAGGTCCTCTGGCAGGAGGGCCACACCGCCCATGAATCCAAAGAGGAGGCCGACCGGATGGTCCGAAGAATCCTGGAAATCTACAGGGAGGTCTGTGAAGAGATACTAGCCGTTCCCGTCATATGCGGCTTTAAAAGCGATAGGGAGAAGTTCGCGGGCGCCCTATACACCACCACGCTGGAGAGCATCATGCCGGACGGTAAGGCGCTACAGATGGGCACGTCACACAACCTGGGCCAGAATTTCTCGAAGGCTTTCGGGATCAGGTTCCTCGGGAGGGACGGCAAATGGCACTATGCATGGCAGACATCGTGGGGGGTATCCTGGCGACTCATAGGGGCGACAATAATGGTGCACGGCGACGACCACGGGCTCGTCCTGCCACCCCGCGTGGCACCCATTCAGGTCGTCGTCATCCCCATCTACTATAACAGCGCGCAGCGCAGCCACGTCCTTGACTACATTCAGCCCCTCACACAGGAGCTGAAAACCGCTGGTGTCCGCCTGCTGGTGGACGACAGGACACACTACACACCGGGCTGGAAGTTCAACCACTGGGAGCTTAAGGGGGTACCCCTCAGGATGGAGGTGGGCCCGAGGGATGTGGCCGAGAACACCGTCACTCTCGTTAGGAGAGATGACAGGAGCAGAGCCCGGGTGGGCAGGGCCGATGTCAAAAGGGAGGTCCAGAGGTTGCTGGAAGAGATTCAACGGGAGCTTTGGAGGAGGGCCAAGGAGTTCCAGGATTCCTCCACCCGAGAGGTGGAGGAATATGAGGAGTTTAAGAGAACCCTGGAGGAGCGCCAGGGGTTCATCGTAGCGGGTTGGTGTGGATCCTCCGAGTGCGAGATCAACATCAAGAATGAGACAGGTGCGGATATCAGAGTCATCCCACTGGAGGCCGCACCGGCGAGGAAATGCGTCAGGTGTGGCAGGGGGGATGCAAGGAAGGTGGTGTTTGCGAAGGCCTACTAGCTTATTCGCCTTATGGAGTCCCTTATGGCCTCAACTCTGTCCAGAGATGGCACCCACTGAACCACCTTATCCAGGCCCCAGTGGCCCCGCCCGAGGATCTCCCCGACGCACGCCAGGCCTGTGCTGAGAGCCCAAAGGGGGTCGGCATCGGAAGCCATGGTGGTGGCGAAGGCCGCTGAAAATATGTCGCCGGCCCCCGTGGGGTCGACGGCCCGCACCGCAGGCGGGGCAGCCCTCCACAGATTTCCTCCGGTGCCCAGGTACACAAAGCGCCTTCCCCAGGTGAGTATGACACAGGTGGGGCCCATCTTCAAAAGGCGCTTGACCACCTCCCGCGGGCCCCTGGCCCCCGTGAGGGCCGCCGCCTCCCGCGGATCCACCTTTATGGCATCGGCCACCCGGACAAAGAGGGTGTCCCTGGGCGACCTATGGAAGGCCCAACCCCTCCTGTTGAACCCCCTAACAAAACCCTGGGGGTCTACGAATAGATACTCGGACTCGGCGCGAATCCTTTTAAGCAGTTGGCCGCCGATCTCCCCGCAGACGGGGCTTACGACAGAGACCCTGTAGGATGCATCCTCGACCTGCTCAACACCGAGCCTTGAGCATCTCGCCAGCAGCCGCAGCCTCCTCCGCCCCCCATGGTAATGGAGTTCGAAGCGGGTCGTGGGCCTCCTCGCCTCCGAGCCTGGGGCGAAGCTGAGGCTGCCCAGCCTGACCCGCGAAAACCCATGCTCAAAGAAGTCGGGCCCGAACCTGGTAACAAGCTGGGGGGAGTGGCCCAGCTTGAGCGCTGTCAGACCACCGTAGGCCGGTGGCCCCCCTACGGATACGCACCTCAAGGCCCCATGCTCAAAGATGAGGTCCACGGTGAGGTGTCCGAACAAAGCGAGCTGCTGGCGCAATCCCCCTACAGCCGTGGAGGAGCTCCCGATTGAATAACTATGCGATACATCCTTTTAAGTAGAGGCTGGGATGCTGGGCTGCCTTGACCAAGAAACGTAAGAGCCGGGGGCGGGATAAAGGTGGTAAGGGGAGGTCGGAGCTTGTGCACTGCAGCAACTGTGGTGGTCTGGTCCCCCGTGACAAGGCCAAGAAGGTGACGGCCCGGATGAGCCTCGTCGAGCCCAGCCTCGCCAAGGACCTGCGGGACAAGGGGGCCTGGGTGCCCACCTCATACGTGACCAAGTATTACTGCATCAGCTGCTCTGTCCACTATGGCGTGGTGAGGGTCCGGGCCCGAGAGGAGAGAAAGCTGCCCTAGGCATGCTGGGCCGCCCTCTCCACCCTTAGGAGGCTGCCAGCCCCGTAGATCAATCTATGCAGGGCCGTAATCAGGGAGATGATGAGCACGAGTACCACCCCGAGGTCCACCCGGGACAGGGCTGTGAAGAGGATTAGGAGGATGAGCCTCTCAGCCCTCTCACCCACCCCCACACCCCGGAGGGAGACGCCCAGCGATTCTGCCCTCGCCCGTTCATAGCTCACTATCAGGGAGAAGGCGAGGGCGAGCAGGACGAGGTGTCCATCCACATATCCCCCCATGAGGATCCCCGTGTAGATGGCGGTTTCACCCATCCTGTCGAATGTGGAGTCTACGAAGGCGCCCACCTTGGACTCCCTGCCCATGGCCCTGGCCAGGGCGCCGTCCAATACGTCGAGGAGGCCGCTGAGGGCCACCAGGGAGACGGTGAGCCAGGGGAACATAATATCCCTCACGGCGTAAGTGTAGCCAGCCAGGAGAGCTGCCCCCAGGGAAAGGGCTGATAGCCAGTGGGGGGAGACCCCGCCCTTCCTGAGAAACTCCACGAGGGGGGATAAGGCCTCCGCCGCAGCCCGCCTTAGCGACTCCAACAAGCGTCAACCACCAACGGTGGGGCCTTTTAGGGTGCAGTCTCTTTGATGGAGGGGTACAGGGAGAGGGCTTTGGCGCGGGGGCCAGAGGCACAACCTATTTACATGCTCCGTAAACCCCCTTCGATGGGCCGGGTCGGGAAGGGTCAGGCGTGCTCGGTGGTGGGATGCTACAATAGGGCGGAGCGCTCCGTGGCAGCCTCCGACGCCGCGATGGGGGGGCTCGAGGTCTCCCGGGATGGTCGGAGGTCTTACCTGTGCTCTCAGCACTATAAGCAGTGGAAAAAGGCGATGAGGAAGAAGTGGGAGTATGAAAGGGCGCGTTGGGAAGTTTAGGGGCATCCTCCGCTACACTATTAAGGTGTGGGAGGGGTGTGATGATTATTGAGAATCCTCCTTCTCCACGTGGATAGCTTTGATTATGTGCCGGTCGCCAGGGAGGGGCCTGTCGCCGACGAAGATGCCAGGCCGGGGGGAATCAGGGATGGCCTGGTAGCCATGGTGGCCGTCGAGGAGGGGGATGACGAGGAGCTGCTGCCTCAGGTCACACAGGCGATAAGGGGTACCTGCGCCAGCCTATCGGTGGACCGGGTCCTCCTCTACCCCTACGCACACCTCAGCGCGAACCTGGCTCCCCCCGACACCGCAAGGCGGCTGGTGAACCGGATGGCTGAACTCCTTCGAGGAGAGGTTGGAGAGGTGCAGAGGGCGCCCTTTGGATGGAATAAGAGGTTCACCCTCTCCATAAAGGGCCACCCCCTGGCTGAACAACTGAAGGTGTTTGAAGGCGACCGGGGGCAGCAGAGGGTCCAAACAACCACCATAAAGAAAGAGTACATGATAATGGAGAGGGATGGGAGCACCTACAGCCCGGAGGGCTTCGACTTAACACGCGTAGACCCCGACTTTAGGATCCTGGTGGAGACCGAAGCGTTGGGAGTCCCCCTCAAGGGTGGCGCCGAGCCCGAATACATCAAGAGGATGAAGATGTTCTCCATAGAGTGGGAGCCGATGTCAGACCGGGGGCACATGCGCTATGGGCCGGAGGGCACGCTGATGTTCGACCTGGTCTCAGAGTACTCACACCAGCTGGTTCAAACCCTTGGGTTCCCCGTCTACCCGGTGAGGGGCACCAACCTCTTCAACCTCAACGAGAGGGCGATCCGTGAGCATGCCGAGCTATTCGGCCAGAGGATGTACCAGGTGCGGGTGGGTAACGAAACCTTTGTTATGCGCTACTCGGCATGCTTCCAGCAGTTCACGATGATCCGGGATTGGCAGCTGAGCTACCGTCACCTCCCCTTTGGGGCCTTCGAGGTCGCCGACAGCTACAGGCTGGAACAATCTGGGGAGCTCCTCCTGGGCTTTAGGGTCCGCAAGCTGCACATGCCAGACCTCCACGTCTTCTGCAAGGACCTGGAGGAGGCCAAGCAGGTGACGATAAAGATTCACCAGAAGATCCACGATGAGATGAGGAGCCTGGGCAGGGAATACTGCTCCCTCTACAACCTCACCTCCAGGGATTTCTTCGAGAAGAACAGGGACTTCTTCAAGGCGCTGGTGGGGTATGAAAGGAAGCCGGTCCTCCTCGCCTTCTACCCCGAAGACTCCCACTACTACTGGGTCCTCAACATCGAGTATCACATCATAGACCGTATGGGGAGGCCCAGGGAGATAGGGACTGTACAGATCGATGTGGGCAACGCCGACCGGTTCGACATCAAGTATGTGGGTAGGGATGGTGTCGAGCGGAGGCCGGTCATCCTGCACACCGCCCTGCTGGGCTCCGTTGAACGGTACCTCTTCGCCCTCTTCGACACGGCCCTGCAGAGCAGACCGCCTATGCTCCCCGTCTGGATCACCCCGACGCAGGTAAGGGTGATCCCTGTCTCGAGCGAGTTCCTAACAAGGGCAGAGGAGGTGGTGGCAAAGCTAAACCAAAACTTCATCCGCTGTGACCTCGACGACCGGGAGGAGAGCGTGGCGCGGAAGGTCTGGCATGCGGAGACCCACTGGATCCCCTACATCGTGATGGTCGGCAGGAGAGAGGTGGAAACCGGCAGGCTCTCGGTGAGGATAAGGTCGAGGGGAGGTATCGAGGAGATGACCCTGGACCAGCTCATATCCCTCGTGAAGAGGGAGACGGAGGGAAAGCCCTTCAGGCCCCTCCCACTCCCCCACAAACTATCCATGCGGCCCGTCTACAGCTAGCCTCCACGCCTCCGTATCTGGGTTGAGGTGACCTCCACCGCCAGCCTAGCCGCCACTGCTGCGGTGGTGCCCGAATCGTAAAGGGGGGATAGCTCGACGATGTCAAAGCAGGGGACGGCGACGGACTTCAGGGGCTCCAGGAGCGTAAGGAGCTCCCTGACACTCATACCCCCCGGCTCCGGATTGCTGACCCCGGGGGCGAAGGCTGGGTCCAGGACGTCCAGGTCTATGCTGACGTAAACCTCCCGAAACCCGCGGAGGGCTTCCGCAACCCTCTCCACAGCAGCATCCATGTCCCTCAATGCACGTTCATCCACCAGCGTGATGCCCTGCTCCCGCGCGAAGCTCCACTCCTGCCTCGTCGCCGCCCTCGCCCCCACATGGACAACCCTCTCGGGACCAACCGAGACCAGCAGCCGGCGGAGGAAGGTGGCATGCCCCAGCTTCAGCCCAGCATACTCATCCCGGAGGTCCAGGTGGGCATCGAAGACCAGCAGACCCGTATCTTCCCGCATAGCCCTGAAGGACCCATATGTGAGGGTATGCTCTCCCCCCACAATCAGTAGCGGCGCCTCGGATTCGGCCATCAGCTGAGAGACCAGCTTCTGGACCGCATCCACGGTCTGCTCCACGGTCCAGGCGGCCCGGACATCACCCAGGTCGGAGACGCTGTATTCCTCGAGGTCCGTGTCATACCTCGGCGAATACACCTCGATATTCATCAGTGCCTGTCTAAATGCGGCGGGACCGAGGCGGGTGCCGGGCCTGTAGGAAACGGTCCCATCAAAGGGTACACCGATGAATCGCAGCGCAAGGGGCCCATTCCTCCAACCGCAGGGGGTGGCGTCGAGATATAGCTCCCTGTATCCCACGGGCCCGCCGATGAACACACCATCTTAAGCATTCCAGAGATATCTAGGCTAGGAATATCTGTGCCGACCGGGAATTCATATATTATCCGTTAGGATAGGTGTGGCAATGCCTTTGGGTGTAGACGCCCGGGCGAGCTCCATCAGGGTATCTCCCATAAGAATCATCGCTTCCTTGATCGCCCAGGCTCGAGCTGCTGGCGATGTAATATCGCTGGGAGGGGGGTCGCCCGGCGCCGCCCCGCCCGATGTGGTCATCGAGGCCATCCAAAACCGGCTTCGTGACGGCGGCGGGGTCTTCGGTTATGGGGAGACGAGGGGCGCCCTGTCTGTGAGGGAGAGCTTCGCCCGCTCCCTCAAGGAAGATGCGAACTGGGATGTGGACCCGGAGGAGGAGGTCATCTTGACCGATGGAAGCCAGGAGGCCCTCTTCCTCGCCACCCAGGCCCTCATATCCCCGGGCGATGATGTCATAATTTTGGAGCCCAGCTATGTGGGCTTCGAGCCGCTGGTGAGGTATGCGGGTGGGAGGCCCATCTATTTCGCCCAGCGGCCCGAGGACGGGTACCAGCCCGATGTGGAAAGGCTGGGGGAGATCATCACAAGGAGGACGAAGATGCTGATCCTTGCCACACCCGACAACCCCACAGGTAGGATGTTGAGAGAGGAGGTGCTGCGTGCCATGGTCGAGCTGGCCAAGGACCGAAACTTCTACCTCCTTATCGACCAGGCCTACCGCAAGATCGTGTACGAGGGCTCCCATACATACCCCTCGAGATTCGACCCGGAGGGCCGGGTGGTGATCTCCACCTTCACCATCTCGAAGGAGGTGAGCCTGCCAGGGGCGAGGCTCGGCTTCCTCGTGGGGCCCAGGGAGGTGGTGGAGGCGGCGGAGAAGATAAAGCAGCTTGTGACCCTGATGCCGAACACCCTGGGACAGATAGCCGCACAAACCTACTACAGCTGGAGTGGTAGGCACTCCTACATTCGGGACCACGTCATCCCCCTCTACAAAGCCAGGAGGGATGAGATGGAGAGGGCGCTCAGGGAGCACCTGCCCAGGGCGAGGTTCGTCAAGCCCCAGGGCGCCTTCTACTACTTCGTGGACGTATCGGACTACCTGACCCCCGGCATGGCCGAGAGGGACTACTATAGGGAGCTGCTGGAGGAGGAGAGGGTGGTGGTAATCCCGGGATCGTTCTTCGGCGGCTCTGGGAGGGGCCATATAAGATTGACCTTCGTAACCGAACCCCCCGACAGGCTCCGGGAGGGTGTGGCGCGGCTTTCCCGGTTCTACAGGAAGCGGCTGGATTTGACGCACCGGGGGTGGAATGGGTTCTAAACCCTCAGGGGCTGAAGAAGAAGTCCTCGAGCCTGCTGAAGCCCAGAATCTGCTCGAATTCGAAGCCCAGCGCGTCGAGGATCTGCTCGAAGGTGCTTTTGAGAAATTCTATGTATTTCTGGACGTCCACCTCTTCAGGCCTCGCCAGCTGGACGGGCTTGACGCCTGGGGCCGATGTTGTCTTCACAAAGGATATTATGCTGCCCGCCTTGATCTCGTAACCCCTGGCCACCAGCAGCTTCGCCGCCCTTATATGCTGAGGTGTGGTCTCCGTATACTTATCGATATCCTTCCCCACCATGATGTTGAAGGCGAGCTGCTCGAGGGAGACCTGGCGGTTCATGAGCCGGTGATAACTGTCCTTCACCAGCTTACGTATATCCTCCCTGGCCTTCTCAAAGTCCTCCGGGGAGTTGACCATCCTCAGTATATCGAGGGTCTTGTAGAAGGTTTCCTTGATGAACTGGGGTACATGGGACTTCTTGCCCGTCAGACCCTTGATGTCGATGCTCCCATCGGGCAGCACCCCGAAATAGTTCTTCTTCCTACCGCTGAAGGCTGCGAACCGGTATCTCTTCTCCAGGTCCAGCTCGATGCCCAGCTCATCCCGCGCCCACCTCGTGATCTGCGCGAGCTGCTCCTCCGTGGGGCTCTTGAGGAAGAGGCTGTCCGTGTCCCCGTATATCACCTCTATGCCCAGCTCCCGGCACTTCTCGATGGTCCTAGATATCAGATATCTTCCAGCCGCCGCCGTCGCGTCAGCCACGGGCAGGCAGTAGAGGGGGAACTCCTCGAAGCCGAAGACCCCGTAGGATGCGTTGAGGATTACCTTGAGGCCCTGGGCCGTGACCCCATAGAAGCTCTTCTCGCTCTTCGTGAGGGTCTGGTCCTTCGCCAAGTTCTTGTAGTACTTGACCCGCAGGTCCCTGAGGCTGCCGATCAGGAGGGATGTTATTCCCCGCCTCTTCGTGCATATCCAGTGGGATGTGCCGGGGACCAGGTTCTGTCTGCACTCCTCGTGGGGGCACCGGACCGTCTCATAGGAGAGGTTGTATACCTTGATGATGCTGGGATAGAGGGAGGCGAAGTCCAGGACCGCCACGTTGAAGTGGACCCCCTCCTTGGGCTCCACCACCAGCGCCCCCTTGTACTTCTTCCCCTTTATTATGGCCTGGGATGAAGCCCCTCCCTTGGCGGCGAGCTCCTCCTTCCTGGGTATAAGGCACGACCTCCTCCGGTGCTCGAAGTAGATGGTGTTTCGAATCCACTGGGACACCCCCACCCTGGCCACATCGTCTATGGGCATCTTAGCCACACGGCAGATCACCTGCAGCAGCTTCATGAGGAGGTCATCGTCGAAGGATGTCAAGCGGAAGGTTAGGGATGCATCGGTAAGACAGTACTCCGCCAGCTTGAGGAGGGGCAGGTCTTTAAGCGACCCCTCAAAGGATACCTTGCTCTCGCCCAGAAGACCCTCGGCCACCCCCTCCAAGGTATGCTCTATGTACCGTGAGGAGAAGGCGTAGTTCTGTATGGACCTGTTCACGAAGGTCTTGTAGAGGTCTAGATGGACGCCGTTCTTGATCGTCGCATACTCCCTGCCCAGGGCTATGGGGATGGCGGCCCTGGGGATCCCCAGCTTCACCGCCCTGTGGTAGAGGTATGCCAGGTCAAAGTCGTCGCCATTGAAGGTGATGAGGAAGGGGAAACGGAGGATGCGCTCGAAGACGTTGAGGAGGAGGTCCACCTCCCTATCAAAATAGGATATCTGGACGTTCTGCAACTCGCCCTCCCCCAGGGGGACTTCGCCCCTCCGCAGCAGAAGAACCTCCGCATATCCACCTGTCCCCACCAGCGCCGCTGCCAGCACGGGCTGGGACGCCTCCCTGGGGTCTGGGAGCCTGTTCTCGGTGGGGTTAGCCACCTCTATGTCGAGGGCTACCCGCTTGAACTGTACAAGGGGTTGGTTGAGCAGGCGGGCCCACTCCCGGATGTACTCCTTGAGGAGGTCATCGGCGCCGCTCATCACCCCCTCCAGCATCGAAGATACACGCTGGGATATCTCGTAGGTTACGGGCTTGATCCGCCCCCCCTCGATCCGGTAAAAGGTTCCGACGACCAGGTCTCGATCATACAGGTAATTCTCATAGTACTTTATGTCGGCCTCCCAGGCCTCGATCTCGTTGCGGATTGCCCGGGTGCTGCCGCCGATGGCCAGGGGGTCGGTGGCGATTATCTTCGTGACATAGATCTTCGAGTCTGTGAGCAGGTCCATCTTCTCCTCCACCCTCAAATCCACAATATCGTGTCTCATCGCCAGGGCGGACCTGACCATCTCCAGCGGCCACTTGGAGTAGCAGTAGGGCCTATGGCCCTCATTATCATACCAGTGGTAGATGCGCTGCTCCAGGGGCTCGTAGAACTTGAGGACTGGAACCCTCAGCTCGCCGTCGTAGGAGGCAGAGACGAGCATCGAAGCCCCGAGATTCTCCGTGTTGGCCGTCGCCTGTGCGATCTTGTCGACCAGGAAGGCGTAGTCCAGCGCCAACCCTCTTCACCTACCTGCACATACTTAAGGCTCTTGCCATCACCCCTTTATACACCACCCAAGGGCTCATGCCGTGCCCATAACCTTCTACCTATATGCCGGCTACCTGACACTGGCTTCCCTCTACTGGGCGGTCGCGGTGCTTCTCGGCCAGGGGGTGCCGAGGCTCCTCTTCTTCACGGCCCTCGGATTCACAGCCCTCTACATGAATGCCCGGTGGCCCCGGCACTACTGGACAAGGGCTGTTACGGCCGCCACCCTCTTCGGAAACACCATCCTATTCTCCTACCAGGGGTATGCCTCCCTGAACTTCCTAGCCCTGGGCGTGTACCTATCAGGCGGGATCCCCCTAGCCCTTTCGGCCGCGGGCTTACTCATGGGCCTAGCCCTCCTCGTCCATACACTACTGGGCACGCCCAGAAGAGGGTGACGGCAGACACTTTTAAGCACCGGTGGGCCGGCCTTCCCCATGGATAAGGAGGAGAGGAAGGCGCTCATCCTACGGCCCCCCACCATCGAGGTCATCACCGAATCCGACCTGGACATGCTGCTGGAGACGGTTGCCAGGCCCAGGCACTACATAGGCTTCGAGATCTCAGGCCCCCTCCATCTGGGAACCCTCCTGATCTCGGGCCTTAAGATAAGGGATTTCATGCAGGCGGGCTTCGACTGCACCGTCTTCCTCGCCGACTGGCACACATACATCAACGAAAAGCTGGGGGGCGACTGGGAGAGGATAAGGAGGGCCGCCAGGTATTATGAGGAGGCCTTCAAGCTCTTCGTGCCCGGTGTTGAGGTGGTGCTCGGCAGCGAGCTCTACGCCAGCTATACCGAGTACTGGAGGGATGTGGTCAGGTTTGGGATGCACGTCAGCCTAAGCCGTGCAGTCAGGGCCCTGACGATCATGGGTAGGTCTCAGAGGGAGACCCTCGCGATGGCCCAGTACCTCTACCCCCTCATGCAGGCCGTGGACATCCACGCGCTGGGTGTGGACGTCGCGCACGCGGGGCTGGACCAGAGAAAGGCCCACGTCCTCGCCCGAGAGGTCTTCCCCCGGCTGGGCTGGAGGCCCCCCGTGGCGGTGCACCACGCCCTTCTCCCCGGGCTATCGGAACCCACCGTCCAGGGCTTGGACGAGGATGAGAGGATGGACAGGATAGTCTCCAGCAAGATGAGTAAGTCCAGGCCCGAGGGCCTGATATCGGTCCTGGATGAGCCGGAAGCCATCGAACGGAAGCTTAGGAGGGCCTGGTGCCCGCCAGACCTGGTCGAGGGAAACCCCGTGCTCGAGATCGCGAAGCACATAATCTTCCGGATGCGGGGCAGGATGGTGGTGGAGAGGCCCGCATCCAAGGGTGGGGATGTCGAGTTCACGGACTTTGCGGAGCTCAGCCGTGAATATCGGTCGGGGAGGGTGCATCCGGCCGACCTGAAGAAGGCCGTCGCCGGCGCCCTGGCGGATATCCTACGCCCCTTCAGGGAGCATTTCGCGGCGAGGCCCGAGCTGGTGGAGGTGCTCACCGCCGCGGGTGAGGCCTAGCATTGCTGCGTAAGCCCGTCAGGGTGCCCTTCGCCAAACCCGCCGTCGGGAGGCCGGAGGCGGAGCTGGTCCATGAGCTGATAATGCAGGGACATCTCACCTCTTCGGCCCTCGACGGGGGCCGTATGGTGAGGGAGTTCGAGGGGCTCCTCCGCGCAAAGCTGGGCACAAAGCATGTCGTCTCAGTGAACTCTGGAACAGCGGCGCTGATGGCCGCCCTCCTGGCCGCCCAAATACCTCAGGGGGGCGAGGTGATCATGCCATCATTCACCTTCCCGGCAACAGCCAACGCCGTCCTGATGTGTGGGGGGAGGCCTGTCTTCTGCGACGTGGACCCCCACACCCTATGCCTCTCCCCAGAGGAGGTCCGTAGAAGGATTACGAGTAGGACGTGGGCGGTCATCCCCGTCCACCTATACGGCACCCTCTGCGACATGGATGAGATCCAGAGGATCGCCGATGAAAGGGGGCTGCTGGTGATAGAGGATGCGGCTCAGGCCCTAGGCAGTATGTGGAGGGGTAGGCCGGCGGGGACACTGGGCCACATGGGCTGCTTCAGCTTCTACCCCAGTAAGCTCATCACATCGGGCGAGGGCGGGGCCGTGGCAACCGATGACGATAGGCTCGCCAGCCGGCTCAGGCTTGTCCGCAACCAGGGCATGGGAGGGGATGCCGAGGTGCGGGGGCTGGGTCTCAACCTGAGACTGCCGGAGATATTGGCAGCCATCGGTGTGAAGCAGATGGAGAGGTTCGAAGCCCACCTCATGGAGAGGAGGAGGCTAGCAGCGTACTACGACGAGGCCTTTTCAAAGATGGAGGGCATAGAGGTGGTGAATGGCCCGGGCGAATCCGCCCGGACCATCTACACCATAAGGGTTAAGCATGGACGCGACCAGCTGCTCGAATTCCTGGCCAGCCGGGGGGTCGAGGCCAAGGTCTTCTATCCCCGGCCACTACACCTACAGAGATTTTACATGGAGATGGGCCTGGGTGGGAACAGGCTCCCCGTATCGGAAGCCGCGTCCAGGGAAGTCCTATCCCTACCCCTATATCCAGGTATGAAGAGAGAGGAACAGCAGTATGTGATCGACACGGTGGCTGAGGGCTGGTCCAAGATCTCACGGACCACCCCTTAAAAGACCTAGGGGCGCCTCTCCTCCCCGTCCAGCATCACCTTTAAGAGGGGTGCGGGCCGGCCCGCCCGGCATGAGTGCATCCACGGCCGGCTCCGGCATATACTATGTGTGCATCCGCTGCGGCAGGCTAAACTCAGCCCAGGAGCTGGCCACCCTGCCCGAAATCCGATGTGAGTGTGGATACCGCGTCCTGAAGAAGGCCAGGCCCGGTATCGTGAAGACGGTGAAGACGGATTAGGTTCGACGAATGTCGAAAAAATGGCGGTAAAAAATCGTTAAGGATATAATAGGTCCTCCAGAGCGGCCCCTAATGGGCCCTCCTGTCGGAATCGACGCCATATACGTCTATGTGCCTGAGCTGTACGTGGACAACGCGGAGCTCGCCCGGGCCCGAAACCGTGAGCCCAGCCACTTTGTGGAGGGCATCGGGATCAAGGCCTTCGCCGTCCCCCCACCAAACGAAGACCAGGCCTCGATGGCGGCCACCGCCGCCTACAGGCTGATGGAAAGATATGGAGTGGAGCCGGAGGACATCTTCCGGATAGACACCCCAACTGAGAGTGGCCTGGACGCCTCCCGGGCCCTTGTCTCCGACGTCATAGGTATGCTCGAGCAGGTGTATGGGAGGGGCCGCTTCTCACACATCCTGGGCCACGAACAGAAGTTTGCATGCGTGAGTGGTGTGGAAAGGTACCTCGATAGCGCCGCCTGGCTCGCCTGCGGCTGGAACCCAAGGAAATATGCGCTGGTAATCGCCACCGACATTGCGAAGTATAACCTGGGCAGCCCTGAGGAGCCCACTCAGGGCGCGGCCGCGGTGGCCATGCTCATCAGCCGGGAGCCCCGACTCATCCAGGTCGTCCCCGGGGCGCTGGGCAGCGCCATGAGGCATGAGAGAAGGGACTTCAAGAAGCCAAATGGTAGGACGGTGGCCCTGGTCCATGGGCCCACCTCTATAGCTTCTTACCTGAGCGAGATGAAGCAGGCCTGGCTCAACTTCAAGAAGGCCGTGAGGGAGATGGGGTTCATCAACCCCAGGGAGGGGGAGGCCGTGCTCGATTATGTGGATAGAGCGGCATACCACAACCCCCACAAGAAGATGGTGATGAACGCCTACGCCTCCCTCCTCATACATGAATGGAGGGAGCTGCCCGACCGCTGGTCCAAGATCGTGGCCAAGATAGGGCCGGAGCCCAGCCGGGAGGGGATGAGCGACATCGAGTATTACATGAGCCCCCAGTATAACGAGTTCAGGAGGGCCTTGATGAAGACCGAGGAATACCTGCAGGACCTCGATCGCCGGATAGGGTCTAGCCTGGTCGCCCCCTACTACATTGGAAACTCCTATTCGGCGGCCACCTTCGTGGGCCTGGACAGCATATTGGAGAACGACAGGGAGGACCTGGATGGCAAAACCCTCATCCTCTGCGGGTACGGAAGCGGCAGCCACGCCATAGTACAGGCCAACCTCTTCGCACCGGGGTGCACGCGGGAGGCCAGGAAGCTGGACCTGATGAGGAGGCTGGGGATGAGAAGAAAGATCTCTGTCGAGGAGTACGAGGAGATACATAGCGGCAGGGCCCGTAGAGAGGACTATCCTGTCCTGGACCGGCCCAGGTTCGTGCTACAAGAGATAGGCCGGCCGGGGACGCCTGAGGAGGGAGACCGCGAGTACATCTTCGTCAGCTAGGAAGCCCACCCGCAGGCGCCGTAGACGCGTTCCAGCAAACGTTTAAAGTTGGGGGGAGACCGCTCGCATCGTGAAACTCGAAGACCTACAGCGCTACGCCCTCCAGAACGGTTTCTTCTTCCCAACCGCCCAAGTATACCCTGACAGCCCAGCGGGCTTCTGGGACTACGGCCCCCTGGGCACCCTGCTCAAGAACCGCTTCATCGAGCTTTGGAGGAGGGAGCTTGTGAGAAACGGCAACATGTGGGAGATCGACGGGAGCCAGATCCTGCCCCGTAAGGTCTTCGTGGCCTCCGGCCACCTCGAGGGCTTCACAGAGCCGGTGACCAGATGCGCAAAGTGCGACGCCTACTTTCGCGTCGACCACCTATTGGCCGAGATGGGGATCACCAGGTACTCGGAGAAGAGCTCGATCGAGGGTGTGAGGGAGGAGATGGAAAGGGTGGACCTGAGATGCCCCAGCTGCGGGGCACCCCTCCGGGAAGTATTTCCATTCAACACCATGTTCAGGCTCAGCATAAGCCCGAGGGGGGAAGAGGCGTACCTGAGGCCCGAGACCTGCCAAACCATCTTCATAGACTTCCCCATCCTGAGCAAAACTCTGGGGGTCAGACTGCCCCTCAGCATAGCCCAGGTGGGGAAGAGCTTCAGGAATGAGATATCCCCGAGACAGGGCCTCCTCAGATTGAGGGAGTTCTACCAGGCCGAGATCGAGACCTTCTTCCTCCCCTCTTCGCAGGATGTCCCTGGCTTCGAGAGGTACGCCGATACCATCCTACCACTATACAGCCGGGGTGAGGGGGAGGACCGGATTCAGAGGGTGACCGTCAGGGAGGCGGTGTCGCGTGGGATGATCCCCCACCCCCTCTTCGCCTACCACCTCGCGCTCATCGTCAACTTCTACGAGAAGGCCGGCATCGACATGGGAAGGTGCCGGTTCCGAATCCTCGACGAGGTTGAGAGGGCCTTCTACTCGCAGCTGGCCTTTGACTTCGAGGTCCAGACGGATGTGGGATGGATCGAGCTGGTGGCCTGCAACTACCGGGGGCAGTATGACCTGTCCAGGCATTCCCAGGTGAGCGGCCAGAGCTTCACCATCTTCCATGGGGGTGAGAGGCACATACCCCACGTCTTTGAGCTCTCCATGGGGGTCGACAGAAGCCTCTACGCGATCCTAGACCACAACTTGACGGTCGATGAGAAGGGGCCTACGCTGAGGATCAAGCCCTACCTAGCCCCCATACAGGTGGCCATCTTCCCGCTGGTGGCCAGGGACGGGCTCCCGGAGAAGGCGGAGGCCATACGCCAACAGCTGGTCAGGGACTTCGACCTGTACTACGACGAGTCGGGGAGCATCGGCAAGAGGTACAGGAAGGCGGATAGCATCGGGGTCCCGGTCTGCATAACGGTGGACTATGATACGTTGAGGGATGGTTCGGTGACCATCCGGGACAGGGATACGAAGGAGCAGGTCCGGGTGATGCCCTCCGAGCTTAAGGCTAGGCTGCAACAAATACTGGCCTACCCGGCCTAGGCCAGCAGGTCGAGGAGCACCGCCATAAGGCCACCGCATGTTGTGGTTAGGGCATTGACGGCGTTGTTGCCGAGCCACCGGACACCCCCGGCCCACCTACAGGGCGCGGCACAGTGCCTGCTCGACTCCACCCGTGACCCGCAAATCTGACACTCATACTTTCCCTGTATAGTGTCTCCCAGAAGGCTATCCACCAGGCATCCAAGAAAACCCGCCAGGAAGACCACGAGGAGGGCTCTGGGCGCCGGTCCAACCACCCCCAGGAGCAGGCCAGCCAGGGATATTATTCCGCTACCGGCCACTCCAGCTGTGATCCCTAGGCCGGTTACACCCCCCGAGCTCCCGGGCGGCACCGATTGCCGGGGCCGGGTGAGCCTGCGGGGGGTGGAGCGGCTCAGCCCCCCCACCTCCGTGGCCATCGTGTCGGAGAGGGCGGCGGCCAGGGCCCCCGCGAAGAAGAGGGCGAAGCGCTCGTCTCTATAGGCAAACTCGCCGAGACCTGCCAGGCCTGCAACACCCACGTTGGCCACCACATTCCTCCAACCCCTGGTCCCGTGGGCGGGCTCCGCCGAGCCCCTGGCCCTCTTGGTGGCATAGCCGAGCCTGGTGGTCTGGACCACGAGGATGAGGACGAGGGCCAGCATGGCTAGCCATGTGGGGCCCCCGCCCAACCACACCGGGTAGCCCACCAGGAATCCAGCGAGCGAGCCGCCCCCGTCCAGCATTCCGAGCCTCCAGGCGAGGGTTGAGAGGATGCCCAGCACCATGAAGCCTAGGAGGATGAAGACTGGGTCGGTCAACTCGCAACCATCTCTGCATACCGAATCCTGGGATCTCTCTTGCCCAGGCGGCTCAACGCGTCCAATATCATGTCCACGGACTCAGCCCGGGATATCGCCAGGATGACCCTGTCCCTCTTCGCAAGCTCGAGGGCCAGGGGGTCCACCCTGCTGGGCCCATGGATGACCACGAGCCGGGGCTTGAGGGGGGCGACGCGGACCGCCACCATGGGTGACCGCCCCAACCCGACCTTCGTGAATACCACAGCCCTCTCAGTGCTGGCACCGAATATCTTGAAGAATTCGAACCAGCTCAGCTCGTAGATGGCCTTCAGGCTGTCCAGAACCGTGTATCCGTAGAGGGGTTGGTTAAGCCTATCACCCCCCACCAGAGGCTCGGCCTTGACCGCCTCCAGCACCTCCCTGACCCTTACGGGCTCTTCAAACTCCTCAATGCCGAGGATCGCCTGATCGGAGCCTTTGAAGAGCTGGGAGCCTAGGAGGTTGCGGCCCCCCTCATCCAGCCTGATGAGAGCCTCCAGGTAGCGCTTTATGAAGTGGGCGCCGGGGGACCTTCTCCTCCCCCTCTCATAATCCGAGAGGACGGAGGGTGACAGGCCCATCTCGGCGGCCAGCCGGGCGAGCCTCACCCCCAACCTCTCACGCCAGAGGCGCAGCTCCTGCCCCGGCTTCTCACTCATCACGATGGAGCCGGCCAGCCGCAGGAGCACATCCTCACTGGCCAAGTAGGGTACCGGTCTGAAACCTTGCCTTAAGTAGTTGTCGTGGCCCTCTTGGGCATGAAGTAGTTGGTCTGCCCCTCACATCGGTACTGGAGGGGGTCAATAGATACCACCATGGGCAGGCCCCTCGCGGCCCTTCCCAGGACCAGGCATCTCCCCAGAGAGAGGGTCTTTGCCACGGAGACCACGGTCTCCCTGTCCAGCCCCATGGACTTCGTTATGTCCTCCAGGTCCCTTTCGTTGGACATGTGGAAGAGGAATAGGTTGTCCGCCTGCCTGTAGACGGTCTGGGAGAGGGCGTCGGGCTGATTGGTGATGAAGATGGGGAACACCCCGTAGTGGCGCATCCTGGTCACGAGGTCATCCCAGTGGGTTTCGCGAAGGTACATCTGTGCCTCCTCGGCAAAAAGGAAGAGGGGTGGGATTCTACGCCTCGCCAATAACTCGACGGTCTTGCTGAGGGTGATTTCGACCGCGATCCGCCTCTGAACCGAGGTCATGTATCTCAGCGGTATTATGAGGGCCCTACCGGGAGGCGAGAATCTGCTCTCCCATCGGAGTGAGCCCTCACCCTCGTCGCTCACCATCCCCGTTGAGGCGAGCACCTGCAGCCTGGAGATAAGCGCCTCCCGGACATGCTCATTGAGCCTTGAGGCCATTATCAGGTCCATGAGCCCCCTCAGGGTAGGTGCCTCCTTCGAAGAAAGCTCATGCCAGAGCCTTACGAAGTCCCTCATGGTCACCGGCGGCGTATCCAGGCTATGCTCGAGGACGCTGGCAACAGTCGCCAGCCCCAGCTCCCTCAGGCTGAACCGGAAGTTGCGGCCCGGGCTCAGGGTTTCCAGCTTATCGGCGAGGGGGCTCGGGTCGCCGGAGCTGTAGAAGGCCAGACCCCCATACTCCCCGTTGAGGTCGAAGATCAGCACATTAGCCCCGGCCTCCACCAACTTGGAGACCAGGAGCTTCGCGAGGTGAGACTTACCCGACTCTTTACGCCCCAAGACTATGGTGAGCCTACCATCGATATCATCCCAGTCTATCCCGTAGCCTTCCTCCCCCACCCGGCCGATGACCAGGTCGGGGGGAACCCTTCTACCCTGGGCCCTCCACAGATGCCTGATGGAGGCCTTCCGGACCCTCCCATTCACTCTCGAGGGGAGCCAGGCAATATCGGGGGTAAACCTGCCCGCCGCGATGGTCCCCCGCGCCTTGCACCTGACGAGCCTCATGTCGCGGATCAAACGGGAGACCCCGACGATCTGGAGGGGGTCCTGCTGCTGCACCGCCGTCAGAGTCCCCAACACCTCCTCCCTGACCAGGTCCTCCAGCATACCGGGATACTCTAGGAAGGTCAGCTCATAGACCTGGACGACCAGCGCCCTATCCCCATCACCCTCTATCAGGAGGTAATCTCCCACCGAAACCTCGTCGCTGGGGGTGGCTAGGAGGGCCACCTCATCCCCCGACTTCTGGAGGAGCCTCAATGCCGGATGGCCCCTGGGAGGTCCTGTAGGAAGGGCAGCCTGGCGTCGAGCGCGGGATAAGGCTCCACGCCCAGCCTCCCAACCATAAACCCCTCGATGCAGGCGATATCCGCATCCCTTAACACGCTGAGGTGATGGGCCAGCCGGAGGGACTCGGGATACCCGGCGGAGATCTGGTCGTTGGCCAGGAGGGAGCCCAGAACCCTGGTGGCATCAAGCCTCGAGGCCACATCCACCCTAAGGGGGTCCCCATACAGGCTGAACCGGACGATATAGGGATGGCCCACCAGGTTCTCCCCAAAGATGCCCATCTCATCCTTCACATCCACCAGGGATGGGGCCCGTCCATGAAGGGATATCCTGCCGATGCAGCGCGTCAACACCTTCAACCGGGTCGTCTTAGAAATCCCGACGACCGATGCCCCCATCCGCTCGGCCTTCTCCACCAGGCTGCGGAGGTCGAGGCCGGCATCATCGAACCTGCTGGTCCGCAGGGACCCGTCCACGAGAAGCAGGCCCACCCCACCCTCCACCGCCTCATGCTGGATCAGCCTCTCCATCCTCCTCCTAAGAAAGCTCTCCGCGATGGCGGGCTCGACCTGGATGAGCTTGGAGAGGGAGCGGGAGTAGGGGGTTCTCCCCACCAGCCTCTCACAGGTGCTGGGGGTTAGATGATACAGGAGGGGGCCGAACCGCCTGAAGCCCACGAACCTACCCCCCTCGGCTTCCACCAAGGCCCCCCTCACCGCATAAACCGTCCCCTCCCGGGTCTCCGCGACCCTACGGCAGGATGAATCTACGGCCGCCAGCCGGACCACCTCCCCGCTGGGGCCAAAATCCACAGGCTCAGGACCCCATGCCCCGGGCCATCCAAGGAGGGGCTTGGTGTCCTTCCGGTGCCTGGTGAATATGACGGGGGTCCCTAATAGGCTCCTAAGGCCCTCCTCGATGCCCAAAAGCCATTCGTTCCGGTTATCTTGGCTGAAGCTCTCCAGGGCAATATTTATCTGGTTGTCCATCTTGTCCATCAACAGGATATGCCGAGTGGACGATTTAAGTGTTGCGCAAGATGTGCAGTATGGCCACCAACACTCGGCGTACCTCTACTGACCTAGCATGAACCAGCAACAAGCCCCAGAAGTGAAGCAGGTCAAGGTCGTGTTGAGGAGGGGTGATTGGGAGGTCGAAGTCACCTGCCCCGAAGATAGGGTGCAGCATGTCATCGAGAGCGTTCTAGCCGGCCTCTCAACACAGACGGCCCTTCCCAGCCAGACACCTGTGGGGCCGATCCGTGTAGCGGCGGAGAGACGCCCCGTAACCATCAGAGCCCTGCTCGAGGACCTTTGGAGAGAGGGGTGGTTCGGGCAGCCCCGCTCCCTGGCGGAGGTGGCCGATGAAATCGGCCGGCGGGGCTATCACTACGACAGGACCGCCGTGGCCCACACGCTGACAGACCTGGTGAGGGAGGGGGTTCTATCCCGTGAGGGGCAGCCCAGGACGTATAGGTATGTGCAGAAGCGCCCACCCAGCTAGGTGGGGGTCCTCCTCGACTTCGCTAGATACTCTTCAAGCCACTTAATCCCTATTGTGGTGATTCGGTATCTATTCATCTTCTCGGCCCTCACGGCTTCGACGGCGCCCTCCTTGACCATCTCGCTCAGACGGGAGCTCACAGATTTCTCCTTGAGGCCGGTGAGCGCGCTGAGCTCCCTCGGAGACAATGTGTCTGTAGCCTCTCGACCCAGCTGCTGAGCGATCCTCTGGGCAACGAGTTGCAGGCCGATCCGGGCCCTGTCGCTGAACCCCTCGCCCACCACCACACGAGGCCCCTCCGGGGTGACCTTCACGAAATCCCCGAACTTTTCCACGAGTTCGCTCAAGGAATAGCTCAGCTGAATCTTCCTTGCCAGGGCCAGGGCCGGGACATGTTTCTGCAGAAAGTTGAGGATGAACCGCTCCGCATCCTCCAGGGACCCCCTAAACTGGACCGTGGAGCCCTCGACTGTGAGCTGCAGCTCCACCTGGGGCTTACCCTCCATGGCTACTCACTCGGCATAGGCTGCCCGGCTGTCGATGCTAGGGGGGTGGCGGACACGTATACGTAACCGCCATCCTCCTTGAACCGCCTGAGCTTGCCCGCGTGGACCATCCTTAGGAGGGAGACGGCCACGGAGGACTTGGGATAGATGGCCCCGTAGGACCTGAGGGTCTCAAGTATCTCTCCCAGTCTTCGGGGGGTGGACCCCCAGGGTGTTGTGAAGAGCTTGAGCAGTATGTCTCCCAGCGAATCGCCCTTCTCGATAACGATCTGCGGCATCTCATCCAGCGCGGTCGGCTCGTGGCCCACGGGCACCTTGGGGGCCTCATGGCCCCTGGCTGGAACCGGGGTCACCTCAGACATGCGTAGCAGGAGCGATTCAGCCTTCTCGATAACCTCATCGAGCAGGGGCTTCGGGGATTCCACCTCGATCTCACTGTTTCCCACCCTCACACGGACCCGAACGCCTTCGGCCTCCAACGGCACTTAGCATAAAACGGAGGCTATTAAGATTAGAGTATTGATGTCCCGATGAATATGAAGGAACGCCTCGCCAGACTGGGTAAAGATTGTTCGGATTTGCGATTCCTCATCCCAGGAACTCCCTCATCTTCCTCTTCACCACACTGCTCACCGTAGCGCCATCGATTCTCCCCCGGACCCTAGCCATCACCTCGCCCATGATGGCACCCAAAGCCCTCTCCCCACGCTGGCTGATCAAAGCCCGATTTGCTCTCAACACCTCGTCCACGACCCTCTGCAGCTCCTCCTCGCTCATGGGTCGAAGGCCGAGGGCATCCACGGCCTCCCTCACGGACCTGGCCTGGCCCTTCAGTATCGTCCTGAGGATGTCGAGGGCCGCCTCCTTCGCCACCCTGCCCTCCTCGATGGAGAGGAAGAGGTCGTGAAGGACGCCTTCGTCGATCCCGCCGGTCTGAAGCCCCTCTCGTCTGAGGGCGGTCAGCCCCTCCGTGAGGAGGCTGGCCACGAAGGTGGGTGGTAGCTTTCCTCGACCCGCCACTGCCTCGAACAGCTCAAGCATGTCGCTGTCCAGGATCTGCTCCGCCAGCTGCCTGCCAAGCCCAAACCTGCCCATCAACGCCCCCACCTGCTCCTCCCATCCGAGGGGGAGCTCCCTCCTCAGCCTCTCCAGATACTCGCGGGTTATGGGGACGGGGGGTATGTCGGTCTCCGGATACATCCTTGCCGCCCCCGGCCTCGGCCTCATGTACCTGGTCTTACCATCGGGGGTCGGCCCCCGCGTCTCTGGAGGCACCCCCACCAGCAGGTAGCTTAGGCGCTCGATGATGGAGGCTACGGCATCGCTCACCTTCTCACGCGGCCCGCAGAGAAGTACGAAGGCGTCTTCATCGGAGAGGTGTAGGGTCCGCCTCACATTCTCCACATCCTGCTCATTAAGACCCCAGCCGGGCAGCTCGTCTGAGTGGATTACCCCGCCCAGACCGTGGGCCCTGGCCCTATCGGCCAGCTCGGCACCCAGCCTGACACCCTCGACAGGCTCCCTCCCCACCAGCCCCCTCATCTTGGGGAGGGGGATGGCCACCGCAATCCCCCCCTGCGAGATGGCCCTGATAATCATCTTACTCCCGCAGGTGGAAAGTGCTGGGGTCACGTCCACCGCCGACCTGGGCAGCATTTCCTCCCTCAGACCCCTAGCCCTGAGCTCCGCCGCCAGCTGGTTCAGCCACTCCTGGCGCTGGGCCTCGAATTCGATGATGCTTTCCAGTTTGTCCAGCTCCTGGATTCCCTTAACCTCCACCACGGCTCCCCCTCTCACCGAGATGTTGGCGTCCTGCCGTATGGTCCCGAGCCCCCTGGCCACAAACCGGGTCGCCCTCATCAACCGGCCCAGGGCCAGCGCCGTCTCCGCGATCTCCCTGGGCGTGGCTGTCATGGGGGCTAGGGAGACCTCGATGAGGGGGATGCAGAGCCTGTCCAGGGAAAACTCCTTCCGCGCCTCGCCCTGCTCGATAAGCCTGCAGGCATCTTCCTCCAGCGTTATGGATTGGATGGGCACCTGCCTCCCGCCCACCCTCAGGCTCCCGCCCAGGGCGATGACCGCCGTCCTCTGGAAACCCGTCGTGTTGGAGCCGTCGATCACCACCTTTCGCATAACATGAATCTCGTCCACCGGCTCGGCGCCCAGCATGAGTGCGATCTTGAGCCCGTACTCGAGGGCCTGGGGGTCAAGGTCGTTTGGAGGCTCCTCATCCGCCTCCACCAGACAGCTGCTGGCCGCGGGGGCGTGATAACTGTAGACGAAGCCCCGCGTGAACTCGTAGACGGATGCGGGGTCGACCTCACCCAGCTCGCTCTGGGTGGGCCTGAGCCTTCTCTGAAACCTGGAGCTGGGGGCCTCTCCCCCCGCCTTCAGGGCGCAGCCGCAGAACAGTTTATGCTTCGTGGCCAGCTGCTGATGGATCTCCAGCCCGACCTTGAGCCCTATGGCCGAGGGATCAATCATATCCCTTGGGGACCTCCAAGAGATCCCTCTCCAGGAACTCGAAGGCCCTGGGCTTCAGCAGCAGCTCCCTAGCCTCGGAGTCGGTGGAGGCGTTGCCAAGGGCCCACATCAGCTTGACCAGCGCGGTCTCCGGTATCATCTTGACTGGGATGACACCGGCGCTCATCAGCTCCCGCCCCTTATTGTAGACAGTCATCCTCACATTACCCCAGATGCACTGAGAGGTCATGCAGACCAACACCCCTTCAGCGACCGCCCGCCTGATGGCGGGCAGCCAGCTTCCGGCCACATGTCCAAGCCCGGTCCCCTCAATCACGATACCCCGATAACCCCCCTCAACGAAGTGCTCCAGGATGTCCGGCGGCGCCCCCGGATAGAACTTTACCAGCGCCACCCTCTCCTCGAACCTCACCATCGGCTGGTCGGGAGCCCCCTCACCCCTCCTCCAGGGCCAATCCTCGCGCACCACAATACGCCCATCCGCGTGCACAGTGGCGACCGGCGGGACACCCACGGATTGGAAGGCATCCCTCCGGCTCGTGTGGTTCTTCCTCACCCTCGTCCCCTGGTGGACCGCTATCCTATCATCGCTGGGACCCTCATGCATGGCGACGAAGACGCCCCCGACCGGGGCGTTACAGGCAAACCGGACCGCTGCGATCAGGTTGGTGGCCGCGTCCGAGGAGGGCCGGTCGCTGGAGCGCTGGGCCCCCACCAACACCACCGGTTTCAGCGTCCTACCCAGCGCGAAGCTGAGGGCGGCCGCGGTATAGCCCATGGTATCGGTCCCGTGGGCGATCACAACACCCCTAGTATCACCGGATAAACTCTCATGCACCCTGCGAGCTATGTCGGTCCAGTGCTTCGGCGTCATGTCTTCGCTGTACAGCTGGAAGAGGACCTGCGCATCGATCCTGGCTATGGATGCCAGCTCCGGCACGAGGGAGTAGATCTCGGAGGCCGTGAGCGCGGGATAGACACCGCCCGTCCTGTAGTCCACCCTGCTGGCTATCGTGCCGCCGGTACCCAGCAGCAATACGCGGGGTAGATCCGCCCGCACCTCGGGCATGGGGGGAGGCTGGAACCTGGGAGGTGCCTCCCCCTCCAGCCTCCGCACCTCCACAACCCTATCAACGGATATACCGATGTTGTACCCACTGGGCAGCTTCAGGACGATATGCTCCGCATCGGCCAGCTCATACCTGGGCATCAGGACACCCTCAACAACACCACTCCTCAGGATCAGGCGAACCCTGTCACCGATACGAACCCCCGCCTTCTGAATAAGCTCTAGGGACGGCCCCCTATACCCTGACGGCTCCAACATCCGTTATATGACCCGGGGGCGGCCCATTAAAGGTTTGGGAGCTCAAAAGAGCCCACAATCCTTAAGGTGGCCCTCCATCCCTGCGGTCAGCGGTTGTCTGTCGAGGCTAGTGGAGGGGCTGTGGCCGTCGAGGCCCACTCGCTTAGAAAAGTCTTCGGCAGGAGGATAGCTCTGGACTCGATCGACCTTCGCATAGGTGTGGGGGAGGTCTTCGGACTAATAGGTCCCAACGGTGCGGGAAAGACGACCACACTCAGGATTCTGGCCACCCTAATCACCCCCACCAGTGGAGAGGCGAGGGTGTTCGGTATCGATGTGGTCAGGGAGCCCCTCCGCGTCAGGAGGCTTCTCAGCTACCTACCCGAAGAAGCAGGCGTATACAGGAACCTGACCGGCATGGACTTCCTTCGCTTCGTCGCCTCCCTATACGCGGAAGGCTATGATGAGCGCCGCACGCTCGTCGATGAAGGCATCGCCCTGAGTGGGCTCGGCCCCCGGCTACACGAAAGGATGGGGAGCTATAGCAAGGGGATGAGGCGCAGGATCCTCGTGGCCGCGAGCCTCATGGTGAGGCCGAGGCTCGCCATCATGGATGAGCCCACCGCCGGCCTTGACGTCGCCCACGCGGTGCACGTGAGAAGGGTTATCAAGGAGTATGCGAAGGAGTACCAGACCACCGTCCTCCTCTCCTCGCATAACATGCTGGAGGTGGAGTACCTCTGTGAGAGGGTGGCGATCATCCATCGGGGGAGAATATTGGCGGTGGGGACACCCGCGGAGTTGAAGGCGGGGTTGGGTGCCCAAAACCTGGAGGAAGTCTTCATGGGCATGACGGGAGGCGCGCCCCTTGAGCTGGAAGCTTAGGGCCCTCGTCAGGAAGGAGGCCAAGGAGCTGCTGCTCGAAAGGACCGTCCTGTTCGGGGTCGTGCTCATGCCTTTGATCATCTTCCCCATGATGGGGGGCTTAACGCAGGTCGGAATCCGGGCCACCAGGGAGGCCGCCCAGTCCATCGGGTTGGTGGGGTGGGTGGACGAGGATCTCGGTGAGTATAGTCAGCTGCTTAGAAGCTTCCTCCTGCGGGCCAACGCGACACTGGCGGAGCTATCCCCTGACGAGCCCGGGAAGTTGGTGCAGGAGGCTGGTGCCAGGGGCGCCAGCACCGTGATAGTCGTGCCCAAGGGCTTCACGCAGAACATCAGCCGAGGGGTGAGGGGCAGCCTGAAGGCCTACGCCGAGGTGAAGTCCCTAACACTGAGTAACCTGATAAGAGTCCAGGCCGTGCAGGGAGTCATCGACGGGTTCCGCAGCACACTTTCAGCCTACCTGGTCAGCCGGGGAGGTCTCGACCCCCTGTTCACATCGAACCCTCTGAAGGGAGAGGTCACAGTGACCTTCCAGGGCAGGGCTTTCCCCCCCGGGGCCTTGGCTGGCGTACTTCAGACCCTGGTCTTCGGGATACCGACGGTGGTCCTCGTGGTCTCCTCCTCGGCCGCCATGGTGGCCGCCACAAGCATTGGTCTGGAGAAAGAGGCGAAGACCCTCGAGCTGCTGTTGTCACTCCCGGTGCCTAGAGCCTCCATTCTCCTAGGCAAACTGGTGGGTGCGAGCATGATAGCCCTGATAGGCTCCATCTCCTTCGCCGTGGGCTTCGGACTCTACCTGACCTCTCTCGCCAGCGGGCTCGGCGGCCGCCTGGCCCAGGGCCTCCTCGACGCGAGGGGCCTCGGCGATGCAATAGTCCTCACGCCCCAGCTCTCATCCATAGTGCTGCTCACGATCTTTGTCACCCTCTTCTTCACCCTCACGCTGGGCCTGCTGGTGGGGGTCTTCGCCGGCGATGTCAGGGGGGCCCAGATGCTGACACAGCTCACCGTCTTCGCATTGATCCTGCCACCCTATTTCCTGTGGACATTCACAGATATCGATCTACTGCCAGCCCCCTGGCAGTACCTCCTGCTAGGAGACCCATATACCCACGCCTTGAGAGCCATCACCCGGGCGCTCTCACAAGACCCGGTTGGGGCGGTTCTCAGCCTCGCCTACCTGGCCTCCGCCAGCATAGCCGTCATGGCCATCGCCACCAGGATGTTCGCGGGCGAGAAACTGTTGACGGCACGAATACCGTTCAGACTCCCATCGAGAGGGGAGAGAGGCCCGAAGCCCTAGATGGGGCCCACCGGTCAGCGGCTCCAACTCAGCCTTAGCACCCTATCATCTCCCTCCCTGGGAAGCCCCCTGCCATCCCTGTTGCTGGTTAGAATGTAGAGGTTGCCGTCCGGCCCCTCCACCACATCCCTGAGCCTCCCGTACACGCCCTTGAATAGCATCTCATGGTATACCACGCTCCCACCATCCTCGGCCAGCACCACCCTGTGCAGATGCTCCCCCCTCAGGGCTGCGAAGAAGAGGTTGCCGGCCCAGGCATCATGGTTCCTCCCCGAGTAGAAGGAGCAGCCGGAGGGAGCCCAGGTTTCATCGCCACTCTCCAGGATGGGGTCTATGAAGCCGGCCCTCCCCCCGACGCCCACGACCTCCGGCCAGCCGTAGTTCCCGCCGGGCGTGATCCTGTTGATCTCGTCGTGGGCCCAAAGGCCCATCTCCCCCGATGGGCCGTGCTCCGTCGCGTAGAGGGTGTTATCCCCGGGCCTCCACGCCAGCCCCTGAACATTCCTGTGGCCATAGCTGAACACGGGGGAGCCGGGAAAAGGGTTATCCCCGGGGACCCTCCCATCGAGGCGCAGCCTCAGTATCTTGCCCGCCAATGAAGCGATGCTCTGGGCCAACCAGGGCTGGGCCGCATCCCCCGTAGACACATAGAGTCTCGCATCAGGCCCTATCTTGACCCTACCCCCATCATGCACCGCGGCACCAGGAATACCATCCACCAAGATGAGCGGGTCTCTGAGCTCCAGAGAATCGTACATCACAACCCTGTTGAGGAGCCGCCCCTCAGACCTATAGGTCTGGTAGAGGTAGAGCCTCGGCCCAGGAGGATGGACGGCCACACCCAGAAGCCCACCCTCCCCCACCGCGGCGGTCTCCAGCTCCCCGAGGAGGGTGAGACGGCCCGTATCCACATCCAGAAGGCTGACCCTACCCACCCTCTCAGTCAGCACCGCCTCGCCCCCGCTGATAAACGCCATCGACCAGGGAACCACCAGCCCGGCAGCCACGGTTTCAACGGAAATCCTCACGGCCTCATCGACCCTCGGAGGAGGGTTGATACCCCAACGTCTCAGTAGAAGATAGGCCGCTACACCAGAAGCACCCAGGATTCCCACTTTCAAAAACAGCCTCCTACTTATGGTGTTTATACGCACGCCCCGACCCAGCGGATACAGGCTGGAGGCATTTAATGTATGGCCCTCACCCATAGGCCACGGAGCGCCGGACAGCCCACGGAGGACACTAAGGGGTTTAGTAAGTTACCTGCGTTAATAGGCTACCCAATTCAGGGATCTATGAAGGGGTGTAAGGAGAAACGTTCAGAAAGGGCTTCTGAATAACTTCGATATGCAGCTCGCCCCTTACCACCAAAACTGAATTTATCACAATACTCAGCGTTCACATGTCTTGCACAGGTGGCATATAGGGGGCTAGCGGACCATCTCCGCCCTTAAGAAGGCCCTAATGCTAGCAAAACATAACGCTAAGGTGACGGCTGCGAAAAACGATATTACGATTATGGTTGAGTCCGTAAATGCGTTCAGTATGCCAGCCCTCAGGATTTCTATCACGTAGGTGAGGGGATTTATCATGGCAACGGTGGCGAGCGGCCCAGGGAGCAATTGTATGGGGTAGAAGGCCCAGCTGGCGAAAATCAGGAGCGGCATGGAAAAACTCATCAAGGCATTGAACGTGTCTTGGTCGGTTATCTTGGTTACGATGATCAGCATAAGAGATGAGAAGAATAAGGTTCCGAGGGTCACTCCTGCGAAAAAGGTCAGCAAACCAGCCAGGCTTAAGGGAAACCCCAGGACCCCATAACCCAGTAAAAGGAACAGCGATGTCAGCAACATAGTTTGAGTTATGGAGGCCATGAACCTGGCTAAAACATAAGCCTGCTTGGACACGGGGCATCCCATTAAGAACTCAAACATGCCGGACCTCCTGTCAAGAAACAAAGTCGTTATGCTGCTCATAACAGATGTGCTGAATATTAGAATTGCGAGGATGCCGGGCGTTATGAACACGATATACTTGACGGAGAGCTCACCCAACCTGATCGGCGAAACCAGCGTGGTCAAGGTCGGTCCAAAGATCAGAAAGTACACGAGGGGGGATATGAGCGTCAGAAATGGGACAGCTGGTCTCCTTGTCCATATTTTCATATCACGATAAAATAGGGCCAAAGTAGCCTTCACGGTTCAAACCTCCTTTCCGCCAGGCGAATATACAGGTCTTCCAGAGACGCCTCTCTCTGGGTCATTTTCGCGATTCGAAAGCCACAGCTCCTGACGGCCTTCGCAACCTCGTCAACCATCAAGTCGTCCTCCACATATAGGAAGAAGCCCCCCGCCGTACAAATCTCTTTCACGCCGGAAAGGTTAGTCAAAACATTTTTCAATTTGTTGACGGTTTCGCCGTTGGATCCCACCACACTTAACTCGATCACCTTATTCGAAGGAAGTGTGCTTTTTAGCTGTTGTAGGTTGCCTGATGCTATTATTTTGCCCCTGTCGATGATCGCTATCCTTGAGCAGAGCGCCTCGACCTCCTCCATTGAGTGGGATGTCAGAAAGATGGTGCATCCTTCGCTTAAAGATGCTGATCTAATGACGTCCCAAAGTTTCCTGCGGGCGTAGGGATCCAGTCCCAGAGATGGTTCATCCAGGAAAAGCAGTTGTGACTCGACAAGGAAGGCCCTGGCAATCTGCACCCTCCTCATCTGCCCAGGGGACAGGGTGTCTACGATCCGTTTCTCTAAATCCCTGATCTCGAACTGATCCAACACTTTGTCTATCCGTCTTAGTCTCTCCGGCTTGGGAAGCCCGCGAATCCTACCATATATTTCAAGGTTATCTCGCACCGTTAGAAACAGTTCAAGGGCCATTTCATTTTGAGGCACGACACTTATCCTCCGCTTTATTTTCAAACCGGCTTTTTGGATGTCCTCACCCATGATCAGAGCGACGCCGCTGTCAGGACGTATGACACCGGTCAGCATCCTCAAAGTGGTAGTTTTTCCAGCCCCGTTAGGTCCCAACAACCCGAATATCTCGCCTTCATCGACAGTTAAGCTCAGATTGTCCACCGCAACCACGCCAGGATAGACCTTCCTCAACCCACGCGCCTCAATCACGTGGTTCAACTTGAGTTACCCCCGGGGACTACTCCAATTACCTTCTGTGGGAAGACTATTTCTTCCCTCTTAATCGCCAACCACGAAATATAACGGCTCCTCCCCAACTTTTTAAGCACTAGATGGGCGAAGCAACAGCATCGCCGCCTGTGGACCTTTTGATAAACATCTATATCGCCCCCCTCTATATCTACGACCACCTTCCTTCTCAGAATAGACATTTCACCGCCCTTGATTATAGGCGGCATGGGCCTAACCTAAATGCGCAGTTTGAGCTTGGAGTTTTATTAAAAGCCTCTTCGAATATGCCAGGTCAAATGCTCCTCCTAGCCAAGTAGCCCAAGTTGTAGGTAAGCACGGAGGCCATCAGGAGCCCAATCAAGTAGGTCTCGGCCAGGGCAACGGAGGGCCAGGGCAGAGCTAGGCCCAGGAGGCCTAGGAGATAGAGGGATGCCAGCGTGTAGGCCACCCTCTTCCTGCGCTTGATGTGGGCCAGTGCCAGGACGAGTATCGCCAGAAAGGCCTGGAAGAAGAAGTATGTGGAGACGAAGACATGGGGTCTGGTGCCCGCGGGGAAGACCCCTATGAGCGCCAAGAAGAGGGCCGCGATGGACCAGTATGCTCCACCCACCACCTCCAGCCGGCCGCCCGACCCCAAGATTATGGCGAGCGCGTAGAGGAAGGCGGCCAGGCCTGAGAGCACCAGGCCCAGGTTGTACA
>Ga0079992_134523_pt1 | contig 94454 bp, 100 predicted proteins | sample FaiFalFF_MnMetaG_3_FD_69197 | JGI IMG/M metagenome (GOLD analysis project Ga0079992, IMG submission 69197) | Freshwater microbial communities from Yellowstone National Park, Wyoming, USA - Fairy Falls B (FF_Mn_B) MetaG (SPADES assembly) (version 2) | ecosystem: Environmental > Aquatic >...
ACTTCGAAGATGCCGCTGTCTGTGGTGTCTAGTGTGACGGAGAAGTTTTTGTTCAGTCGCTGCCCATACCTGCTGAGTAGGTTTTTGGCAAGCTCCATTGCTTGGGGAAGGTGTCCGCATGGAACACAGTAGGCTATCCTTACATTCATGCATGCAGGCTTTTTCTAGAGAAATTTAGGCTTTCCCTTTTTACGTAGGACACCGCGGGAGAATTGTGGAAACAGTAATCTAGGGCCGCTGAGCATGTCGGGGCATGGATGTTAGGTGGCTTTTGGTGGCGTTGCTTACGTTGGCGCTGTGGGGCGTCTGGGGCGTTATTACAAGGGTTGCCTCTACTACTCTTGGGTGGCGTGAAACAACAGCCATAGCGGCCATAGGACACATGGCTACCGCAATAATCTTCATAGTGTTATCAAGGCCCTCGCTTGCCCCGCAGGGGTTGCCGTATATATTCGCTTTGCTGGCGGGGGCTCTGGGTTTCGCAGGCGCCTTCACTTTCTACGTAGCCCTGAACCTGAACCCGTCCTCAGTCGTCGTGGTGGTGACCTCCCTCTACCCACTTGTCACGATGTTCCTCGCCTTCATACTGCTGGGGGAGACGCTGAGCACACGCCAGCTGGTTGGAGCGGCTTTAGCGATAATCGCCCTAGTCCTCATCTCAGCCGACTAACAACGAACTCGACCTTGTTTCCGTCAAAGTCCTCGGCCGTAAACCCAATGTAGTTCTCGAAAGAGTTGAGCAGGCCGTCGTAGGTCCTCAACCCTTTCTCCTCCAACCTCTGCCTCAATGCTTGAAGTGTTTCATGGTGGTGGAGGTTTATGGCGAAGCTTTCGAGGGCTACGTGGTGCGGGGATGGTGGGGGTGCGTCTACGCCTGCCCAGATGTTGGCTCCTATGTGGTGGTGGTATCCTCCTGCCGACATGAAGAGTGCTGAGCCCCCATACCTTAGAGTTATGTCAAACCCGACAAGCTCGTGGTAGAACTTCTCAGCCTTCTCAAGCCTCGAAACATGCAAGTGAATATGGCCTATCCTAGTCTCCGCTGGGGCTTTCCAATCCCCGCTGACAGCCACGCTCCTACCCTCACCCCGAAGCTCTGTGAGGAGTGAGTCGATATCCAACGGCAGGGTCGCCATGTAAAGCCCTACGCCCTCAAGAACACGCCAACTGGCTCTTGGCCTGTCGGCGTAAATCTCTATGCCGTGGCCGTCGGGGTCTCTGAGGTAGATGGCCTCGCTTACGATGTGGTTTGAGGCGCCATCAATATCCCAGAACTCGGCCAGCCTGACGAGGACGCGGGCAAGGTCCTTCCGGCTGGGCATCAGGAGGGCAAAGTGGTAAAGCCCGCGGCGGTTCTCCGGCTTGGGGGCCGCTCCAGGTTTTTCAACCAAAACCACAAGAGGTGGCCCCGACCCCGTTCCCAGAACCACTTTTTCATCCAGGTAGGAGATGTGCCTTAGACCGATAACGTCGGTGTAGAATTTGACCGAGTTCTCAAGGTTTGAGACAGAGAGGCATACCCATTCTATTCGCGTCTGCTGGCTTAGCAGGGGCCCTGGCGACGGCTCTACTTCCTTCAACCGTGTTAAGCTGGAGTGTCCAAGATATAATCTATATGGCTGTACTCCGCCACCTAGTTACGTTTATGTCAGCTAAGGCTTAAATCAGCTAACCGCGGGATAGTTGTGATGGCGCACTATCTTGTGAGGGCCGGGTTTGCTTGGAAAACGCTAAGGCAGCTGAGAGATGTCCTCGACTCGGGGGAAATCGTTTCTATGCAGCCTTTCGGCAAGGCCTTGGACTACTCGCTCCGGAACGCCAGGTATGAGCCGTCATCAGGGCTAGGTGTGTGGGTTGAGGAGGACTACTGTAGCCCGCCGCTGGCCATGGAGAGGGAAGCTGTCCTCGACCACTATTTTCACATAGAGGAAATTGAGAGGGTAAACCTATCAGATGGGTGGCGGCGGGTGGCGCATCTTCCAAGTCTTTGGACACCAGTCCTAGGGCTACCGCGTAGAGAGGGTGAGAAACCTTTGACGAGAAAGGGGATGCCCCACCAGCAACTTACACAAAACCCCCCAACCAACGTGTACAACTTGTTGGCGGAAAAAATCTTCAGCCTGCCCTACGTGGGGGAAGATTTGAGCATCGTCTCAGTTCCTGGTGCGCGGGCCCTTGTACTTGACCCTACAGCCGCGCAGGGGCCTAGGGAAGCATTCGTTTTCGACTCCACGGAGTTTGCACACCTACACCCGCCCTATGACTCAAGCCTACACCTAAGCCTTCCTAAGCCATGGGTCGGGGAGGTGCTGGAGAAGGGCTGGGGTGAACCACACCCACTAGCCGGAAACACCATACCGGACAACTACGTAATGGTCTACGCACCCCGAACCAGGGAAGAGGTTGACATAGTCTACGAGGTCGTGCTGCTGTCCTACTGGTGGGCCCGCGGCGCCCTCATCCCCTACAAACCCTAGAATGCTTATGTCTCTCAGGGATGTTCTTGGATTAGATACAAATTTTTAAGCCTCCAGTGAAAGGTCCCGCAAGTTTAAGTATCAGGGGTGATACATAGTATCATGGGTGATACATGCTCTTCGACCCACGACCAAAGGAAAACATTGAGGAGCTGTTTGACAGAGAGAAAGAATTAGAGGGGCTACGCCAGTCCATAAAAACTCCATTGACTTTGTTACTGGGTGTAAGGAGAATAGGTAAAACCTCTCTTCTCAAGTCTTTCCTAAACAGCCTGAAAAAACCCTACATATACGTAGATATGAGGCTGTTGGAGGAAGGCGGTTATAGCAAGGCGTCTCTTTACAGGCTTTTGTCCGGAGCAGTTTCAAAGGCCACGTCTAGGTGGGGAGAGAAAATACTGGGCTACTTCCGCGGAGTTAGAGGTGTAAGTATTTCAGGACTCTCTGTGGAATTTGACTGGGGTGAGAAAAACCTAACCACGGTAGACATCTTTTCCAGGTTGAATGAATTCGCGTTAAACAACGTTGAAGATGGTTACATTGTCGTGGCCTTTGATGAAGCACAGCTGTTGAGGATGATGCGAGGAGGTAAAGGAAGGCTTGACTTCAGAAACATCCTAGCATATTGTTACGACAACTTTAGTGGTTTAGGTTTCATACTCACGGGGTCGGAGGTCGGGCTTCTGTTCGGATTTCTAAACCTAGATGAACCAGCGAGTCCACTCTACGGGAGATTTGTAAACACGGTAACGGTTGACAGATTTACTGAGGAAATGTCGCTGGAGTTCCTACGAAGGGGTTTCGAAGAAGCTAACATGCAAGTAAAGGATGACAATTTGCGAGCAATAGTTGAAAAGGTAGATGGTATAGTAGGATGGCTGGCCTATTACGGCCATGCATGCGTCACAGCTGGCGGGGTATCCGACACAATTGTTAAAACGGTGACAGCCCAAGCTTTGCGGCTTGTATCTAAAGAGCTCGGCGAGCTGTTCAAGAGGTCTACTTATTATAAGCATGTTTTGCACGCCATCTCGCTGGGGGAGAAACGTTGGATGAGTATCAAAAAAGCCGTTGAAGCATTGTCAGGTAAGATGTTGACTAACGCGGAAATAACCCGTTTACTCAACAACTTGATAGACCTTGGAATAGTAGTGAAAACCAACGGGGTTTATGAAATCACCGACCCACTGGTAAGAGAATACTGTCGCATAAAATGAAGTGTGTATTTATTATGGCATAATGTAGATAGGGCATGCAAGTATTACCCAACTTCATCGACAACGAGTTCGTAGAGTCAAGGTCTTCGGAGAAAATCCCGTTCTACAACCCCGCTTTCGCAACAATAATCGGACACGTCCCGGTGAGCACCGAAGAGGAGGTTGAGCGGGCTGTTGCGTCAGGTGTTAGGGCTTTTGATAAGTTTTCGAGGTCGCCGCCGACGGAGAGGGTTGCATATTTGTTGAAGATTAGGAGTTTGTTGGAGCGCGATACTGATGTTCTTGCGAGGGCGTTGGTTGAAAATCATGGAAGGACGTATGCTGAGGCGGTGGGCGAGGTCAGGCGAAGCATTGAGAACATAGAGGCTGCGGCTGCGATAGCCTACACGCTTGCGAAGGGTGAGAAGATGCTTAACATAGCCCCTGACATAGACCAAGAACTCATCCGTGAGCCGCTTGGGTGCTTCGCGGTGATAACGCCGTTCAATATACCGCTCCACGCATGGTCATCCTACATCCCGTACGCCATAGCCTTGGGATGCACGGTTGTTCTCAAGCCGAGCGAGGTAACCCCCCTAGTAACATACGAGATAGCGAGAATAGTCAAGGAGGCTGGCGTCCCACCAGGAGTGATGTCCATAATCCACGGTGATGGAAGAGTTGCTGAAAGGCTCGTTAACCACCCTGACATTCAAGGTGTAGGGTTCATAGGCTCCACCAAGACCGGGAAATACCTATACGAAATGGCTGCGAAACAAAATAAAAGAGCGTCAATAAACGCCGGTGCGAAAAACCATATAGTTGTAATGCCTGACGCAGAGCCTTCAAAAACAGCTGAGGCAGTTGCCTCCTCCTTCTTCGGGATGAGTGGACAGCGATGCCTTGCAGGCTCCGTCCTTGTACCGGTCGGCTTCCGCCAGATAGTGGACATGGTTGTCGAGAAATCCAGACTGAGGCTTGGTTACGGCATGGACAAGGAGACGGAAATGGGGCCGATGGCCTCCTTGACAGGGCTTGAGAGAGTTAAAAAATACATCGGAATCGCTGAGGAGTTGGGGGCGCGGTTTCTAATCGACGGTAGAAAGGCGAGGCCTGAAAAACCTCTCCCAGGTTACTTCATAGGTGCTACAATTGTTGAGGGGCTGCAGCCCGACAGCCCTCTTGCCAGGGAGGAAATCTTCGGCCCGGTAGCATCCGTGCTCTATGCTTCTTCACTCGACGAGGCTGTTGATTTGATTAATAAGAACACGCCGTACGGAAACGCTGCGTCAATTTTCACATCTAACCCTCGAACTGCCCGGGAGTTCTGCATGAGGGTAAATGTGGGGAACGTCGGGGTAAACATAGGTGTACCACAGCCCATTGCATACTTCCCTCTTGGAGGGCGGAAGAACTCCTTCTTCGGACACGCGCACAGCAGGTTTGACACGGTGAGGTTTTTCACAGACCATAAGATAGTGACGACGAGGTGGTGGTAGCCCTGCGAACGGTTTATAGGATGTCTTGCGGTGAATAAGCCATGCGCGTCCCACCTGGAATAGAGGTTAGAAAGGTCGCGGTTTACGTGGAGGAGACATACTCAGATATGGGTAAGGATTTACCGAAGCCTGTGAAGCGCGCGGCTGCAGCTGCAGTCGTGAAGAACCCCTACGCAGGCGGCTACCATGAGGACCTCTCTCTTCTAATAGATTTAGGCGAGTTTCTCGGAGGTTTTCTCGCTAGGAAGGCAAGAGAGGCCGCCGGTATTTCAAGGGAGGATGTGGAAAACTACGGGAAAGCTGCGGTCGTTGGTCTGGACGGCGAGCTGGAGCACGGCCACGCAATACTGCATCCCAAGTTTGGGAAGGGATTCCGGGAGGAATGCGGTGGCCAGGATGTTTGCAAGGCCATAATCCCGTCAGCGGCCAAGTTGGGGACTGCCGGGACATCCATCGATGTACCACTTCACTATAAGAGGGCCGCATTCGTCCGTTCACATTATGACTCAATTGAGGTAAGGGTCTCCGACGCCCCCTTAAGTGATGAAATAGTTGTAGTAGCTGCTTTATCAGACGGAGGGAGGCCTTTGCCGAGGATTGGAGGTCTGAGGAAGGAGGAGGTTAAGGGGGAGGATGGGCTGCGTTAGTAAAACCAGCCCACCACTCTGCGTCTGATAAAGTCAACCAACCCGTTGCGGAAGAAGGCCAGCAGAAGGAGAAGTATTAGACCGTAGACAACCTGTGTGAAGGGCCCCAGAAACCTTAACGCCTCGTTTACCGCTGTAATGATCGCCGAGCCGATGAAAGGCCCTAAAAAAGTTGCGCGCCCCCCAAGTATTACTATTATCTGCGATGGCAGGTCTATGGCTGTGAAGCTGTAGTAGGATGGAGAGATGAGCTGGTTGAAGAGCCCATACAGAGCACCTGTTAAACCCGCCAAACCCGAGGAAAAGGCCGCTGTAAGGGTTTTAACGCGTGAGACATTGATGCCCACAAGCTCTGCGGAAAACTCGTCATCCATTATGCATCGGTATGCGTACCCTACTTTTGTTCTGTAAACCATGTGGTATGAGATGGCGGTCAGCACTATGAGAACAGCCGTCACTACGTAGTAGAAACGCAGGTTTTTCGGCAGGACTTCTAAGGGACCGAGGTCTGCAAGCCTTATCCTGAAACCTGTCTCGCCCCCCGTTATGCTGACCAAGCCCACGACCATGTTGTTGAAGACAAGTGTTATAGCCAAGGTGAATATACCGGTAAAAATAACTACAAGCCTCCTACGGACAGATAGCACACTCACAATCCATCCCAAGGCCGTGGTAAGCAGGGTCCCTAGCACAACAGCCTCTAGGACGCCTGTAAGCCCATCTCTTACCGCAATCCCTGTTACGTAGGCACTTATTCCCGCGAAAGCACCTATGCATAGATAAAGCTGGCGTGTGAACCCGAACAGGAAGTTGAAGGAGAAGGCGAACGCAGTGAAGAAAACCATCTGGGTCAGTATGAAGACGGCGTAAGGGACGCCTTGTAAAGCAAGCGGCAAAACTATGTGTAGAGCCCAGACGATGAAGAGCGCTAGAAGCCTCACCCTCATAGGTTGCAGCGTTAGGTACTGTGTCATAGTTTTTCACCAACTATGCCGTATGGCCTGACAAGCAAGGTAACCATGACGACCGCCAGAAGTGCGACGTAGGCTAGGTAGGTTCCTATCAGGTATACGAGGAAGCTGTAAACAACCCCTATCATGAGCCCGGCGACGATTGTTCCATAAACACTTCTAATTCCACCGACAACACAGACAAGTAGAGCTAGTATTGTGAACTCGAAGCCGTTTTCCGGACCTACTGTTGCCACGATGCTTCTAATTATGCCGGCCAATGCCACGAGTAAGGAGCCCAGTACGAAGACCAATAGCCTGTAACGTTTGACGTTTATGCCTACGAGGAGTGCGCCGACCTCGTTTTGAGTCAGGGACCGGATGGCCATGCCCGTCCAGCTTCTCTTGAGGAAGAGGAAAAGTATGGCGAGAATTACTGAGGAGAAGGCTCCCGCGAAAATCTGGGCAGTCCTCACCCTGATGCCGTTCAGTTCTATTGTGGGTGTTGGCAGGTTTACGGTGAGGTAGGCTGTGGGGAAGGTTGTTATGAGGATGCCGTGGAGAAGTATCGAGAAGGCCAGCGTCATGTACAGCCCTAGGAGAACCCTTTCATCGCCTTCAAGAGTGTAAACAGGCCTTAAGACAACCTTCTCGATGAAAACCCCCGCACCAATAGTGACAAGGACTCCTGCAGCAAGTGAGAGAAATAGAGGTAGGCCTATGTATTGGAGAAGGACGGAGGCTGCGACTGTGCCAGCTACGAGGATTTCTCCGTGTGAGAGGTTTAGCACGTCTGCGAGACCGTATATCAGCGTCAACCCAACAGCTATGAGAGAGAGAATCGCGCCAAGCACTACACCATCTAAAATAAACAGCAGACCTGACACATCCATCTCAGACACCCAAATATCTGTGCATAAACTCCGAAGACCTCACATCACCCGCTATGTCACCCTCAAAAACAATCCTTCCATTAGCAATTATGTATCCTCTATGCGCGAACTCTGTAGCATCTTTTACACGTTGCTCGACAAGCAGTATTGAGAAACCTTGTCTCAACTCAATAAGTCTCTTCAACCCGTTGTAAATAGCTCTCACCATTATGGGCGCAAGGCCTGTAGAGGGCTCATCTAGGAGCAGGAGCTTGGCGTCGGCCATCAGGGCTCTTCCTATAGCGAGCATTTGCTGCTCTCCGCCGCTCATGGTTCCAGCTTTCTGGTTTTGACGCTCACGAAGCCGGGGGAAGATATCCAGTACAAGCTCCAAGTTTTCTTCCAGCTTTTTCCTAGCCCGTTTGTTGAAAGCACCTAGCATCAGGTTCTCTCTTACAGTCATCTGTGGAAAAAGCTCCTTCTCCGCCAGCGAGAGAGACACACCCTCCATAACTATTTTCTCGGTAGGCTGCCCGTCTATACGTTTTGAGCCGAAAAATATTTCACCTCTGTAAGGTTTTAGGATACCCATTATCGTTTTGAGAAGAGTTGTCTTGCCGGCGCCGTTTGGTCCAAGGACGGCGACAACCTCACCCTCGCCAACCTGTAGTGAAACATCCCAGAGAGTCTGTATTTCGCCGTAACCTGACGATATATTGACGACATTGAGCAGGTTACCCAACTCTCTCACCCAAATAAGCCTCAACAACTTTTTGGTCGGCTATAACTTCACGCGGTACGCCTTCGGCTATTTTCTGCCCCTGATTAAGGACGGTCACACGGTCAGCCAGCTGCGCCACCGCGCTTATGACGTGTTCAACCCATAAAATCGTCAAACCCAGCTTCTCTCTCAACATTCTCAAGATCTTTATCGACTCAGATATTTCCCCCGGGGTAAGCCCGCTCATATATTCATCAATCAATAATAGTTTAGGCTTGGAGGCTAGTGCTCTAGCCAGCTCCACTTTCTTCCTCTCCTGAAGGTTGAGAAGACCCGCCTTTACGCCGGCCTTCTCCTCCAGCCTCAGAGCTTTAAGCATATCCATTATCTCTGAGTGAGTGCTACTTTTTGCACCGTACAACGTTCCTACATAGACGTTCTCGAAAACTGTCAACTCTTTGAACAGTCTCGGTATCTGCAGGGTTCTCGAAATACCGAGCCGGGCTATCTCGTGGGGGGGCTTTCCTGTAACGTCGGTTCCCAGTAGGAATACCCTGCCTGAGCTTGGTTTTATTACACCGTTTATGACGTTGAAAAGCGTTGTTTTCCCGGCTCCGTTAGGCCCTATGATGGCGCGTATCTCACCTTCGTTTACTGCGATGTTGACGTCCTTCAATGCGGGGAGACCGCCAAAATAAACTGTAACATCACGGCACTCGACCAACATAGACTTCAGCCGGGAAAAAAGAATGTTGTGGTATGATTTATCTTGTTATTTTTCGGGTACGTATGGCGGTGTCGGTGGGCTCTTGTAGAGTGTTTTTAGCACCCAGTTGGCTCCAGGGTTGATTGGTCCTGGATTTCCAGGAGCTATGACTGTCAGTATCATTGTTGGGGACTTTATCTCACCCCACTCTGTGTAGCTGAGCGGCCACGCGTATATCGGGTGTTTAAACTCCGACGTCCTTATGTGGTTTGCTATTGTCACTGGGTCTGTTGACCTCGTCTTCTCCACTGCGTCAGCGATCATCAAAACTGTCACATATCCGGTCGCGGCGTTGTGGTCGAAGAATTTCCCATACTTTTGGTAAAACTTCTGAGCAAGCTCACGGTATTCTGGTGCGTCGACGTTTAGGCAGGAGGTTGTCACAAGCTTTCCTAGACCGATTTCCCCAACGCCCCTGAGCATCAGCTCGGGAGGCTGAACCGAGGCTATGTAGTAGCTGGATTTGAACCCTAGCTCTATGGCTTGCTTCGTGATTATCGGGAACCCTGTCGGATGGCCTGTCAGTATCATGACCTGGGGGTCTAGTGGCTGGAGCTTTCTAAGAACCGTTGTGAAGTCTGTCTCACCGAGCGGTGCTTCCTCAATCTGGTACTGCACGCCGAGTTCCTTCAACCTCTTGTCGAGTACCTCTTTTATGGCGAAGCCCCATTCATAGCTTGCTATTAACACGCCGACTCTCTGGAACTTTTGGTCCTTGACGAAGTTGGCTAGGAGCTCGCCGTTTGTCGGTGCTGGGGGCAGGCATGTTCTGAAGGTGTAGCGGCTGCTTTTTGTTAAAATGGTGTGCGACCCGGCGGCGACGAGAAAGAGCGGTACCTTCGCCTGCTCTGCTTCACCGGAAAGCACCGCCCCTATTCCGCTTGAGATCGTCCCTACAACCGCCACCACCCTGTCAACCTCAGCCATCCTCTTGAATATCGAAACAGCTTCTTTAGCGTCGTTCTTCTCATCCGCCTCAACCAGAACAAGTCTCGCACCTAGGACACCTCCTTTCGAGTTGATCTCGTCGACGGCAAACCTCATCCCGTCCAATGTGTATGCGCCATATGTTGCAAAAGGCCCAGTTAAAGGAACTAGGGCGCCGATCTTAACCTCGGAGACTGCAAGCCTCGGCTGCGACATCAACACAAAGGCACCGGCAGCAGCTGCGACAACCACTAGCACGGCCACTATAGCCGCAATAACTGATTTTTTCACGCCGATTCACACGCTGATGGCTATATTTATTGTTTAGCTATTGAAGGGAACAGGTTGTTTACTATCTCGTTGAGCTGTTTTCTTTCGTATGTAACGGGGTTAAAGACCACCCAGTCCACGCCTTCAAGCCGCTCTATCCTCTTACGTACCTTTTCCGCGACTTCACCCGTTTCCCCGTAGAGGTAGTAGTTGCGCCAATACTCTAAATTCATCCCCGAGTATAGGCTGAATCTCTTGACGGCTTCGGAGTCTGGTTCGCCGGATGTTTTTAGGTAGACAAAGTTGCTGTAAACCTTTGTGAGCTTGTAAGGATCTCTCCCAAACTCTACTGCGTATCTCTTGACCTTGCTCCAGTCTTCTGCAGCCATCTCCGGGGTTGAGCTTGAGTGTGGTATCCAGCCGTCTGCAAGACGTGCCACACGCTGCAGCACACGGTCTATTCCTTTCGCCTCCTGTCCGTAAAGTATTGTATGCGGCTGGCTTCCTCCACCAATCCATATCGGCGGATGCGGTTTCTGCAACGGCTTGGGCTGCAGCTCAAGGTCTTCGACCTTGAAATATTTCCCGGTGAACGTGACCTTTTCCTCTGTCCACAGCTTCTTGAGCAGCGGTATGTATTCATCCATGATGGCGCCACGCTTATCCAAAGGTGTTTCCAGCAGCTTGAACTCGTCGGGGTTCCAGCCGACTCCGGCGCCCAGGACAAACCTCCCCCCGGAAAACACGTCAAGGGTAGCTGTCTGTTTCGCCAACATGTAGATGTTTCTAAACGGTAGGACTAGTATCATGGGACCTATAACTGCTTTCCTACTGGCTGCGGCTACAAAGGCCAGTGTTGTCAAGGCGTCATGCCAGCTCGTTGAATAGGCTGGTCTGCTGGTTAAGATGTGGTCTATCACGAAAAAACCTTCAACACCCATGTCCTCTGCTTCGGCAACGTAGTCTCTCAAAACCTCGTACGAGCTGAACTCGCCGGGTCTCGCGTAGGTGGGCAGCCTTAGACCCAGCTTCATCAATGACCACCCTCCGGAAGGTGTACCGCACCCTCAACACGTAGCTGTCTTGAGGGCGGTGGAGTCATCCTGCTCCGTCCGACACGGGGTTTGCCGTCAATCATCACCATGGCTATGCCCGGTATGTCGCCGACAGAGAAAGCCCCTAGAGCGTCTGTGGCTACCGAGCCGTAGGGCGAATCAGCTACAACAAGGTCTGCAGGTCTTCCAGGCTCGATAACCCCCTCCCGAAGACCGAAGATTCTTGCCGTGTTTCCTGTAGCCGCGGCTACAACCTTTTCTGCCGCTATGTTTGTGTTTGAGGCTATGAAGGATACAGTCCTTATTATTCCCAGAGGCAGTACACCAGTCCCGGAAGGGGCGTCGTTTCCTATGATAAGTCTGTGTAACTGGTTTGAGCGCTCGAGCAGCCGCACTGTTTCAATCATGGACCTAAAGTTGCCGCACTGTACAACCTCTACGGCGTAGCTTGTCTCCGAAATTATCCTTTCTATGTCTTTAAGCGGCGGGGATGTAGGGCCCCCGTTTATGTGTGAAACAACGTCAGGCTTTACCTTCAACACCACGTCGGCGTTTACTATCGTGCTGCCCGGTATCGAGGCCCCTCCTGTGTGTATGACGACTTTCATACCGTTCCTGTGTGCCATCTCAACCATTGCAGCCGCTTCGTCTGGGTCTTGGACGCTGCCGAGTCCAACCTCACCGACAAGCCAGACACCGGCCCTGGCCACCTCCTCAAAGTCCCTGGCGTCCAAGCCTTTTTCAAGCAGCAGAGCGCCCGCATGCACCTTAGCGCCAAGAGGCCTGAGATTTTTGAAAGTTTTGTGTGCTAGTACCGCGAGAGCCTTTGCAGCCTCCTTATCGCCCCGGGGCCTGCCGGGCAGATGTACCTCGCCGGCAGATATCATTGTCGTTACTCCGCCGTGAACGGATGACTCGATGAAGCCTAGAGTGTTCTGTCTGGGGGTGAAGTCTCCGAAGACGGGGTGTACATGTGAGTCGAAAAGACCTGGCATAACGGTCATGCCGTTAACATCGATCACTCCATCGGCCTTGGTCTGCAGTCCCCAGCCAACCTCCTCTACCACACCGTCCCTGACAACGATGCTGTCTCCGTCGGCAAGTGGTTTCTCTATTTTGCCGGAAACTATTTTGCCTATGTTTTTGATCAGTATCGAAACCACGTCTACCTGTGAGAAGGTGAGGCTTTTAGGTTTTGCTAGCAGCTGACTTCCACAGCTGGGAGGGATGTATGTGTGAGGATTTGATGCCTATTTTTAACGCGTCGTCGATGGCGTTGGCCAGTGCGGCCGCCACTGGTATCATGGGCCCCTCACCCATGCCTTTCGACCCCAGCTCCGAAAACATCGAAGGAGTCTCAACGTGGTCTATCAGAATCTCCGGTGCTTCAACAGCTGTTGGGAGCAGGTAATCTGCGAAAGAAGTTGTGAGCAACACGCCATTATCGTCGTAGGCTATTTTCTCGTAGAGGGTGGCCCCGATTCCTTGGACTACCCCGCCGAAAATCTGGCCCTCCACTATCTCTTTGTTCAAGATTTTGCCGCAGTCGTGGACAGCTACGTACCGGAGTATTCTCACCTCATATGTCTCTGGGTCAACCTCCACAACGGCTACGTGTGCAGAGTTTCCGTAGGTCGCCGACATATTAAACTCCCCAGGCCCGCCTGTTCCGAAGTTTGGGAAATCGTAGAAGTATTCCGCATACAGGCTTGTGTCCAAATTCTTTAGGGCTGTCGTGTCGCGGTATACTTTTGCGGCCAGTTCGGCGAAGGTGATTGAGACGTTGCTGCCTCGTACATGGACTGAGCCGTCCACAATCTCCAGGTCCTCGGGCGCGGCCTCTAGCAGGGCCGAGGATATTTTGATTATTTTTTCACGCAGTCTTTCGCATGCCTTTTTAACAGCCGCAGCCGTCATAACGCTGAACCTGCTTCCCCATGTTCCCCCGTAAGGGCTTGGGTAGACAATGTCGGTGTCGCCGTGCAGGACCCTTACCTTTTCAGGGCTTACTCCCAGGGTGTTAGCCACGACTTCCGCGGCAACTGTTTCATGTCCCTGTCCGTTTGGTATTGACGCCACTATTGCAACCACTTCACCCATCTCGTTAAGCTTAACAACAGCTCCCTCAGCAGAACCAGATGTCTTCAGGTTGCTGAACAAAAGCCGGTTTCTCGCTAGATTTGTTACGGCGGGCTCAACTACGCAGGCCAGCCCTACACCTGTGTATGGCCTGTTTCTATATTTCTCCACCTCCGCAAGTTTTAGCGCCTTGTCGAGAACGTCCTCATAGTTCCCGCCGTCGTAGACGCTGCCGAAAACAGTTTTGTACGGCTGCTCTTTTACTAGATTAATGCGTCTGATTTCCTCAGGCTTTAGGTTGAGTTCACGGGCCGCTATATCCATCGTTCTCTCCAAGGCGAAGTATGCATGCTGGCATCCATACCCCCTCACGGGGCCCGTTGGACACTTGTTTGTAACCACAACCTCTAGACCCACCTGCACGTTTCTTATGTCATAGCAGCCGGTGTAAGTCATCAGCGAGCGGATAACGCCGCCAGGGTCGGGAGGTCTAACGTAAGCACCGCAGTCCTCTATGAAGAAGGTTTTATAGCCCAGCACCCTGCCGTCGCTTCTGAAAGCCATCTCAACATCTATCACGCGGTTGGAGTTGTGCGCCATGGCCGCGAGATGCTCCCTGCGCGATTCAAACCACTTAACCGGCCTTCCAAGGAGTTTGGACATATATGAGACCAGGACGACGTAGGGGTAGAGCATTATTTTCACACCGAAGCCGCCGCCCACGTCTGGCTCGATGAAACGCGTTCTCTCATACGGTATTCCTAGCGCGGCCGATATCGCCCGTCTAAAAAGTTGGGGAGTCTGCTGGTTGTCGTACACGGTCAGGCTGCCGTCAGCTCTATAGTCGGCTACGACACCGCAGGGCTCCAGAGGTGCTGCGCTGTATCTTTCGAAGATGAATTTCTCCTTTACAACCTTGTCGGCCTCGTTGAATGCCTTCTCGACGTCTCCGAATGTGAAGGTCTTGCTGAGGACCTTGTTGCTCCCCAAAGACTCATGGATTACGGCTCCTTTTCCAGCCTCGGAGGGGTCGATAACCGCGGGCAGTGGCTCGTATTCTACATGGATATTCTCCGCGGCGTCGTATGCGGCCTCTAGGCTTGTAGCCGCCACCATGGCGACTGGTTCGCCGTAGAAGCGTGCCTTCTCTACAGCTATGCCAAAATACCTTATTTTATCTATGAATGTTTGAATTGGCCTGCAGGCGCTCGCTACCTGACGGCCGTCAACCACGGCCAGCACGCCCGGCATTCGGAGCGCTTCTGATACGTCTACTCTGTTGATTTTTGCGTGGGCATAGGGGCTGCGGACGAAAACTAAATGAGCCATCCTAGGTAGGGTAATGTCGTCAATAAAAAGCCCTGAACCAGTTACGAAACGTAAACCCTCCCTCAACAATCCATTCTTCGCCGTAAAAACCGGTCTTTAAACATGAAAAAACCTAGTACGCCTGTTCTAAATGCTGGACTTAAGTTTTCGAGCTAAGATGTTTAGGTCGAGGTATGTGATATGGAGAAACAGGGCTTTGCGTTGCTGGCTGTGTCCGGCGCCCTAGTGGTGCTGGCTGCGGCGCTTGCAGCGGTGGTCTTAGCGGACGGTAGCAGGGTTGGAGGTTTTCCGACAACACAGGAGAACACCGTGCCCGAGGACGTCATATCGGTGACTGGTCAGGCGCAGACAACCGTTACACCAGACGTTCTAACTATATTACTAACAGTTGAGAAGAGGGCCTCAACCCCGTCGGAGGCTTTGGCGCGGCTCACCGAGTCTGCGAACAATGTTGTGAAAACCCTTGGCGACTTTGGTTTAAAACCCGAAGACATCAAAACAGTCTCGCTGAACATATATCCCGAGTATGCTTACAGGGAGGGGCAGCCGCCGGAGATAGTTAGATATGTCGCAACATATGTGCTGGAGGTGAAAACGCGTAGGCTGGCCGACGGCGGGTCAATAATCGAGAAAGCCGTCAACGCCGGCGCAGACTATGTCAGCGGAGTCTATTTCAGCCTGTCGAGGGATAAGTCCGAGGAGATTTACAGGCAGCTACTGTCGGCAGCTGTTACTGATGCGTCGGTTAAGGCGGAGGCCGTCCTCTCTCCGCTGGGCCTTAAAACCGTCAGGGTCAAGTCGGTCTCAATCTCCGAGTCAGCACAGCCTGTGTTTAGGGCTGCCGCCGAAGCATCCAGTGGAGGGCCCTCTATAATGCCGGGAACCACCACCGTCAGCGTCACCGTGAACATCGTGTATGTGATAGGGCCGCGGTAAACATCTTTTAACACCCACTTTTTTATTCTGGGCTGATGGGTAGGGCGTTTTACATAGCTCAGGGTGCGGGAGCTGGCTTCTTCTTCGGAACCGCCTCCATATTCATCCGTTTTCTCCCAAACATGGACGCCCTCTCCATCTCCTTTATCAGGGTTTTGGCGGCTGGACTTTTCCTAACATGTGTCGGAGTAGCCCTCCGCCGAACAGCGTTTGTGGAGGGGTTGAGGAGGCCGGGCCTGTCCCTTGCAGGGCTTGGCTTCTTCCTAGCCCTACACTTCATCTTCTTCGTCGCAGCTGTCAAAAACACATCCGTTGTCAACGCAACAACCCTCGTCAACACAACGCCTGCGTGGGCGCTGCTCTTGGGATGGCTGGTCGGCAGGATAAAGCCCTCACGCCTCAGCCTTGCAGGGCTGGCCCTGACTTTGGCCGGTGTTCTCTCAATGACCGCCGGCGAGTTCTCCACGGCGCCCCAAAACCTGTTGGGAAACGTCTACGGCCTTCTCGGAGCCCTATTCTGGGCCCTATACCTCGTTGCGGGAAAATCGGTGAGGGAGAGCTCGGAGCTGCTGGTGGTTGTCGGCCCGCTATATCTCTGGACTGCTGCAACCACCGGAGTAGCCACCTTGTTTGTCTCCGGCGGCATAACCCTGCCGAGCGCGGGCGAGCTCCTCCCAATGGTTGGCCTTATCGTCTTCCCTACGATACTCGGGCACACGCTCTCCTTCTCCTCACTCAAAGGACTGCGGCCCTACGAGGCCTCTGCACTAAACCTTCTGGAGCCCCTTAGCGCAACACTACTGGCAGCCCTAATCCTGTACGAGGTTTCACCCATAAACATCTACCTCAGCGCCGCCGTGACCCTGGCGGGCATCTACCTAGTTGTAAGTCGATAGCTACAAAGCTTTATCGAGCAAAATTTTCGAAGCAGCCGCGTCCTGGACCGCGAGTCCAACGCTCTTGAACAGTGTGATTTCTCTATCGTTTTCACGTCCGGGCTTTAGCCCTGCAACTATCTCCCCTATCTCCGCATGTATGTGGTCGAAGCTCATAAGCCCCATCTTGATCGGCTGCAGGATGTCGCCGGCCTCCTCTCTCACAGCCTCCCTTGAGTCGACGACCAGCTTGGACCTTGCCGTGAGACGTGGGTCTATTTCAACCATCTCAGGCGTGTAGCCTCCTATGGCGGACAGGTGTGTGCCATCCCTGACCCAGGCGTCGTAGACTACGGGTGTTTTAGAGGTGGTTACCGTGACAACTATGTCGGATTTTTTCACAAGGTCCTGGGCTGAGTCAGCCGGTTTGATGTCGAAGCCCTCGCCCGACATCTGTTTAACAAAGGCCCTCATACGTTCAGCGTCGATGTCGTATGCTAGAAATCTAGCACCCTTCAATAAATCCGCCAAGACCCGGGTCTGCCAGCCTGCCTGGTAACCGCATCCAATCACTCCGACGACCTCGGAGTTTTTACGGGCAAGGTACTTGACAGAAACAGCCGTGGCCGCCGCTGTTCTCAACCCCGTCAAGGCCCTTGCTTCGGAGACTAGTTTGGTGACACCCGTCTCTGCGTCTAGAACAACAACGACGGCGTTGATTGTGGCTAGGCCTCGGGCGAGGTTTCCAGGGTATACTGTGACGAGTTTGAGGCTGAATATGTTCATGTCGGGGACGTAGCAGGGCATCATCAATATATCCCCGCCTTTCTCCCTCGCCTCAACACGGGACCGCACCGGCATCACAACGCGTCCTGTGCTGTAAAGCCTGTAGGCCTCCTCAACAGCCTCCACAACCTCCCTCGGTCTTACAAGCCCAGCAACATCGCTGTCCGTAAGAAACCTCACAGCCGAGGACTGCCCACACCCTGTTAAAAACGTTACCAGCCGCAGCCGTCAACCCGCCGCGTTAAACATATAACCGTCTTCTAAGGCTGTCAAACAGTATGCCCACCTACAGTGTCGCAATTCTAGGGGCTACGGGCATGGTTGGCCAGCACTACATCAGGATGCTCCAGAGCCATCCATGGTTCAAGATCAAGGCCTTGACGGGGAAGGACTCGGTCGGTAGGAAGTATGTTGAGGCTGTGAGGGGTGAGGCCCCCACGCCGCCTAAGGAGATAGCTGAGATGGAGGTCCTGCCCACGGACCCGAAAAAAGTGGATGCAGACTTTGTCTTCTCATGCCTGCCCACGGAGGCAGCTAGAGAGGCGGAGAGCAGGTTTGCGGAGGCTGGGTTCCCTGTCTTCAGCGACGCCGCCGCATACAGGATGGAGCCTGATGTGCCGCTGATAGTCCCCGAGATAAACCCCGGCCACCTAGAGCTCGTCCATCTCCAGAAAAAGAGACGCGGCTGGGACGGCTACATAGTAACCACGCCTAACTGCACAACCGTCGGCCTCGTCCTACCGCTCCACCCACTGCATATCAATCTGGGTTTGAGACGTGTAATCGTCACAACCATGCAGGCTGTCTCGGGGGCTGGATATCCCGGAGTAGCCTCACTCTCCATACTGGGAAACGTGATACCCTACATCTCGGGTGAGGAGAGGAAGGTCGAGACCGAGACCGCGAAAATACTTGGGAGACTTCAGGGAAACATTGTTGAGCCAGCAGGCGTGGAGGTCTACGCAACATGCACCCGTGTACCAACCATCGACGGACACATGGAGTCGGTGATGGCGGAGGTTGAGAAAAAAGCGGATGCGGAGACTGTGGCCTCGGTTCTTGAGGAGTATGTCTCAGTCCCCCAGGAGCTTAACCTACCCACGGCCCCGAGGCGCCCGATAATCGTCAGGAGGGAGGAGGATAGGCCGCAGACACGGATAGATGTAGACGCCGGCTCCGTACCTGGCATGAGTGTCTCAGTTGGCCGGATAAGGGTTACAGACAACATCATCAGGTTTATCTCACTCAGCCACAACCTAATCAGAGGCGCGGCTGGCGGAACAATCCTGACGGCGGAGCTGGCCAAACACTACGGCCTCCTGGACGGGTGAGCCTATGGTCTTCGGAAAAGAGGTAAGGCTCCAGCGACTCCTTCAAAATGGGAAAATGCTATGCGTGCCCATGGACCATGGGACGTCCGTCGGGCCTGTTAAGGGGCTTGAGGAAATCCACGCCATGATGTACACTTTGGAGGAGGCGGGCGTGACAGCGCTGCTTGCACACAAGGGTGTTTTCAGGACCTTGAGCAGGCCGCTGAGGACTGGGACGATAATGCATGCAAGCGCCAGCACAAGCCTCAGCACACGGCCAAACAGGAAGGTGAAGTCTGCCTCTGTAGAGGAGGCGGTGCGTTTAGGTGTCGACGCCGTGTCCGTCCACGTAAACATTGGCGGAAGCGATGACGATGTGATGCTACAGCACCTCGGTGAGATGGCGGACGAATGCGACGAGTGGCAGATACCCCTTATCGCCATGATGTATCCCAGAGGTGAGAATATCAAGGACTCCAGCGACACGTTCACCATAAGCCATGTTGCCCGGGTTGGGGCTGAGCTTGGCGCAGACATTGTTAAGACCCCGCTTCCCTCCACGGATGTGAGGGAGGTTGAGAAGGTTGTGAAGAGCTGCCCGGTCCCTGTGGTGGCTGCGGGCGGGCCGAAAATGGAGAGAGACGAAGACGTTCTACGTCTTGCCGCAGCCGCCGTAAAAGGCGGATGCCTAGGGATAACATTCGGCAGAAACGTCTTCCAGCACAGCTCGCCGGCGTTGATGGTTAAAGCTTTGCGGAAAATCGTGGTCGAGGGCGGCGGCGTTGAAGAGGCCCTGAAGGTTTTAAGGCCATGAAAAAGGTTGTCCTAAACCTAATCGGCAGGGAGGGGCTTCTCAGCAAGGCCGTCCAGATGGGGTTTGACTCCTTCATCCTCGAGAAGGCTGGTGAAGGCCAGAAAAACCTAAACATCTACACCCCGGAGAAAACAGGCTACGTCAGGCATGGCCTGAAACCCGGCCAAGTACCACGCCTAATGGTCAAAACCCCCGAGGACCTTAACACAGTGGTTGAGTACGCCAGAAAAGGCTGCGACGAAGTCGTCATAGCGACGGCTGACTGGAAGATCATCCCAACCGAGAACCTGATAGCCATGCTGCGGGGTGTTGACTGCGCTGTTTTAGCGGAGGTCGGCGGGGTTGTGGAGGCTGAGCTTTTCCTCAACATTCTGGAGAGGGGTGTTGACGGGGTTGTTGTCACACCCCGTAGCGAGCAGGAGCTGGCGCTGTTGCAGGAACTTGTGAGAAAGCCCTCAAAGCTACCGCTCGTGGAGGCCTTGGTTGAAGAGGTGCGGGATGTAGGTGTCGGGGACAGAGCGTGCATAGACACGGTCAGCATGCTTGAGCTGGGCGAGGGGCTGCTCGTCGGCAGCATGTCCACCATGTTCTTCCTCATACACAACGAGTCAATCGGCTCAAGCTTTACATCCCCACGGCCCTTCCGCGTAAACGCCGGCGCCGTCCACAGCTACATACTCATGCCGAACGGCCAGACCCGCTACCTCTCGGAGCTAGAGGCCGGGACACGCGTCCTAATTGTGTCGCGGACAGGCGACACACGCATAACCTCTGTGGGCAGGGTGAAGATAGAGAGAAGACCTATGAGGCTTGTCAGGGCCTCTGCTGACGGTGTAACAGGAGCTGTAACCGTGCAAAACGCCGAGACAATACGCTTCATCACAGCCCGCGGCGACCTAATACCTGTCACGGAGCTTAAGAAGGGGGACAGAATACTGGCATATGTCAGCGAGGTGAGGGGCAGGCACTTCGGCATGGCTGTCGACGAGACAGTCGTTGAGAAATGAGAAAGACTTTGCTGTGTGTCTCGGTTTATGGGTCTGATGAGCGGGAGCTTGCGGAACGTGTCTCGAAGGCATTCGGGAGAGGCGCCGACCTCGTCGAGACTAGGCTGGACCTTACAAACATCTCTGACACCATGCGGCTGCGGGGCCTCTTGAAGCCGTATGTAAAACAGCTCATCCTAACCAATAGGCCCGTGGATGAGGGAGGCGGCTCCCGGCTCTCCGACAGGGAGAGAGTGGGCATGTTGGAGAGCCTAGCGGTTGAGGGGGCCGGCTTCGTGGACCTTGAGGTGAAGACCCTCCAAGCTGTTGATGCCACGAGTTTGAAGAGGGCTGGGTGTAGGCTGATAGCTTCATGGCACAGCTTTGAGGGGACACCTGAGACAGGTATGCTGGCCGAGGTTGTTGAGGAATGTCTCAGACACGGTGATATCGCCAAGGTGGTCACTTATGCGAGGAGGCGTGAGGACTGTTTGAAGGTCTTCGAGCTTTACACATCCTTTGACCCGGCCCGGCTTGTGGCCTTCTGCATGGGTGAGGCCGGCTGGGGTTCGAGGATATTCTCGATGGCCGCGGGAGCCCCCATAGCCTATGCCTCCTTAGACGACGTCAGGACAGCGCCTGGACAGCTCCCCCTCGAGCTGATGAAGACCGTCAGGGATAGGATAGCGGCGGGGGCCCCGGGTTGTTGAAAAGAGGCCTGCTAGGCGTCATAGGCCACCCCATAGGCCATACAGCCTCACCGGCTATGGTCAACGCCGCCCTCAGACATGCCGGCATGCTTAGCGTTCTATACGTCCCCGTAGAGGTCGCCCCCAGAGACCTCGGGGCCTTCTGCCGTTCAGCACATCTCCTAAACTTTATCGGCTTCAACGTAACCATCCCCCACAAGGTAGCTGTCATAAAGCACTTGACGAGGCTTGACAGGTCAGCTAAAGAGGTTGAGGCCGTCAACACAGTGAAGGTGAACGGTGGAAAACTCGTGGGATACAACACAGACACGGCTGGGGTTTTGTCGTCTTTACCGTCAGGCCTCCCAGCTGACGGGGCTGTGACCGTGGTGGGTGTTGGTGGTGCTGCGAGGGCGGCCGCGGTAGCCTTGTGGAAAAGAGGGTTTGAGAAACTTGTCTTCGCAGGACGTAGGAGAAGCAGCATGAACAGGTTTAAACGGTTTGCGGAGAGGAAGGGTATTGACTGCACGTTCGTCACCATCGGGTCGGCGGCCTTCGCTGAAGCCGTAAGAAAATCCAGCCTCCTGATAAACGCCACACCGGTCGGAATGCATCCACACACCGGTAAAACACCAGTCCCAGCCAAGCTACTCCACCCAGGCATGACCGTCTTCGACATGGTCTACAACCCTGCCGAGACAAGACTCCTGCGTGAGGCGAGGGCCCGAGGCGCAGAAACCGTCAACGGCGTCAGGATGCTTGTCGAGCAGGGGGCCGAGGCCCTGAAGCTCTGGCTCCAGATACAGCCCGATAAAAAAGTGATGGAGAGGGCGGTGCTCAGGTTTCTGCGGGGAGGGATGCGTTGAAGGGATGTGGGAATGCTTACGGCGCAGTCTCCATCGTAAACGCAATCTCTACGGGACGTGGGGCGGCTCTGGGTGTGATGCTGAAGACGGAGGCTGAGGTAGAGCTGGCCGACCACGGTGAAACATCTTTAACAATTAACGGCGTGAGGTCAGACCCGGAGCTGGCTGTGGAAGTCGTCAAGGTCTTCGCGGAATACCTCGGCTTGGAGTTTACGGGGTGCAGGGTCACCACATCGTCGGAGATACCTGTGGCGGTGGGGTTGAAGAGCTCCAGCTCGGCAGCCGTGGCGATTGCGAGAGCCTACCTAGACGCCGTGGGGAAAACACTTCCCGCGGAAACCATACTAAACCTCGTGGCGGAGGCATCAATACGTTCACACACATCCATAACAGGGGCCCTTGACGACGCAGCCGCATGCATGCTGGGCGGGGTTGTGGTAACAGACAACCTGGCCCGAAAAATCCTCCTCCACGAAAAACTCGGTGAGACACTTGCCGCCGCAATATACGTGCCCCCCGGAAAAACCTACACAAGAGAATTCCGGAAAGAGCTCCTCACACCGGTCAGGGAGCTCGTAGAGGAGGCCCACAGGCTGGCGCTCAACAGACAGTACTGGAAGGCCATGACACTCAACGGACTTCTCCACTCAGCGGCCCTAGGTCTTCCCACAGCTCCAGCGATTGAGGCGTTGAGGGCGGGAGCGCTGGCCGCCGGTCTCTCAGGCACCGGTCCTGCCGTGGCAGCCATCTGCCATGATGATGTATTGGAGAGGGTTGTGGAGGCTTTCGGAAGGTTCGAGGGAAGGGTTTTGACGTGCAGTGTGAACAGAGGTGTGGATGTGTTGTGATCGCTGTTGTAAATCCGTCGGTTGTTTCGGGGGTTTTGGCAGCTCCGCCGAGTAAGAGCTACACACATAGGGCGGTCGCCATAGCCACGCTTTCCACCGATAAATCGGTAATAAGAAACCCCCTGCTCTCAAGGGATACTCTGGCATCTGTCCGTGCCTCCGAGATGTTAGGGGCGGCTGTAGAGAGCTCCGAGGGAGTGCTGGAGGTTGAGGGGCCCGTGGAAATGCGTTGTCCAGAAGACGTCGTTAACGTTGAGAACTCCGGGACAACTCTGAGGATTTACACAGCCCTCGCCGCGCTGGCCCCAAGCGGCTACACGGTCCTGACAGGGGATGAAAGCATCAGACGTAGGCCGATGGGGCCCCTGCTAAAATCCCTCAACGAGCTGGGTGTCGAATGCTGGTCGACTAGGGGGACGGCTACCGCGCCGGTGATTGTGAAGGGCGGCTGCCGCATCGGCGGCCGGACAGTGATTAAAGGCGGCGAGTCCTCCCAATACATCACCGCACTAATCCTGATGGGGCTGAGGGCTTCTGAGCCTGTTGAGGTAGTTGTTGAGGGGGAGCTTGTCTCAAAGCCATATGTTGAGGCTACTTTGAGGATGGTTGAGCTGTGCGGGTGCAGGGTTGGGCGTGAAGGTTTCTCGATTTTCAGGGTTGGGCCCCAGAGAGTTGGCGGGATTGACTTTAACGTTCCCGGCGACTACAGCTCAGCCGCCTTCATCGTAGCAGCAGCCCACCTGACCAAAGGCACAGTCAAGATACAGAACCTCGACAACAGCCTACCCCAAGCAGACTCATACATCCTCAAACTGGCAGAGGCTTTCGGCTCGAAAGTTATTGTCGGGGACAGGGAGGTGACCGTCCACGGCGGTAGGGAGGACGTAAGCATGGAGATCAGCCTTCGGGACTGCCCAGACCTCCTCCCCGTTACAGCGGTCATGGCCGCCTGCAACGTTGGTAGAGTTGCGATAAAAGGGGTTGCACATGCAAGGCTCAAGGAAAGCGACAGGGTTTCAGCCGTGGCTGAGGAGCTGCGTAAACTCGGGGTCAGGGCCTCCGAGATGGAGGACGGCCTCGTCATAGAGGGCAGGGGCCCGGTTGAGGGAGGCGTATCGCTCGACAGCCGCGGCGACCACAGACTCTTCATGGCCTTCACCGTCCTAGGCTTGGCGGCCAGAAAGGGGTTAAAAATCTCCGGCGCAGAAACGGCTGACGTCTCCTACCCAGGCTTCTTGGACGACCTCAAAAAAATCGGTGCAGAGATTAAGCTAAGCCGTGACTAGATTTTTTAGAGACCTCTACAGCCTCGAAACCGTATGCGGTTATCTCGCCCGGTCAAGTTTATTGTCGAGGCAACGCTTCTGGCGTTGGCCATGACCCTAGTCCCCATCTTTCTACTCGTAGTTCTATACTTCGCAGGCCTAACCACCCCGCTCAACATGCTTCTATGGCTTGGGGCGGCATTAGGGTGGACAACCCTAGTGGTCTACCTGTACATGAAACTCTTCTCAAAACGGGGCATTGTTAAGACGGAATAATGACAAACCATTGGTCAACACCGTTATAGAGCTATATAACATTTTGTCATGTAGGCTCCAGCTGACGCTATGTTTAAAAAAGACGAGCCCTTAATATGAATATGAGCAGGGTTAAATTCGGCTTAAGATTACCGACCCGAGAACCATTAATATACCCTGAAACCATTTCTCTAGACCAGGTTCTAGACCTTGCCGTAGAGGCTGAGCTGGGCGGGTTTGACTCGGTCTGGGTCGGCGACAGTATTTTGTCAAAGCACAGGTATGAGGCTGTCACAATACTTGGGGCCGTTGCGGCAAAAACCAGCAAAGTCAAGCTTGGTACATGCTGTATGTCCACCTTCCCCCTAAGACATCCGGTATTAACGGCCTATCAATGGGCGACCCTAGACCAGCTATCAAGGGGTAGAACAATCCTCGCGGTATGTATGGGCGGGGCTAGCAGAGGAACAGCAGGCGATTATCTTCATGAGTACGAGAACCTCGGTGTCGACTACACAAAAAGGGCGAAAATACTGGAGGAAAACATAAAAATAATAACCGCTTTGTGGACTGGAGAGAAGATAACATACCACGGACAATTCCACAAGCTGACCGCCGCGACTTTAGAGCCAAAACCATATCAAAAGCCCAGGCCTCCAATATGGCTTGTTAGTAACCCGCAGCCCTTTGACCCAGCTAACGAAAGAGTTCAAAAAGCTCTGCAGAGGGTTGCGAGGCTTGCAGACGGTTGGATGACTACAAACATAACACCAGTACAACTCCGTCAAGGGCTTAACATAATCGCAGATGAGAGATTGAGGTGGAGTCTTTCCGCGAAGGGGTTCGAGGCAGCGTTTGCCTACAACATAAACGTTAACGATGACGAAGAAAAAGGGTTTATGGAATCGAAAGACTTCCTTGAAAGGTTCTACATGAAAAAATTTAGCACAGAAACCATTAACTCATGGGTGGCATATGGTAGACCTGACAGATGTATTAAAAAACTGGAGGAGTACATTGACGCAGGAGCTACAGTAATACCGCTAAGGATAACCTCCCCAAACCAAAAAGAAGCCCTTAAAAGAATTGTGGACGAAATACTGCCCAGTTTTAACTAAAACTATTGAAACTGCCGGTCGCTCAATATATTTATACATGTTTGCTCCTTTGGAACAACAGGAAATGTCTACGATGTATTTTGCAGTTAAGACGACGGTAGGGCAGGAAAAGACTGTAGCCAACATACTGGAGGCACGGCTGCACGGAATTTTCTTAGACTATGTGGATGAGCCGGCAGGCATGTTCAGCATAACTTCTGAAAAACACGCCGCCGTAGTTTTTACACCGCCTAAAACAACTGATTTGATAGGTGTTGAGGCGTACATTGGGAAAAAGGGCGACCCGTCGGAGCCGCTTACCGCATGCATAAACGAGTACAGTCAAGAGACAGGAATAACTGAAACATGTCTCGGCGAGGGTAGATTCGACCCGCTTTTGCTAAAGACAGAAGAATGGATACGGATTAAGCTCCAGAACCCGGTTAAGGTGAAAAGGGACAACACATACGCCCTCGTCCTGCTTAAAAGAAACGCTGAAGACGGGGCATATGAGTGGTTCTACGGCAAGGAATCCAGAGAAGAGTTCAGCTCAATGGTTTACGAAAACGGGCAATGGAGCGGCATGGGCTACAGTTTCCTGTTCAAGCTCTTGGAGAAGACCGCCATAGCATCCATACTTGTTATACCGGACCTCAGAGGCTACATATACGTGGAGGCCGCGCAGAGGGAGGAGGTCGCCAACATCATCCAAAACATACGCCACGTCAAAGCAAGGCCTCCGATGCCCATAACATTTGAGACAATTTCCTCGCATTTGGTGGCTAAACCCTTAATTGAAGTGATAGAGCCGGGCCAGCTTGTTGAGATTGTGTCCGGACCCTTAAAGGGCATCGTCGGTAAAGTGATAAGGGTTGAAAAAGCGAGAAGAGAAATCACGCTGGAGCTACGTGAGGCAACCTACCAACTCCCCATATCCGTATCAATAGACGCTGTCAAACCAGTAACCAAAGCATAGAAGTTTTATCATTTATGGAAAATTTTCAGAATACTCTAGCAAATTGGAATATTTATTAATAACCACTATGAAGATAGCACAAACAATGAAGTTTGGATTAGTAGTCCCAAACGCAACCGGCGGGGTAAGGGGAAATAAGCTCCCTTCCATGAAGCAGCTCAAGGAATTTGCTGTTAAAGCCGAAAAGATGGAGTTTGACGGCCTATGGGTAATTGACCATTTACTAACAGCCACACCAATATACAGTACAACATGGCTTGATCCGATTGTCACTTTGTCTTACTTGGCTTCAGTGACGGAGTCTATCAGGCTCGGAACCTCTGTAATTGTCTTGCCGCTAAGAATCCCAGCGATATTGGCGAAAGAAATTGCGTCACTTGATGTGGTCTCTAATGGTCGGGTTATTTGCGGTGTTGGTAACGGGTGGTGGGTTAAAGAATTTGAGGCGTGTAACATACCCATAGAAACTAGAGGGGCCAGGGTTGAGGAATATGTGCAAATTCTTAAAAAACTCTGGACGGAGGAGAAAACAAGTTTCGATGGAAAATACTATAAATTTAAAGATATAAATGTGGAGCCCAAACCAATTCAGCGACCCCACCCCCCAATCTGGATCGCTGGTGGATCAGCGGCGGGCAAGGCCAAAGATGTTTATAGGGTCAAACCACACAGAGTTCTTAAACGTGTCGCCAAATATGCTGATGGATGGATTGCACGGGCTTATACGAACATACAGCTCGTTAAGAATGATTGGGAAACTATCAAAAGATATGCTGCAGAGTTCGGGCGTAATCCAAGCGAAATAGTATTTTCACAAATTAACTGGATGATTCTCACAGATAACAAAACGGATGAAGAAATAAGCAGACATGTCGCATTATCACTAAACATACCCATGGATGACGTAAAGCGTGAGACAATTATTGGTACCGCGCGGCAAATATTTGACAAGGTGGAAGAGCTTAAGCAAATAGGACTCCAGTACCTAATAATCTGGCCAACCCACATAGATTATGGTCTGTTACAGTTTGTGTCTAAGGATTTAATGCCAAGTTTCGGATAGATTTATTCATATACCTCTATTTTGACTGGTTTTCCCGCGGAGGGGCAGGCGCTCACTCCAACAAGACAGTCTATGTTGGCTTTTAAAATTATATAGTCGCCGGGCTTACTTTTCCCCGGTATTATTTTGATTGCTCCAGTTTTCCAGTCGTACTCTACAGTCTGAAATATGTTGAAAGGTTCTGGGATGTCTTCTGGCTTTATTCCGTAAGGCGCTAAGGCTTGTGAAAGAATCTCAAAGCATCCGTAGTTTGGTTTACCCAGCCCGCCCCCCACACTTAGGTTATCGGCGAACCCTTTATACTCCATGCTTTCATAAACCCAGCGGCTACACATGCCGTACTGTAGATCATGTATTCCATAAGTGTCTTCAACTATTGTCATCATAACTGTGTTAAAGCGTGAGTACAATTTATCTCCAGTAGATATGAATATCTTGCCTTGGTTGGCCTTTGTCCTAGCTTGAGAAAACCTGTCACTGTAGTTGTTCGCATTGATGACGACAAAATCTACTATCTGCCCGCCCTCTACATCGATGACTTTTAGGTACCTTCCTTTTTCTACCGTTAAGGCGGTTCCTTGTCTTGGTGGAATCAGCTTCTCGAAAAACCTTGTTGTCCCCGTCATTTCATGACTGGATCATGTATGAAACGTGCCGTTTCCCATGATGACGTAACATACTTGAATTGACCTTTTTCCCACTTTGAAAGGGTTAGGATTGGATGTGCTTGGCCTTCGGAGTCGAACAACCTTCCTGGTGGGTAGTTGTTGGTCAGCTCAGGAACATCCCAAACAGTTAATTCGTTTAAAGCTTTCATGACTGCTTGAACATCTGTTGTAGTGCCCGCTTTCTGCATCGCTCTGACAAGTATGTATACACTGTCGTAGCCCGTTGAAACCCAGGCCACGTATGGCGAGCCGGGATACTTGTTTTTGTACATTTTGTTGATATACTTTATTCTTGGCGTTGAATTAGGGAGATCGGCTGCAGTTCCGAATTGGTCCATGTATATTCCTTCATAGAGACCTGCATCCCCTCCGGCCAATGGAAGTCCGAAGTCAGGTTCCGCTAAAGATTGAGAAAGCATTATGAAATCTTTCGGTGCTTCCCCTGCTGGGGGAAGCAATCCTACGGATCTAGCCTGTTTGAGTATGTTTATGTGGTCTGGCTCAAAGCCGTGCCATATTAAAACATCAAAGCTCTTCGAAAGACCTTTAAGTTTTTGGAGAATCGGGACGAAGTCGGTTTGGCCAGTTGTGTACCGCTCATCGGCAACTACTTGAAAACCTGATTTAGGCAGGATCTGTTCAACATACAGTATGGCGTCGGCATGGGTTTTATCGATTAAAGTGGCAATTTTATTGACTCCTATCTGTTTGAACCATTCGGCCTCGAATAGGAAGAGGTCACGTTGGTCAAAGGTGCTTCTATAAAAGTTTGGTATGCCTTTCGTTGTGTCAGGGTCGTATCCGCCAGCTGACAGGACAAGTGCCTTGGGATGTTTCTCTTTTATACGTGGGCCTAATGCATAGTAGTTTCTCGACGAAGCCCCATCGAGGATGAAAGGAATTTTATCCTGTTCAACGAATCTCTCCAACGCAGCCAACGCTTGGTCTGTTACCGCTCCATCTACGAAGACTAGGTTTAGTTTGTAAAGCTTGTCGCCTATAACTATACCGCCCGAATTGTTTATTTCTTCTATGGCTATTAGCCTGCTATTATGCATGGGTATGCCGTAAGGCGCGATACCCCCAGATAGTCCCGCAATCTCCGCTATGTTAAGTACCTGTTCCTGACCTCTTGCTGTGACGGTTCGTGTGAGTGTTACAGGTGGTTGTGTAACAGTCTGTGTCACTGTTGTCCCACCAACTTGCCGTGTAACCTCAATGGTTTTTGTTACCTGCTTTTCAGGTGATAGAAGGTATCCACCAGCAAAACCAAGACCGAGACCTATTACACCAGAAACGCCGGCGGCGAGAAAACTACGTCTGTTGACTCCAGCCGTGTTATAAGTTAAAGAATTCCTACATATAAGCCTTTTCTTTTACAAAACTAATGCTGGATAAATAAACATCGTTATACAATTAATGTTGCTTCAAAAATTAATTCAAGCCAATCATCCGTGCAGTTGAAACATCAAATCATTTCAGCATACACTCATACGAAGTGTGCGACAGTTGCACCAGTGAATGTGTTAACTTAGGTGTTATGTTTTTGGCCTAGGTGTTTGTGTTGTGTTTTTATGTTTTTGAGGGAGAGGACTGCTTTTCCTGTTGTTTTGTACAGTCTATATCTGGTTTTTCTTGGGCTGAGCTTTAGGGCTGTCTTGAGGCCCTTTGTTTTATGTGGCTGTTTGGAAGTGGGCTCAGCGCCTCCCATGCCAACCAGAAAACCAAAGAACAATACAAAACATCACATCAGAGGGGTGATAAAAATGGTCTAAAGTTAACAGAGCCTGCACCAGCAATAAAAAAAATTTAATAGTAGGTATATGTGCAAATAACACCGCAGTATGAAATGGGTAGGCTATCCTCTGAAAAGGAAAGAAGACATAAGATTTATTACAGGTAGGGGTTTATACATAGATGACATAAGTTTTCCAGACATGGTTTATGCACATATAATAAGAAGCCCGTATGCGCATGCTAAAATAAAAAACGTGGACGCAAGAAAAGCTGAGAAACTCCCAGGAGTTATCAAAGTCTTTAGCTGGGATGAAATTGTTGCAGAAACACATCCGCTCGACGAAAACAAATGGCTTGGTCCACCGTCTAGCAGGATAAAAGACTACATAGTTGCTAACGGGAAGGTAAGATACAACGGCGAACCCGTTTGTGTAGTGGTTGGAAGGGATAAGGGTGTTGTAGAGGATGCTGCTGAATTGGTGGAGGTTGAGTACGAGCCGTTAACACCTGTTACAGACCCTGAGGCTGCAATGCGTGAAGATTCACCACTAATTCACGAGGAGATGGGGACTAACGTTGCATGGCGAAGAGTATTTAATTTTGGTGATGTAGAGGGAGCGTTTAATCAGGCAGACTATATTATAAAGGACCGTTTCCATTTTCATAGGTTTACTTCCGCCCCACTTGAGAATTCAGGGGTTATCGCGAGATATGATAAAACCACTCAAACTTTTACTATCCTGAGTAACAATCAGAGACCAGGTTTCTGTGGAACCTTTGTTGCCAGGGCGCTAGGTATATCACCTGAAAAAATTAGATTTATTGTTCCAGATATAGGCGGTGGTTTCGGCAACAAAACAAACACCTACCCCTATCTTGCTTTGGTCGCTTTTCTTTCATACAAAACAGGTTTGCCTGTTAAATGGATTGAGAGTAGGACCGAACATTTACTTTCGGGAGTGGCTGGAAATGAGGTCATTAGTTATGCGGAGCTCGCTGTCAGAAAAGATGGCAGGATACTGGGTTTTAGACAGAAACTTATAGCCGATGAGGGCGCCTATATGCGGAGAGAACCTCTAGGTATCCTTAACATGAACACACGCATATCAACACTTGTCTACGATATCAAGGCGTACGGGTCTGAAGTCTATTGTGTGTTGACTAATAAAGCACCTATAAGCCCTAACAGATCATACGGTAAGATGCAGCAGGCGTTCATTGTGGAGAGGTTGGTGAATAAGGCCGCACGCAAACTTGGCATAGACCCTGCTGATTTCCGGCTGAGAAATTTAATTACTAAGGAGCAGATGCCCTATACAACGCCTTCTGGAGCAATACATGATGGCGGCGACTACCCGGGCATGCTAAGGAAAGCACTTGAAGCAATTAATTACCATGAATGGATAGCAAAGAAGGAGGAATATAGGAAGAGAGGCCGTTTTATAGGAATAGGCATAGGTTTCGGGATGGATGCAAATCCCGCCAATATGAGTCTATTCAGGTTGGTTAATCCTGACGCGGGTATATCTGGAGATACTGAGGCAGCGATTGTGGAGATAAATGAGTTAGGCGGTGTGCTTGTCGCAACAGGCTCGGTTCCTCAAGGACAGGGACATGAAACAACCATAGCTCAGATTGTAGCTGACGAGTTAGGTATAACGCCAGACCAAGTCTATGTTCTTCCAAGATTCGACACCGCAACCCATCCTTATACAAGCTACTCAGGTACTTACGCAAGCAGGTTTAGTGTTATGAGTTTAGGGGCGTTGAAACAAGCAATCACCAAATTGAAGGAAAAGATTTTGAAGCTCGCAGGCCATTTCCTCGAAGCACATCCAGATGACTTGGAGATTAAAAACGGAGCTGTTTATGTTAGAGGGACAGATAGACACATAACCTTAGCCGAGCTGGCGTGGAAAGCATGGCGTGACGTTAACAACATCCCCCACGACATGGAGCCAGGGTTAAGGATAGAAACCGTTTACCGACCTCCTTATTCAAAACCTAACCCAGATGGGAGTGGTAACTATTCTCTCACATATCCTGTATCATTAAATGCCGCCGTGGTAGAAGTGGACCCTGAGTCGGGTAGAATAGAGGTTTTGAAATATGTTGCGATTGACGACCCCGGAACTGTTGTAAATCCCTTAATTGTAGAAGGACAAATACATGGGGCATGGTTCCACCAATTTGCAGGAGCCGTATATGAAAAAATGATTTATGACACTAATGGGCAACTCTTGACATCAACTTTCGTGGACTATCTAGCACCGACGGCTGCAGACATACCAGATTCTTCACGTGTACAGTTTGAGCTGCATATCACTCCGTCACTATTCTCCGCATATGGTTCCAGAGGGGTGGGAGAAGGCGGCGGAGCACCCCTTTCAACTCTTGCAAACGCCATAGAAGACGCGCTTAACCTAGACGAGCCAACAATAACTCAGGCATACTTAGAACCAACCTACATTTTAAAAGTTTACCGCGAAAACTTATCTAAACGTAAGTGAGGCGCGATGTTCATTCAAACCTCCTTCAACCGGTGAAAGAACAATTATTTTATCCTCATTATATATTTGTCTATCATAATTTGATTCAACTGCTCCATTGACTACAATAACAGCTCTCAGCCCGCTATTTGTTGCTATTAATTTTCTAACAGGTTCCTCCAGCATTTGGATTATTTTCTCAATAACTTCACGTAACTTTGTAGGTTTATTGAGATTTATCTCAACAACCCTGTCCCTAAGGTAGAGAGACATCTCTCCATAAAACTCGACCTTTACCATTATTTACACCGTTTTACACTTTCATGCTCGTAAGTTTAGACGCCTTCATAACAGATTCAATAATTTGGGAATACCCGGTACAGCGGCATAAATTCCCCTCAAGTGCTTCCCGTATCTCTTCAATAGTTGGTGTAGGATTTTTGTTTATTAAGGAATAAGTAGTTATTATAAACCCAGGTGTACAGATACCGCACTGCATCCCATGGTTTTCCAAGAACGCTCGCTGCACCGGATGCAGTTTTCCTCCCGATGTTACACCCTCAAGCGTCAACACATTTTTCCCATCCGCTTGAACAGCTAACATCAGGCATGAACATATGGGCTCATTATTTACGATAACCGTACATGAACCACAATCTCCGCTGTCGCATCCTTTTTTCACACTTATCATACGAAACTTTGTCCTCAGCATGTCAAGCAAGGTCATATTGCAGGGAACTATGCACTCCGTCTTTTTGCCGTTGAGTGTGAATTCTATTCTTTTTTCCATCAACTACACCTCTCTAACGCTTGCAAAAGAGCACGTTTTACGAAAACATAGGACATGGCACGTCTATATTCTGCACTTGCGACTACTCCTGATCTGGGATTTATTAGTGAGGGGATGGTTTGCAAGACACGATCAACCTTATCTATATCCCTAACATCTAGTTCTTTAAGTTTTTCTTCAACTGGTTTCAAGCGTCGCGGCAGTTGCTCCACACCTCCTAAGGCTATTCTCACATCTTTGATGAAAGTATCTTCTAGCTCTAGCATGCATGCTACGTTAAGGATGGGTATGGACGACACCCTCCTGCCTTCATACTTTAAAAAGGAAGTCCCCGCTTTACTCTGAAGTTTAGGTATTGTTATTTCTATCAGTAGCTCACCGGGTTTTATCGCCTCATTACCATCGTTGATGAATAACTCCGACTTTACACGCCTTTCCCCTTTTAAGCTCAGGAAATGTAATTCTGCATCTAGTATCAGCAAGGCAAGAGAGTAATCTGCAGAGCTAGAGCCGTTACACACATTACCCCCTATGGTGGCCATGTTTCTAATCTGCCATGTCCCGAATTCTGCGGCTATTTCTGCTAGAATCGGGAGACGCTTCCTTATTATTTCCGAGTTTTTCAGATCTTCAATCCTTGTAAGACTACCTATAGCTATGAAGCCATCCTTCTCCTTAACATACCTCAACTCATTTAACTTACTGATGTCCACGATGGTGTTGGCCGGGTATCTTAGCTTATGCTTCATTTCTAGAAGCAGGTCTGTTCCGCCCGCTAAAACACGGTAGCTAGACTTAACTTTTTCCAAGAATTCTAGAGCTTCTTCGAGTGTTCTAGGGCTGTAGTATTCAAATTTGGGAAGTAAGGTAAGCATCAAATTTCCCCCTTTCTTTCTTTTACGGCGAAGTATATTTTTTCAGCCGTAGCAGGTATTTCATACATTCGTATGCCAATAGCGTTTTTCACAGCGTTTATTATCGCGGCCGGAGTTGCATTCATAGCTACTTCGCCCGCTCCCTTAGCACCGAACCCAGAATACAAATATGGATCTTCTACATAGATGGGGTCTGCGAAAAATGGTTGGTCAGAAATTCCTAAAATAAGGTAGTCTCCCAGTCCTTTGTTCCTGATTTTTCCACTCTTACTTAGCTCCATTTTTTCGGTCAAAGCAAAACCAATACCCATCATTGCGCAGCCGTAAAGTTGACCTTTTACCATTTCTGGGTTAACGATTCTACCTGCATCAACACCTGTATACATCCGCTTAACTTCAACCATGCCTGTTTCCTCGTCTACCTCAACTTCAGCTATACAGCAGCTGAAACTATATGCTGCATATGGTTCCCCTTGACTGGTTTCAGGGTCGGGCACACCCCTCCGAGCTCGGACAAACCCATATTCTGCAGGCGAAATACCTCTCATGTACATTTCTTTCGCCAACACAGCAAAACTAATTCCATCCGTCTGAGAATCTTTAACATAAACCCGTCCGTTTCTTAACACAACATCATTTTCATTACATTCAAGTATCTCTGCCGCAAGCTTGACAAGCCTCTGTCTAAGTCTTAATGCGGCGTCTACTGCTGCAGATCCACCTATCATTAGTCCCCGTTGGGCATGGGTTTCACCACTGTCTGGAACAGAGCTTGTATCCACCCTCTCTACTTTAACCCAGTCTAGCGGGATGCCCAACACCTCAGCCACCATCATAGCATGTCCTGTATGTGTCCCTTGACCCAGTTCTACGATTCCCGTCCTGTAGATTACGCTTCCGTCGGGGTTTATTATTATAGACGCGCCGGCCCAGTCCTGTTTAACGCCTGTTGTACCACATCCATGCCAACCACAGCCAACGCCTATTCCGTAACGTTTACCGTTTAACCTAGTTCCGTTAAGGGTTTTTTTATGTTTCCAGTCCGCGGCATCCGCAACCTTCTCGATAAGCTCTTTAATTCCAACTGAGTGGTCGAGCAGTTGATTTGTACCAGTTCTAGAGCCTTTGACCAAGGCGTTTTTAACCCTAATTTCAACGGGGTCTAAGCCAAGTTCCTCTGCAATAATATCCAACTGGCTCTCGGCTGCAAAAAGCATCTCAGGATTTCCGAAGCCGTTGAATGCCGCGATAGGGACCTTGTTGGTATATACGGCAGTACCGTGGACTTTTACGTTTGGTACTTCATAAGGTCCCGTTGCATGGTATGCAGCCCGCCGCATAAGAGCTAAACCCTGCGTCGCATATGCCCCGACATCCACTGTATAGTCGACCTCGACTGCCATGAGACGACCTGTTTTATCAGCTGCAGTTTTATAGTGAATCTTAAAGGGTGCGCGCTTAAAATGATATTTCAAGGAATCAGATCTAGAGAATTCCAGCATAGCTGGTTGACCAGTTTTCGCGGCCACGAGAGCAACCATAGAACATAGCAAGGGACCCATTGTGTCTTTTCCTCCAAACCCGCCTCCAATATATGGAACGACTACCCTTACTCTTGAGTTATTCCAGCCCAGAACTTTTGCAACAACATCCCTGGTGCGGAATGGGTTTTGCGTGGTACCAATGATGAGAAGCTTATCGTTTCCCTCAGGTATAGCTATTGCTGCTTCAGGCTCTATGTATGCATGGTCTTGGTATCCGGTTTTGTATGTGTTCTCAACTACCACATCGGCTTCGGAGAAAGCTTTGCTAACATCACCCTTCAAAACACGTACAGTTCCAGCCACATTCCCGTTCTCATGTATCCGAACCTCTTTTGTTTTGAGAGATTCTTCAACATCCAACAATGCTGGCAAAACTTCATATTCAACATTGATGTCCTCGAGGGCCATCGCTGCCTCCTCTATAGTTGGTGCGGCCACCAATGCCACGGCATCTCCAACATATCTAGCTTTTTTATCAACCAAAAGTGGTTGGTCGGGAACGTAATAACCGATTTCGTTGACCCCAGGGATGTCCGAAGCTGTGATAACCACGTTTTTAGCCGCTATTGCACCAATGTTTATCCGTTTAATCAACGCGTGAGGATATGGACTTCTTAGGATTAACACGTTCAAAGCGTTTTCAAGTATGTTGTCCATAGTGTAGAATGCCCTACCGGTTACTTTTTCTAAACCATCGATGCGTTCCACCCTTCTACCAACAATCACTAAATTTGAACTTTGCACCACTTCACTTAAAACAGAAGGATGTTCCAATGAGGTCATTTCGATGTCTGTCTGTGCATACTACTATATAATTGTTTTCTTCTTACATAACTCCCCCAACATCTTAAAACATCACTTATATATTTCACCTATTTTCAAGCAAATCATGAGTGCATCCTTATGATACAAGTAAAGTCGGTTTCGATGACTTTTAAAACCCTGAAGGGTAGCGAAGTCAAGGCCCTTGAAAACGTTACTTTCAATGTGGAGGAAGGAGAGTTTGTCTCGATCGTTGGCCCCTCTGGATGTGGAAAAAGCACCCTTCTGCGAATTATTGCAGGACTTATAAAGCCTACTTCAGGCGAGATAATAATTAATGGTAAGAAAATAACCGAGCCATCAAGCAATGTGGGTTTTGTTTTCCAAAGCCCCGTGTTGATGCCTTGGAAAAGAGTAAGGGAGAATATTTTGTTTCCCATCGAGTTGGTAAAGGGTAAAGTTGATGAGGCATTTTTAAACACTTTGATTTCAAAACTTGGTTTAGATGGGTTTGAAAATGCGTATCCGTTTGAGCTTTCTGGCGGTATGCAGACGAGGGTGTCCATTGGAAGGGCGTTGGTATACAATCCAGAAATACTGCTTATGGATGAGCCTTTTGGTCCACTTGACGCCCTAACACGTGAAAGCCTAGGTTTAGAACTTCTCAAGATATGGAGCGATTACAAAAAGACCGTCCTTTTCGTCACGCACGATATATCTGAAGCCGTGTTTCTATCAGATAAGGTTGTAGTCATGTCCCCACGTCCGGGAACTATAAAGAAAGTGGTCGACATAGATTTAGAAAGGCCGCGAGGTTTAATTGTAAAGGGTAGCTATAAGTACGCACAACTTTGTCAGTTGATAAGAGAGGAGCTATTCAGGTCAAGCTAGTCTTTTTAACTTTCTGTACCAAGGCATAGTTACCAATTCCGCGAATTCAATCACCAAATATAGAAGTATACCCAAAATAATCAACAACAGTAGTGAGGCAAAAATTATGGTTGTAGTAAAATGTTGCTGAGCTAGAACAATCATGAAACCCAACCCCCTGTTTGCTCCTACAAATTCACCTATGATGGCGCCTATTATTGCCAAAGTCATGCCGACCTTCATTCCTCCGAATATGGATGGCAATGCACTAGGCAGGTTTATATGTATAAAGATTTGTGTAGGCTTAGCTTTTAATAATTTTGCCAAGTCTAAGAGGTCTGGGTCTGTGCTCCTAAGTCCAACTACAGTATCTATCACTATGGGGAAAAAGGCCAGTAAAAATGCCAGAAGTATTTTCGGTAGTTCCCCGAAACCAAGCCATATGTAGAGTAGTGGTGCTACAGCTACTTTTGGAACAATCTGTGCGGCTAATATATATGGATAAATAATGTTAGCCAGAACTTTATAGTGGACGATTAAATAAGCTGTTACAACACCAAGCACAAACGCCAGAGCAAACCCTACAAGAGTCTCATACAATGTCACTATTATATGGCTGATCCAGTCGACTCTAGTTCCCATTAACTCATTTATTATCCCTGATGGGGGTGGTAGTATGAAACTAGGTATTGAAAAACTCGCCACTGCAACTTCCCAAAAGATGAATGTTACAATTAAGACTAGTACGGCAGGCAGATAGTTAAGAATAAGTTGAAAACGCGACCTTTTAACGCTCATTCTCACATCATGTCAGCGGGTACCTTGTCTCTATTAAAGTTTTCTACAAAAAGTTGTCGTTGCTTTTAAAAGTTTTTAGAAATTACTCTAAAACCTGCCTAAATTCATGACGTAAAAGTAAGAACCTATCCGTTCCTACTTTTTTCAAAAACTCCTCAAACGATGATGTTGTATAAATATGTTCATTTATGTAATCATTCACCCCGGCAGTCCCTTTTTCCACAACTATTTTATGGTAGTCTGATAAATGCTTGAAATCTGTGTCATACTCGTTCCAACATTCAGTAGGATAGGCACCATAAGGGACTTTTACAACCGCGTCTACACAGAAAAATGGAATGAATGTTCTATCAGGCTGTTTTCTGAAAAAATCAGATTCAACAATTTCTTCAACAGTTATTATAACATGTTTTGACGCCAAAGCAATATACTTATCAAAATGCGTGTACCCATCTACTTGCACATTACCATATCTATCGGCCCTATGTGCATGTATTATTCCAACATCAGGAAACAAAGCAGGAACCAAGGCAACAGTTTCTCCGGAATATGGGCATTTTATCTTCTCTAAGTTAAGTTGGTTCATTATATCAGAGCCCAACATGGAAAAAGTGGGAAGAAACGGTACACCCATGGCCGCGGCCTTAAGCCTCAGACCTATTCCCAAATGACTCCATTCTTCAAACATAACCTTTCCATCCACCACACTCTGGGAGAGAACCTTAGACAGCCCCCAAGCATATCCAGGACTACACCAACTTGTAATCAAATGATCCATAGTCCCGGAGGCTATAAGGAGATCTACTTCAAACCCTGCGAGTCCTCTGCATACCTTTATGCTTTTAAAACGCTGTCTTATGATTTCATGGATTGCTGCCATAGGTGTTCGTGAATACAGACAACCGCCTATTGCTATTATACAACCATCTCTTACAAATCTTTTAACTGCTTCAGATAAACTCATCAACTTGTCCCTAGGCGACTTATCCTTTTCTTCTATGTATTTTCTGTGCTCGCGTATGTTGACTAACATTCTAGCTCGGCGTTAATTCACTAATTTATAAGTTTTTTCAAACAGTTTTTGAGATATCGGATTAACTATGTTTTACTCAACTATGTTTATTCCACGACTTAACCTGCTCGAAACAACATACAGTATGATAGATGCCGTAAGCATTATCGTCCCGAGGGCGCTCAGTTGAGACCAGAAACCGAAACCATATAAGTCGTAGAATATTACTGCTAGGACTTCTGAACCGGTTTTCGAAAGTAGTATTGAGACACCTAGCTCCCGCATGAATAATATAGCAAGTAGAAACCAGCCGGCAAAAAGACCGTTTCTTACAAGTCTGCTGGTGATGCTAAGAAGTGTTCTAGGCAATGATGCACCACACACCCTTGCAGCACCTTCCAATTCAGGGTCCAACTGCACTAGGTTGGAGGAAATCGGCCTATATCCCAGTGGCATGAATCTGGTTATGTAGGCCAAGATAAGTGCCCAGATGGTTCCATATAATCCAATTGGCAAGTTGATGTAATACCATACGAACCCTAGTGCAATAACTATTCCGGGAACTGAGAACGGCATAAATATTATACTCTCTAGAAATACGCTAATTTTTGAACGCCATCTGGCTATTATGTATGCTGCAGTGAACAGTAGGACTATTCCGACCGTAGCCCCAAAAAAAGAAATAAAAAACGTGTTGATGAATGCACGCTCTACTGCAGGATATGACCATAGTTTAACGTAATTTTCAATGGTCAACTTAGAGAATGATTCTATTGAGGGGACACGCAATACAGGCATGAAAGAAACCAAGACTACAATAAATACTGGAATGAAAAATGTAATGATAAGAAAAGACAGTAGGGCAATTAATGCGGGATATTTCCATTTGCCAAGGCTTTGAATGCCGGGTCTGAAACCACGTTGACCAATTGTAATAAAGCGGTATGCTTTCTTTGTGTAGTGTCTGTAAAGCAGAACGAATAAAACAGCCACACTCATAAAAAGAACCCCCGCCGCACTGGCTCGACCTATGTCTGTGAAATATCCCTGCGTTGCAATTTTATACACATATGTAGGCATAACCCATACGTTCGCGGGTATGCCTACGAAAGCAGGAATATCAAATATTTCTAAGCTTCTAACGATATTTAGAAATATAACCGCCAATATAGTCGGTCTCATTATCGGTAAAAGTGTATTCAAATATAGTTTTAAAATGCTTGCGCCGCATATTTTTGCAGACTCTATGTATGAATAATCCATCATTCTTAGGGATGAAGCAATTATTATGAAAGCTATTGGGATTTCGAAAACACCTGTAAGCCAAGTCATTCCTGCGAGCGAGTATATGTTAAATAGGGGCGAGGTCATGTTGAATGTTTCGGTTAGAAAGGCATTTACAAAACCTATCCGTGGGCTGAAAAGGAAGATATATCCGAGGCTTAGCAAGGACATTGGTAGGACGTATGGCAGTATTATGAGGATTTCGAGTAGACGCTTGTGTGGAATATCTGTAAGAACCACTAGGATGGCCATCAAAGTGGCTATGGACACCGACAAAAGGGTGCTGCCGAAAACATATATCAAGGTGTTGAACAGAACTTGAGAAAATTCCGCTGAAAAGAGTATTGAAATGTAGTTTGATGGGGTTAGCTGTGCAGGCTTTCCCGGGGGTGCATCTAATAAGCTTCCAGTGAAAAGCCAGATGATGGGACCTATCGACAGCAGAGAGATTGTACCCACTACTAGTGTTGTGGCTATTGTGAAAAATCGTGAGCCGGACCGTAAATCTATGGACATTATTCTAGTATTGGGGTTATTTTCTGTCGGAACTCTTTTATTTGTTCCTCAGTTATCAGAGGTATGGATTTCACTGAAACGTTCTTGTATCCTTGCATTATTTCGTGCAGCGGTATGTCCGGGTTTATCAGTGCAGGAAGTTCGCCCAGACCTTGGAGTATTGCAGGTCCGTCCCTTATAACGAAATGGGTGAAAAGTAATGCGGCGTTTGGGTGTGGAGGTCTGCTGGCTAACGCTACTGGTGTTGGATGTACGTACACAGGGCTAAACCATGAAATATCCACAGGCCTTTTCTCCAACACTTCAGCTAAAGCGTTTGAGTGATATGCCTGCCCGACTAATGCTTCGCCTGTTCCCACAGCTGTGCCAATCCTTTGCGCAACATTGTGCCAGACAACCTCGTTTCTTTTAAGCCGTCTCAACCAGTCGAGATATTTTTCCTCACCCCAGTCAACCATGAGATATCTGTGGTAGATTGCCCCAGATAAATGGGTTCGGGGGTCGAGCATCCATATTTTGCCTCTCCACTTAGGATCGGCCAAGGCCTCGTAGCTCTTAGGTATGTCCTCTTTTTTGACGAGTTCCTTGTTGTAAAAGACCACGTTAGCCAGTAATCTAACTGATATGCCGTAGTAAAACACAAGTTCGCTCAAAAAGCCTTCAGGAAGCGGGATGCTGGGTGTTTTTAGGAAGCCTAGGTCGGCGGCGGGTTTAACGGCTGTGTCGGTAGCGAAAACTGTATCAAATGCATAAACACCGCCTTGGTACTCTGTCCTGATACGGTCGAGAACTACTGTTGCGTCTGCTCTCCATATTTCAGCCGTTATTCCTGAAAACTTCTTCTCAAACTCTTCCTTGAACTTCTGAAGCTGCGGCGTGGGTATAGAGGAATAAATAACCAGTTTCCCCTCTTTTTTGGCCGCATTGACTAGGTCAGGGTCATATGTAAAGGAGGGCTTCGCTACTACTGTTTGGGTCTGGGTTACTGTTACCGGGGGCTGTGTAATTGTCTGCGTCACGGTAGCGGCCCCCACTGTGCGTGTTACCTCAGCGGTTCTAGTAACCTCCCTTTCAACCGTTCTTGTTACTTGCTCAGCAGGTCTCAAGAAGTAGCCGCCCGCAAAACCAACACCCAATCCTACCACGCCTGCAACACCGGATGCCAAAAAGCCACGGCGGCTAACCTTTTCGCCGGCCATACCTCTTATTATTTAGACAAGAGATATTTAAATGTTTTAAGCCTAACACCACAGAACAAATAGAAAAACACTGAAAACGGTCTCTTCCCCAAAACATAAGACGGTAATACCCAAACTAACAGCTCCGCCTTTGCAAATATGCATGGATAAACATTAAAGTCAACATAGTAACGAAGTTAGATATGGTTGGCTGGGATTATACTGCCGATGTGGTGGTAGTAGGGTTTGGGGCTGCTGGTGCTGCGGCGGCAATCACGGCAGCTGAGACCGGTGTTAAGGTAATAGTCTTGGAGAAATCCGGAACAGGTGGAGGAAACACCGTAATGTCCGCGGCCTTCGTATGTCCCACCAATAGGGAGGAGGCCTTACGTTACATCATGGAGCTGAAAAGGATCGAAAAAGGCTCAGTAAGTGGCGAAGAAGCGAAGATAATAGCTGCATTCGTAGATGAGGCCATTGAGAATGTTAAATGGATTATGAAGCTTGGTGGCGAAGTGGAGCCGGGCCCTATACTTCCCGGATATCCTAGGCAGCCTGTGGGAGCCGGTTTTCCCAACATAATTGGAGCCGAATCTATGAAGCGGTATAGGGTTTCGGGCGAGGAGCCTAGAGGTGGTGCGAGCCTGTTCAAGCTGTTAGCTGAAAACGCTAAGAGGCTGGGGGTGAATGTACTTTTTAACACTACGGCTAAGGAACTTATTGCAACTGAGGGCCCAGAAGTGATAGGTGTCCTCGCTGAGAGAGAGGGCAGGGAGTTGAAAATTAGGGCTAGACGTGCAGTGATACTTGCATGCGGTGGATACGAGTACGACGAAGAACTCAAGTCGCAATTCTTCCACGGGCATCAATATCCAGCCATAGGAGCGGTTACAAACACAGGCGACGGAGTAAGGATGGCCATGAAGCTGGGGGCTGCGCTGTGGCACATGGGTTGTGCGGCGGGATACCCTGGATTCAAACCACTTGAAACACCTTATGCTTTCCCGATAAGGATGTGGCTCCCCTCATTCATCTACGTTGACAAATATGCAAACCGCTTCATGAATGAAACAAACATAGAGGCGCATTTATCATGGATACCTTTTACGTATTTTGACCCGGTAAAACTAGAATATCCTCGTATGCCTTGCTACGTAATATTTGACGAAACTAACAGAGAGGCGGGACCTCTATGCCCTCACAGAGCAGTTTACGGTGAGTGGAGCATGGATAACATTGTTGAGATAGAGAAAGGATGGATAGTTCAAGCGTCTAGTGTGGATGGGTTGGCGAAAAAAATTGGACTGGACCCAGCACAGTTAGTAAAGACGGTGGAGAAGTACAATAATTATTGCGTGAAAGGATTTGACGAGGATTTCGGTAGAAGCGGCCAAGACCTTATGCCAATCGAGAAACCTCCTTACTACGCTATAAAGCTATGGCCATGCATACTGAATACGCAGGGCGGCCCCAAGAGGAACGAAAAAGCTCAGGTAATACATATATCCGGAAAGCCCATTAAAAGACTCTACAGTGCTGGTGAGCTTGGCTCTCTTTGGGGAGTAATATATCAGAGTGCAGGCAATATTGCTGAATGTCTAGCTTTCGGAAGAATAGCCGGAAGAAATGCGGCAGCCGAGGAGCCGATGGAATGACGAGTCCACAAAATGGGTTAATCCATTCACTAAAACGAGGACACTATTTTATCTCCAAGCTCTCTTACCCTATCTTTTACCTCAGATAAATTACTGAACGCTGGAATCAAAACCAATTCTTTAACACCGGCTTCAATATATTGCTCCACGTACTCTACGCACTCTCTTGGCCTGCCTGTTATTGAACTTTCAACAGAAGCCTCACTCCAAGGTGGCAGGTCACAGTAACGATGAACATAGCTCTTAACAAGCTCAAGTCCCTCCTCCCTATTTCGGCTCACAAGTGCAGGGACCATGTCGCAGTTTGTGAATGTTGAAACATCCTTCCCATAAATTTTGCAGTAATTACAGATTTTCCTCCAACTGTTTCCAAAACTTGTGGGTTTATAGAAGTAGGATACCCAGCCATCAGATAATTTAGCGATCCGCTGTAAAACTTTATCGACATAGCCTCCCATAAGTATTGGTGGGTGAGGCCTCTGTAAAGGTTTAGGTTCGATACGCACATTAACAAATTCATATTCCCCAACCTTTTCATTTACTACATCCTCCATCCATAACTTTTTCAGAATCATTATTTTTTGTTCTAATATCTCTCCCCGTCTTCTAAAATCTATACCGCATGCCTTAAACTCTCGTTCATACCATCCTGATGCAACACCAAACACTACCCTACCGTCACTTAAGTTGTCTATGGTGGTTATTTGTTTAGCAACAACCAAGGGATTACGCAATGACAGTAAGTAAACGCCGGTTCCAAGTTTTACTCTTTGAGTATGTGATGCTACAGCGGACAAAATGGTTAAAGATTCGTGGATAGGGAAAAAACGTTTGCTGCCAAGAATAAGGTGATCCCAAACCCATACCGAGTTAAAATTCAATTCCTCAGCGAGTGATGCTACATCAATTAATTCTCTAGGATGTATATACTCGTCCGTAGCCACATAGTTCTGTAAGGCTATTCCGAACTTTATGCGACTCATTCATAACCACACCAGTCCAAAATTGTAACCGCCATAACTTTAGTAGCCGTTATCAAATCTTTAACGTTTACAAATTCATTAACCGCATGCATCTGTTCTGTCATGCCAGGACCAAATATGACCGTAGGCGTGTTACCGTATTTATTCAGAAAACGAGTGTCTGCAGCCCCAAGCCTGCCACTTATTATTGGCTCCTTTCCCGTCACATGTTTAAACGACTTTGACACGGCTTTAACTATTGGGTGGTTTACCGGTATTTCAGAAGGTTCTGCGAAATAGCCGGTGAATCTTACTGTGGGTGGGTTTAGCCGCAGCCATGGGTCTGTCTTGGAGAATGTTTCTATGTGTTCTCTGAACTGTTTCTTCACCTCTTCAGAGTCTTCGCCTGGAACTGTAGCCATACTCCCTTTCAGCTTACAATAATCAGGAAATGAGCTAGGATAGGAACCGGCTGAGAAAACCCCCACAAGGCAGGGAATCGCTTCACGTATGTTTGGATATAGACTGTGGCGTACTTCTTTCAACCTTATTTTTTCAAAATTGTCCACAGCCTTAACAATCTTGTAACCTAAATTTATTGCATTAATGCCTTCCCATTTTCTCTGAATTCCAGCCGGTTTTCCATAAACATCTATCTCGAACCAAATTCTGCCGATACATGCAGGCTGTATCTTTAGACTACTGGTTTCGGCGCTTATTCCGGCATCTGCTTTGTAGCCTCTAAGTATTGTGGCTAGTGTACCGTTTCCGCTCAGCTCCTCGTCTACTACGTATTCTAAAATAACATCGCCTTTTAGTTTCACACCAGAGTCTAATACTGCCTTCATGGCCAAGGTGTATGCCGCAAGCCCCGCCTTCATATCTGACGAGCCGCGACCATATATTTTCTCCCCTTCAACTGAACCTGACCAAGGACTGTAACGCCAATTCTTTTCGTCGCCGGCAGGTATAACATCTACGTGCCCATTGAACAATAAGCTGCGGCCACCACCTATCCCTCGGTATACTCCTACCACGTTAGGCCGTCCTTCATATCCCTGCTGCACGGGGACGAATCCTGGATGGGTTTTTAACTCATTTATGTCCGGTTCCCAAACATCAACCCATAAACCAAGCTCATCTTTAAGATAGTCGGCGATAAAACCTTGCACCTCTCCTTCATTCCCGGTAACACTTGGGTATGACACGATTTTTCTCAAGAAGTTTATTATTTCGGTTTTGTTGTTTTCGATGTAATCTAAAACTCTCTCTGTTACAGACATCTTTTAAAATGAGGTTATAACTGTTATTTAATCATTTAACCATTTAAGTCCAAACAATATATAAATAGAGGAGGTGGGCTTGAGAATTTGTGACTAATAATTTCACAATGTCTGAGGTTTTGGCTGTCATGACTGCTAGGATGATTGAGGACCATAAGACTATATTTGTGGGGGTTGGGCTGCCAATGCTTTCAGCAGCCCTAGCTCAGAAACTCCACGCACCCAACATAACCATAATATTTGAGGGGGGCATAGTGGCCCCTCAGCTAAAACCCACCATGCTACCTTTATCTACGAACGAGGTTAGGGCTGCTAGGAAGTCTTTAATGCTTCCCAGCATAGATGAGGTTTTCTTTTACCTTCAGCGAGGGTACATAGACTACGGAATTCTTGGTGCAGCACAGATAGATATGTACGGTAACATAAACACATCCGTCATCGGTAACTATTCTAGGCCAGCTGTGAGGTTTCCTGGTAGCGGCGGAGCCAACGACATAGCTTCGACATGCACGAGAACAATTATTTCCACATTTCTTGAGAAACGCCGATTTGTTGAGAAAGTTGATTTCATAACAAGCCCTGGGTTTTTGGCAGGCTACAACTCTAGGCAGCGATCAGGTCTTATTTTTGGCAAGCCCTATAAAATTGTCACAAACCTAGCAATAATGGGATTCGAGGAAGAGAGTAAGAAGATTCGCCTTGAAGCAGTTTATGATGGTGTTGACATAGATGATGTGCTAAAGAATATGAGCTTTCAGCCAATAATTCCAAGCAGAATTAAGACTGTTGAACTACCAAGCCGTGAGGAACTTGAGACGCTTAGGAGCCTAGACCCTAACAGAGTCTTACTTAGGGCTTGATTAACAACCCTCTGATGACCAGCAGACCTTACCCAGCCAAGGGTGACGATTTTATAAAAATGTTTGAGGGTTTTTCACCCTGCAGGTTTTTCTGTGAACCTGTTGGTGTATAGTTCGTCCGGCGATACTGGTCTGTCGAGCTTGTAGTATTGGCTTATTACGTCAACCGTGTAGCGGACCTTATCCGGATCCATCCATGCGAGTTGAAGAGGTGTTTTAGCTTTCTTGGGTACGTCACCGAACATGTCTATACCCCCGTATTGCCACTCTGCCCAGGCAACTTCTCTATCTTGCTCAGGGTTATATTTCATGTATATTTCAAATGCTTTTTCCGGGTTCTTTAGCGACCACTCCACACCCTCATAGAGAGCTTTAAGGAACCTCTCGACCAAGTCAGGTTTCTCTCTTAAAGTATCCTCATGCACTATGATTCCGTTGGAGTAAAGCTGCAGCCCATAATCAGCGTATCTGTAATACCCCATTTCAAGGCCCAGCTTTTTTGCCTCTTTGTCCAAAGCTCCCTTCTCACCCCAGAATATACCTGTAAAATCAACTGTGCCGGCCAGCACCGCGGCCCTTGAAACAGCAACATCTGCAGGGACGTGTTTGACTTTGTTGGGGTCTATTCCGACGGCTTTTGCGAACACGGGGAACAGGACCCATACAGCGTTTCCAGCGGGTGTTGAGATTGTCTTTCCTTCTATGTCTTTGGGTGTTGTTATACCGCGTCCCTTAACATAAGCTAAAGTATGCGGCATTAGGTGGTGTATCATTCCTACCATCACAACTTTTGCGCCTTTTGAACGCAGAATAACCAGCGAGCCCATGTCGGCAAATCCAAATTCAGCCTGCTTCGCGTCTATCTTCTGAATTGTGTCTCCTGATCCATATCCCCTGACCATGTTAACCTTCAAGCCGTATTTCTCGTAAATTCCAAGCTCAATCGAGGGATAATACATCGCGTGCTTCCCGTAAATTATCCAGTCGAGTATGAACGTGACCTCCTGCAGTTGGCGGGGACCTTGGAACATGTTGCTGAGCTGTGGGAGGCTTATCGCGACAGCCACAGCACCAACCAGAACAACCACGGCAATAACCAAAGTCGCCATCTTAGATAGGGCAGATAATTCTCTTTTCATGCACATTTCTCGCAATTGGTAATATATATACTTTTCTTACTAACGAATGAGCCTGTCAACTTTTACTTGAGCTTTTCTCTTTATGTCGATGGCCTAGTTATTATTATGCTCTCTTATGCATGTTCTGGATTATATTCTTGTTAGGTTGTCTGGGTTGTTTAGGTTTAATAGGTATTCTTTGGTTGAGAAGGCTTACTCTTTCGTTTCATGTCGTTGGTTTAAGCCTTAGGGATGTTTCCGAGAGGTACTGTGTAACTACTGCTTCTGGGGAGAGTGTTAGGAGATGTTCCATAGGTTCTCAAGGTAATTCTCTGTGGATAGGAGGTTTAGGGTTGCTGTGGCTGTTGATGAGACTGTGGTTAAGATGCATGGCCTTAGGGCGTATGTATAGTCTTCTGTAGACGTAGATTCAGAATTGTAAAATTACAGGGAAGGATGGGGCTTCTGCACCAACTGCCAAACCCTCTATCCCCTTGAGAAGTACAAAAATGCCCAGAACATAATACCCCGTTAAGGACTTCACCGTAGATGTTTTTTAGGCCCTCCAAGGTCCCCGATATTAGATGGTAACGGTTTGAAGGCCGTAGTCTTTGCGGCGGGGTTTGGGAAAAGGCTTGCGCCTCTAACGGCCAGCAGGCCGAAGCATGTTCTACCACTGGCGGGTAAGCCTATAGTCAGACATGTGGTGGAAGCCCTGTTTGAGGCGGGGGTCTCAGAAGTCGGCATAACAATCGGTTACATGGGTGAAAAAGTAGTCAAGGCGTTGGAGGATTTGAGAAACATCACATACATAACACAGCAGGACATCAGAGGAACGGGGCAGGCCCTGAGAGAATGCCGGGGTTTTTTGGCGGGCGAGGAATACTTCTACGTGGTCTATGGTGATGTCACCGTGTCCGCCGGCATCCTAGAGGGGCTGCGTTCTTTCTGTGAGGATGGAGGGTTTGATGGTGCACTTGTTGCCGTTGAGAAGAATGAGCGTGAGCTTTACGGCTCCGTTATATCTGAGCACGGCAAGCTCGTGAGAATAGGGGAGAAAACCGGTGAACCAGGCGTCGTTAACGCAGGTATTTACTTTCTCGGGCAATCCGTCTATGAGGTGTTGGGGGAGGTTGGTATATCTCCGCGTGGCGAGGTCGAGCTGACGGATGCCCTAAACCTGCTCGCGGGAAGAGGGCGTGGCGTCGGCGTTTACACCGTCGGTGGAGACTGGTGGTTTGATATAGGGAGGCCGGCCGACTACTTGAAGGCCAACATTCAATACCTGCATAAACTCTGCGGAAACAGGGTCATAGTTTCAGAAGATGTTGAGCTTGGTCGTGGTGTTGTCCTCAAGGGCCCGCTATACATCGGCGGAGGTGTAAGGATTGGAGATGGGTGTGTGCTGGAGGGGCCTGTCATGGTTTGTGAAGGGTCGGTCGTCGATGAGGAGAGTTTAGTCAGTTCAACCGTCATCCTCGAGGAATGCTACATAGGCCCACAGAGCAGGCTACGTAATGCAATCGTCTGCGAGGGGTCAAGGCTTTCAGCAGGTGTTGTAATTCTCTCAGACGGCTTTCCCGCCTACGTCATCGGCCCCGGCTCTGTGGTTGACCACAGGCTGGAGGTAGTTTAACGCACTCCTTGCTACGAGTTTGGCGACCCTAACAGGCTCAGGGTAGCGGCCGCTAAGAGTAAACCTGTTTAAAGCCTTTACAGCATCCTCCACCTCAACACCGAAACATCTAACGTAAAGCCTGTAGCCCGTCCGTAGACCGACCTCAACCCTTTCACCATTCATCTCATGTACCCGCAGCCTAGTCTCCCAGTCTTCTGGGAAACGCCGAATCAGAACATCCCTCAACCCTTTCGACTCCCTGTATGTTATGCAGACAAGTGGAGTGTTTATGGCTTGGTGGAGGCGAGGTAGGTCAACAATGTTGAACCAGCTTATCACGCTTCCTCCTAGAAACACTATGTTAATGTCTTCTCTCCTAAGGTTGTCCCACATCGCTATGAGGGCGTCGGTTGAATCCATGCCTCCAACAGTGCAATAAGTTAGGGCGACACCGTCAACTAGGAGGTCCGACCGCATAACAACACCGGCTAAAATCGCCCTACTTCCGACCTCCTTCCTAAAGCTCTCAGCTATGCCGAGGGCCCTGATACCCTTCTTAGCAGTCCTCAGCAAGTGCTTTCACTACAGCCGTCCAGGCCCGTGCGACGTTTTCTGGGCTGTAGCCTCCGCCACCCATGGCCAAAATCCTACCCCCACATCTTCGTGATGAAATTTCCTTCAACCTTGAGGCCGCGTATCCGTGTGCTCTATCGGAGTACTGCAGCGTTGTCAACGGGTCCCCCATCAAGCCGTCTGCACCACACTGTAGCAGCACAAAATCGAATTCATGCTTTTCAAGAAACTCCTCAACCTCCTGGAAAGCCTTTATGAACTCATCGTCCCCAGAGTATGGTAGAAGCGGGATGTTTAGCTTATGTCCTCGGGCTCTTCCTTCACCCATCTCATGTCTGAACCCCGTCCCTGGGTAGAGGGTTCGGCCGTCTTGGTGTATGTCGGCAAAGACCACCCTCTCATCTGAGTAGAAGTCATAGCAGACGCCGTCCCCGTGGTGTGCGTCTATGTCCACATAGGCAACAGACTTTAACCCCGCCTTTTTGAGAAGATACTCGATAGCTATCGCCGCGTCGTTGAAGATGCAGAAGCCTCCGGCCCTGTCTCTTCTGGCGTGGTGGAGTCCGCCCATCGGGTTGAAGGCAGTTTTGAAAACGCCGTCAAGGATTAGTTTTAACAGCTTGAGGGTTGTCCCGACAACATAAGCAGAGGCCTCGTAGCAGCCCGGAAACGCGGGGGTGTCGCCGTAGTCTAGGTATCCATAGCCCTTCTGACTTTTTTCCTGCACAAACTCAACGTAGTCCTTTGTGTGGAAAAGCATTATGTCTTCAACTGTGGACATCTCAGGTTCGATAAACGCAACCCTGTCTCCGAGGTTTTCCCTGTCAAGCAGCTCGTAAAATCTTTCCAGCCTCACCCTGTTTAGCGGATGGGGTTCGGGGAAGCTGTATCTCAGCAGGGCTTCTCCGCGGGCGACGGCAACCCTCGCCATACCCACAGAACTATGTTTCACGGGACATATAAATCCCGTAGCTAAAAACATACATACTGTTGGCTTTTGTCAAACGTCGTTAGCCCCGGGGAATAATTTAAGAAAGCCGACGCAGAGTTGTATAGGGTTTGGGGAAGGTTGTGGCCTTCGTCGACCTCGACTACTTCTTCGCACAGGTTGAGGAAGTGGAGAAACCGGAGCTTGCAGGGAAACCAGTCGTGGTCTGTGTCTACTCAGGGCGGACGGAAGACAGCGGCGTAGTCAGCACAGCCAACTACCCTGCACGGAGATACGGCGTCAAGGCAGGCATACCTATCAAAAGGGCTAAGAAACTTTTGCCACCAGAGGCGGTCTTCCTCCCCATACGCCTCCAACACTACACCCAAGTATCAAGACATGTAATGTCTATTCTCGATAGATATGCGGATAGGATGAGGATTGAGAGCATAGATGAGGCCGTCCTCGACATAACCAATAGGGTCGGCGGCGATTTTGAGAAGGCCGCTGAGTACGTGGCTGGGATGAAGACGGAGGTTCTGAGAGCTACAGGGCTCAGGTGCAGCGTGGGCGTGGCACCTAACAGGGTTGTAGCCAAGATTGCTGCAGATATCTCAAAGCCTGACGGATTGAGGGTTGTGAAATCTGAGGAGGTGGAAGACTTCCTTTCACCTCTGCCAGTAAACAGCATCCCAGGGATAGGCAGCAAGGCAGCAGCATCCCTCGCTGAAATGGGGGTCAAAACGGTTGAAGACCTGAAACAGCTGAGTCTCGAGACGCTTGAGAAGCTTTTCGGACGTAAGAGGGCTGAATATGTCTATTTCGCCGCCCGCGGAAAATACGATGAACCGGTCGAGCCGAGGCCTCCGCCGAAGCAGGTAAGCAGGATTATAACCCTTAAGAGGAACACAAGAGATGTTGACGACGTGATTGCAGAGCTTTCGAGGGCCGTTGCCGACGGGTTGGCACGGATGGAGGCGTTACAAGCAGCCGCATCGAGGGTTGGGGCCGTGGCAATAACCTCCGATCTTCGAACAATCACGCGTCAGGCCGAGATAAGACCCGGTGCATCGTACGAAGAGGTGTTAAAGATTTTGAGAAAGCTGTTTCAGGAGATACTGCAGCAAGATGTGAGGCTTCAGCTAAGGAGGGCTGGCGTGAGGTTTTCAGACTTTGTCTCACAAGCGGGGCAGAGCACTCTATCCGGATACATTGAGTGATGGTTATGTTGTTAAGAGACATAAACATCCGGCTTGAGTTCGCCAGGTTTCTCAAGTTTGCGGTTGTAGGGATAGTCGGGGTGGTGGTTAATACGGTGGCACTTTATCTCCTGACCACTTTCGTTTTCGGCGAGAGGCTGTATCTCGCAGCCGCAGCCATAAGCCTAGAGCTCTCCATATTAAACAACTTTTACCTAAACGAGTACTGGACTTTCCGCGACAAAACGGCCGCCGGCGGCGTCTCCCAACGTCTCGTCAAATTCCACGGCTCACGCCTCCTCGGGGCCGCCACAACACTTCTTGTCCTATACTTTTTGACAGACCTACTTCACATCTACTACCTGCTGTCCAATCTGGTCGGTGTCGGGGCTGGGACGCTGGTCAACTATCTTACGAGCCGTTTCTGGGTCTGGGGATAAGCGGATTATTCCTATGCTTATATTTTACACCAATTGAAAATTTTTGATGAAAAACACGGCAGTTACAAAGAAGATAGCCCTAGCATCCCTCCTCTCCGCTTTAGGCGTGGTGATTTCACCTCTCTGGTTTGAGTGGCTGGGTTCAAAAGCTTTCCCGGGCCAGCACTTCATCAACGTCCTCTCAGGGGTTATGCTTGGGCCCCTCTGGGGAGCTGCTGTGGCGGTGATAATAGGCACTGTAAGGATAGCTTTAGGCATGGGGACTATATTCGCCTACCCTGGAGGAATCCCGGGAGCTGTACTCGTTGGCCTGTCCTATATCGTCCTCTCACGTATGACCAGTTCACGGGCCAGATTCGCAGCGGCCTTGGCGGAGCCTTTTGGAACGGTCTTGATAGGCGGAACCATAGCGTTAGCCGTCGTAGCACCCTACGTAGGCCCTTCAATAGGGCCGGCCGCGACGATGTTAAAGAACGTTCAGACGCTGGGCTGGTTTCCCGCACTCCTCATCCTCTGGGGCGGATGGGCTTTAAGCTCTGTTACGGGCGCACTTGCAGGGTTTATTTTCCTGACGGCGCTCGACAGGTATGGTGTGCTTGAATGGATAGGGGTGAGGAGGGAGAGGGCAGCGGTAGGGGGTTGAGCATCGAAGCACGCGAGCTTCTGGGGCGGAGAACCATTATCTACGGCGAGGCCGGCAGCGGAAAAACACGTTTACTAGCAAGGCTTCTGGAAGAACTTAAACAGCTCGTTGGAGACCGCGACATCACCGTCATCGACCTTGCGCCCGGGGGAGTAGCCGGAGTAGGTAGAGCTTTGACTGACTTCATGGAGCTTGGTGGGGTAAGGTATCTAAGGCCCAGCCGTGTTTACGCCCCGAGACTAATGGCCTGCAACGCCGATGACCTACACAGATACGTTAGACATAACGTGGAGGAGGCCAACATCCTACTGCGGGCATATGTTGACCAGCCGTCTAAACACCTAGCTATAAACGACTTAACCATATACCTTCACGGAGCCGATGTCGACGAGCTCGAAAAATACATAGCCCCTGCTGAAACGTTCATCGCAACAGCCTACTACGGACACAGGCTTGACCAAGACTACGGGACCGATCTGTCTAGGTTGGAGAGGATGAGGGTTGAGAAGCTGCTGAGACGTGTTGACAGAGCGATACTGATTAATTAAGGGCGGGCCCAAGATCTGGCTGTGGAGATAGCGGTCTTCGAGGATACGGCTGTGGAAAACTTCGGACCACTGACCCTGACACGTCCCGCATACAAGCTTTTATGCGGCACCACAACCCTCCTGGAGAAAATAAACCAGCACCTAGCCATGGGTACATCCCCATACCTTTACACCCGCGACCACCTCGCCCCAGTACTGCGGGAGCAACACCCACACAACCCCGTCAACGAACCGCCCACCGATAACTTGCTGCTTGTAAACGGCCTCCTAGTAGTGGACATCGATATCGCCTCACGCATAAAAGGCTTGGACCAAAACACGGCCTTAGTCAAGGATGGCAGGGTTGCCGCCGCCCGCCTCAAAAAAGAACGCGTAGAAAAAATAGCCAACCTCCTGAAAGGCGGTGAAATTCCTTACTCACTTTTTGATAGGGTTGAGGAAGCTGCTCACCTCAAGCTTTTGAGATATCCGTGGGAGATAGTTTACCTCGGCCCCGCCTTAATCGGCTCCGAGGCCCGTGGGGATTTGTATCGCAGCGAGAACGTGCGTGGTAATGTTTTCGTAAAGGATGGTGTGGAGGTAGAGGGCAATGTAGTGTTAGATGGGAGGGATGGGCCCGTGGTCTTGGACAATAATGTCCATGTTGAAGCATTCACCAAGCTTGTTGGCCCCTGCTACGTGGGGGAGGGCACAATAGTTGTTTCCGGCTCCGTTGTTTCACGTTCATGCATCGGGCCCGTCTGTAGGGTCGGAGGAGAGGTTGAAAACACTGTCATCCTAGGATACTCGAATAAGAGACATTACGGGTTCTTGGGTCACAGCCTCGTCGGAGAGTGGGTTAACATGGGCGCCGGGACAACGGTGTCAAACCTCAAAAACACGTATGGCACGGTTAGGGTAAGGGTGGGGGGCGGGCGGACTGACACAGGCCTCCAGTTTCTCGGCTCCTTCTTCGGTGACCACGTCAAATCCAGCATAGGCTGCATGGTCTCAGGCGGCCATAACATCGGTGTCTCCAGCCACCTATACGGGGACGTCTCAGAGGATGTACCGTCATTCACAATCTACAGGCCGGGTGAGAAAAAAGAACTTCTACTGAGCTCGGCACTTGAGACCGCCAAAAGAATGATGAGCCGGCGGGGTATAACGCCTTCCGAGCAGTACCTAAGGATGCTGGAAGAGGTTTTCCGCATCACTAGGCCTAGCCGTGCATCCCTTTTATAGCCCTTGAATTCGACTTATACCCATGGAAGCCGCCCAAGTGAGGAGAGTTTTGACGGTTGCTGGCTCCGACTCCGGCGGCGGCGCCGGCATCCAAGCCGACCTCAAAACCTTCGCAGCCCACGGTGTACACGGAATGTCCGCAATAACGTGCATCACCGCGCAGAACACTGAAGCGGTGACCGCGATTCAGCCTATCCCCGCGGAGATAGTCCGGGAGCAGATAAGGGTAGTCGTCGACGATATAGGTGTTGACGCGGTTAAAACGGGCATGCTCTACAGTAGTGAGATAATCGAAGCAGTGGCGGACGAGCTTTCAAAGACGTCGGCACCAATCGTCGTAGACCCTGTAGCGGTAGCGAAAAGCGGGGCCCGTCTACTGCGGGAGGAGGCCGTAGAGGCTTTGAGGAAAAGGCTGCTCCCAATATCAACGGTGTTAACCCCAAACATCAACGAGGCTTCACTGCTCTCCGGCCGCGAAATAGAGAAAATTGACGACATGGTTGACGCCGCTGAAAGGATTCACCTTATGGGTGCTAAGGCTGTAGTTGTTAAAGGAGGACATCTCGAAGGCGCTAGAAACATCGACGTCCTCTATTACGCAGACAACATATACTACTTCGAGACGGAGAAGATACGTACAAAAAACACACATGGCACCGGCTGCACCTTTGCGTCAGCAATTGCTTCAAACCTTGCCAAGGGCTACAAGGTCCCGAAAGCGGTTAGGATGGCACAGCAGTTTGTCGTCGAATCAATCAAACGCGGGCTTTCATTGGGCAGGGGTTTCGGCCCCGTCAACCCTGTTGGCAGACTCTACCAGCAGGCGGCGAGGATGGATGCGTTGGAGGCTTTGCGAGAGGCCTTGGGTATGCTTGAGAAGGTTGAGGGCTTCCCAACCCTGATACCGGAGCTTGGCTCAAACCTTGTCATGGCCGCTGAGGATGCAGAAGGGCTGATGGATGTAGCGGCTGTACCGGGAAGGATTGTTAAGGTCGGCTCCTCATTCAAGTTAGTGTCAGAGCCCTGGTTTAACGCTTCAAAGCACGTAGCCAAGGCAGTACTCACTGTGATGAAACATGACCCCTCAACTAGAGCCGCCATCAACATAAGGTTCGACGACGATGTGTTGAGGGCTTGTGACGCTCTCGGTTTCTCAGTATCGAGTTACGACCGGTCGAAGGAGCCTGAGGAGATTAAGAAGGTGGAGGGGATGAGCATACCTTGGGGTGTTGAGGAAGCAGTATCTTCTGCTGGCGGCGTTACGGATGTAATTTACCACCGCGGTGACGTGGGGAAGGAGGCTATGGCTCTTGTCTTCGGGCAGGATGCTAGAGAGGTCGTCAGGAAGGTTGCACGCATAGCCGCCTTCTTAGTAGGTGAGGAGGCTTGAGGGCAAAGTTTGGTGTATGTCTACCAAACTTCGGGAAACACTTCTCTGTTGATGCGATAACCACAGTCGCAGCAGAGGCAGAGGAGATGGGCTTCAGCTCCGTTTGGGCCACAGACCATCTAATCATTCCGTCAACCTTCAAGTATCCATATGGAAACATTCTGGAGGCTTTGACGACCATGACTCTAGCGGCAACTGCAACAGAGGAAGTTAACATAGGCTCATCTGTCATTGTGCTGCCGATGCGGGAGCCGGTCTCGGTTGCTAAAGCGCTGGCCGCAATCGACGTCATCAGCCGTGGGAGGGTTATCGCCGGCTTCGGAGCGGGATGGTGTGAAGGGGAGTTCAAAAACCTAGGTCAAAACTTCCGTAACCGAGGTAGGAGGCTTGACGAAGCCATAACGCTCTTCAGAACCCTCATGAGAGGCGGGTCTGTCACGTTTAAAGGAAAATACTACACAGTCCATGAAGGGCTTTTCGAGCCAAAACCCGTGCAGCCTGGCGGGCCTCCTGTATGGGTTGGCGGCAACTCTAAGGCAGCTTTCGACAGAGCAGTCAGGCTTGGAGACGGATGGCATTTCACCGGCCTCTCTGTGGAGAAGGCGGCAAGCCTTTTAGAAAACACCAAGTTGAGAGAAGGGTTCACAGTTTCGGGGCGGTTTACAGTAGACCTCAGCGGTAAATCGCCAAAGGTCACTCGGGCCAGCAGCGGCGAGGAAAGAGTCATACTGTCAGGGGTCCCTGACGAAGTCTCGGACATGATAGGTGAATACATCGAAAAAGGCGTAGAATATTTCGTACTCTATTTCGGCGATAAACCAGTTCAAGAGTACGTTAAGGAGATGCAGGCTTTTTCACGCGATGTGATACCGAGTTATACATAAATATCCTCAAGGACCCCCTGATTCATGCAGACTACAAAGGCTTTCCGCCTATCTGTTGTCACAAATTTCCTCATAATCACTACGATGGCTGTGGGTAGCTATGTAGGTAAAGTGGGAGCCGGAACCGCTTGCCCAGACTGGCCTCTCTGCCCCCTCGAAACCGACTACTTTATAGTCCTCGAGTTCGCCCACAGAATAATTGCCTTCATAACATTTCTCGCAGGTCTTGCATCCTTCATATATTCACGGAGGACCGGCATAGCTCTCGTCAAGAAAATTTCTTTATCAGCCTTCGCAGCACTCCTAGTCCAAGTCTTCATGGTGGGGGCTTTGGTTATCTTCACGGAGACAGCAGCTCTGCTTGTTGCAGCACATCAGGCAGCGGCCGCAACGGTGGCATCTTTGTACGCAGCCAACACAGCTACTCTCTACTTGTATGCTGCAATAAGCAAAAATAGAGGAGCTGAGGCTGTGTTGACATGACCGAGTTAGCCGCCAAGGACTATGCTGTGTTCGCGTTAATCGTAGCGGCTCTCTTCGTATTCCTGCTTGTCGTGGGTAATTTTGGGAACCTGCTACAACCCTTTTCAATCGAAGCCATAAAAATCAACACTCTCTACCAGTTCATCTACATCTCGGGCTCGGCTGTGGGCGCGCTTTTCGGAGGCGCCTTGATATTCATAGTTTATAGGTTTAGGGAGAAAGGTGGTAAGTGATGGAGAAGTCAAGGATGGTTGAGATAGCAACTATAGCCGGTGCCATGGCACTCTTCGCCGTGATAGCTGTCTCCTCATGGGCTGTCTTAATCGAGTTGGAGGAAGACCGTCCTGCAGACATCACAGTTAAAGTTGTTGCGCGGCAGTTTGCGTGGCAGTTCGTCTACCCCGACGGCACAACAGACGCGGTCCTGCGTGTGAAGGCAGGGCAGACGGTTAGGCTTGAGCTAACATCCCAGGACGTTATACACAGCCTCTACATACACGACTTCGGCGTCAAAAAAGACGTCGTACCCGGTAGAACAAACGTTCTCTACATAACACCGCTTGTACCCGGCAAATACTTAATACAGTGTACTGAATTCTGCGGACAGGGACATTACTCAATGTTCACATGGCTGGAGGTGACGCCATGACCGTAACAGCGGAGAAGAAACCTGCTCCCACGCCTTGGTACAAGAGCCTATACAGGATACTCTCTACCACAAACCATGCACACATAGGGCTGATGTACATCGCCGCCTCCTATGTATTCCTCGTGGTAGGCGGTATACTCGCTCTACTTATGAGGTTTGAGCTCGCAACACCTCAGGGAAACTTCGTGACCGCCGACCTATATTCACGCCTTTTCACAATACATGGAACACTAATGATATTCTTCTGGGCCATGCCAGTCTTCGCGGGCTTCGGCAACTACCTAATCCCCAAGATGATAGGGGCCCCCGACATGTACTACCCGAAGCTTAACGCCCTCAGCTTTTGGCTATTCCTCTCCGGGGGCGCTTTGCTTATGGCCAGCTGGGCAAACATAGGCTGGACAGGATACGCCACCCTCTCCGTGATGACGCCCGAGCCCGGAATAGACCTTTGGATACTCAGCCTCCACGTGGCCGGCACATCATCCATGGTTGGTGCCCTTAACTTCATAGTTACTACTTGGAGGCTTAGGAGGAGCGACATAGGTCTGTGGCGTCTTCCACTCTTTGTTTGGTCTTGGCTGGCCACCGCGTTCATAATCATCTTTGCTGTACCCGTAATTGCCTTCGGATTAACACTGCTCCTACTCGACCGCAACCTCGGGACAGGCTTCTACCTCCCAAGCCAGGGTGGTGACCCGATCCTCTGGCAGCATCTCTTCTGGTTCTTCGGCCACCCGGAAGTCTACATACTCGTCCTACCGGCGATGGGCGTCATTTCAGAAATCCTGCCCAGACTGGTCAGTAAACCCATCGTCGGATACAGGATGATAGCCCTCTCAAGCGTCTTGATAGCCGTGCTAGGCTTCGGTGTGTGGGCACACCACATGTTTACAACGGGGCTTTCACCACTAACCCTTGTGCCTTTCGCGATAATGTCGATGGTCGTGGCTATACCTTCAGGTATAAAGGTAGTAAACTGGGAGGCCACCATGTGGGGTGGTAAAATAAGGCTCAACACTCCGACGCTCTTCAGCATCAGCTTTGTAGGAACCTTTATAGTCGGCGGCATAACAGGCGTCTTCCACACCGCAATACCCGTGGACTGGCACCTCCACGACACCTACTGGGTTGTTGGACACATGCACTTAATTCTCTACGGCGCAATCTCCCAAGCCGCCTTCGCCGGAACATACTACTACTTCCCATACCTGACAAAACGTATGTACAGCGAAGCCCTCGGAAAAATACATTTCATAACATCCAACATAGGGCAGTACCTGGTCTTCATCTCCATGCTGGTCGCGGGGCTGATGGGGATGCCTCGAAGGTATTACGGATACCAGGAGCAGTTCCAGCTACCCAACGTGGCGGCGTCTGTAGGAGCCTTCCTAATAGGCATCGGCACCGCTTTCTTCCTACTAAACATCTTGCTTAGCTGGAAGTTCGGACCCAAGGCAGGCGAAGACCCGTGGGAGAGCGTGAAAAACAACATGCCCGACTTCCTCGGAGAATACCTTAACAAGCTAGACGCCGTGAAGGCGAAAGCCGACGGAGGTGGACCGGAGAATGGTTGAGCACAGCCTCCCACAAATAGAGAACGCAGTTAAAAGATACCAGACCACCGCAGTCGTAGCGGCCATCCTAGTCCACTTCTTCATCTTCGTAACAGCCATAGTAGTCTTGGTTGTGCTCAGGCAGCCTCTCTACGTATTCGTTATGACACACGCAGGACTGCAGGTTACGGCCATCATAAACGCACTTTTCGGCCACAGGCTTTACAGAAAATATCTGACGGCCAAAACATTGAAAAAGATTTCGGTAGCTTAGCTCACATATTTATTCCGCCGCCGTGTAGAACGTGGTGACGGGTTTTTGGCCTTCGAACAGGTTTACCGCATTGTTAAGCCGATGATAGTAGCCCTACAGCACATGTTCTCAACCCCCGTAACCATCAAGTACCCCTACGAAAAGATCGTAAACACGACAGGTGAAAACTATCGCTACGACCCTAAGGCGGGTGTTGCGTATCCAGGGTTCAAGGGACGTCACGTCCTCTACCTCGACAAATGCACAGGCTGCAGCCTGTGCGACATAGCCTGCCAAAACATCGCCGAAGCCATCATAATGGTCTACGGATTCAACATAACCCTCCAGCTAAGCAAGGAGTTTGTAGAGGCGTTCAGGAAGGGTGAAGAATCTGCGGTCGAGTTTGTAGAGAGGCTTACGGACAGCCTGTACTCCTCCGCTCTGGGTCATAAACAGAACTCACATCCAACACACCCTGTTGCCTGGAGTGATTTCAGGGCGGTTAAACAGGTTGGTGAAGGTTTTGAGTGGAGGCTGAATATCGAGCCTGTCTACGCCTACAGGTCGGAGGCAATCGTCGAGAGCTATCTTGATGATTTCCTTAAGTGGGCCGTGGGAAACGGCTGGTCCGACGAGGTTGTCGAAGTACAGGGCGCGGACAAAGAAGACGAATATCACAAGCTAACCAAAAACAAGTATCAATTAACACTTGCAATCACAAAAATAGATGAAAAACTCGCCCATAACAAAAAATCATACTTCCCCGCAGTGGATTACAGTAGATGCGTGTTTTGCGGGTTCTGTGTCGACGCCTGCCCATTCTACGCCCTCGAGATGAGCCCGGAGTATGAGCTCTCCGCCATGGATAGAAAATCCCTGCTCTACACGCCGAAGATGCTGGCGAAGCCCGGCGCAACGACCCCACCGGCGGAGACAGGATGGCTTGACAAGCTTGTCATGGTTTTGAGGGGTTGGTGATGGCGCACGAGCTATCACCCAAAGAGAGGCCTGAGCTCGTCAGCCTCCACAAACAGCTCAGGGCTTTGATAAACACACTGCGCCGCTTTGTCGACGAAGAGGACTACAGGCACCTTGAGGAGGCCGGCAGGATACATGAATCCATAAAGAGCAACAAACACTACGAGCTGCTATCTGGACGCATCGACTTGGAGAATAACTTGAAGGCAATGGTTGCAACTGTTGCGGCCGCCGGAGGCAAACTCGACGACCTCACACACGGCCGTCTCCTCGACCAGGCAGTCTACACAATAGTCCGGGCCAACATAGCTTCCACGGGCTTGGAGTTCAAGCTTAAGAGAATGAGGAAAGGCTAGGACACTAGGGTCGGCAGGTATATTGAGAGGCTGACTAGGAAGAGGTTTATCAGGCCTAGAGGTATCAGCAGACGCCAGCCGAGGTCAAGTATCTTCCGCATGGTAATCCTCGGATAAACACCCCTGAAAAGGAGTATGACGGTGAGCAGGGCTAAAAATTTCACAAAGACCCAGAAAGGCTGAAGGATGTTCTCAGGTATTCCGGGGAGGGCTGGGCCATGCCATCCACCTAAGTAGAATAGGACAGTGAGGAAGACGAGGGCGTCGAGCTTGGTGTACATGGCGAGCTGAATCGTGAGGAATCCGACAGAGCCGTACTCAACCATCCATCCCTCGACCAGCTCCTGCTCGGCCGTGGGAAGGTCGAATGGAATTCTCTCAGCTTCAGAGACAGCGGCTATGAAGAAGACAAGGAAGCCGAGTATTTGGGTGACTATGAAGGGCACCGCAGCCTGGGCGTTAACAATTTGAACGATGTCGAAAGACCTAGCAGCGATGATAACGCCTGTAAGTGCGAGGAAGAGGGGTATTTCGTAGGCGAATATCTGGAATGCGAACCTTATCATCCCTATGAAGCTGTACTTGCTTCCAGCAGCCCAGCCGGCCACAATCAACGGTATGGGAGACACAGCAACCAGCACAAAGACCAGAAGCACACCGATGTCAGACCTATAGATAACCCAGTATTCGTTGAAGGGAATGAATGCGAAGATCATGGCGGCTAAGAAAAGCGCGGCCATCGGCATCGTCACAAAAAGCTTCCGTCGGGCCCTTGCAGGGACGATGTATTCTTTCGTGAGAAACTTCACGGCGTCGGCGACAACCTGTAGCCAGCCCCCGTACTTGCCGACGTGGAAAGGCCCTATCCTAAGCATAACACGTGCTAAGAGCTTCCTCTCATACCACACGGAGAGAATTCCCAGAACGGCTACAAAGGTTGCGCCGGGGAATATGGCGGCCTTTACAAAGGGCTCGCTTGCAACGAAGCGTATCACCTGGTCAAGAGGAGGAGGTATTGCGGCAACCATGGCCCTACAACCTTTGCGGCAGCTCCTTCAGACTGAAAGCTGCGTACAGTGAGGAGGCGCTCAACACGGCCAGAAGCAGGACCACGTTGAAGGACAGCTCAGGTTTATCAATCACAGATACAGCGGAGAGAAAAACAACGAGTGCGACAACCGCGTAGGCTATGTATATTATCGCGTAGGGAAAATATTCAACAGGGAAGGAAGACTGCGACCATTCAAAGGGCACCTGCCCACTTTCAAAGGACAGCTTTTTCCTCCTGCTGGACTTGCCTGAGGCTAGTAGCTTATTGGCCAGCAGAAGTATGACCGGTAGCGCCGCGCTAAGGATAGTGTAGTAAATTAAAGCATCCGTCTGAGCCATCAAACGTTGTAGTTGCGGCGGATATTTAAAGCTGGGTTTCACCCAACTCACGGTTTACCAACACCGTTCCCTGAGTAAGGTATTGCTGCAGCTCCTCCACCTTAACCCTAGTCTGCTGCATCGTGTCTCTATCTCTTACAGTTACCGTGCCATCCTCAAGGGTCTGGTAGTCCACGGTTATGCAGTAGGGGGTTCCTATCTCGTCCTGCCTCCTGTACCGCCTACCTATGCTGCCGCTTTCGTCGTAGAAGACGTCAAACCACGTCTTCAGGGATTTGTAGATTTTTTTGGCAGGCTCAACAAGCTCTTTTCTGCTAACCAGTGGGAAGACCGCAGCCGTATACGGTGCAAGGAATGGATGGAGCTTTAAAACAGCCCTACCACCTTCGACGCGGTAGCCTAGCTCCAGAAGGGCGAGAATGCTTCTGTCCACACCCATGGATAGCTCGAAGACGTGTGGGATAAACGACTGCCCGTCCTCAACAACCTTCAAATCAACCCCGCTGACACGTGCATGTCCTCCGAGATCGTAGTCTGTTCGGTTGTTGCAGGCGACAAGCTCGACCCAGCCCTCCTCCGTCCTTACCTCAAGGTCCCACGCCTCAGCCGCGTAGAAAGCCTTCTCGTCATCTCCTAGTTTCCTAAACCTGAGGTTTTCACGGGGTAGGCCAATCGATATGTAAAAGCTCTGAGTTAGGGCGAGGTAGTACGCGGCCAGCCAGCTGGAGACTAAGCCTTTCTCAACTGCCTCCCAGCACGGGACGGGCTTCACCTCGTCATCTATCTCCAAGTTCAAGGCATAGTTTCTCACTGTCTCAGCCTTACTCAGGTCGTTAGCCCTATGTGGTGCATAGAATACCTCAACCTCGGCCTGTGTAAACTCCCTTAACCGTATAAGGGACTGTCGTGGGCTTACCTCGTTTCTGAAGCTCTTACCAACCTGCGCGACCGCGATGGGGAGGTGGCGGCGCGATATCTTGTATAGGCGTAGAAAGTCGACGAAAATGTTTTGACATGTCTCAGGCCTTAGGTAGGCCTCCTCGCCGGCGGCCCCCACGGAGACCTTAAACATCATGTTGAAGAGCGAGACCTTTCCAAGCTCTCCACCGCAGAGCGGACATTTAACCCCCCTCTCCCTCACAAGCCTGTCAATCTCCTCAGGCGGGGTCCTCTCTGGAACCTTTATAGACAGCAGCTCTTCCAGCAGCCTGTCAATCCTGTGGATAGCGTTGCAGGATAGACACCTGCTGACCGGGTCTGCGAAAGTGTTGAGATGTCCTGAGGCAACGAAGACGTCTCGGGGAAGTATCTGGGAGCCGTCTATGAGCACCATGTCGTCGTATCTAACCATAAGCCTGTACCATGCCTGAATGTACTTCTGCTTGAGAATAGCGCCAAGGTGTCCGTATTCCCAGAACCCAGCGGGGGCGTTTGAGTATATTTCGGCCGAGGGGAAGAAAAAACCCTTCTCCAACCCAAGCTTAACTATTTCGTCCAGCCCCATTTATCAAGCACCGTTAACCTACGACTGCACGGTTGCAGTTCGGGCAGGTCCCGTTTATGTTGACGTATGTTTCGACACAGCCCGCATGGAATACTACGCCGCACGAGCTGCATTTGAGAGCGTTCTCAACTGTCACAGAAGTATAGCATATCGGGCATACCACGCCTTCGTCGACGGAGTCAGGTACAACCATTGAGGTCTCCTCAACTGGTGTCTCTGAGGCTGACCATGAAGCCTGGTAACCCGTGTATGGAACCTCAACTCTCTTGGGCTTCGTCACAATCGCGAGAACCCCCAAGCCTATTACAACAACCGCTGATAGGGCTGCTCCGTAGAAGCCGATGTCGGGGGCCCCTCCAACACCTAGGTTGGGTATACTTATAAACGCCATGTAGAGGGGTGATAGTAATGCCAGTAAGCCGCCTGCTAGAGCTAGTGATGTTAGGCTTAGCCTTACCACGTTGACCTTTGTGGAGAACGATGTCGCGAGAAGCGAGATGCCTGCCAAAACACCGCCTGCCACAGACAGCAACAACGTTACAGGCAGTATGTATCCTGTCAGTATAGTGGTTGAAACGGTGTCGGACTTTACAACATACCACGGCAGAAGCAAGGTAAGTATGTGTATGCTCCCGGCCAACGCTAGGACAGCGCCGAGCTTGAAGTACCTAACCAGCAACTGCTGTTCCGACACTATCATCTCTCCCCTAAACCGCCCAGCTACCTATTAAAAATCATTACCCCGTCAGGGGGCTAATATTGTTCTGGTTTTCTGTATGCGGTAGGGTTTATAACCACCCACTATTTCCATACACCAGCCATGGGTCTTCTATCCAGGAAACCCGACCAAGTTGTGGACCTGAGGAAAGAGATTGCGGCCCTCAGGGTCCAGCTAATGGAGAAGATGGAGGAGAGAATCACCCTTCTGGAGGAGGCTTTGGCCAAGCTTAAGGAGGATGTGAGGCTTATCCTGGATCAGCTGTCCAACCAAGCCAAGGTTACGGCCGGCCTTCAGAATATTGTTGAGAAGGGGCAGGTATTGAACGAGACAGTCGACGCCATCACCATGTTAAACAGCGAGCTGAGGTCTTTGAGGGACGGGCTTCACGAGACTCTTGAGCTTGTAAGCGGCGAAAGGGAGGCTCTTATCAGGGAGGCCCAACGCTATAAGAGTGAGAAAGAGGGGCTTTCCAGGCTTAGGGAGGAGGTTGTACGCTGGAGGACCGAGCTGGAGCAGAAGGAGCGGCAGATAAACGAGGCGCAGGAGACTTTGAAGGATTTGATGAGGAAGAAGGAAAGTCTCGAAGAGGAGGTAAGGGTTCTCACGGAAAGATATCTCACAGCCTTCGAAGACGCGCAGAAGAAACTTGAGCAGTTCGGGAAGGAGATGGATAAAATGTTCAAGCTAAGGGAGATTAGGATGGAGCGGATGATCAGGCGGGAGAAGGAGCTTGAGGATAGACTGGCGATGCTTGAGAGCAGTAAGGCCGAGGCCGAGAAGCTTCTTGAGGATGCGCGCAGGTTGAAGGAAGAAGTTGCCAAGCTTGAAGCATATAGAGATTCCCTGAGCCAAGAGGTTCACGCGTTGGAGAAAAGAAGGGCTGAGCTAAACGAGCTAATGACCGAGATAAGGAGGGCATTTCTCACATCATAGCTTGAGAGCTTTCTTAATCTGGGCCACAGTTGCGGAGAGCTCCCCCAATGCATTTAAGACCTCCCGCATATCATCCGACATAATTGTTAGCTGGTCCTCTATCGTCCTTAACCTGTTTTCCAGGTTTTCAGGAACACCCCCAGCGGTTTTCATGTTATCAAGCATTTTCTTTACGGCATCAAGCTCGTTGTTAAGCTCCACTATAAGCTCCGCCAACTGCTTAACGCTCTCGAACCTAGCAACAGGGCCTTTAGGTGTCTCCAAGTATCCCAGCTCAACAACTTTTTCCTCCCCCTCCTCAGACATCTGGCTACACCTCTGCTATAACCCTCCTACATAGTGGGCAGGTCTTCCTAATAAGCAGCCAGTCATCCCAGCACGCTGAATGCCCCACGGCACCGCAGTGTGGACATGAGTAGGTCCTACCATCCTCAAGCTCCAGCCCGCAGATAACACAGTTGTCTGGTTTAGGCTTTGGTTTCTCCTCTGCGAAAGGGTCCCAATAGCCCGTTTTAACCTCTCTGATCACGAGCCTCAATCAATCTCACCCTGACTTGCAGTGGCTCAGCTCTGCGAGTTGTGTGCACATAAAATACTTCGCCGTCCCTTACCCCTATCTCCGCCAAAGTATGCCCATCATCAAGCAGACGCGGCCCCATCTGTATCTGGGGGTCCGGGAAAAGAAACCTGTTTGCTATCTTTTCCTTGACATCGCCTACTGTTTCGTCTAAAGCCGCCTCAACTTCAACAACACTGTCCTCCCACAGACCGCAAACATGGCAAAGCATGTTCCTGTCAAGCCTAACCCGTGAAAGCCGTCCACTCAGCCCGTCAAAGACGTAGAGGCCGCTGAAAGGCTCTCCTAGAGCTCCTCCATGCAACAGCCTCACAACCTCGAAGGAACCTACTCCCGCGATTGTTGCAGAAATGCTCTGTAGGGCGGGCATCTTGGGGTTTAACTTGCTGCGTATTGTTTGAAGGGTCTCAAGAGCTGTTTTGCTGAGCTTTTCGACTACGTGTTGTGGTGCGTATTTGACATCATACACAGTTTTTATGTTGTGCTTGAAGAATTCTTCAGCTATTTCTAAGCTAATGTCTATCGCCTTTTCACTAAGCTCCTTAACCAAGTCCTCGGGTTTTCTCCTGCGAAGTGAACACTCAGCCGCTTGGACATCGGTCGGTATGAGTGTGTCTCCGTGGCACTCTATACAGGCTGTTTTGCGGGGGACGATTACTTGGACGTTACCGTAGTATCCGTCGACCGCCACATCAACCAGCAGCCTGTTGTGGAGAACGGCGACAGAGTTAAACCACCGCCTCGTAGGCCAGTTATCTACGCAGCTGACCAGCACATCGGCGTTTGCGAAAACCTCCTGAGGTAGCTGGCGTATGTCCCGCTGCAACCCTGCGACACTTACATGGGGGTTCATCCTCCTTATCTTCTCCTCGGCCACAGCGGCCTTCGGCTTCCCCACGTCGTGGTCGTCATAGAGCATCTGTCTGCTGAGGTTAGAGAGCTCAACCACGTCGTAATCCACTAAGATAAGCTCGCCCACACCCATCAAGGCCAGATTCTTCGCTATCTCACAGCCAAGAGCACCGACACCGGCGACCAAAACCCTCGAAGACATCAGCCTATACTGGTCCCAGCCCTCGAGCCTGAGCTGTCTGTCATACCTCTCAAGGGCTGGTTTTTCACCCAACTAGAAACCCTTCCGCCTACCGTGTCTGAATGCCTGTTCCGGTGAGGCATACTCCTCTATGAACTGTCTAACCCTGGCGGTGAAGAGGTCGGGTCTGTTTTTGTACTCAAATGCGGCCACAGGGTTGAGCGGGTCGTCGGGGTTAGGGTTGTTCAAAAGGTTTCTGAGCGACTCTATGACGGCCACCAGCCTGAGGGAAGGGGACCAATGCTCTTTGAAAGTGGATTCACAGACACGGGCGGGAACGGTGTCGGAGAAGTTAGGATGCCAAATTCGTGTGTGCCACAAGACTTCGGGAGGGAAGTAAGGATAGGAGCGTGGCAGAATTATCTCAACCCTGAAGTAGCCTCCCTCGTAGAGGTCTGAGCCTACTATAACCCCTTCGTAGTGTGTGAGGTCTCCTTCAACGGGGTTGAATGTAGGTTCATTTTCCTGCATCAAAGCATACTCAAGTGCCAGACGCTTGTACCAAAGCGTCTCAGGCAGTTCAGCGTATTCCGCCTCCACACCCCCCCACCGTCCTGGTTATCAGGACAAATTTGTCACCGTCCGAGGCCCCTATGCTCTGGAGGGTCTCGGTATCCTTCAGAGCCCTCCCCTTGTATGTAAGCCTCGTGGTGTCGGGGGGAAGCTTCTTAATCGCGCAAACCTTAGTCCTCACGGCGCCGATCGTGGCGTTAGGTGCTACTTCAAGCTCTAAAGGCGTTCCACCTCCAACAGCTGGCACTATCTTTATCTTCATTCTACAGCCGTTCTACATCCATGCATATATAAGGTTTAGCCCTGAATAGTTTTCCCGAATGGTTCAACCGATATCCCTTGGTATTATTAGAAAAGGCGTCTCGGATTTTATGGAAACATTTTTAAAAGCATCCTCAGGTATGTGAGATTAAATGCGCGTGAGGATTTTCCCCCTAGCCCTAGGCAAAATAGTTAAGCACGCTGCGTCCAGCATCCATAAAGAGGTTGCAGGCCTCCTCATAGGCAAGTCTTCGGGACAATACCTTGAGATCTGGGATGCTGTTACAGGGGAGCAGTATGGGACGCCTGCCTACGTCCACTTGGATGAGGAGGTGATGGCTAGGGTGGCTGAGGATTTAAGCAGGCTGGGTAAGGGCCTGTACATTGTGGGCTGGTACCACAGCCACCCGGGGCTTGACGTCTTCCTCTCGCCAACTGACATAGACACGCAGAGAAGATACCAGGCTATGTATCCGAAGGCCGTGGCCTTGGTTGTGGACCCGGTTGAATACGCCAAGACACTCAAGATAAGCAGTCTTAAGTTTAAGGTCTTCCAGATATCGAAGGAGGGTAAAGTTGTTGCCCTGCCTGTGTCAATCGGGGTTCATAGGGGGAAGCTGTTGGAGAGCACGCTACATGCCCTAAGTACCTTCGACATACGCCAGCTCCTCAGCGAAGCTCAAGGTAGGACAGAGAGCAGCGGCTCGGCTGCATCTAGGGAGGGTTTTCTGGAAAAGGCTAAAAAGCTGTTGGGTAAATGAGTCTGTAGACCCTTAAGGTGACTACTTTGCCTAAGAAAATAGTTCTGAAGATCAAGCAGCCGGGGCAGCAGCAAGAGCGGCCGGAGGTAGAAGCACCTCCACCCCAGAAAGAGGAGCAGGCGGAGCCGGTGGTAGGAGAGGTTGTGGAACCACCGCCAACCGAAAAGCCTGCTGTCCAGCAGCCGCCGGAGCCTGTTGACGACGCTCTCAGCGAGGCCATGTTGAGGTATGAGGAGTTAATGAATGAGGTTGAGCACATTAAACAGCTTGACAGAAACTTTATGCTTTACTGCATTAAAATGGAGGAGCTGCGCCCTCAACTTATCAGGAGCATTTTGTCGCGGTTGGCTGAGAAGCGTAACGCTCTGTTAAGCAAGGTGGATGCAGTTATGGAGAAGATTAGGGAGGCGCGGGACACTTTAGGTTCTGAGTTTGCTGAAACAGAGGAGGAGCTTATCTGGGCCAGCATCGAGCTGAACACCATGCAGCTTGAGCAGGCGAAGAAGGGGGTAAAGGACGTGGGGCTTAAGGAAGAGCTTGAGGCCCGCATACCCGAGCTAAGGAAGAAGCTTACAACGCTTCGTAACAGGCTGAAAAGCCTCGAGGAAATACTTAGGCGTTTAAGTGAGTTGCCGAAGAATGTTGTAGAGCTGACCAGCAGCAGGGAAGAGGCTGAGAAGCTGTTTGAGGACGCCAAGAAACGCCTCATGCTTACACACGGCGCCAGGGCTGAGGCCGTTTTGCGGGCTGAAATAGAAAGGATAGCGCAGCAGGAGTCTATTCCAAGGGATTATGCGGTGTTGCTCTTCTGGAAATCTTTGGCTAGATAACCGGCCTAAACTTTATACCGTATGCTATTAGCCTAGAGTCGCCGTCGGCCCTTAGTCTTCTCACAACAGCCTCAACAACCGTTCCGGGGGTGAGGTTTTCAGGGTCGCAGTCGGTCATCTGCCCAACCAAATATGTACCATCATCCATTTGGACAAGCCCGGCGATGAATGGGGTTACGTGCTCGAACCCATGCTGAGCCTGTGTAACAACTGTGAAATGTACAAGCCTGCCTCTTTCAGGGAGCCTGTCTCTCACAAGTTTTTTAGAGCCACATTTTCTGCAGACAAAGCGGTTTAGTGGATGGAAGTGCCCACACGAATCACACCGTAGGCCTTCAAGCCTGTATACGAATGGCTTCAACCTCCATACTGACGGAGGACTCAGCAACCCTCCTGTCATCTCACCGCCTCCAGAACAGCAACCCCTGCGAAGGCTCCAAGACCCGCCATGGACTGCACAAGCCCAACCTCGGCCCCATCTACCTGGTTCTTCCCTGCATTTTTTGTCAGCTGTAGCATTGACTCTACAACGGCGTATATGCTGGAGGCCCCCACTGGGTTCCCTCGGCCCTTTAACCCGCCGAAAGTGTTAACCGGCAGCTCACCCGACAGACTGAAGTACCCTTTGCGTGCGAGGATGCATGCGGTACCGCGTTCCGCCAAGCCTAGTGCTTCCAGAGTGAGCGGAGCCATTATGCTGTAGGTGTCGTGGATTTCCGCGAAATCAACATCGGTCCTCTTACGGCCAGCCATCTCAAGAGCCCTCAGCCCGGCGTAGGTTATGCTACGCATCTCGAGGGGGTCCTCCCTGTCAAAGGGTGTAATCAAGTCGTTGGCGAATCCGAGCCCTGTTAGAAGACATTTTGGTGCGTCGAGTCTCCTAGCCAGCTCCTCCGAGGCAACAATAAGCGCTGCGGCTCCGTCGGCGGGGGCTGTTGTCTCAAGCCTGTGCAACGGCTCCGCAACGTATGGTGATTTTAACACCGACTCTAGGCTGACCTTAAACGGGTATTGCGCATGGGCCGCTGTAGAGGCATGTTCGTGGCTCAGTACAGTGAAATAGGCTACATCTTCCTGCTTAACCATGTGCCTTTTCATGTACTCTTTGTAGAGTAGGGCGGCTTCCGCCAGCTGGCTTACGCCCAGCATTCCAACGTACTCAACCCTCTCCTCCATTGTTGCAAGCGATGTCATCTCTTCAGTGGTTACGTCTGAAAGCTTTTCGGCCCCAACCACCAATGCTGCTTTGGCCAATCCCGCGTTTACCGCTGCTACTGCTGACTGTATTGCTGAAAGCCCTGAGACACCGCCCGCCTCAACACGTGAAGCCATAACACCTTTGAGCCCAAGCTCTTCGGCGAGAATGGAGGCGAGATTGGCCTGCTCCTGTAAAACCTCTCCGTATACGTTGGCGGTGTAAACAGCATCAACTGTTGAGAGCCCGGCAGCCTCAAGAGACTTTAAGCCAGCTTCAGCCATAAGGTTTGGGAGGGTTTTGTCCCAGTGTTCGTCCACCTTGGTCAAAACACCCCCGAGAAGGAAGGCTCTCATTCCTCACACCCTTATCTTATCACGGTATCGTAGATAAGTAGAATAGTCTATCTCTCTCCGTCTGTTCAGCAGCGTTGTAAAGGTGGGGGCCCTGTTCCTTTTCTCCTCAATTCCGTCGCAAACAGTTATCACGAAGGAGTCGCTTCCCGCTCCAGACCCATAGGAGGTCATTAGAATCCTCTGACCGGGTCTAGCCTCGTCCAGTACTTTAGCCAACCCAAGCATCGAGCAGGCCGCATATGTGTTGCCCAAAACATCCGAAACAATTCCAGGGGTTACCTTTGAAAGCGGAATGTTCAGGACCTTGGCCACTGTTAGTGGAAATTTCACGTTGGGCTGGTGGAAGACAAAGTAGTCGATGTCCTCCGCCCGGTATCCGTTCTCCTGCATCAATGTCTTGAGTGCGGATATTGTGTGATGGAAGTAGGCAGGCTCGCCTGTAAACCTCGAAGCATGCATCGGGTATCTCTCATAACTCCGTCGCCAGAAGTCTGGCGTGTCTGTTACAAATGACACGGCGTACTCGATTTTAGCAACAGCGTTTGGTGAGTTGCGGCCTACAAGTATTGCTGCTGCCCCGCTTGCGGCCGTGTACTCGAGGGCGTCTCCTGGCCTGCCTTGGGCGGTATCGGCTCCTATCGCGAGCCCGTATTCAATTCTACCGGCTTCAACAAGAGCCGTAACCATCTGGAGGGCCTCAGTCCCAGCCTTGCATGCGAACTCAAAGTCGGCGGAGGTTGTGTTGCGGGAGAGGCCCAGCATCTCGGCCACAAGTGTGCCGCTGGGTTTGACGGCGTAGGGCTTGGACTCTGTCCCTACATGAACCGCTGATATCGCGGATGGGTCTACACCAGCCCTCCTGATAGCGTAGCGTGCGGCTTCAACCGCCATCGTGACCGTGTCTTCGTCCAAGCCCGCGACCGCCTTCTCCTTGACGGGTAGCTCAGACCCACCTTTCCCCCAAAACCTAGCCAGCTCCTCCCCCCGCAGCCTATATCTCGGAAAATAACATCCGTAACCCTGTATGGCGGCGTCCCTGACAGTGGGCATGTTTGGTTTTTTACTCGGCAATATTAAAAGTCTTTTGCAGATACTTGTTTCGACACTTGACTAAAGACAGGCTATTAAAATATAAGCACCCCATACACACAGTAGTACGCCATGCGCCAAGAAATCGATGAAAAAGACCAGAAGATTTTGGATGAGCTTTTGGAGGATGCCAGCCAGAGTGTCACGGAATTGGCCGCTAAGTTAAAGATGCCAAGAACAACTGTCCAAGAGAGAATAAAGAGGCTTAGAAAGCTTGGTGTGATCAAAAAGTTTACCATACAGATTGACTACTCCAAGCTCGGCAAACCTGCCACGGCATTCATACTCATCTCATTTCAGCAGGGCGCCGTTTCACAGAAAAAGCTTGCCCAGGAAATCGCTAAGCTCCCCGAGGTTGTTGAAGCCCATCTCATCACTGGGGAGTGGGACATCCTTGTTAAGGTTAGGTCTGACTCGATGCAGTCGGTCGGCTCGCTCGTTGTTGACAAGCTTAGGATGATGGAGGGCGTCGGGAAGACGATGACTTGCGTCTCCTTCGCAGCCGTTAAAGAATCAGCCTGATGTGGGAAATGAAGAAGCTGGAGGACGTAAAAGCCCTCGTTATCGACCTAGACGGATGCCTCTATGTAGGAAATACTCCAATCCCAGGCGCACCTCTGGCAGTTAAGCGGCTCAGGTCAATGGGGGTCAGGCTGATTTTCCTGACCAACAACTCAACGCTCACAAGAGAACGTTACAGAGAAAAGCTGGCCGCTATGGGCGTAGAGGTGTCTGTTGACGAGATACTTACTTCAGGTGTTGTAGCGGCGCGCTACATATCTAGGAAAAGCCCAAGGGCAAAGGTTTTACCGGTTGCTGAGGAAGGCTTCACCCAGGAGGCTGAAAACCTCGGACTAATTATGCTAACGCCTGATAGGTGGAGGGAGGCCGAGTACGTGGTTGTAGGGCTTGACAGGAAGCTCACGTACGAGAAACTGGCTAAAGCCTCTCTGGCCATAACGGCGGGCGCACACTTCGTAGCCACAAATCTCGACAACGTTTACCCAAGCGAGGAGGGATTTCTGCCAGGCGCAGGCTCGATAGCAAGCATGATTACTACCGCTACAGGGGTAAAGCCCTACTCTGTCGGCAAGCCTGCGAAGGAGATCGCCATGCAGGCTTTAGAGGCCGTTGGAGCGTCTAGTGAGCAAACTGTCTTTGTAGGCGACAGGGTTGACACGGATGTCATGGCCGCCAAGGCAGTAGGTTGTAGAAGCGTGCTGGTAAGGACAGGGGCCTTTAAAATGTTTGAGAACAGGGCCAACGAAGCAGACCTAGTCCTCGACAGCATAGCAGACCTGCCCGCCGCAATCTCACCTAGGTAAATGTTTTATGCAACCATGGCAATTAAGGATTGATGCAGGCTGTCAAGGTTAAGGAAATCATGTCGCGTAAGCTTGTCACAGCGGCTGAGAACGAGAGCTTGGCCGCTGCTGCGCAAAAAATGCTTCAGTCGAAAACAAGCAGTGTACTCGTCCTCTCCAACGGGAAGCCAGTAGGGATAGTAACTGAGAAGGATTTTGTGAAGTTTTTCGCCTTCGGGGTGCCTTACGACGAGCCGTTGAAAAACCACATGTCGAGGAATTTGGTAACCGTCGACGAGGACACGTCGATAAACGACGCGCGGAACATACTTGTAACCCACCGCATAAGACACCTGCCCGTTGTCAACAAGAGGGGGGAGGCGGTGGGGATGGTTACAGTGAGGGATATTCTTGAAACTGTGCAGACATTGTTTTAAACGGCTCAGATACCCCAGAGAAACTCACAGCTCGTCTAAGAGTCCGTCATCATCGCCGCATTCACATTTATTCGGGCCGGTTTTAGCTTTAGCGCCGGCTAAAGCTTTCCCTCAACCCTGAAAAGCCTCTCGGAGAGGCGTCTATTCTCCTCTCGGACCTTCTCCAACTCCTCCCTCAAAAGCTTGTACTCAACACCCCTCTCCAGATGGTCCCTTATTTTCTTCGCCACCTCGCGGGCCGTGCGCCGCACCCTCTCGTTAAGGTCTCGCTCCGCCATTCTGTCCAGAACAGGTAGAAGCTTCGGGTCCATCAGCTCACGTGCAGCAGCTACAACAGCATGCCTAACCCTCTCATTACCATCCTCCGAGAGCTTTGTAAGATGTTCCACAACCTCGGGCCTCCCAGGAAACTTCGCAAGCCCGACGGTTGCAGCAACCCTAACCGGGGTCGGATGCTTCGGCCCCAACATTTCGGAAACAAGCTTCAACGCTTCATCAAACCCTGTCTCCGCAATCCCTGTGACCGCGCCCGCCGAGATGACGTGAGCATGTGACGGGTAGGTAAGAGCGCGCTTCAACACTTCCAGCATTTCACGTATCTTTAATCGCCCTAGGCTTATGCAGGCAGACTGCCTAACGTAGTAGGATTCACGTTTATCCTCTATTACTGCGGCAAGCCTCTCTGCAACAGACATGTCGGACTCGAACGCTCCCAACGCTTCGACAACCCCCCTCCGCACCTTTGGGTGCGCAACCTTATCCAAGCAACGTAGAAGCGCCTGACACGCCTCAGTGCTCTTAATCTCACCCAACGCCTTTGCGGCTTGGTAAGCAACGCCCCAGAATGCGTCGTTGACGACGACGCTCTCCAAAGCCTCTACAGCACGCCACCCACCATGCTTCCCAAGAGACTTGACGGCGTCAATCCTGCATAGAATGTGCGGGCAACGCATAACTGCTTGAATACATTCCTCAACAGGTCTCTCAACCTCCAAGGACCTGATAACCTTCATCTCGGGGTCGACGCAGACATGCCAAGGCCTCTCCACAAGCCTAATCGAAAGCGTGGTCTCCCTCTCCTCCAGCGAAACCGTTCTTGTTACGACCTCCCCGCCCACATGTACGTGGACATCAATGTCGAGAGAATAGGTTTGAGGGGAGTCTTCACCTTGAGACTGTTTAACCGACAGCCTTAGCTCGGACTTTTCCTCGTCCCATTTATAGGAGACCTTTAAAGCTGGATGTCCAGCAGAGTAAACAAGCTGCTCGAAGACGTGTTCCAGAAACATTCCAGAAGCCTGTTCAAGCGCCCTCCTCAAATCCTCTGTGTCAGCTGTGGCGAAAGCATGTGCTTGGAGATAGTTTTTCAAGGCCTTTCTGAAAGCCTCTTCGCCGACTATGTTTTTGATGGTGTGAAGGACTAGTCCGCCCTTTGGGTATGCATGTCTGTCAAACAGCTCCTCCGGATACTTGTAAAGCCTTGTTACGATTGGTCTCGAATATCTCTTCTGGTACTCCTCGAGGTAGGATGTGAGGTCGTTGTGGAGCTCGTAGAGGAACTCATCCCGGCCCTTGTCATGTAGAAGGTAGAGGTTTTCGAGGTATGTGGCAAAGGATTCGTTCAGCCAGATATGTGACCAGTCCCTGCATGTGACGAGGTCTCCGAACCACTGGTGTGCAAGCTCATGGGCTACGAGGGGGTCGCTTGAGAAATCCATGTGAGCGTGGTCGTCGTGAAGGGTCAGCTCTGTTAGAGTTGCGGCTGTCGTGTTCTCCATACCCCCGACCACAAACTCTGGAACGCAAACCTGTCTGTAGACCTTGAAGGGATACGGATAATCTAGGTATGATGAGAAAAACCTCAGCATATCCCCTGTTTTCGAGAAACTGTTTTTCACAAATTCCCTTTGACCTCTCGGCACTATGTACTCCAGCTTAACACCATCAATATACTCCTCCACACGGTCAAACACGCCTGCCACAAAGCTGACCAAGTAAGCTGTGTGAGGCTTGTCCATGACCCAGTGCCACCTCCTCAGGCCGCCTCCCAAATTCCTTACCTCGACAAGTTCACCGTTAGAGACGGTCTCAAACATCTCGGGGACCGTTATCAAAAGCTCCGTAGTGAACTTCATGTTTGGATAGTCGTAGATAGGCATCCAGTTTCTGTGATATTCCGGCTCTCCGTGGCTCCAGACGAAGGGCTGCCTGTCTGGGTTGTGTTTATCGGGCAGAATGAAGAAAACACCCGTCCGCGGCCATGCTTTGTAAGAAACTTTCACAACATGTCTGCCCGGCTGTGGTAGAAGAAGGGTTATGGCCCTGCCGTCGTAATGGTGTCTGCAGCCATCCACCGAGATTATTTTAAAGTCGACCGCGTCTAGGTAAGCCTTTCCGTCATAGCTGTCCAATGTTATGGTCGCAGTCCCCTCGATGCTTTTTTCCGCGAGGTTTATTCCGAACTCGAGTCTGTAATGCTCTATCTTGAAGGAGGTCTGCCGCGGATAGCGGGGCCTGTAGTCTGGGAATACAAAGTCCCTGCCTAGGGAAATGTGCGGCCTCAATTCTTCTGCTGTCTCCCTAGTGCCTGCATTAAAATTTTTAACAGCCTCCTGTAAAGGTTTTTGGTGGATGCATATAGATGAACGGATAAGATTTGCTGTGAAGCAGTTTCTCGAATCAAAGTACGGTGGTTTGGAGATTGAGTTAACCCGGCTCTATGCCCGTGACGGAGAGGTCGAGGTCGCCGGGTCCTTTAGAAGGGTTGGTGAGCGCCGTGTAAGGAGGTTCACCGTCCTGCTTGACAGCAATACCTTAAATGTCAAGGCTTTCGGAACCCGGTAGACATGTCCGCCGATGTGGAGGAAGTCAAGGCAGAGCTTTACGGGAAGCTTGAGAGTCTCTACTCCGCTGTAAACAGACTTAGGTTCTACAGAGAGTTGGCGATGTTGGAGGAGGCTGAGGCGTTGGAAAAAACAGTCAAACAGCTCAGGGAAGAGCTCGCCCTGAACGAAGAGGAGGTTGAAAAACTCGCCGACGAGCTGGACGAATACTATATAACCGGGAGAACTGAGCACGGTGAAGAAGACCCAATCAGCCGCTGGACAGACATAGTTTACAAAAAGCTTTTCAAAACCTAGGAGATATCCGGAGGATTCTGTCGTCCTCCGGTGAAGGTGTCCCACGGCCATCCCTGTTGCTTGTGAGTATGTATAGGGAGCCGTCCGGGCCCTCGACAACGTCTCGCAGCCTGCCGTAAATCCCTTCGTAAAGTTTTTCCGAGACAGTAACCGTTTCTCCCGCCTCGTCCAGTAAAAGCCTGTGGAGTTGCCGGCCTCTGAGGCATGCGAAAAAGAAGGAGCCAGTCCACTCCCCTATTAGGTCGGAGTTGTAGAAGCAGCACCCAGATGGGGCCCATGTCTCCAGCCCGCTATGCAACAGCGGCTTCCTGAACCCCGTCCCTTCCTCATCCCCTACTACATACGGCCAACCGTAGTTGCCGCCCGGAACAACGAGATTTACTTCATCGTGTGCGAACCGCAGTCCCTCACCTGATGGGCCGTGGTCTGTGCAGTACAGGGTGTTTGATGGTTTTCTCCAAGCCAGTCCTTGGGGGTTCCTTAACCCGTAGGCGTAGACCGGTGTGTTGAAGGGGTTGTCTCCGGGTGTTGTTCCGTCGGGGTTTATTCTTAGAATTTTCCCGCCCAGCGAGTTTAGGTCTTGGGAGAGCTCTGGTACCCCTCCCTCACCGGCCGTAATGTAGAGCTTGCCGTCGGGCCCGATTTTTAGACGGCCGCCGTTGTGTATGTTTCCCCCCGGTATACTTGTCAATATATCAACCACGTCATCTAAACCCCCGTTGAAAGACGCCTTTACAACCTTATTCAAAACACGGCCCCCGCTTACGTATGTGTGGTAGAGGTATAGGTGTGTTGAACGTCCCTTCATCACCTCAACGCCGAGCAGCCCTCCCTCCCCCACAGCCCTCACCCCAAGCCTTCCAACATCCTCAACCCTTCCAGCATCCAAGTCGATGTACTTTACATTCCCCGCTCTCTCGGTGAAAACCGCCTCCGAACCGTTGAGGAATGCAATCGACCAAGGCACTGCAAGCCCTCTCGCAACGGTTTCAACAGATAGGGCCCGCGGCTGCTCCGTCCTCCGCAGATAGTTAAGCCCAACAACCGCTGTTGCAAAAACCCCCGCAGCCAAGGACATCCCCAAGAAAAAGCGTCTCGAAACTCTCAAAACCAAAATAAACGTCTCCAAAGTATATTAAAAGTCCTTCACAATAACAAAGTATGAGTTCTCTCACACTCGTTTGGATTATATTCTGTGTCGTGTTGACTCTGTTTGGGGTGGGCTGGGGCATGAGATACGATTGGCCGGACTTCGCCCACATAGATTACGGATTCCCCTTAAAATGGGCTACACACACCCTAGTCACAATAGCGGGCCCGGCAAACACATGGACAGTCGACATACCGTCCCTACTCATAGACATAGCAATATGGCAGACAGCACTAGTGCTTGGAACATTTTTTATTGAGCTAAAAAGTATACGGGCCCGGCGGGATTTGAACCCGCGGCCCCCGGGTTAAAAGCCCGGTGCTCTGTCCTGGCTGAGCTACGGGCCCTCCGTATGCTCTGACCGTTTTCCGGCGCTATGTTTTTTAGGAGCCCCGAGCTCCTGTTTTGTGATCGGGGTTGGCGGAGTTGGGACTCCTTGGGGAAGAATGTGTTAAGCAGTATTTAGAATTTGTTGGTCCGGAGTTTGTTAAGAATAGGAAACATTACGCGTTGGCGAAGGTGTTGTCTATCACCATCGATGCCTGTGACTGTAAGTCGGTTTCAGAATTCTTAGATGCCTGTAGGAATAACGGTAACGGCCTACACGTAGTTTTGCAAAAAGTCGTGAACAGGCTACGTGAACAATATACGCCGAAAACCGTATGGTTTTATGTCTGGTTGCTGTCAAGCTTCCTAGATTTTCACAACATCGATGTTGCGAGGGCCCGCCGCAAGTTGAAAATGCCTAAGAAAGCAACAACCCGCGTAGACCGCATCCCGACATTAAGCGAGGTGCAGCGTCTGATTTTAGGCAGTAAAAGCCCGCGCCTCCGCCTGCTTATTCAACTTCTGCTGCAGACCGGTATGCGGCTGAACGAGGCCCTACATCTACGGGTTTCAGACATCGACTTTAACGCGAAAGTAATTCGTGTTAGCGCGGCCTTCACAAAGAAAGGAGATAAGCGTGAGGTACCTCTCATACCCGAGCTCGAAGAGGCGATAAAGAAATATCTTGAGAAGCGTCAAGTTCAATCTGTCTGGCTTTTCCCCAGCCTCGAAAACCCCTCAAGGCCGATGGCGAAGGAGAGGGCTCAGGATTCATTCAACCAACTTCTGAGGAGGCTTGGCTTAGACCAGAGAGACCCCTCCGGCCTCGGCTACCAAATTCACTTCCACGTCTTCAGAAAATGGCATAAGACCATGCTGGAGCGGGCTGGGGTTAACCGCTTAGTACTTGAGAAGTGGCAGGGCCGCGACATTGGCCCGCAGGGGGTTTACTTCCTACCCACCGGCGATGACTTGAAAAGGGAAACCGAAAAGGCCGCTGAAGCGTTACGGATATTCGGAAAAGTCGAGGAGCCCAAGCCTGAGCTTGACCTCGTTACCGAGTGGTTGGTTGCCAGGCATTCCGTGTTAGCTCTTAAAATGGTTGAGAACGCTTTATTGGAGCGACGGGCGTCTGCGATAATTTTAAAGGATAAGGCGGCGCTCGCCGAGATAGATCGCAAGCTAGAGGCCGTACGAGTTCGGATGTCTGAGCTAACATCAAAACTTTCGGAAGAGGAACTCGCTAAAATCGATAGACTTGCGGATGAAATTTCATAGGCTATAATCACATTAGAATTGCCCACCGTGGATGTTTGCTTTAAGTGTCTGTCCCTCCAAAAATACCGATTGCCATTCTACCTGAGCGGCCCGTACTATGCCCGGATGGTGATTTTCAAGTTGCCCTCGTATCCCTCCTCCGGCGCCCCCAGTACGAGCTTAATCTTAACCTCTTCTCCGTCATTTAGTATGATTGGTGGTCGTGGGTCGATTTTTACTATTTCAAATTTATCAACCGTGATCGATGTGATCGTTATGCTGTCTGGGTTACCCAACAATTTGCTGTACTTTATGCTTAGCTCTACCTCGATTTCCTCACCAGAATAGAAGGCAGCGCCGGGTGTTTTAATCGATGCTGATGCCCAGATGAACGAATACCCAGACTGGACATTAGTCTCGGCGAGGTATATCCAAGATACCTGCCTCGTCGGCGGGGAAATATCCGTTAACTCTATCTTAATATCCCGAAGCTTATCTTCATAGATCAGCTTTGAGGGGTTCTCTCCCTTCGGAAGTTTAAAGGAGATTTGCCCCTTAGCGGTCTCACCGTCTTTAAGCTCGACCGCCCCTAATAATTTCCTAACAGCCAGGCTGAACTCGATAGAGTATTTGTATCCCTTATCGCTTACTAGGTTTAGGTTTAATATGTTAAAGTTCCAGCTTCTCCCTCCCTTGTAGGATGCTTCCAACATGAAGATGTAGTAGTCGTGGCCTATATCGGAGACCATATCCACAACTACCTCCAAGATTTTTAGTGAGTAGGTTTCGCCGACAGTGGGTTGCGGAGAAGTTGTTACGGTCTGTGTGACAGTTACTAAACTGGTTATAAACTGAGTTCTTGTGACCTCTACAGTTGTTAGTCGTGTTTCCGTACTAATGAGGGTAGTGGGTACGACTGCCGTTGTTGTAATGGTAACCGTTCCAGCACCTCCAACGACAAACCCAAGCGTCCCGCCGAAAATGAACCCGAACACCAACATAGCAACCGCGAGAGCCGCGGCCCTCATGACAAAATATTTCACATAATTCTAATTAAGTGTTTCTAATTGGTGGTCGCAAAAATGTTAAATTCGATATTCTTTTCTCAGGTTTATGCAGCTTAGGTGGTTGCTTCCGGTTGTTTTGCTGGTGGTTGGGTTGGCCGCGGGTTTTGGCGGCGGAGCTATGTTGAGGCCTGTGACAGTGACAGAGACATCGACAACAACCCAGCCTGTGACAACTACCCTAACGCAAACAATACGTGAAACCCTGACGCAGACCTCAACCACAACGTCTATCTCAACCCAGACAATCAGGCAAACCTTTACATCAACCACAACATACAGGACCACACTAACCCTTACACAGACCGCTACAGTAACCACGACTATGTTAACCACGGTCTATCCCGCGCAGAGCGGGACAGTCCTCATAACCGACCGCGGCAGCGGCAGAAAGGAAACACGGCCCTTCACGCTTGAAACACCTTCCGACCTCAAATTAACTATACGTATAACAGCTCGCGCAAATTTACAATATGTCTCCCTCTCTTGGTATCTCCACGAAGTTGGGTCTGAAGTCTATTTCAAAACTGGTAGTATAAGAGAGGAACAGGGTGTCTTCGAGTTCTACGCGGCCCGCATACCAGCAGGAAACTGGTATGTCGAAATACTTGCTGCTAACTGCAACTGGGAAACTACAGTCGAAAAAGTAACATGATCCGATTAGTAATCTGATCTAAACAGCCATAATGTGTATCTCTATCAACGTAAAATGCCTCTTTTTGTAGTGTATATTTCTGTTGATGAGATGGTCGTGGTATAAGAAGTAGTCACGACAACAGGGTAGGTTGTTGTGGTGGTTTAGGCTTGGTGTTTTTGTAAGAATTCGTCGACCGCTCGCTCGATAAAGGCCCTGAGTTTGATTCCTGTTTTTTCTGTGTAAGCGTCTAGTTTTTTCTTGGTTTCGGGGCTTACTTCGACGGTGATTTTGAGAAAGCTGTGTCGAAGTCCACTTCGACTTCTGTCTAACATCTCTTTGTCAAAAATATGGGTCTAGACATGTGAATATACATGGTCAAGAGGCAAAATCAGCTTGCAACTTTCCGCGTCGACGCGGAGCTTTGGAGACAATTCAAACAAGTTGCGCGGAAACGTCGCTGCACTGCCTCTGAGTTGTTACGCGAATTTTTGCGTCGGGAGGTGCTGCGCGGTTGAGCTGGAACAAACTTTTAGGAGACAAGAGGGACTTGGAAAGACTAATCGAGGGTGTTAAGCAGGAGCTTGCACGTCTCGAGGAGGAGGCGAAGAACGTCTCAAGCTTACGTGATCAGGTCTACATTCTTGAAGAACGAAAACGGCTTGAAACTAGGTTGGAGATAAGCAGGCAAAAGTTACAGGAAGTGGAGGCCGAGCTTGAGAAACTTAGGGCTGAGGTCGGGAAAAACAAAACCGAAATTCGGAGAAAGGCGGAGAGGGCAGTGGAGTCCGCTGAGAAAGGCTTTAGCGAAATCTTCACACGGCTAAATGAGTTAGTTGAATTGCTTCAAAAATACGAGGAGACTGAGCGTGATTTTATCAACTCTACGGCCTCTGCCCGCTACGCAACAGAAATTTTAGGCGAGCAGTTAACGCCAATCACGAAACTAGGTGACAGAGTTTTCATCACCCTACACAATCTCAGACGTGATCTGGTCTACTACATCAATGAGCTGAGAGTGTATGCCTGATGGCGGGCCGGATTTACTTCGAATCAACGGAGACTTATGTCTTCGACTCTGAGGGGCGTTTGCTGAAGGCTTGGTTCGCATGCAATGGCTGCGGCAAAATACATGAAAGCAGGAAGTCGGCTCAGGAGTGTTGCAGCAAGGCCGCGGTTCCGAAATACTTTGTCTGCATGAAATGTAGTTCCGTGTTCACACGGCCCGACGCCTTTGAAGCCCATCGCGAGCAAGGATGTTTGAGGGCCGCGAATGAGGCGGCGAACGTGATAGAGCATCATATTTGCCTTAGCTGTGGTTCTACTCTGACCTCGAGGGCCACGCTTGAATCCCACCTTCGATGGCATGAGTCGAGGGCCCCTCAAAGGGTAGTTTTCAAACAAGGTGAGAAGGTCGTCGGAGCCATAATCACGTCAGGTAAACCATGTCTAAAGTTTGCGGCGGAAGCATTGATTGGCGAGGGGCAGGCTTCATGCGATAGATGTGGAAGGGTCACGTCGGTCGACAAGATTATCACCATCTTCACGTCCACCATCGGTACGAAACTAGATCTCTGCAAGGCCTGCGCCCGCGAGGTGGTAAAATAGTGTTTGTTACGTATCTTTTCAGGATTTCTTACATATCTTTCATAAATAGAATCGTTGCGTGTGAGGTAGTGAGGAGGTGGAGGTAGAAGGTTGACTTATGTGGGAAGTGTTTTCGAGGGGAACGGCATGAAGATAGCTAGCCATCTCTGCTACTTTAGCTATCTATCGCACATAAACGTCGAATACGGGGGAGGTAGTGAGTAGGTGGAGGTGTTGGTGAAGGATGGGAGGTGTTAGGACGCATGTATACCCCGTCGTAGCCGAAGACAGGCCGGGGGAGAGACCCAAGGAGATCAACATATGCCTGCTATGTGTTACGGCGTTTCACTCACGCCTCGATTTCTCCAAGCATTTACAGGGTCACGTGGGTAAATCGGGCGAGAGGCCCCGCGTTCTTAAGATCAAAAACGCCGAAAGGCTCTTCGCGCGGCTGATACTCCCGGCCGATGAACGCATAAGTCTCAGCATCTGGGTTGATGGGGCCGAGGCCTCAGCAGCCGTCGTCAAGGAGACATGGATCGATGTGAGGAAGCAGGGCCGCTGCAGAGAGGTCGAAGAAAATCATAGAAAATACCAAGAACTGGCTGAATTCTTTAGACGACAGTGGTTGGAATCGCAACGGGGGTAAAAGAATGGGTAAACAAAACTTTGCCCTCGTTTTTAAAAGCTCAGACCCGGAGGCCTTGAACAAGCTCCTTGATTATCTGAGCAAGAACATTCTCGACGCAAGGGTTGTTTTCAGGTCAGGGCCCACCTCGCGTTTCCTATGGATTTTGGAGGGTAAGGCTGGAGGTGGTTTGGATGAGCCAAAATGACATCGAATTCCTTCGCTCCATCGGTCTCGTTGTCATGCCACTGGTTCCGCCTGAAGAGGAGGGGAAAAAGCCGAAGCCGATGTTCGACGGATGGACGGAGATGGGGGCTGAAGAGCTTGAGAGGGGGCTGTCGAAGACAAATCTCTACGGTGTCCGGGTTAAACCCCCTCTCCTCGTCGTGGATGTTGACGACAGGCGTTTAGCCCGGCTGGTGGAGGACGACTTCCCGCCAACCCTCACGGTTGAAACGAAGGACGGCTTTCATTATTACTATAAGGCTGAAGGCAAGCAGCCGGAGAACATGACTAAATCTGGTTTCATCCAACTTCTCGCCAACAATAGGTATGCAGTCTCACCGCCGACGGTTTGGGACGGGCATCGCTACCGCTTTGTGAACAAGGCCCCACCAGCAACTATTGACAGCCACGCTGTCGAGAAACTTGAACGCATGCTTCAGGCCCTCGGTAAGTATGAGAAGTTAATCAAGGAATTCGCGGCGGTTTGGAGCGAAGGACACAGACACAACCTGAGCTTATGGCTGAACGGTGCTCTTCGAAAAGCTGGGCTTGAGCGTTTTGAGGCCGCGGTCGTCGTCAAATCGATCTGCCTGCTGGCTGGCGATGGGGAGATAAAGGATCGGCTCGAGGCCCTCAAAACAACCTATGACAAAGACATCAATGAAATTGCAGGTTGGAGTCGTCTAGAGTCTGAGTTAGAGAGCATCGTAGGAGTTGAGCAGTCGAAGAGGATTCTAAGTAAACTTCCAAGGCCGCAGAAAACTGAGGGGTATGTGGAGGGCCCTGAGAAGCCCCGAAGTCGGTATATCGTGGGTGGTGAGGTCTTAGATAACGGTAGCCTTGTTGAAGTCGTCGAAGGGCCCCGCCTTCTGGTTTACAAGGATGGGAAATTCGAAATCCGTGAAAGCCTAGAGGTTGACGGCGTAATCCTCCGACCCTACCCGCACCCACCCTTCGCGCTGCCGAGGGCCCCTGAATCCCTTGACGTCGACCCTGAGCTGTGGCGGGATACCAAGTCTTTCATCATGGAATACTTCGACGCGCCAGATGAGCGAGTCTACGATGTCATAGTGGCTGGTGTGGCTTGGAGCTATTTCTACCGCGAAATCCGGAAATCAACGCCTTACCTACTGTTTCTCGGGCCTTGGAGAAGCGGGAAAACGCGGGCGCTCGAGGTGTTTACGGCATTAGGGTATAGGGCGCTGCAGGTCGTCGACCCTTCTGAAGCGTCGATTTTCCGCATCATTGAAGAGTTTAAGCCGCTGCTCGTGATTGATGAGGCAAACGTCCTAGACCCGAACATATTGGCTATTCTTGCGGCGGCCTACCGGTATGGCGCTGTGATTCCACGAGTGGTTGACCCGGACAAAGGCCTCGACGGGATCAGGATGTTCAAAGTCTTCTCCTTCGTGGTCTACGCGTCACGCGAGCAGCCAAGGGATGACATCTTTTCCCGCTCGGTTACTGTTTTCTGTGAGAAGGCCGTCCGCCAGACGAAGAAGCTCATTGACGAAGAAAAGGCCGCGGCCCTTCGGACTAGGTGGTTCGCCCAGCGGCTTCGGCTCTACAACCAAGTCCGCGTAAATTTCACAGAGTTCGAGAGCGAGGACGGTAGGATGCAGGAATTGTTTAGCCCGCTTGTCGTCATGTCAAGGCTCTTCGGAGATCCGGAGGCGGAGAGAAACATAGTTAGCTACGGCCGCGAAATCGAAGCCAGAGTTAGGTCGTTAGAGACTACGAGTGAGGAGGCTGAGGTGGTTGAGGCGGTAATTAAAGCCGTTGAAAGCAGAGGCCGTGACGCGCCGGAATATCTCACGAACGCGGAAATCATGGGCAACCTCAATGGTGAATGGGAGCCGCGAAGGCTCGGCAGACTTATGACCCGCCTCGGTTTTAGGCGGATAAAGCTCTCAGGAGGCGTTCGGGGATACATTATCGACTACCGGTTGCTTGCTAGGCTTATGAGGCGGTATGACGTCCCCACCTCGGTAATACCTCCGTTGGAAAAAGCCCCTCCCTCTCTCCCATACTAATGCCCAAAACGCCACAAACGCCCAAATGGCTTTCCACGGCTTAATTCCCGGAAATTTCCCGGAATCGCGATTCCTGAAAATTTCGGCTTTTTACGGCTTAGAAATGCGTTTGGGCGTTTGTGGCATGATGGGCATGACTTTGCGAGAGGAAGCAAGAACCTACGACGTACGTTATTCATGATAAATTTTAAAAGGAAGGGTTACCCTTTTTTTCCACGGCCTGCATCACCGTCCCCATGAGGTAGATGAAAGCCACGGAGATAATGGGCGTGATGCGGGCCGTTCGGCTTGCTGGGTTTCAGGGCTTAAGTGGGTTTTCCCAAATAAGGTAGACGGGTTTGAGGCGTCTGTTGGTTAGGGCCTTTGCAAGGGCTTCCTTGTCTAATTCTTTCACCCGCGCGATTAGTTGAAGATTTGACCTGAATTTGGGGCTGTAAAATTGTGTCAGTATTATTTTCCGGACTTCGATAAGTTGGTCGTGGGTTAGTTTCTCTATGACGCTTAGGTTATGTCTCTTTGAGCCGAGCAGCTCAATGTTGAATCCTAGTGCCTCAAGGCGTCGTAGGGCTTTCTCATAATCGGGGTCGGCTTGATACTCAACCCTCCGCATCCCGGCTTTTTCGAAGAAGGGGTTGTAGCGAGCCATGACAGCAAGGGTTTCCACGTATCTCTTACCCGTCAACGGCATCGTCTCCCTCACAAGCCTAACACCAAGGCCTATGCCCCTGAACTTCGGTGCTACAATGACGCGGGCTATCCGCGTAATGTTTCGGTTTATGAATTCCAACCTCTCACGGGTGTTCATTTTCTTCAGCCACGGCAGGGCCTTGTTGCGGGCGGCTAGGTTGAAATGTGGTGTTGTGTATGCTATTACTCCTGCCAGCTCTCCATGGATGTATGCTGCGTAGATTTTCTGTGTTGTGTTTGGCAGCCCTCCACGGTAGTGAAAATGAGCGAGCCGCTTGTATTCGGTGCGGCCCGCCTCCCTTATCACCGCATCCCTGAGCAGGCTGCATTCATGGGGCTTGGGTGTGTAGGTGTTGACGACGGCGTCGGGCCCCAGCTTCTTAACTATGTGGGTGTTGGGGTTCAGGTCGTAGAGGAGGTCGTCGTGGGCCGTCGCAACGAGTAAAGTCTTCCCAAACCGTCTTGCCGCCTTCTGCATGCAGTATGCGACGACTTTAGCCGTGACACGGTCGAGCAGGCTGCAGAACTCATCCAACACCCAGACATCGGCGCCGGAGTCTATGAGCTTCGCAAGCTTGAAACGGTATTTCTGTCCGTCGCTTAGCTCGTGAAAACGCCTAGTGAAGATGAACGCCTCATTAAGCCCCGCATAGCTTAGAGTCTCAAGAGCCTCCTCGGTGCTGCGGCCCACAGACTCCACCACTACGCCTTCGGGGTCTATTTTCAGCTCCCAGTCCCGCAAAACCCTGCCGAACTCGCCCGAGGCCTCGATCATGTCAGCCAGCTCCCGAAGCAAGGTTGACTTACCGCTACCCGACTCACCAGTTACATAGACCACGTCGCCAGGGTTCACGTCCACCACCAGCTCATTCACGACTATGAAGCGCTTCTCCTCGTCAAGCCCCAGCCCAAACGCGTCCGCAACCTCGATAACACGCTGCGTCGGCTCCGTATGCGTGGGAAACTCCTTGCTCACTTTAAACGCCTTTAACGGCCTCTTAAACTCAAGCAGAAGAGAGAACTTCAGCCCCCAACACCTCCTCTCCGCCTAGAAGCCAGCAGATCACCGTAAGCCCTAAGCTCGTCAACCAAAGCATCCCAGTCAATCCTAATCCGACCCGAAGGCAGGCGGATAACACATCTCACAAGCCTCCCCGACCTAATCCAACGCCGAATGGTCTCTTCGTGAACACCCAGCTGCTCCGAGGCCTTTCTAACGGTTACGAGGGGCATGTTTGTGATTGTTGCCCTCTGTCATATTTTTGTCATCCAGTGTCGTCTTTTCCACATCCAGAACATATCCATAGGTGTAGGGTCTCTCTGTTCCTCGTCGATTAGACTGCTGCAATGGTTGGTGGTTCTTCGGCATGGGTTTGGATGACCTACGAGCCCTTCAGCAGGAGGATCCTTGGACTATGGCTTTAATGGGCAAGGAACAGTCTACAGGCGGAGAACCTTCTAAAACCCTGGTCAGACTATATGGTAGGCATCCAGTATGGACTGATGGCGCTCCATGGTATAGTGATGTATGTAAAAACGTAATACCGAAGTTAACACGTCTGCTGCTGTTATAGATTTAATTTATATTAGTGGTGGTGGTAATTTACTTAAATAGAGGTGTCACATATGTTACAATTGCAGGAAAATGGAAAGAAAGATTCTCCTCAGTCGAAGCATAGATCGAGTTAAGTATAATGAAAATCTAGCCAAAACTATTGTTGAGAACATCAGACAGTCTTATCAAGAATCTTGGAAGGAAGTGGCTGCATTCCTACAAGAGCTTGAGCGATGGGGAGTTTCTGGATATAAATTAACTGGGGATCAGGCCAATCCGATTTGCATTAAACTTAATATTTTAAAAAGCGGCTAGATGTTTAGTGACATTGTCCCAGGGAACTATAGCCTCCATCTTAGCCGAAGAAGACATTACAAGAAGGTCACTTTTACGGAAAATTGAAACAATAACCAATTCTCGTGTAATTACCTATTTGGCTAACCCCAACGCTTCTCCCAACTTCATAGATCATAACGATCCCATATTCCTTCATGATGTGTTAGAGTCGGTAGGAAAAACAGAGAACCTTACTCTTATATTAGACAGTCCAGGCGGTGACGTGAATATTGCTGAAAAAATTACCTTGATGTGTAGGGAATTCTGTGAATCTTTCAAGGTCCTCGTACCAAACGCCGCTAAGAGTGCGGCAACAATCATTGCCTTGGGAAGCGATTTAATAATGATGGGCTATCTTTCTGAAATCGGTCCTATCGACCCACAAATTAGAGTAGTTTCTCCACAAGGTCAGATAACTTTTATCCCTGCACAATCTTTAATCGACAGCATCCTTCTACTCAACGATGCTATTAAGAAAGGCGTAGATCCTAGAGCCGTAATTGCTCTAATACAGAGATTGGATCCACCTTTGATAGATGTTGCTAACAAATCTATACTTTTTGCTCGGCAACTCGCAGAAGAGTGGTTATCCAAATACATGTTAAGAGAAGACGCAGAAAAAGCTAAAGAGATTGCCACAGCCCTCTCTGACAATAGGCGTTGGCTTTCACATGGGAGGAGGATAGGTCCCATCGAAGCTATGCAGTTAGGGTTAAAAATTGAGATAATTCCTCAAGAAACGGAACTCTGGAAACTTGTCTGGCAATACTATTCTAGGGCGCTGATTCATATGAATAAAACTGGTGTGATCAAGATTTTCGAAAACAGGGAGATGACGCTAAACTATTCAGTCACAAGAGAAAGAGCCCCACCCACCTCACAAACACCACAATAGGCTGATATCTTATATGGATATAATGTCCCCCCATCCATCCACATCCCACCCGCTCCACCATTACTGAAAAGACAAAGCTTTCCCAACCGCATTAAGTCGTGGAATCTGATAGAAGGCCGAAGGAGTGAATTGTATTATATTCTGCTTTATAACTTCATGACACTGTTTACAGTTCTTCAAATAGTCGGTCAAGATTTATGCGGAGTCTACCTGTTGGTAGGCGCATAATACAGCTCTTTAGTTTCCCGGCCCGAAGCCAGCGGTATAACGTCTCAGGATGAACGCCTAACATCTCGGCCGCCCTCCTAAAACGTTACGAGGTGCATTACCAGTGTTTGTTGTCCTTTGCTGTAATTTTGTAGTCTTTTGTTGCCTTTTCCACACCTATATTGAGCCGTAGGGGGAGGGGTTTTAAGCTGGGAACCAGAAGGTAAAGTTAGAACATACGGATTTCGAAAAACTACGTCCTGGCTGAGCTACGGGCCCTATCTCCATACAAGTAGTCTGCTATATATGATTCACGAAAAGACGTTTTTCGAGATTCCGCCGTTTCGATGTAGCTGTGTGGGGCCGCCCGGATTTGAACCGGGGACCTCGCGGGCCCAAGCCGCGCATCTTAGACCAAGCTGGACCACGGCCCCTGGAAAATCGCCTCCATCGTCGTTAAAAAAACTTAGTCTGTCAGGAGCTCGATTCCCCTAGCCCCTATCTGGAACTCCAGCATCTCTGTAGGATGCCTTACGCCGCGCAGGAATCTTATCCTCACAAAACGCCTGAGGTTACCGCCCATCTCCTCCAAGAGCATCTCAACCACGCCATCCGACAGGGAGTTCAGGAGGTTTGTCAGCTTCGGCTCCAGAATTTCAGGAACAATTATCGCTATCCCCGTCGCGTCATTTCTCCTGAGGTCAGCGGCTATTCCTTGGTAGAACTTGAAGGCAGGCTCCGATGGAGTGTAGGCTAGCAGCGTGCTGATGTCGTCGATGACCTGCAAATACCCTCTCTCACCCTCTGCAGCAACGAGTAGGGCCTCCCTTATCTGTAGGAGGCTCGACTCAGGGCTTACGCTGTACCGGGCGAGCTGGCCCGGTTCACCACGAGTGTGGATGTCGACAATGACCAGCCTACCCGCCTCCACCGCCCCATAAAGGTCAACCGATATCGACGACGCCATCTCAAGAAATGTGCGGGGAGCCATCGTGGTCAGGGCGTAGACACATTTACGGCCTTGCTGTAAAGCCCTGTAGACCGACTGAATGGCCAGAAGTGTTTTTCCAACACCATTAACGCCCGTAAATATTAGAGAGCCGGGACGCGATATCAAAACATCCGTCAACCAGTCAATCCCCAGCCTCAACCACCGCCACCTCTCCCCGCAGGCCTGTCCAGTGATACACGTTTCCAGTCCCTCATCAACTGCCAGAACGCTAAAGTAATTATGAAGAAGAAAAGCATGGCCGACAGTACGTCGAGCCCTACAGGTAGGCGGGGCATTCTCCCCCCTAGCTGGAGCAAGACTAACCCCCTCCCCGCCGCAGACACTATCGCGGCGATTATTAAAAGTTTGAAGAATCGTCTGAAAATTCCAAGGTTCAGCTCTTTAGACAACCCGTAGACCAGTGATGCGAAAATGATTGTCAGCACCAGTGTGAAGACGACAACAGCCAGCTCGAGCTCGAACATGGACATCCCTAAACTCTTCCAACCGGTCTTTTACCTTTTCTCCTGACGGCTCTGCTGAGGGCTGCAGCAGAGACTATGCCTAAGGCCGCAACAGCGACGGGTGTAATGATGGTGTAGATGTCGGATGTTGAGAGCATCACAGGGCCAAGCTCTAGTAAATAGGGCAGGGTAACCCTGAAAACCTGACCCTCCGACTGCAGGGTGAACTGCTCAACCGACTGCTTGGCCCCCTTCGTCGCGGTCACTACATATAGTCCTGGCGGCATCCTTTCAATCAAGGCCTCAGAGGCTGTCAAGCGTTTGAGCAGCACACCGTCGCGGGATATCTCTATTACGGCCTCCACAGGTGAGCCTAGCTCGTTAACAACCTCTACCTTAGCTGAGTATAGCGGCAGTTGGACAGCAGCCTGTTGGCCTGCCTGCACATTGCCGGAGGAGACCGCGAAGCCACTGTACTTTGCAGTGTAACGGTACTCTCCGCGTGGAGCTATTCCAACAAACGCGAAGCCATCCGCATTCGTTCTCCCAGACCCGACGCCCTGGACATCGACCACAACACCCTGCACCGGGACACCACGCTGGTCTCTAAAAACCAAAACTATAGACCCTGCATCGGTTGTGACAGAAACACTGCGGCCCGCGTCGGCAAAGCCCTCGAAAACAGTCTTTTCCCTAAAAAGCACCCTCATGGCATGTCTTCCAGCTGGAACCATGTCGAACACCGCACTCCCGTTCACAATGCGGGACTCGAGAACCTCTCCGCCTACATCCAGAAAGATTAACCCCTCTGGAAGCTGAGAGCCGTCAAACCCTGTGATAGTGACATTCATTCGATATATCTGGGCGCTTAAGACTACTGGTGTGTTGGGTGCGATGTTGACGGTTTGTCTGATGACTGTGAAGTTTTTCCAGCTTCCTTCGAAGAGGTAGGGGCCGGGGGTTATGTCCCGGAGTAATGCACTTTCTCCGGATAATTCTATATTTCTCTCCCCAACTTTTAAACTCTTGATTGGCGTAGTTCGTCCCTCGGTGTCAACTATCCTAACCTCTGCGTCGAAAATAGAGAGGCGGATGACGTGTTCGCCGTGGTCTCTGGGGATGCTTAAAACTAATGACCCAACATCCTCAACAACCCCGCGGTAGGGGTTCAGGTAGCTGACGGATATCCTGTAACTTCCTGCCGGTAGCATTTCAAAAACCGCTCTATCAACAGCCGGTATCTCTCTGTCCAACGGTGTGAGCTTAACCCGTACAGGGACTTGAAGCGGTTTGCCGTCGTTTTTCAAAAGCTTCACAGCCAAGTCGCCGACAGCCGCCTCAGCATCCACATACCCGCCAGGGCTGCCGACTATAAGCGGCTCATCAACTCTAACCATATCGCGGAACACTTCAACACCCATCCATTTCACAACCGTCTCGTAGATTCCGCGTGGAACGTTTTTGAAGACGGCGAGACCGTCAGACGACCTGCCGCTCACGCCGCCAAGCGATACTTCTGTGTCAAGCCGTCTGCCCGCTAAATCCCTTACCGCCACATGGGCCTCGTAGAGGGAGGTTGTTACAACCCCCTCCCTCACAAGGTCAACAAGTATCGGGAAAAACTGCTTGACTAGGTGTACTTGGCCGTCGTAGGGCGAGTTATAGAGTATGCGTGTGAGATAGGCGCCGTCTGGGATTCTTTTTAGGTAAATGTATCCGTCGTTGTCTGTTTTGAAGGTGTAGGTCGCCTGTGTCCCTGGAAGGGTTGGCTCCATTATTACGGCGGCGTCTGGGACAGGGTTGCTGCCCCACCTGTCCACAATTCTCAGACTGAACGTCCTGTAGGGCTGGATGTAAACATAGTCGAGGTCTGTGTTTGCTGTTAGCGGCCCTATGGTTCTGCCATCAGCGGATGTGAAGGTTGTTCTAAGCAGGAGCTCTGCCTTGAGCCTGCCAACAGGTATGTCGGGCCTGGGGGCCACCGTTATGTTAACCTCTTTTTCGACTAGCCTATCGAGGATAAACCCACTAGGGATTGAGTATGTTATCGCTGGGCCGTCGTATCCAGAAACACGTATCTGGAACTCTGTTATGTTGAACTTACCCTCCTCCAAGTTTTTGAGCCTGATAACCGCCCAGCCGAGCCCGCCAGCATGTATGTCTCCCTGCCACATCGACACCGACGCGATAATCCTCCAGAAACCAGCTGTCTCAGGGAAGAGACAGACCTGGAACAGCTCTCCAATGGTAAACCTTCTCTCACCTGCCGCAATCCTATAGCCTGAGGCGGTGATGTAGTAGCTGTAGAACCACTCGTATAGTGTAAGTACAACGTGGCCTGTTGCGTTTGTTACGCCGCTGACTCTGTGGGTGGGGTTGTCTAAGTTAACGGAGGCTCCTATTATTGGTCTTTCGGTGGTGCAGTCGGTGACATGTATGGTTACTTGGCCTGACGGTGTTCCTGGGGGTATCGGCTCTAGTCCGGAAGCGGCTGAGAGGGCTATCAGGAAAACAATCAACGCCATTTTCTTGAGCATTTACATCTTTTTCATGTTGCCATGTTTTATAAGCCTTAAACGCTTATTACAGCCTGCACGTATCTATAGTATGTCTTGGTATGTTTCAGGCCCTCTC
>Ga0079992_132966_pt1 | contig 92523 bp, 90 predicted proteins | sample FaiFalFF_MnMetaG_3_FD_69197 | JGI IMG/M metagenome (GOLD analysis project Ga0079992, IMG submission 69197) | Freshwater microbial communities from Yellowstone National Park, Wyoming, USA - Fairy Falls B (FF_Mn_B) MetaG (SPADES assembly) (version 2) | ecosystem: Environmental > Aquatic >...
GGGTGACGCTCCGACGCCCGTTGCGCTTGGCGGGGAACCCCGCCAAGCGCTTGTGCTGGCAATAATATACCAGGGGGGCAATTACGAACTCTGCCCGCGCGATTGGTATGACTTTCAAAGTCGTCTTGGAACTGAGCGAGGAGGGCGGATACACAGTCTATGTGCCCGCCCTGCTCGGTTGCCTTAGCAAGGGCGACACTGTAGAGGAAGCCCTGCAGAACATTCGAGAGGCTATACAACTCTACCTTGAGCCTGTCGAAGAGCCAGAGAAGTTCCTTGACTTGTTGTAGCCGTGTTTCTGCTGCCCCAAATCAAGGCGCCGATGCTTGCGCCTGCTTCTCCAACCAGCGGATACCTTCCTGAATCATGTCGTAGGGATTGCCCCGCCAGCCGTGCCCGCCTTCGTAGGTCGTGAGCTTCGCACGCCCGCCGTGCGCACGCAGCTTCGACTCCGCTTGCTCCGCCATGCGAATAGGAATAAAGTCTTCAGGCGAATGCAGAATGTAGAAGCTGCGCCCTTCCGCATGCTTGAGGGGAGGCAGCTGGTTGGGTTTGAACACCGACATTGCAACGAACACCCCACGCAGGCTGGTTTTCTCCTGAAGCGCGGCGGCATATACAGGTGGACCGCCTGACGACCAGCCCAGCGCGAAGATGTAGCGCGAGTCGATAGAGTGCCGCTTCCGCACATCGGCAATCACCGCCTCGATAAACTCTTCAGTGGTGAACTTTGCCGTTGCCCAGGGAAGCCCTTTTGTGGGCCACACGACCTTCTCAAACTGGTCGTCTGACCACTTCGGGGCAACTAATTGCGCGACGAGATAGTTGTTGTCCAGCGCGTACTTGTAGATGCGCTTGCAGAAGGGATGGAAATCCGCGCTCCCGTCGCCGCCTGGCAGAATCAGCAGCAGTCGGTAGCCCTCTTTCGGCGCAGGCGTGTTCGGGTACGAACCGATGAGGAAATACATCTTGTTCTTGTCGTTCTCGGCGTAGAGAGTCTGGGAGGGCACATCTGCCACATCGTCTTGCGCCCACAGTGCGCAACAGAACGCGATTGCCGCAAGCCCTACTGTCCACCGCATAGCATCTCTCCTCCTGTTTCTGGAATCTTGTGGCGCGAAAAGTTTCAGGGTTCGCGCCAGCGTCCCAATTCTACCCGCTTCAAGGGGGTTGTCAAGGGGGTCGCCCCATTGACATCAAGTTAAGCCCTCCAATCCCAGTATCCACTGAAAAGCCGCAGGACGCTTCCGACGCTTCCCCACACGACAAGTCGCCATACACGCCTCAAACAACTCCAACAATCCCTCTAAACCCCAACCACAACGCCAACACACCGCCAACACCACAGACAACCGCTGAAACGCACGCGCCGCCTTGTGCAAACTCCGATCCCACACACCCCCGCGCCACACCAACAACAGCCAGTGCCACAGCACCACACCCATCAACTTCGCATACAACTCGCACAACACACGCCACACATTCCGACTGCGACACTCGTCTATACGAAAACAACTCTTCCACACCCGAAACAAAATCTCCACCTGCCAACGCACCCGCGCCAACACCCCCACCTCCTGCGCCGACAACAGCGCCTCAGGCACATTTGTCACCACCACCAGCCACTGCGTCAACGCAACGCGCTCCTGCGTCGGTTGCCTGCCCTTCTTACGCGCATACTCCCGCAACCGCCGACGCGCACGGTTCACGCTCGCCTCCGACAACCGAAACGCCACCACCCGCACAGGCACACGCGCCTGCGAACCCAGCCACACCCGACATTCGCCAACCGTCTCCACCTGCGCCAACCATTGCAGCAAGTCCAACGGCTCGCCCGTCTCGGTGAACACCGCTGTGCCCACCTTGTAGCGATACACAAAATACTGCCCCAACGCCTGCTTGACTTGCAACTCCTCCAGACACAAGTACCCCAAGTCCGCCAGTTCCAAGCTCCCCGCAGGCAAGTCGTCTACGGTATACGGCGTCGCGCGGTCGTGGCAACGGGCAGGCTGCAGGGTCGGTCCGTCCAGTTGCCCTGTGCCGAAGTTCCACCGCACTTGCACCTTGACCGCCGCTGTTGCCCCCGTGCTGCCCCCAGCCCCCTGCCAGAGCGTCGCTAACGCTTTGGGCAGGCTAATCACCGTGCTGTCCTTGATGAAGACCCCCGCGAAGCGTTGGAGCAGAGGGGCAACCTCAGGCGTGCAGAGGGTAATGACGCGCTCGGCAAAGCGTTGGAGCAGGGCGTACAGGAAGTGGGCGGCTTGGGGGGTGAAGCGTTGCTCGATGGCTTGTGGCGTGAGGGGCGTGCCTGCGCAGGTTGCTGCGTGCGTCCAGTCTGTGTAGGTGGGGCAGGGATTGCTGGCGGCACCGAAGACCATCATTTGGGCGAAGGTGCTGCCTGTGAGTTTGCGTTGGCGTTGGACGAAGCCTGTTTCGCGTGCGAGGGTGTCGGCGTCGTGTTGGAGGATTTGTTGGAGCGCGTTTTCGATTTGCGTTGCGAGATGGGTGATGTGTTTCATAGCGCGTTGAGTGTACCTTCCGTTTGGGCTGCCCTAAAATTGATGCCAATGGGGGCACGGCGTGCCGTGCCACTGTGCATCTAACATCCGCTGCCGAAACTGAACAGCACAATCAGCAGGTATACTTAACCCACGCATGGAAAACCCGACCTTGCCGAAGCATCTGGATCTACAGACGGAGCTGCCGATGGTGATGCCGCGCTCGAAAACGCGCCCGTCGGTGGCGATGACCGAAGCCACCCGCGCCATCGAGCAGGACGACGAAATCCCGCACCTGACCGAGCAGGAGATGGTCGAGCGTATCCAGCGACTGCGCCGCGAGCGCAACGCCGTCATCCTCGCCCATAACTACCAAATCCCCATCATTCAGGACTTGGCGGACTTCGTGGGTGATTCGCTGCAACTCGCCCAGCAGGCTGCCCAGACCGACGCGAAGGTCATTGTGTTCTGCGGGGTGCATTTCATGGCGGAGACCGCCGCCATCCTCTGCCCCGATAAAACGGTGCTAATCCCCGACCCCGAGGCGGGTTGCTCCCTCGCTGCTACCGTCACCGCCGAGGAGGTGCGCCAGTGGAAGGCGCAACACCCCGACGGCGTCGTTGTCGCCTATGTGAACACGAACGCCGATGTGAAAGCCGAAGCCGACTATTGTTGTACCTCCAGTAATGCCATCAAAGTGGTGCAATCGATCCCCGAAGAGAAGCCGATTTTGTTCCTGCCCGATATGTTTTTGGGGCTTTATGTGCAGCGCATGACGGGGCGCAAATTGCACCTCTGGATGGGCGAGTGCCATGTGCATGCGGGCATCCGCTCGGAAGACATTATGGCGATGCTGCGGGCGCATCCTGAAGCGGACCTGCTGATGCATCCGGAGTGTGGCTGTGTCAGCCAGTGTATGTATGCGCTGGCGGAAGGCGAGCTACCTGCCGAACGCACCTTCATCTACGGCACGGGCGGCATGGTCAAGCATGTGCGTCAATCACCTGCTCCTGTCCATCTGGTCGCCACGGAGGTCGGGATGCTGCACCGCCTGCAAAAAGAGGCGCCCCAGAAGCGATTTATCCCTGTCCGAGCGGATGCCATCTGCGAATATATGAAGACCATCACCTTACCGAAGCTCTATCGCGCGCTGCGCGACGGGGTGTACGAGGTGCGTGTGCCCGATGAGATAGCCGCACGCGCGCGTCGCGCCATCGAACGGATGCTGGAGATTGTGTGAAGATGAATCTGCCGTTTCCGATGGAGCTGCTGGAAGTGTTGGCATGCCCGGCGTGTGAGGAGCGACCTCCGCTCCGCTGGCATGAGGGGATGCTGGTCTGCGACCGTTGCCGTCGCGCCTATCCCGTGCGCGAGGGTATCCCTGTGTTGCTGCCCGAGGAGGCAAGCCCGCTCGCGGACGAAAACAACCCCCAGCCTACGGAAGAACCCTCCGCGGACTAAACCCATCGCGCAAGCAGAGTTCGTATTTTTACCAAAGATACCCCATGCGGTGATGAAGCCGCCTATGCTGCCGTATGGCGGATGAGTTCGTTGGTCAGCTCCAAATTTTGGCGGGCGGGGGCGTGATGCGGGTCTAAGTTCAGCGTCTGCTGGAAGGCGATGCGGGCAGCGTCATACACACCCAGTCGGAAATAGCAGTTGCCCAACACGAACCAGCCCTGGGGATTGTAGGGGTCGCGTTCCAGTGCAGCTGAGTAGGCATCGGCAGCCTCCGCATAAGCTCCTATCTGATACAGCACATCGCCCGCATTGAAAAGCGCGTTCGCATTATGGGGCTCCTGTTCAATCGCTCGGATGAAATGCTCCAGCCCCTCTGCATACTGTCCCATCTGGCACAGGGCGCGCCCCCAGTTGATATGCACGCCTGCCGAGACGGGCTTGCCATGCCGCTCCAGATAGGCGAAGGCTTCACACAACGCCTGATGATTGCCCGTCTGTTCCGCCGCATGCACCCAGCGGTGCCACCATGCCTCCTGCTCTGGTTGCAACTCCGCCAGGCGAGCGAGGAAGGGCAGGGCGCGGTCGAACCGTTTCTGTTCCCACCACATATTGGCGGCGTCCTGCAGGGCGGCAAGGGCAATCTGGGGGTTGCGGCTCGCCATCTCGTAGTGCTGGCTGGCTTGCTCGTAGTCCCCTTTGCGGCGCAGCCACTCGGCGTAGAACAGGTGGGCTTCGGTATAGTCGGGTCGCTCCCGCAGCACGCGCTGCAGATGGGGTGCAGCCTCGTCCACACGGTTTAGCATGAGCAGCGCGCGCGCCATCGTCAGGTGCCACTTGAAGGTGACGACGGTCGGGTCGCCTGTGTAGCCGCTGGAGGCGAGCAGGGTTTCGCCATCGGGGCTAAGCAACCCGATGCGAATGGCGCACTGGCGCGCCCGTTGCAGCGCATCGATGGCTGCTGCCGCCTGACCATTCAGCAGATAGGACTGCGCGAGGGTGAAATAGACCAGGGGATGCTCCAGCCCGCGCCTCAGCGCACGCTCGCCCACCCGAATCGCCTCTTCATAGCGTTTGAGCATCTGCAGACTGGAGACCCACTGGCTCCACGCGAGCGGGGCATAGTCCTCGGAGGGCAGAATCTGCTCGCATGCCCGCTGCAACGCCTCTGCCGCACCCTGATAATCGCCCTGATTGTAGAGCGTGTTGCCCAGATTGAACCACTGGAAGGTATCGCGTGGGTTCTCCTGCAGGGTTTGCCGCAACAACTGCACATTGCGCAGGCTTTTGCCACGCCGCTGCATCACCTCCGCCTCATAGCCCCAATGGATAATCTGGGCGTTGCGCAGCGTGGCGGGCTTGCCCCCATGGGCTAACAAGCTGGGCAGAATCTGTTCATGCACACGCCCCTCCCAACGAGCATAAGGCAGACGGCGAAACATGCGGATGGCACGATGGATAAAGGCGTCCTGTGGATTGTTTTTGTCGAGGATATTGACAATTTCGATATAGTAGGCGACGAACTGCGGGTGGCGCGCGCCTTCGCGAATCAAGGCGCGACTGCGCGGGTGAAGTCGCTCATCGGCGTCCAGCACCAGAATCCAGTCGCCCGTCGCGTGCTGCAGCGCGAGGTTGCGCGGCACGGAAAAGTCATCGCTCCATGGGCATTCCAGCACCACGGCGCCATAGCGGCGGGCAATTTCGGGCGTCTCATCCGTGGAGCCTGTGTCCACCAAGATCATTTCGTCCACCACGCCCTGCACGCTTTCGAGGCACTCAGGCAGGAATTCGGCTTCATCGCGGGCGACGATGCAGAGCGTGATGCGCGTGCCCAGCGGCTCGTCTGGGATGGGAACCCCATAGCGAGTGAGCCACTCCGTCAGCGCGGATAGCTTGGTTTGGAATCCCCTCTCTCCCTTCGCCCTCTTCCCCCTTGATAAGGGGAGATTAGATGGGCGTGGTGTACGCCCTTTGCTCCCCTGCTTGGGCTGTGAAGCCTCCTGCGCACGGCAGTAGAAGTAGTTTCGTAATGGGAGCACCACCTCGCGCAGCCAGTGCGGGTCTGCATATCCCGACCGTAGCAGTTTCATCACCAGCGGATAGGCTTGCTGTTCGCGTTCGGTATAGAGCAGCACCCACGCCTTTTGCGCCATCAGGTTGGGCGCATCGGGCAGGATTTGCCGCGCTTTGTCGAGCAAGGTTTCGGCATCCTCCCAGCGGTTCTGTTGCAGCAACGCGTGCACGGCTGCCTCATACAGATGCGGGTTCAGCGGCTCCCTATCGATGGCGCGCGCAAACAGCTGCAGCGCTGTCTCGCTGTCTTCGTTCTCTAAGCGGCTTAGCCCGATATGATAATAGGTGGCACATTGCGTCGCGTTCTCTGCCAGTTCCAGCAAGCAGCGCGCGGCGATTTGGGCGGCATGCTCCCAGCGGAAGTGGGCTTGGATATGCTCGCGAGCAGCTTGCCCCTTCTGCCACGCTGCCTGCGGGTTCGAAGCCACCATGCGCATCGTTTCGACAAGCGCATCTTGCGACGGCTCTGCCCAGAAAGGTGTGCCGACCAACTCGAAACCCTGCACACCCTCCAACGGGCGAATCTCGGCGGGCAGGAGGTAGGCGGTCTGCTCGTCGCAGAAGTCGAGGCACGCGCCGAATCCCGTCACGATGACTGGGCGCGCACATGCCATCGCCTCGGCAATTGGCAAGCCGAACCCCTCCGCGCGGTAGGGATGCACCAGGCAGTCCGCAGCGCAGTAGAGCCGCCCGATGTCGCTCTCTGGGATGGTTTCGGGAATGTAGAGCAGAGGCGGCGCCGAGGGATTGCGTGCCCACTCTATAAGCTGAGCGTAGTAGTTGTGCGTGCTATAGACATCTTGGGTGCCAAAATCTTTGATGATAAGCAGCACCTCGTCGCCTGCGCGGAAGGCGGCGCGATAGGCATTCAGCAGCACATCGATGCCTTTACGCCGCACCGAGCCGCCCACAAAAAGAAACTTATAGCGGTGGGGAATGCTTTCGCGCGGCACATTCGTGATACCCAGTTCCGTCAGCTCCAGAGGGGGCAAGTCGGGGCGGAACTGGTCGGGATTGACCCCGTTTGGCACAAGGCGCAACTGGGATTCGGGCACGCCTGACTTGAGGAAAGTCTCATACACAAAGCGGGAGGGTGTCCAGAGCTGGGCGTTCCGTGTGCGAATCTGTTCCACCCATTCGCGCGGGGCAGCGCCGAACTCCCAAGGCTGTATGACGGCAAGGGGCACGGGGGAATGGCTCCAATCGGGCGGGAACTGATGGCGTACCCAGACCTGCCAGCCGTGTGCGGGCGGTGCATGCTCGCCCAGCAGGTAGGGTCGCAGCGGGTGCTGCGCGGCGTTCTCGATGGAATCGCCTGATTCAAGCCCGATCAAATGCACCTGCCAATAGGGGTCGAGCTTCAGCAGCGCGCTTATTAGCTCGCGGTTGACCCGTGCGAGGCTATGGGCGGAGAAGATGCCGCCCTGCCAGAGAGTCGGCGGAAGCGAGAGGGCGCGAATCGGGTGGGACATCTGGAACCCCTCCTTTGCTATGGCTGGGCAAGTGTCAGCGGCGCGTGCCCTCCTTGCGGCGCCCGCGTGCGCGGGTGGGATGCGCGCCGTTGTTGCCCTGCTGGGCACTGCTGGGTGGTGTACCGAACTTCTCGCGGAGTTTGCGTTTCGCGCCCGCCACGGTGTACATCTCCTCTTTGAGCAGGCGCTTAATCTCGCGGATGACCTCGATATCCTCGGGGCGATAGCGCCGCTGTCCGCCAGCAGAACGGATAGGGCGCAGGAACTCGGAGAACTCGCGCTCCCAATAGCGCAAAGTGTGGCTCTCGACACCTGTCAGATGGCTCGCCACACTAATCGAGACCGGTCGCTGCTCTATCGGCAGCTTCTGCTTCTTACTCCGCCTTGGCATAGTGAACCTCCTCTGTTTAGGATGAGTGGGAGCCTCCCATCGGGGACGGTGACTACACCCTATAGGAAGGCTCGCAACTCATTATCGGAACTTATAACGATTTTCTTTACGGGAGGTTCATTGATGGATGCGATGTCCCCTTTTCATTGCCCTCATAAGGCTCTATCACATGAGTTCATGAGTTCACTTGGAACGGCAGACCAGTCGAAACAGGCGGAAAGGTGTAGGGGCGCACAGCCGTGCGCCCCTACACCCCCCGCCCACACCGTGGGCGGGGGGCTGGGGGTGAGGGCTAACACCCACTGCCGAAGTTGAACAGCACCGTCAGCAGGTCGGCGTCGTCTACGATACCGTCTTTGTTGATGTCCTCGTGACGGGTGTCGCCTGTGCCCGCGCTGCCAAACGCAAACAGCACCGCCAGCAAGTCTGCGTCGTCAACACACCCATCGCCGTTCGTGTCGCCTACGCGCCAAGTATCCAACAAGAAGCCCTCGTTGCGCCCGCGCGCCGCGTTGTAGCCGTATCCCACGATGTAGCGTCCGTCTTCGCTGACCTCGTGCGCCGCGATAAAGTAGGAGCCCCCAGACAGCAGGTTGGCGTAGGTCTGACTGAGGTCTTCGATGCCGTTCTCCGTCCAACGGAACGCGCGCCACTGCCCGCTGGCGTTCTGCGCCCAGCCGACAACCACCCCGCCGTCCGCAGAGACGCCCCGAGCCACGCTTTCAGCGCCGCCCAGTGTGCCGAGATCGCGCATCTGGTCGTTCTCCCAACGAAAGGCGCGCCGCTGCCCGCTGTCGTTCTGCGCCCAGCCAACGACCACCCCGCCGTCCGCAGAGACATCCAAAGCCACGCTTCGCGCGCCGTCCAGTGTGCCGAGATCACGCATCCGATTGTTCTCCCAACGAAAGGCGCGACCTTCTTCTCTGGCGTTGTACGCCCAGCCGACAACCACCCCGCCGTCCGCAGAGACGCTATTAGCCCAGCCGCAGCAACCCCCGAATGTGCCCAGATCCTGCATCCCGCTGCCTTGCGTCCAGCGAAAGGGGTGACTACTATGGTTGACGCTCAGAAATAGAAACCCCACAGAATCTATGTCGGCAAAGTTGCTACTGTTCACGGTGCTTGCTGTACCCACGATTGTTGCACCGTTCGGCGAAACTCGCATTGCTGCGCCGTGTCTACCGCCCAGCGTTCCTAAGTCTTGCATCCCGTCGCGCGGCGTCCAGCGAAACGGGCGGTAGAAGCCGTTCGAGTCCTGCGCTATACCCACGACCACGCTGCCATCCGCTGAGACATCGTGAGCCGAGCTAATGTTGCCGCCCAGCGTGCCAAGCCAAGTCAGGGACTGCGACCACGCAACGGTCGCCATCATCGACAACACGCACGCGCTTGTCAGCGCTTTGAACCGATTTTGTGCCCAGTGCTTCATCGTTCGTCCTCCTTCAGTTGAGTCTTTGCCACACGCCTTTCAGCGCACGGCTATCCCTATTATAGCACATTTTTCGGGGATTGTCACGCCCTGCGCCCACGAGTCAAAGCACTGTGCCCACGAGTCAACGCACTGCGAACGCGAGTCAACGCACTGCGCCCACGAGTCAACGCACTGCGCTCACGAGTCAATGCACTGCAGACGCGAGTCAATCCACTGCGAACGCGAGTCAATGCACTACGCCCACGAGTCAATGCACTGCGAACGCGAGTCAACGCACTGCGGAGCGACAGGAAATCCCGCCGCACACGCGAATCGTACAAGCGGAGGTATTAGAATGGCAAGACGCAACTATGTCAACCCATCGGATCGTGGATTCGAAGCGCAAGTGGCGCAGTTGCCCCCACTGCTTGCACCTGTTTGCGTGGTCGGGCGCACAGCCTGCCAAGTGCCCCGCCTGCGACGCAACCTTTGACCCCTACGCGGGCGCGTATAACGAGGGCTATTACCGATGCGCCTGCAGCGAATCGCCCATCTCGTTGCTGGCGACGATACGCGACGGCGCGCGTCTAAGCGAGCGGCTGGTCGCCATCGAGTAAAGCCGCGACTTTGGCGCGGCAAGCGGGCACGCCGCTATGCCTTCTTTAGAGCGGTGACGATTTCGGTAACCACTTTTTTGGCGTCGCCGAAGACCATCATGGTGTGGGGCAGGTAGAAGAGTTCGTTCTCCACGCCGGCGAAGCCCGCCGCAAGGCTGCGCTTGATGAAGACCACCGTGCGCGCCTTGTCCACATCCAGAATGGGCATGCCATAAAGCGGCGAGTCGGGCTTGGTGCGGGCAGCGGGGTTCGTGATGTCGTTCGCGCCCACCACAATCGCCACATCACACTCCGGGAACAGCAGGTTCGCTTCGTCCATCTCCAGCAGTTTATCGTAAGAGACCTGCGCCTCCGCCAGCAGCACATTCATGTGCCCTGGCATGCGCCCCGCAACGGGGTGAATGGCGTACTTAACCGTGACGCCCCGCGCCTCCAGCACATCCTCCAGCTCCTTGACGGCGTGTTGTGCCTGCGCCGCTGCCATGCCATAGCCGGGCACAATTATCACCAGTCGCGCCCCGTCCAGAATCGCCGCCACATCTTCGGGGCTGTAGGCGACCACCGTGCGCGTCTCGCCCGTTCCTGCACCCGCTGCTGCCACCGGCGCGCCCACCCCACCAAACAGCACATTGGTAAAGGAGCGGTTCATCGCCTTGCACATCAGAATCGCTAAAATGAACCCGGAGGAGCCATCCAATGTGCCCGCCACAATCAGCAACTTATTGTTCAGCACAAAGCCCAGCGCCGCCGCCGATAGCCCCGCATAGGAGTTCAGGATGGCGATAACCGTCGGCATATCCGCTCCCCCAATCCCTATCACCAGCAGGAAGCCGAACAGCAACGCGGCGGCAATCATCACGGGCAGTAGGGCACTCTGCGAGGGGTCTATCACCAAGGCGAGACCCAGCAGCACCGCAATCCCCAGCACCACCAGGCTCACAAAGTTGCGCCCCGGATAGATGAGCGGTTTACCCGATATAAGCTCCTGCAGCTTGGCGAAGGCGATGCAGCTGCCTGTAAAGGTCAGATAGCCCAGAATCATCTCCGATGCCAGCACCGCCATCGTGAAGCGGTCGATGTGCGGGTAGAGCTGGTAGTACTTGGCGGTGCCGACCAGCGCGACTGCGAGCGAGCCGAAGGCGTGCGACATGGCGGTTCGCTGGGGCACGGCAGTCATCGGCAGCTTCAGCGCGATGGGCACGCCGATCAGCGCGCCCACTACCACCGCCCCGATGAGCAAATCATACCGCTTCACTTGATACGCTATCAGCGTAGCGATGATGGCGATGAGCATCCCCAAGCTACCCGCCCAGTTGCCCCAGCGGGCGGTGCGCACCTCGCTCATCCCCTTTAACGAGAGAATAAACAGCGTCGCCGCCACCACATAGAGAACCTGAACCAGAATGTCGCTCTTCATCGTGCTTCACCTCCGCCGCGTCTTCGAAACATCAGCAGGATGCGCTCGGTAATCATAAAGCCGCTGATGACATTCGACATCGCCAACGCGACGGCAATCACCGCCAGCCAGAGGATAAAGTCGTTTTTGGGGTTTGCCAGCACAATCAGGGCAGCCACCACCGAGACCGATGAGATGGCGTTGGTGAGCGACATCAGCGGCGTATGGAGCAGGCGCGACACATGGCGAATTAACTCCAGCCCCAGAAAGGTCGCCATCACAAAAATCAGCAGGTTCACCACGATATCCTGGATCGTCAGCGCGTGTTCAGCGGGCATTGGCATCACCTCCTGTTGCCCCCTCCTTGGAGGCGAGGGATTGGAGTTTGTCTTTGACGCGCGCATGCACAACCTCGCCCTCATAGGTCACGAGGGTGCTGCGCGTGATTTCGTCTTCCAAATTGAGGCGTCCTTCCTTGAATAGGAGATGGAGGAAGTTGGCGAGATTGCGGCTGTAGAGCTGGCTGGCATGGAAGGGGACGGTGGAGGCGAGGTTCACGGGACCCATAATCGTGACGCCGTATTCCGTAATGGTCTCGCCTGGGCGGGTGAGTTCGCAGTTGCCACCCCATTCGGCAGCCAGATCGACGAGGATGGAGCCGGGTCGCATGGTGCGCACCATTTCGCGCGTGATGAGCAGGGGCGCACGCTGACCGGGCACCATCGCGGTGGTGATGACCACATCGTTGCGGGCAATCACGGAGGTGAGCAGCTGCTGCTGGCGTCGGTAGAAGGCTTCGTCGAAGGCGCGTGCGTAGCCGGTGGCTTCCTGTGCCTCCTCGCTCTCCAGCCCCAGCGAGACGAACTTGGCGCCGAGGCTTTCCACCTCCTGCTTGACGGCGGGGCGGATGTCGTAGCCTTCCACAATCGCGCCCAGCCGACGCGCCGTCGCAATCGCTTGCAGCCCCGCTACCCCTGCCCCTATGACGAACACGCGTGTCGGCTGGATCGTGCCCGCTGCCGTCATGAGTAAGGGGAACATGCGGGGCAGATGCACTGCCGCCAGCAGCACCGCCTTATAACCCACGATGGTTGCCATTGAAGAAAGCACATCCATGCTCTGGGCACGGCTGATGCGCGGCATCAGCTCCAGCGCAAAGGCTGTCACGCCGCGCTGCGCCAGCTGGGGCATCACTTCCGCCTTCCAAAGCGGTTCCATCAACCCCACGAGGATCTGCCCCGAACGCAGCCGCGGTAGATCCTCCTCGAAGCGGGGGTTCGACCCCGCCGTGCGCACCTGCAAAATGATGTCCGCCTGGGCAAAAATCTCATCGCGTGAAGGCGTCAGATGCGCGCCGCCATCCTGATATTCTGAGTCGGGAAAGCCGGCTGACTCACCCGCACCCGCTTCAACCCACACTTCGAATCCCGCTTTGTGCAGCGAGGGTAGCAGCGCGGGTATCATCGCCACGCGCCGCTCACCCGGATAAGTTTCCTTCGGAACACCTATTACCATCGTTGTCCCTCCCAATTTAGTGAAGCGCGCTCAGTTTCTCTATCAGTTGCCGCCCCGCCAAGAGTGCCTGCTCGTTCAGCTGGCGGAAGCGGGCGGGCACACGCTGCTGGATTGCTTGCTGCAGACAGCGCCAGGGCACCAGATGGGTGAGGGCGTTCAGCGCACCCAGCGCCACCACACATTGCCCATGCACCGCTCGCTCCACTTCGCGCACTATCTGCCCCATGTTCAGCTCCGGCACCAGAATATATTCGATCTGTTGTGCGAATTCCTGCAGCACAAAATCGGGGAATGGCCAAAGCGTTTTGAGGTTGACTAACCCGATTTTGACCCCTTCCGCGCGCAGGGCGTCCACCGCGCTCTCTGCCACACGGGTGACGATGCCGTAGCTGACAATCAGCAGGCGGGCATCGTCTATGCGATAGGTGTCATAGAGGGCTAACTGTGGTGCCGCGTCGCGCACCTTGTTGACGATGCGCCTCAGCAGCTCCGCCGCTTTTTCGCCTTGCACGGGGAAGCCGTAACTGTCGTGCGCCATGCCTGTGACATTGAAGCGCAACCCCGTTCCAAAGGGAATAAATTCGGGGCTGCCAAAAGGCAGCAACTCAGGGGAGGATATTGCTCCTGGCTCTTTATGGTGAGGGTCCAATGGGCAGAATCGTCGCTCCACAACAGGCAGCTCGCCCGGTTCAGGCAGGACCACATTCTCCCGCAGGTGCGCCAACACCTCATCCAGCAGCAGGATGACAGGCACGCGGTACAGCTCGGCGAAGTTGAAGGCGTTCACGGTCATTTCGAACACTTCGCGCACGGTGGAGGCGGTCAGCACAATCACAGGATGGTCGCCGTGCGTGCCCCAGATGGCTTGCATCACATCGCCTTGGGAGGTTTTGGTCGGCTGCCCTGTGGAAGGTCCCCAACGCTGGCAGTCGACAATCACGCAGGGTGTCTCGGTGATGGCAGCGTAGCCGATGTTTTCCTGCATCAGGGAGAGGTTAATCCTCCTGTTCATCCCAAAAGGCGCGAGCGCCCACTCGCTGTCGCCGATAGTGGCGAATTATGCCATAGACCACCAGCCCTGCCCCCACCAGCATCAGCAGCGGGAACAGCAGCGAGACCACCCGCATCGCCAGCGACAGCACGCCAAAGGCGACCCGCAGCAGCAATACGCCCAGTAGAATCAGGATTCCGAGGCGCACATAGCGGTTCATTGCGTTTCACCCTGTGTAGGGTTGCTGGTGCTGCTGGGCGGTTGCACCACCGCGCTGGACGCTTGCGTTTGTGCCTTACGGCGCAGCTCCATCGCCAGCCCAAGGATGATGAGCGCAACTCCCACCCCTGCACTCCAGGGCAGTATCCACTCGATGTTGCGCAACAGCACCGCGCCCAGATAGAGCAGCACCGATGCGGTCAACACCAGCACCCCGACATACATCACCTTATTGCGCGGCATAGCTTTATGATACCCCTCGGCGAGCATTTCAATCCCCTGCGCAGGGGCGGTCTTTCGTGACATGGTGTCTCCGCAGACGGATCGGAGCAACTGCTCTGATTTCAATCCCCTGCGCAGGGATGGGTCCTTCGTGACCCTACGCCCTCATTATACTCGATGGCGAACTCAAAAGTCAAGGGGTGATGAGGGTGTTCGAAAAGAGGCGAAATTTCTCACCCCCTCCTTTAGGTTCCCCCTGCAGGCAGGGGGAACCGAACCGATTGGGTTCCCCTCACGCAGTAGGGGAAACCTGCAGGGGGGGCAAAAACTGCATTTTCGAACACTCTCAGGGGTGATTCGGCACCCCCTCGAATCACCAAAATCTGACTTCATGAGTCAAAGGGGTTCGGAATCGTTTTTTCAGGCTCGTCATGCAGCAGCGCAAGAGCAGGTTTGTATCGCTCAATGAGATGATGGGCAATTTCGCGTATGGGTTGCTCGTTCCGACCTTGTGGGGTGGCAGCGATAATCTGGCGGATGGCGCTCAGCGGGTGCATGCGTCGATGGATCACGCGCTGCAACCACTCGGCGGCTCGCTCCACGGGCAGATGCACCTCAAAGCCGTTTATCTCCAGCAGGGTCAGTACGCCAATCAGTGCGGTGCCGGCGTTGCCCTTGGCAAAGGGGCGATAGGTCAGATAGCCCCAAAGGAACCGCGCCGCTTGCAACGGCAGGTTCCGACTGTCGCGATAGCTATACTGATAATAGGTCGCCTCCTCCAATCGGTCATAGTGATAGGGCTGCGGCGCGCCTGTAATCTCGGTGTTGAGCCAGATCAAATCCTGCACGGTTAGGTAACGCCAGTGAGAAGCGGGTCCGGGCACGGGTGTCGTAGCGGCAAAGGTGGCAGGCAGACTCTCCTGTTTCGCTAATGCCTGCTGTGCGCGCAGCAGGCGTTCGGCTCTGCCCAGTGCGTCCCGATAACGACTCACCAGCGCGTCGATGAGGTCGGCAAAGGTGCGCGGCTCCGCTCCCGAAACGGGCTGGATGGATACGCCCATGCTGCCATGCTCAAGGTCGGGCTCGCCTGCAAGCTCCACCTGATAGCCATTCGCTTGTAGGAAAGCCATCTGAGCGATGTAGGCGGTACTCCGATTGTATTCACCAAAAGGCTGAAGGGCGAGCAGGGCGCGAAAAAGGGCATGCGCACGCTGCACCGCATCGCCATCAGGCGCCATAAGCCGTGATAGCAGCAAGGCGCGTTCCAGCCGCTCGGCATCCACGAGGGGCGGGGCGAGACTCATTCGCTCATTCGCTAACTGGAGGTCGTGCGCCGTGGGGTAGCGCCAACTATCCCTGAGCGCCGCCGCGCGCCCAATGGCCTTCTCGTGGTTGCCAAACAATTGCAACAGGGCAGGCAGCGACTGGTCGCTCCAGGGCAACGCGGTGCGGACAGCCGACGCTATCTCCTCCTGCAGAGCAGGCGGCAAGTTGTCCCAGCCGAGATAGGCGTCATAGACCTGCTGCGCCAAGGTGCGCCATTCGGCTGCTCCCGCTTCCATCAATTGGCGCTCCAGCAACTGCATCAGTTCGCCCAGTGGCACGGTGCTTGTGTCCCGCATCGGCACAATTTTACCTGCTGGGCAAGGTATAATCGCCGCTATGAGGATAACACTGGCGCTGATTGTTGCCCTGCTGAGCTGGGGGCTGCCATCTGCACCGTTGGCGCCTACAGGGAGCGATTTGCCCACTTTTCTGAAAGAGGTTCGCCGTATTGTCAAAGCGGGCGATGTGGGCGCGCTGCGCGCCTTAGGCGAGAAGCCCGACACGCTCCACTGGCATATCTGGCTGCGCGAGCATGATCGGCTACCGAACTGGTCGGTTGACCTCTTGCCTGCGCCGAAAGGCTATGGCAAGCCCAACGAGTGGTGGCTCATCTTTCACAAGTTCCAGTTGGTGGAAGAGTTGTGCGATCGGGTGCATCCCCTGGTGCCTGCTGAAGGGGGGTGGCGATTGGGGGCGGAGGTGCCCGAAAATGTCGCTGTGCCGTTCCGCATCGAGCAGCACGAGATCGAAATCTGGTTCGAGCCGAAAGCGCGTTCGGCTCGTCTACGCAATACCTTCACGGTGCGCCGCCTTGCCCCCGACGACCGTGCCCTGCTCATGCGCCTGAACGCGCCCTACAAGGTCAAAAGCGCCAAATTGGACGGCAAGCCTATCCCGCTGCTTTTGTTCGAAGGCGAAAGCCAACCGCCGCTGCCCAATCAAGGTGCGTGGATGGGGCGCGCGGGCGGACTGCTCTGGCTCCAGTCCGATCAGCCCCTGCCCGAACAGATGCAGCTCGAAATCGAGTATGAGGGCACCATCTGGTTTCTGCCGAACGACCGAATCGGTGAACAGTACGCGCTCCTCTGCTCTTATTGGTACCCGCATATTGGGCGGTTGCCTGCCCGCCATCGCGTCACGATGCATGTGCCGCCCGACTGGATTGCAATTGGGCAGGGTGAGCTGCAAAGTGAGACGCGCACCGAGACCGAATATCGCGCCACTTGGCAGAACGATTTGCCCGTCTGCTTCTTCTCGGTGGTGGCGGGTCCGTTTCAGGTGGCAGCGGAAACACGTTCAAAGCGCACGGGTCGCCTGATTCGCGTCTATCAGTTGCGTCTGGAACGCAATCGTGCCGAACAGGTTGCCCGCAAGGTGGCGCAGGGCATGGATTTCTTCGAAGAGCATTTCACGCCCTTTCCCTACTCCCACTACTATGTGGTGGAGACACCCGATTTCGGCTTTTCGGGGCTGGAAGCCTACTCCTTCACCTTCCTCGATCCCGCCATTAGCCTCTGGGCATGCACGCATGAACTGGCGCATAGCTGGTGGGGTGGCGTTGTGCCCAACACCTATCTCCACTCCATCTGGAACGAGTCGATGACCCAGTATAGCGACTCGGTGCTGTTTCAGAATAATGCCGATCGCACGCTGGAGATTGGTGCGATGACGGTGAGCGCGGGGCACACGGTGCCGGTGGGCAAGGCGAATGTGCCGCGCGATACCACGATGGCGATGGCGGGTTATATGCGGGGCGCCTATGTGCTGCGCATGCTGGAGTATGAGATTGGACGCGAGAAGATGCTGGAGGCGATGCGCCTCTTCGCCCGAAAACGCGCGGGGCAAGCCTCTGAGTGGCACCACTTTTTGGAAGCCGTGAACGAGGCAACAGGCGAGGACCTGCGCTGGTTCTTCCGCCAGTGGATCGACAGCGCCGAAACGCCCCGCTTGGCGGTGCGGCTGCTCCAACAGCAAGCCGTTGGTCCGCAGTGGGAGCTGAAGGTAGAGTTGCGCCAGTCGGGCACGGCGACGCCCTATCGCCTGCGCGTGCCCCTTCAGTTGCGCGGCGAGGAGGGGCAGAGCCAGCTGGAAATCGTCGTGATGAAGCAAGCCACCGAACAATTCACTTTCCGCGTGCCCTTCCGTGTGAAAAAGATCGACCTGCTGACCGCCACAGGGCACACCCTCATACGCCCCGCTGAATAATCTGGAGGTGGCGACGCTTATGAATCAAGTGCGGCTTTCTCCGTCAGACCTGGACATCATCAGGGATATTGTGCTGAGGCGCGCGCCCGATCTTGTTCCTGTCGCGCAATCTCCTATTCCCTCTCTTGTTCTGTCGGATATAGAGGTACTTGAACTTGCTTCTCCACTTGTGGACGAGTTTGTAGAAAGAGGATTAGGAGAAGACTATGAACCGAACGAATATGGTAAGCAATTGGACAGTATTATTGGCATCATTTATCTTCGTAGATAGGATTGCTTATTATGAGGTTAATGAGAGACATCCCCCGCACCGCCCGCTGGCTGCAACGCGACCCAATCGACGCCGCCAGCGGCGACCCGAACCTGTATCGGTATGCGGGAAATGACCCAGGTATCGTTGCACACAGCAGGAACTTGACGCTGCTCGTTGAATCAATATCCCGCATGTTCACGGGGCTGATTGAGGCGACGGGACAGGTCGTCGCGATGGAACCGTTACCCGATGGAGGCGCACAACTGACCCTCGAGGCATTCCCGATGTCCGTAGGGGAAAGCCTGGCGGTGAACGGCGTCTGCCTCACCGTGAGCCATGCCGAAGGCAATCGGTTGCGCTTCGACCTGGTGCCCGAAACGCTGCGCCGTACCAACCTCGGTGAGCTAAAGCCGGGCGACCGGGTCAATCTGGAGCGACCCCTCACACCCCAGAGCCGCATAGGGGGGCATTTCGTGCAGGGGCATGTGGACACCACCGCCCGCCTGATGGCGATACAGCGTGAAGGCAACGGGCACATCCTGCGCCTCCAACTGGAAGACCCCCACTATAGGCGCTATATCGTGCCCAAAGGCTCGATCGCAGTGGACGGCATCAGCCTCACCGTCGTGGAGACAGGAGAAGACTGGTTCACTGTCTGGATTGTGCCGCACACTTGGCAGGTCACCAACCTTGCCACGCGCCAGCGCGGTGATCGGCTCAACATCGAGACCGATATTCTGGCACGCTATGTGGAGCAGCTGCTTGCGTTTACAAAGGTTGAAAAATCACCTCCGCCATAGGGTACAATAGGTGGTGGCGGGCAGAATGGAGAGCGCAACATCTGCCCGGTGGAAGCTATGGCGAAGAAGCGAGATACCAAAACGGGCGCGAAAGGCAAGGCGGCAACACGACGGGCAGCGGAGCTGCCCAAGGAGCGTTCGCAGTCGTTTTATGACCGCATCGCCATCGTGTTGGCAGCAATCGGGTTGGTGGTGCTGTTTAGCCTGACCGTGCCGAACAGCGGGGTGCTGGGCGGTGCGCTGCGGGACGGTCTGCGCCTGCTCTTCGGCAACGGCGCCTATCTGCTGCCGGTGGTGCTGTGGCTGGCAGCGGGCGCGCTGGTGTTCGGTTATGGCAAGCTTTCGCTCCCCGAGGTCATCGGCGGCGGTTTGCTCATTTATGGCGTGCTGCTCGGCTGGATGGCGCAGCCCGAATCGAAATCGGGCGACTGGTTCCATTCGGGCGCGCTGAAAGCCACCGGCGGCTACCTGGGCGCCGTGATTGGTTTCCTCTTCCAGACGGCACTGGGCGAGGCGCGTAAAGTGGCACTGGGCGCACTCGCCGTGCTGGGCATCCTCATGATGTTCAACCTGCCGTTGATTAGCGTGCTGCGCGGTGTATGGCGGTTGCTTTGGACGGGCTGGCGCGGTGCCACCATCGCCACCCATGCGGTGGCAGGTGCCACCTCCGCTACAGTGGAGAAAGCCAGCCACGCGCTCAAACGCAAGCAGGAGCGCCATGCCGCCCGCCCACTGCCACGCCCTCCGTTAGAGAGCAGCACCCAGACATCCACCCGTGAGCCGGAACGCAAGAGCGAGGTGCCGCCCGCAACGGAGCGAAGCGCAACACCCGCCGCGCGTGAAACCCGCTCGCTCCCTACACCGCCACCTGCCAGCGAAGGACACTACACCCTGCCACCCATCTCCCTGCTGCGCGAGCCAGCACCCCCACCCAAGCGCACACAAGCAGAGCTGAAAGAAAAAATCGAGGTGCTGGAGCGCACGCTGGAAGATTTCGGTATCGGCGCAAATGTGGTCGAGGTGGCGCACGGACCCACCGTCACCCGGTACGAAATCCAGCTCGATCCCGGCATCAAGGTCAGCAAGGTGGTCAATCTGGCAGATAACTTGGCGATGGCGCTGGCAGCGATTGCCGTGCGGGTGGAAGCTCCCATTCCTGGCAAAAGCGCGATTGGCGTGGAAGTGCCCAACGACCGCCCGCAAATCGTGACCCTGCGGGAGGTTATCGAGCGGGAGGAGTTCTGGAGTTCGCCCAGCCTGCTGACCATCGCGCTGGGCAAAGATGTGGCAGGCACGCCCAAATACACCGATTTGGCGCGACTACCCCACCTGCTTATTGGCGGTGCGACGAACTCGGGCAAGAGCATGTGCCTGCTTTCGATGATTGCCTGCTTGCTGTTCCGCGCCACACCGCGCGAGGTGCGACTCGTGCTGATTGACCCCAAGCGGGTGGAGCTGTCGCTGTTCGACGGCATCCCGCACCTGATGTGCCCTGTGGTGCGCGATGTGAAGCAAGCGGCGGGCGCGCTGCGCGCCATCCTCAAGGAGATGGACCATCGCTACGACCTGTTCGCCAACACAGGCGTGCGCAATATCCAAGGCTACAACGAGCGCGTGCCCGAAGCGGAACGCTTGCCCTACATCGTCGTGATTATCGATGAGCTGGCAGACCTCATGATGCAGGCGGCAGCCGAGATCGAAACCTCCATCTGCCGACTGGCGCAGCTGGCACGCGCCACAGGCATCCATCTGGTGGTCGCCACCCAGCGACCCTCCGTCGATGTGATTACCGGCACCATCAAAGCGAACATCGCCAGCCGAATCGCCTTTGCCGTCTCCAGCCAAGTGGACAGCCGCACCATTTTAGACATGAACGGTGCGGAACGCCTGCTGGGGCGGGGCGATATGCTCTTCCTGCCCATCGATGCCGCCAAGCCCACGCGCATTCAGGGCTGCTACATCTCGGAAGCCGAGATCGAAGCCCTGGTCGACTTCTGGCGCGCGCAAGAATCGCCCGTCTACCTGCTGCAACCATCGGAATTCGAGCCAGTGCCCGGACTGTACGACGAGGACGAGGAGGAGGACGAACTCTATCCTGCAGCGGTGCGACTGGTGGTGGCACACGGGCAGGCGTCCACCTCGATGCTGCAGCGACGCTTCAAAATCGGCTATGGGCGGGCTGCCCGCCTGCTCGACCTGATGGAACGACGCGGCATCGTCGGACCGCTGGACGGCGCCAAACCGCGCCAAGTGCTGGTCACCCGCGAGGAAGCCGAACAGATGCTGCGCCGCTATGAATAGGGTAAGATAAAGAGAAGGGCGATATGCTTCCCGTGAGGAGTTATGGGCATCAAAACCGCTGAGGAGATTAGGAGCATTTTACAGGCACATCGAGCCGAGCTGGCGCAGCGATATGGCGTCCAGAAAATAGCTCTCTTTGGCTCCTATGCACGCGGCGAGCAAACACTCCAAAGCGACTTAGACCTGCTGGTACATTTGGAGAAACCCATCGGACTCCGCTTCTTTGAACTATGGGACTACTTGGAATCGATTCTGGGTGTCAAGGTAGATTTGCTCACCCCAGGTGCATTCCGCCGCAAACCACGCCTCTGGGAGCAGATCCAGGAGGATTTAATCTATGTCTAATCGCGACTGGCGCTTGCTGCTGAACGATATACTGGAGTGCATCAAAAAGAATGATAGAACTGCAGAAAGCTGATCTGGACTATTTTCGTCGTGGAGAGTGGGAGAACCCTCGTTTCTGGAATCGGCTGGGTGGGCGCCCCAACCTGCGCGGCAAAAAGGTGCTGGACCTCGGTTGCGGACACGGCAGCCTCTGCATCGATATGGCACAAGCGGGTGCTGCCCGCGTGGTCGGCGTCGATATCAACGCACGCCTTATCGAATTCGCCCAACACAACTTGCACCAGAACTACCCCCATTTAGTCGGGCGCGTCGAATTCCACTGTATCGATATTGCCGCGCTGGACGAGGGCGACTTCGACCTGATGACCTCCAAGGATACTTTCGAACATGTGATGGATCTGGAGGGCGTGCTACACGAGATGTACAAGCGTCTCAAGCCGGGCGGGCTGCTCTACGCCGCCATCGGACCGCTATGGAACAGCCCCTTCGGCGACCATGACCACCTGAAGCGCATCTTCGGCATCAATCTGCCATGGGCGCACCTCATCGTGCCCCAACAGACCGCTATGCGGTGGCTTAGCCGCAAACTCGGACGCGAACTGCATTCTTATCGCGATTTGGGCATGAACATGCTCGCCTTTGCCGATTACAAACGCATTCTGGAGCAATCGGGCTTCGAGATTCTCTTTTTCAAGCCGAATAACAGCCGCCACCCGGTGCTGCGCTTGTTTGCGCTGCTTGCCCGCATTCCCTTCCTGACCGAATATCTCACCAACAACCTCTACTGCATCCTGCGCCGCCCATAACACTATTGGTTTCTCTCATGCAGCCACGCTCGGACAACCGCAGCGCCACCTATACCGGATGGGATTGCCCCCCATCGCCGCTTTTAATATGCCCACTCAGGGCGTTCGGTGCGGTATAATCCCTCATGAGGAGGACTATGCGACGATGCAGATGATGGTCAACTGGAACGGCACTTTGATGCCTCTGCAGGATGCGCGTATCCCCGTCTTCGACCACGCCTACCTGTATGGTGACGGGGTGTTCGAGGGTATCCGCCTGTATAATCGCCGAATCTTTCGCCTGGATGAGCATCTGCACCGGCTCTATGATGGTCTCCACCATTTGGACATCCGAGGCGTGATCCCTTATGAGGAGCTGAAGCAACGGATTATCGACACAGTGGAGGCTTCGGGCGCGGAGAACGCCTATATCCGCGTGACCGTTTCGCGCGGCACGGGTATCGGACTGAACCCGCAGAATATCGACCAGACACCCAATGTGATGATTGCCGTCACGCGCCTTGCGCTCTATCCCCCGGAGCTGTATGAGACCGGGCTGCATGTGGTGACGGTGTCTACGCGCGTGCCGACACCCGATTCGTTGGATCCCCGCATCAAGTCGATTGGGCGCTATGTAAGCAACATTCAGGCGAAGATAGAGGCGAATCGGCAAGGTGCAGGCGAGGGGCTGATGCTGAATGCGCAGGGCTATGTGGCAGAGGCAACGGGCGACAACCTCTTCATCGTGCACGACGGCGTGCTGCGCACTCCTCATCCTGCCTGTGGAATTCTGAAAGGGATTACGCGCCAGACGGTGATCGAGATTGCGCGTGATGTGGGCATTCCGATACGCGAAGATTGGCTGACCCTGCATGATGTGTATACCGCCGATGAGGCGTTCCTGACGGGCACTGCGGCGGAGATTATCCCGATGATTTCGCTCGATGGTCGCCCGATAGGGGATGGCAAGCCGGGCGAGCTGACGCGGCGTATCATTCGGGAGTTCCAGCAGCGCACACGCGAGATCGGGGTGCCGGTGGCAGCGGGCGTGCGATGAGCTGTGCCGTGTGTGGCGCGACGGCGTGGCTGCGTGTCCGTGCTGGAACGGGCGATCTGCTGCTTTGTCAAGCGTGCGCCCGGCGCCATGAACGGAGGGTGCTGGGCGCACCCTTGAGCCGATGGCTCCAGCAACTTCGCCCCCAACCCACCGCGCGCGTGCAATGCCCCTTCTGCGGCACCACACGCGACCACATCCAGCAAACCGGTCTGTACGGCTGCTGTCTGTGCTATGCCATCTGGGGAGCACCTCCGTAGCCATCGAGCTGTTGCTATAAAAATGGCGCCCGTATGCCTATAATCCCTTTGGGAACCTGGCGCTCCCCTATGCCGACAGAAGGAACAGCGACCATCGCTGCGAATGGGGTACAATAGAATCGGATGGAGGAAGCCGAATGAAGAAGATTCTGGTCGTAGATGATGAGCGGCATATCGTGCGCCTGATACAGGTGAACTTGGAGCGTCAGGGCTATACAGTCGTCACCGCGCACGACGGGAAGGAAGCCCTGGAGAAAGTGGCTTCGGAAAAGCCCGATCTGGTCGTGCTGGATGTGATGATGCCCTATATGGACGGCTTCGAGGTGCTGCGCCATCTGAGGCGGAACCCCGAAACGGCGGAACTGCCCGTGATTATGCTCACCGCGAAGGCGCAGGATATGGATGTGTTTCGCGGGTATCAAGAGGGCGTCGATATGTATCTGACGAAGCCCTTCAACCCGCAAGAGCTGTTAGCCTTTGTGCGGCGGATTTTCCGCGCACGCGAGACAGGTGAGGATGGTGAAAGCCGCTATCAACTCTGAAGGTCGCACGCGCTGCTGGTACGGCTGGATGATAGGCGCCGCCGTGATTACCGCGGCTATCACGGCAGTAGCGGTCTATCGGCGTGTCCAGGAGCGTTATGCGCAACCGGAGTACCGTGCCGAGCGCGCCTATCAGCGTGGGCTGAAACAGGTGCAGGCGGTTCAGGAGCGCATCCCGCGCTGGCTGGCAGAGCGCAGCTAACTCGCTGCCATAGCCCCAGCGTCTCGAGGGAGGCATCGCGTGGCGGTTCGGGTGGTCGTCGGAGCCCAGTGGGGCGACGAGGCGAAGGGAAAGGTTGTGGACCTGCTCGCCCAAGATGCCGAGTTCGTGGTGCGCTACGCCGGGGGTAGCAACGCCGGGCACACCGTCTGCACCGATGGACACACCTTCAAGTTCCACCTCATCCCCTCTGGCATCTTGCACCCCCAAGTGACGCCCGTGATAGCGGATGGCGTGGTGATTGACCTGCGCGCCCTGGAGGCAGAGGCGAACACGCTGCGCGAGCAAGGTATCGACATCGGGCGATTGCGCATCGGGCTGGGCGCGCACCTCGTGCTGCCCTATCATCGCCGACTGGACGAGCTGGAGGAGGCACGCACCGAGGGACGCATCGGCACCACGCGCCGCGGCATCGGACCCACCTATGCCGACAAGGCTGCCCGAATCGGGCTGCGCATCGCAGACCTGTTAGACCCTGACCGCTTCCGTGCCCGCCTGCGGCGCGCCCTCGAACAGCGCAACGCCCTGTTTCAGCGCGTCTACGAGACCGAACCCCTCGATCTGGAGGCGTTAGCGGCGGAATGGTTGCACTACGGAGCGCGGTGGCGCGACCACTTCACCGATGTGCCTGCCTTGCTCCAAGACGCCCTTGCAGCAGGCAAAAACATCCTGATGGAGGGGGCGCAAGGCACTCTGCTCGACCTCGACTACGGCACCTATCCCTATGTCACCTCGTCGCACCCGGTAGCGGCAGGGGCATGCTTGGGCACGGGCATCCCACCGCGCTGCTTGGATGAAGTCTGGGGCGTGGCAAAGGCATACACCACGCGCGTGGGCGAAGGACCATTCCCCACCGAGCTGGCAGACGAACAGGGCGACTATATTCGCGAGCGCGGACGCGAATATGGCACCACCACCGGCAGGGCACGGCGCTGTGGCTGGCTCGATCTGGTGGCGTTGCGCTATGCCGCTCGGCTCAACGGCTTTACTGCGCTCGCCATCACCCTGCTGGATGTGCTATCAGGGCTACCGACCCTGCGCGTCTGTGTCGCCTATCGCCTCGATGGAGCCTACACCGAGCGGTTTGTCGCCGATGGCTTCACGCTGGCGCGCTGTGAGCCTATCTATGAGGAGCTGCCCGGCTGGCAGGAAGAGATTGGCGACTGCCGCCACCGTGAGGAACTGCCCCCTAACGCCCAGCGATACCTCGCTTTCATCGAACGGTATGTCGGCGTGCCGATCCGCCTGATTTCGGTCGGACCTGCCCGCGAGCAAACCATCTGGCAGTAAGGGCACGGCATGCCGCGCCTTCCCTCACCCCTTTGCAGGCAATCGGCTCTACTCTTCCACCCCCAGTATCTGCGTGTAGGTCACATGCTCTGGATGGACATCCACAACCCCGCGTGCGCCCAGCTCGGTGGAACCCGAATGGCGCACATAGCAGACACCGGGCAGGCGCACTAACTGCTCGGAGGTGCGCAGCTGATTCAGCACCTGTTCCGCCTCCTCGCGCGAATTAATTGGGCAATCGATTTCCAGCCCGTTCGTCAGCCCTATCAGCAAAGTCACTCGTGCCATAGCGTTTCCCTCCGCTTATGCCAAATTCGCCCCGTTCCCTCCATGTCCTGCCGAATACGGCTCAGCTACCCAGAATCTCCTCCAGCATAAAGCGGGTTTTAGGGAGAATCTGCGTTTCTGGATAGATACTGATGCTCGCAATGCTTCCAGAATCGTCTCTCTGTCCACCTGCTAACACCTCTGGAACTCGGTTTGATCCACAAAGATCCCGCGGCGGCGGAAGGAGACGGGGCTTTGCACAAGGGCGAGTGCATGCAAGCTCCGAAACTGGGTGGGGAACCACCATTGCTCCAGAAACCGCTCTGGCTCCTCCACCCAAGCGGGCACGGGCAGTGCATCATGCACCGCAAGATGTTCCGCCAGTGCCGCCAGATAGGCATCGAATCGGCAATCGCCTGTTAACTCAGGGCGTTCGGCAATCATGGCGGCGCGTGTCTCGGGTGCGGCGTGGTAAAAATCGTCCAGAAATTGGCGAATCCAAAGCCAGGGATCGCCGTCAGGACGCGCCAGCTCCTCACGGATGTGTTGCGCCACTGCTTTCAGTTGCAAGGGTTGATACATGGTTTATTCCACCGCCTCGATCTGATAGCGCACAAGTCCCTTTGGGGTCTGCACTTCCACCACATCGCCTACTGATTTGCCCAGCAACGCTTCGCCTAACGGCGAGACGATGGAGATGCGGTCCTGCAGTGGGTCTGCTTCGAAGGAGCCGACGAGGGTAATCTCGCGCTGGCGTCCGCTGTCGAGGTCGCGCAGGCGCACGCGCGCACCCAGATGCACCGTCTCGCCCGCATGGTCGGGTCGCTCCACCACACGCGCCCGCTGCAGCACATACTCCAAATCGCGGATGCGCCCCTCCAGCATCGCCTGCTGGCGACGGGCATCCTGATAGTCGAAATTCTCGCTCAGGTCGCCTAATGCCCGCGCCTGACGCAGCCGCTCCGCAATCTCGCGCCGCTTCACCGTCTTCAACTCCTCCAACTCGCGTTTCAAACGCGCATAACCCTCCGGCGTCATCAGGATCTCTGGCATGGTAATCTCTATTTATACCCGATGGGAGGACGGACGATGCGAACAACACTGTGGATTGGGATTCTCCTGGTCACCTTGACCAGCGCCTATGCCGATCTGCCCGGCTATGTGAAAGCCGAATCGGTTTACGAATGGAGCAAGACGCTGGAGGGCAAGGTGCAGAACAGCCTGTTCGTGGAAATCACGCTGATTTCGCAGCGGTGGCGCGAGTTCACCTGGCGACACCGCCTGCGCATCGTGAAGCCGCCGGAGGTGCGTCACCCCGAAACGGCAATCCTGTATATCACGGGCAGTGGCGACGGACGCAGCGAGCTACAACTGATTGCGCGGGCTGCCGAGCGGGCGGGCGCGATTGCCGCCGTGCTGCACGATGTGCCCAATCAACCCCTGATTCGCCCCGACCTTGTGGAAGATAACCTCATCGCCCATACCTTCGTGCAGTATCACGACACGGGCGATGAGACCTGGCCGCTGCTCTTCCCGATGGTCAAATCCGCCGTGCGCGCGATGGACACCATCCAAACCTTTGCCCAGAAAGAGTGGGGCATCCGCGTCAAAGACTTTCTGGTGACGGGCGCGTCCAAGCGCGGCTGGACCACATGGCTCACCGCGGCAGTCGACCATCGGGTGCGTGCCATCGCCCCCATGGTGTTCGATAACCTGAACTTTTTCGCCCAGATGCCCCATCAACTCAAAACTTGGGGCAAATACAGCGAGCAGATTTCAGAATACTCGGAACGCAACCTGATGGCGCTGATGAACTCCGAGCGGGGACGCAAGCTGGTCTCGATGGTGGACCCCTACTTCTATCGCGAGCGCTACACCATGCCCATCCTCATTATCAACGGCGCGAACGACCCCTACTGGGTGATTGACGCCGCGCAGTTTTACTTTAACGACTTGCCTTCGCGCCGCAAATACGCCCTTTATGTACCCAACGGCGGGCACGGGCTGGGCGATTACGAACGCGTGCTGAACAGCATGGTGGCGTTTTACAAGATGGCGGTGGGCGATTTGGAGTTCCCGCATCAGGTGGAGGGCAGCGCGACGCGTGAAAACAATCGGGTGCGTTATCGCGTGCGCACCGACCGCTCGCCGGAGCGCGTGCAGGTGTGGGTGGCGCGTTCGAACAGCCTCGATTTCCGCCCGTCGCGCTGGGAGCCAGTGGAAGCGAGCCGTGAGGGACGCGAATGGGTCGCCACCATCGAGCTACCCCAAGATGCGAACCTCGCCCTCTTCGCCGAACTCACCTACCGCGACGGCAACCAGCCCTACACCCTCTGCACCATCCCCAGCGTGGTGGGCAACAAGTAGAGCGCGGCGAATTTTCAGTCGGCATCCCCACCAGACAGCACGGGTGCAGCCTGCGTCGCCGCCTGCACCAGTGCCGTCGCAGGCAAATCCTCCAGCACAGGGAGAGGGTGCTGATGCGCCAGATGCGGCTGATGATAGAATCGTGTGTGAATAAGCAGGGGATAGATTAGCTCCGGGTGATGGGCTACACAGCGCATAACGGCACCGCGACCATGAGCCTCCGAGGGCAAACCCTGCAAGTTCAGCCGCTTTGCCAGCCGAGACCAGTGCACATAGACCGTGTCGACATCGATGCCCAAGCACTGGGCTATCTGGGTATTCGTCAGTCGCAACAGGTAGCCCAGTTGACAGATTTCCCGCTGGCGACGGCTCAGAGTAAAAGCGGGCGCTGCAGCTTGGAAAAGCGCCCCCAGAGGCGAGGCGTAATCTACCGCGTCGCGCTCTATGCCCACCAAATAGCGCGGCGGCACTATATGCACGGCAGGTCGCTGCCAATAGATGGTAAAACCCACCCGCGTATAGCGTTCACGCTCCTGCTCCCCATAAACCTCTTTCAGAAACGACCGCAAGTGATAGCCTCGATGCAGCGGCACAAAGCTTGCCCAGAGCATAGCATGCGCACGCTTCAGCGCGTCAGGCGGCAAATCGGTGCGCCAGCCATAGAAGCCCAAAAGGTTCAGTCCCTCACCTTGATGGGCACGCTGAATCGCATCGGAACGCAAAATGCTGTCACGCTCCGCCCATAGCTGCAGCGCCATCCCCATCGGGGGAAGACCACCCTCCATCAGCATCGCACGGAACTCGTTGGAGATGAAGGTGCTCAAACCAAACGCCACGGGGTGGTTCGTTGCATCGACCACCACTGCACACAGCGCGCGCCCTTGCTTCAGCAACCGCTGCCATAAGTGCGTGGCAGACCTCAAGTCTGCCCTTTTCGTGCTGCCAAACACATGCGGTACCATCGCCACACAGGCGGGCACATCCTCTGGAATGGCAAAGCGCATCCAATAGGTCACCTTTATCACCTCACACCCCTAATTATACATCAGAAGCCCCGATTCCTGCTCAATGAAACGCTAAGATGTCAAGAAGCCTTTACACCTGAATAGGAATCAAAAAGCCAGTATCTGCAGGGTGATTGCTGTATTTTTAAGGCGATGCGATGAGCGGAGCGGGCATCTCTATGAAAGCACAATCAGGAGGACAGACAGATGATACGCATCCATCTGGTGTTGACGCTCGAAGAAGAGATGCTGGGTAGGCATCTTAGTGCGATGACGACGAGGGACATTAGCACGCTGATGATGAATGGTTCGGTGCGAGTGGAGCTGGTCGGTATCTGCACGCAACCGTCACGGAAGGGCAACGGGAATGGCGCCTTCCGCTATTGCGAAGAGCTAACTGGCGCCGAAAAGCGCGTGCTGCTTGCCCTGACGGAACACGATACCATCCAAGAAGTAGCCGACGCGCTCTGCCTCAGCGCCGGCACCGTGCGCAAACACCTGGAGCATATCTACCAGAAACTGGATGTGCACAGCCTGCACCGCGCTATCGCCGTCGCCTTCCACCGACAACTGCTCATTCCCAAAGAAACTACCACGACAAACGGCTGATATCGACGATTATCGTACCGAAATGCGTCAATCGTCGGTTGCGCAAAGGTGGCAAGCTGTGCTATAGTAAATTACACGCTCGGCATGAGCGTAGCAAACAACCTTTCCAAACGGGAGGTAATCAACAATGCAGAACCATCTGGAAGGAGCAGTTAGAGCTTGTAGGTGTAGGTGCCCTTCATGGGTACCGCTGCTGTTCGTGATGGGCTGCTTGAACCTACTCGTCACGATGGCACATGCCCAGTTCACCCTGGGCACAGGACGCGTTGTTTCCGTTACCCCGCTCGACGGAGGCTGTATTTCACAAGACCTCCCTCCCAGTGGTACCGAGAATTGGAACATTGAACAGGTCTTTCGTTACCGCGTTCGTCTCGAGAATGTGACCGAGTGCTCCGGTGACACGATTCATGTCCATCTCTTCAACCCGTTCCGCAGCGAAGATGACCCGGATGATTGTTATCACCCCCAGTGCTTAGAGGCGACCCGCGTGGGCGATGGGGCATACGAGTTCACGGTGCGATTTCCTGCACCGCCTCGGCAAGGCAAACGCTACTTCATCCGCTACTGCACCAGCGCGGATTGCAGTGCAGGAGGCTTACTGGCAAGGCGGAGCGATGGGGGTAATGCGCCCTCTGAACTGCGTCTCTCCCGCTTCAGCCAAGACTGTGTGTGGCTTGCCGAGAACAAATGCGAAGAACCTCCTGTCCGATGTAGAGACCTCGACCTCGGCTGCCTCCCGAGCAATGATGAGGTACCCGATTGCAGCGCGCTTGCCGCGCTCAACATCGAGACCGACTGTCCTGCGGGCTTCGTTCTCCTGCGATGCGAAAACGGGACTATCGAACCCGATCCCAATAGGGAGCCTTGTGGTTACCGCAGGCAGAATACCTACATCATTAAGGATCTGTGCACCTTCCAAGTATGGGAGCTACAATGCTGGGTCTTCTGGCAGGTGGATAACGAGCCGCCGGTGATTGAGCCGCCGGATGGAGGCGATCTGGGCTGCAATCCAGTGCCGCCTGAGTGCCCGATTATAATACAACAGACCACAGTGACGGACAACTGTCCGCACGAGCCACCGACGGTGGAGTGCCAGTGTGAGGACCGTCGTGACGGTTGTATTGTGACGCGCACCTGCACCATCACGGCGACCGACAAGTGCGGCAACCGGAGCACGGCGACGGTGGTCTACACTTGGAACGAGGACACTGAGCCGCCCGTGGTGAACAATGTGCCCGACAAGTACGATCTGGGCTGCAATCCTGCGGAGCTGCCCACCTGTGAGGATCTAATCCGTCGCTTCGGGATAGAGGCGAAGGACAATTGCACTCACGAGCCTCCGACGCTTCGCTGCGAGCCAGGTGAGGTGGTGGATCTGGGCAACTGCCGCTTCCGCCAGACCTTCACCTTCTGGGCAGTGGACAAGTGCGGCAACCGCTCGCGAGACTATCAGCTCGTGGTCTTCTGGAAAGAGGACACCGAGCCGCCGGTGCTGCACAATGTGCCAGAGGATCGGGACCTGGGCTGCAATCCGACGCATATCCCCGATTGCGATGAGATTCGCAGCGGCGTGTATGCCACCGATAACTGCGATCCTGATGTGCCGGTCACCTGCACCTATCGCGACATCGTGATTGGCTGCCTGCACATCCGATCGTTCATCTTGGCGGCAGCGGACGAGTGCGGCAATGTCACCACCCGCAAGGTGGTCGTCTCCTGGACCGAGGACACCACACCGCCGATTGTGCGCTGCCCCGACAACATCACGGTGCAAGCGCAGTTCCCCGACTGTCTGGTGCCAGTGACCTGGCGTGCGAAAGCCGAGGATGATTGCGACCCGCGACCGAGCGTGGCATGCAACCCGCCGTCGGGCAGCTTCTTCGGGCTGGGCACAACGACTGTGACCTGCACCGCGACCGATCGCTGCGGCAACAGCGCCAGCTGCCAGTTCACCGTGACGGTGCTTGGCTACATCTGCGGCTACAAGTTCCGCGACGACAACGGGAACGGAGTATGGGAGCCGCATCTGGGCGAGCCACCACTGGCAGGCTGGACAATCGAGCTGCGGGACCAGCTCGGGAATGTGCTCCAAACCACCACGACGGGACCAGACGGCAAGTTCTGCTTCCTGGGGCTGACCTCGCCTGGTACCTATGTGGTGTGTGAGGTGCTGCAGAACGGCTGGGTGAATACCACACCCATCTGCCGAACGGTGGTGCTGCCGCGCGACTGCGGGAAGCTGTCGTTCTTCGGCAATCGCCCGCTAACGCAGCAGTAACCTCTTTCGCTCCGCTCGTTAGCTGAGCCGCAGGGGCGACCCCCTTTAAGGGGTCGCCCCTTTTCTTTCACCGATCTATGCTTGGCATCCTAAGAGTTATTCACATAGACTCGAATCGACACATCCCCTCGATTCCCCATTCCATCTTGCGCAACAATTGTCAAGGTATACCATCCGTTGCTGACTCTCCGACTATCCCAGTAGAGTCTGTAGATATTGGATCCGGTTGAAGGATAGGGGCGCGTGGTTATAGCCGTCCTTGCGCCATCGACATAGAGTTCCAAATGCGAGATGCCATGTAGATCAACAACTTCACAAGATATCCAGATTGCCCCTCTCACAACCGCGCCATCCGAAAGATTTGTGATGCGGATGGTGGGAGGGGTCGATTCCGGAAGGAGTCCGCGCGCCATCAAGACTGCCCGCGCCGCGTTCACACAGCCCCACCCATACTCAGAGTCCCAACCTAACGGTCCGAGATCAACGGCTGAGCGTTTGAGGATTTGCTCCACCTGTTCGCCACTGAGTGAGGGATTGGCTGAAAGCACTAATGCCGCCGTCGCAGCGACAAGAGGAGCTGAAAAAGAGGTACCCGTTCCACTGACAACCCTTCCGTCAGAAGCCATAGTGTAAATATTATACATGGGTGCGCAAAGATCGACATCGGTCCCGTAGTTCGAATTCGACAGGCGGAGGTTCGTTACATCCAGACCACTGACCCTGATAAGATAAGGATTATCGGGATTGTTTGAAAATGAGCCATCATTCCCTGCTGCAACCACCACCACGCCTCGTGTTCGCTCCATAAAGTAACGGGCGGCATCGGTCAGTAAAGAGTTGGCTGTGTCTATCCGATAGCTTAAGTTCGCGACTCGGGCACCGTGGTTCGCAGCCCATATCAATCCTTCCGCCATATGCGAATAGGTAGCAGTCCCGCCCATCGCCGCAATACGCACCGGCATGACACGACAGTTCCAGGCAAGACCCGCTACACCTATCCCGTTATTGGTCACGGCAGCTGCAACGCACGAAACTTCTGTGCCATGGCTGCCTATATCGCGAGTATCGTTATTGCTAAGGTAGATATTCCAGCCAGGTACCAGCTTGCCTGCCAAGTCGGACACGGGATTCACGCCCGTATCCAGTACTGCAATAACAATCTGCGGGCTGCCTCGCTGATAGTACCAGGCAGCATGTGCCCCCACACGGGTTAGATGCCATCCGTAACCACGCCCAGGATCAAACCAGGGGTCATTTGGAATGACGGTGCGTGAGTAGGAGGTAGCGGGTGGGACAATGTAGTCCAGTTCCGCATATTCCACGGCAGGCAGGCTCTGGAAGAGTGCCTCATAATCTTGCTCGTCGGCATCGTCGGGCACCTTGAGGAAGAGCACCCCCAACTCAGGGATGGAACCCTCCACTTCGGTCAGCAGCGCATCCGTTATCATCTGCACGGCGACGGGTGCCAGCTCAGGACGAAACTTCACTATCACCCGCTTGGGCACAAATTCAAGGGGCTGGCTTGCGGTCTCGCCTTGTTGGGAATCCTGAGCTAATTCGATAGGGTGGCTCCCCTGTGCGGTAGCCACTCCGAGCAGACAGCAGGCTGCGAGCGTCGAAATCCACCACTTCGGGTATCTTTTCACTTGGATGCACCTCCCGTAAGGGGCTTTTCCACAGCCTCGGCTGGGGACAAACGGTATTTCTCTTGGGATTGCGCCTCTCCTACATCGGCATTCTCATGAGAGAGGCACGGCTGTAAGGGGGTTCGCATGGAGATTCGCACGCAGTTGCTGATTGTGGGCGGTGGATTGGGCGGGTGCGCAGCGGCATTGGCTGCGTCGTCGCTGGGCATCCGCACGATACTCACGGAAACAAGCGATTGGCTCGGCGGGCAGCTCACGGCGCAGGCGGTGCCACCCGATGAGCATCGCTGGATCGAAGAGCAGGGCTGCACCCGCCGCTACCGCGCTCTCCGAGAGGCTATCCGCGACTATTACCGACGCTACTACCCGCTGACCGAAACCGCACGCGCCGACCCCTTTCTCAATCCGGGGGGCGGCTGGGTCAGCCGTCTCTGCCACGAGCCGAAAGTCGCGCTCGCCGTGCTGAACGCCATGCTCGCCTATCCGCAGATGGCGGGCACGCTGAAGGTGTTGTATCACCTGTACCCAGTCGGCGTGCTGACGGAGGGCGATTTTATCCGAGCCGTGCAATTCGGCGACCTCTCGTTCGAGAGCCGCTGGGACGATGACCTGGTCATCTTCGCCGATTATATTCTCGACGCCACCGAGACGGGCGAGCTGCTGCCGCTGGCAGATGTGGAGTATGTCACAGGTGCCGAATCGCAGCGCGAGACGGGCGAGCCACACGCCAAACCTGAAGCGGAACCGCTCAATATGCAAGCGTGCACTTGGTGCTTTGCGATGGCATACGACCCTGATGGCGATTACACCATCCCGAAACCGCGCCATTATGCGCGTTGGCGCCGCTTTCAGCCCCCGTTCTGGCCGGGTCCCCTGCTGGGCTGGGTCGATGTGAACCCCATCACGCTTGAGCCGCGTCGGATGAGCCTGTTCGGTGAGGATGGCACACCGAGCCTCTTCGCCTATCGGCAGATCGTCAATCCTGCCCTTTATCCGCCAGAATTGGCGCCGTTGCCCGTGACGATTGTGAACTGGGCGCAGAACGACTACTTTCTGGGCAACCTGTTTGAGGTGCCCGACGAGGAGGCGCAACGACACGAGTGGGAAGCGATGGAGCTGTCGCGATGTTTGCTTTACTGGCTGCAGACGGAGGCGCCGCGCCCCGATGGGGGAACGGGCTATCCGGGCTTGCATCTGCGCCCCGACATCACAGGCACCGATGACGGCTTCGCCAAGATGCCCTATATGCGCGAATCGCGCCGTATCCGCGCACGGTTCACCATCTGCGAGCAGCATGTGAGCGCGGCGTGTCGCCCCGGCGCCACGCTCGCCGAGCCGTTTCACGATAGCGTGGGCGTTGGGCACTATCGCATCGACCTGCATCCCACCACGGGAGGCGATAACTATCTGGACATCGAGGCGCTGCCGTTCCAAATCCCGCTGGGCGCGCTGATCCCTATTCGCGTGCGCAACCTCCTGCCTGCCTGCAAAAACATCGGCACGACCCACATCACCAACGGCTGCTATCGTGTGCATCCCGTGGAGTGGAACATCGGCGAATCGGCAGGGCTATTGGCGGCGTTCTGCCTACTGCGCAAGGTGGAGCCACATCAGGTGTACGAGACGCCCACGCTGCTGCAGGAGTATCAAGGTCTGCTACGCCGTGAAGGGATCCAACTGGAGTGGCACCTGTAGGGGCGCACGACTGCGCGCCCATCCCCCCAGAAAGGGTATAATCCCGCCAAATGGAGTGGCGGAGTCAGGTGGTGGGGTTCCGATTTCGGATAGTGGGTACGCCGGAGCCGTTGCGCACACCCGTGCAAGACCCGTTGCACGGCGGGCACTACGCTTATCGGGTGCAAGGGTTCCTGCTGGAGGCGACCCCCCTGCTGCTCATAGAGGTGTTCGCACCCAGTCAGCCGCTCTATCCCCTTGCCGAGCGTGCCTGCCAATTACTGCTGCATTGCTACGAGCTTGCCCGCACCCGACTGGGGTTGGACCACCCGCTGCAATATGACCGTCTCCTGCGCGTGTTTCTGAGTCGGGAGGGTCAGGCGGGTGGCGAGCAGCAGGCGAACCTGCTCTATCTCTATCGGGTAAGCGAATCGCTGCCACCTGCCGAATGGTTGCGTGAGCTGACCCACGAGTACGGACACTTCATCCTGCCCCCCATCAACTCCTTCAAGGAGCCAGAGGCATGGGCGAACGGCGATTTGGGCGAGCGACTGTTCGGCTTATGGCTGCTCGAAGCGTATGAAGCGAATCAGATTGGTTCGGAGGGAGTAATGGGTGTTGAGCGGTCGGCGTTGGTTCGCTATGTGCAGCGCAAGGTGCAGCCGCTTATCGACCGCATGGCGTGCGAGGGGCTTTCGCAGGCGCGCTGGCGCTCCCGGCGCCGAGAGGGCTACGAGGAGTATCTTGCCCTTGCGCTCTATGCGGAGCGGGTCTACGGTGCGGAGCGGCTGGGACGGGCGATGCGCATCGCAGGGGGTGTGGAACCCGACGATTTTCTGAAGGGCTTGCGCGAAAGCTTGCTGGAGGTGCCGCACCTGCGTGTGAACCTGTTGCGCAACCCGATATGGCTGCTGCTGCCCGGCGGCACGCGGCGATGGCGCGCCCCCACCAACACCCGTCTGACACCCGACCCGAAACGACCTGACTGGCTCCTCTGCCATAGCCGCCAGCCAACCCTGCTGCTGCAACAGGAGAACGCCTAAACCTGTCTAAATGTTGCCGATATGCTGGGTTTTGCGATTATCGGAGCGGGCGGTATCGGAAAGCACTTGGCAGGACAACTCCGCCAGATAGAATCGTTGCCAATCGCCCTGCGCGGCTTCTATGACGAGAACAGCGACGCGGCGAACGCCGCAGCGCAACAGCTGGAGTGCCAAGCTTACCCGTCGCTGAACGCGCTGCTACACGATGAGGCGGTACAAGCCGTGATAATCGCAACGCCGCCCTTCACGCACGCTATGCTGACCCTGCAGGCACTGGCGCATGGCAAGCATGTGTTCTGCGAAAAGCCGATGGCGCTTCGGTTGGAAGATTGCGATGCGATGCTGCAGGCAGCCCAGAAGGCAAATCGGTTGCTGATGGTCGGGCATGTGCTGCGTCTATTCCCCCTGTTCTGGCACGCCAAGTGTCTCATAGAGGAGGGTCGCATCGGGCGCGTGCTGGCGCTCAATGTGCGGCGCACGGGCTATGATCTTGGCTTCTTCAGTCGCGGGTGGCGCGCCGCGGAGGAGCAGGGCGGCGGGCTTATCTTGGAGATGAATGTCCATGAGTTGGACTACATGCGCTTTCTGGGGGGCGAGGTACGACGCGTGTTCGCGCAGGGTATCCATCCCCTGCCCCAAACCCGTTTCATTCAGCACTGGCAAGCCCTGCTGACTTTCGAAACGGGTGCAATGGGCGCGCTGGAGGCGAGCCTTATCGACCCGCTGGGACGCTACACCGTCTGCATCGTGGGTGAGCAGGGTAGCATCCTGCATGGGGGCTTCAGCGGCGAACTGGTGCTGCGCACCACAGAAGGCGTGGAGGAACATTTCACGCCCGAACAGCTGAACCTGCCTGACCCCTACCGCTGGGAGTTGACCGCTTTTGCCCGCGCGATTTTAGAGGGCGAGCCGTTGCCCTTTGATGGCTGGGACGGGCGTCAGGCGGTGGCACTGGCGCGCGCTTGCCTCCAATCCATCCAGACCGGCGCACCCGTTACGGTCTAAATGAGGGTACACTCTCTGCCGGAGGTGAACCGATATGAAATGGATAGCGACGCTTTGGACAGTTGCGCTGATGGGGCTGACGATGGCTTGGTGCGATGAACCAAAGCCCTATAAGCCCAAACCGGGCGAAACCATCGTCAAAATGACCATCAAGGACAAGGGCGACATCTATATCCGCCTCAATATGCAGGAGGCACCAAAAACCTGCGAGAACTTCCTGAAGCTGGTCAAGGAGAAGTTTTATGACGGCATCCGCTTCCATCGTGTGGTGCCCCGCTTCGTGGTGCAAGCGGGTGACCCGCTCACCAAAGACCCCAATGTCTCGCTGGATGACCCGCGCGTCGGCACCGGCGGTCCGGGCTACACTATCAAGTTCGAGCCGAACAACCTCAAGCACACGCGTGGTGCAATTGGCATGGCACGCACCCCTGACCCCGACAGCGCAGGCAGCCAGTTCTACATCTGCCTCGAGCCGCAACCCCAGCTGGACGGGCACTATGTGATTTTCGGGGAAGTGGTGCAAGGCATGGAGATTGTGGACCGCATCCAGCGCGGCGATGTCATTGTCAAAGCCGTCGTGCTACAGGAAGCCAAACCGAAGGAATCGCCCAACAAATCAGGCGACGCCAAAAAGGGTGAAGAGGCGAATCGGGGTGGCAAGAAGCGATGATAGAGCCGACACGCGCCCAACAACTGATTGCCGAGAGCGCGGCGATCCTGAAAAAGGACGCCCCGCTCCAAACCCGACTCCAGCAATTGATGCAGCACCTGCACGACCAGTTGCCCCACTACCACTGGGTGGGCATCTATTGGCTGGAGGGCGATACCCTCGTGCTGGGACCCTATGTGGGACCGCCCACGGAGCATACACGCATCCCTGTCGGGCGCGGGGTATGCGGCACCGCCGTCGCTGAAAACGCCAACCAGATTGTGGAGGATGTCCGCCTGCGTGAGAACTATCTCGCCTGCAATCTGGAGACACGCTCCGAAATCGTGGTGCTGATTCGCCATCCTGAAACGGGGGCGATTATCGGGCAGATCGATGTGGACGGCACTGAAGTAGGCGCGTTCGACCAAAGCGACGAGGCGTTCCTCACCGCTATTGCCCAGCAGATTGCTGCGTCGCTGCCTGTTGAAGGCGCTGTATCTGTAGGCAAAATAAAGCCATGACACGCGAGGAGCTGCTTCAGCGGATTACTGTGGACCCGAACATCTGTTTTGGGAAGCCGTGCATTCGCGGACATCGCATCTGGGTTGCTCTCATTCTGGATATGCTGGCGAGCGGCATGGAAATTGATGACATCCTCCGCGAATATCCACAGATGGAAGAAGCCGATATCCGCGCTTGTATCGCCTATGGTGCTGATTCGCTACCCTGAAACAAGCCACAGGGTAGAATCTCTCCCGACATGGAAGGCTTGTATCATCCTGCTTTGACGGCATACTTAGAGGGCTTGGTGGAACGCCCCCACCCCTTGCTGCTCGAAATGGAGCAGCGTGCCGCTGAGACCAACTTCCCGATTGTGGGTCCCGTGGTGGGGCAGCTCTTTTACTGGCTGACACGGCTGACGGGCGCGCGGCGCGTGTTCGAGTTGGGCAGTGGCTACGGCTATTCAACAGCATGGTTCGCGTTCGCCGTGCGCGACAACGGGGGAGGTGAGGTGCATCACACCGTTTGGGATGCTGAGCTGTCGCAACAGGCACAGGACTACCTGAGACGCATGGGACTAAGCGATGTGATGACCTACCATGTCGGCGAGGCGGTGGAAACATTGCAGCGCGTCGGCGGCGAGTACGACCTCATCTTCTGCGACATCGACAAGCGCGGTTATCCCGATTCGCTCCCTGTGGTGAAGCAGCACCTGCGCGTCGGCGGACTCGCGCTGTATGACAATATGCTTTGGAGTGGGCGCGTGTGGGACGCACAGGACCATTCAGAGGCGACGGAGGCGATTCGCATGCTCACGCAGCAGATGAGACGCGACCCCGACCTCCAAACCGTGCTGTTCCCGATGCGAGATGGCGTGCTGGCAGCCATAAAACTCCGCTTATAGCTGCCTTACGCGAAGCAGGTTACGATGTGAGCTATATAGCGGAACTCGATGGGCGTTATGCGAGTGTGTTCAAGGTGGAGGAGGGCAAATTTTCGGGGGGAGGTTGTGCCCGATCGGTTGGGGCTGGTGCCCTTGCTCATCGGGCTGTTGGGCTGGCTCCTGTTGGCGCGGACGCAGCTCCACTGGTTGTTTGCGCTGGGCTATGGCATCCTGGGCTTCCTCGATGACCAGTGGGGTCAGCACGCGCCGAAAGGGTTGCGCGGGCATGGGCGCGCACTGCTTGCGGGACGACCCACCACCGGCGTGCTGAAGCTTATAGGGGGACTGATATTGGGGCTACTCATCGGCTCCAGACTGCACGCGCTGCCCTTTTGGGCACCCGCTGTGCTGCTCACAGGGCTGATGGTTGCGCTCTGGGCGAACTTCTTTAACCTGCTGGATACGCGTCCGGGGCGTGCCGGCGTGCTGTTTCTGTTGGGAGTGCTTCCCTGCGCGCTGGGGTTGATGCTCCAGGGCAGGCAGTTGGAACTTCCGGTGCTGATGAGCGTGACAGCGGGGTTGTTGATGGTGCTGCCGATTGATCGGGCGGGCAAGGGCATGCTGGGCGACACGGGGAGCAACCTGCTGGGAGGTGTGGTGGGCACGGCACTGGCAATTGGGCTACCGCTCTGGATGCAGGCGATATGCACGCTGGGGCTGCTGCTGTTCCACCTCTGGGCAGAGCGATACTCCCTCACTGACTACATCGAGCGACACCCCATGCTGCGCGCTCTCGACCGCCTCACCGGCACCCGCTGAATCAAACAGACGATTCGGGTATCCATTATGCTTATGAACACGGCACAGGCTTTGACGGGACAGGTAGCGCTGATTACAGGGGGCGGGCGCGGGATTGGGGCATGCATCGCCCGCTTGCTGGCGCAACAGGGCGCGCATGTGATGCTGGTCGCCCGCACCGAAAGCCAGTTGCAACAGACCGCTCGGCAGATCGAGGCAGAAGGGGGTAAGGCGTCCTACTGCGTCGCCGATGTGGCAGATGAAACCGCAATTCGCACAGCAGTGGAACGCACACGCCACATCACAGGGCGAATCGATATCCTGGTGAACAACGCCGGCTCTGCCCGTGCCGCCTTGATAGAACAGAGCGACCCGACCGAATGGTGGCAGGTGGTGGAGAGCAATCTGAAGGGGCTGTACCTGACCACGCGCTTCGTGCTGCCGATTATGCTGGAGCAGGGTCATGGGCAGATTGTGAATATGCTCACCATCGCAGCGAGCCGCCCCTTCACAGGCTTGAGCGCGTATAGCTGTGCGAAGGCGGCAGGGCTGATGTTCACACGCATTCTGGCACGCGAGGTGCGCAAACGCGGCATTCGTATCGCGGCAGTGCTACCCGGTGCTGTGGACACTGCTCTGTGGGATGAGTTCCCCAGCGCGCCCGAACGCGAGCGGATGATCCGCCCCGAAACGGTCGCCCAAATCGTGCTACAGATTATCACCACACCGCCTGATGCCAGCATCGACGAGCTTATCGTGCTGCCGCCAGAAGGGATTCTATGAGCTGGCATGAGCGGATGTTCAGGGGCTTCAAACGGTTTTGGCACGAGATGGGATTCAACTGGTGCCCGGGGCGGGACTCGAACCCGCACGGGTTATCCCCAGAGGATTTTAAGTCCCCCGCGTCTACCATTCCGCCACCCGGGCATCCCTTCTTGATGATACCCGTTTCTCCGCCAATGTGGGGTATACTTTGGATGTGGCGTTGCGTGCGCCACATGCGGAGGGATCACGATGGCAACGGTTGGCGCGTTGCAGTTGGCAGATAGACTGCGCCCGTATCGGCAACGGGTGCGCTGGTTGCTGATGTGGCGTTGGGGTGCATTGGGTGGTTTCGCTGGCACGCTGGTCGCCATCCTCTTGGATGCACTGGATTGGCTTGCCCTGATAACGATGCCCATTTGGGGGCTTGCCCTCGCCATTTGCACGGGTCTCCTGCTGGGTTGCCTCTATGCCCTGCTCATTCCCTTGCCACCAAGCGCCTTAGCACAACTCATCGACCGTCGCGGCAGGCTCAAAGACCGTCTGCAGACCGCGTTGGAGCATACCGACGGCGAACACCTCTTTGACCGCCCCCTGATAGAGGATGCGGAGAACGCCTTGCTCCGTTTACGCCCCGCGGCTCTGTTTCGCTTCCGATTAGGAGCGGCGCATGGGCTATTTGCGCTTGCACTGGTGGCGCTGCTCGGCTTCCACTTTCTGCCACAGATTCTGGCGATGGTTAGCCCCGAAAAGCGGGAGCAGCAGAAGCAGGTGCAGGCAGCGGCGAAACAGATTGAAGAGGTCGCCAAACCCGTGCTGGAACGCGCGAAAAAGCCCGATGCGACCGAGCTGGAGAAACGCATCGCCCGCAATATCGAACTCTACAGCCGTCGCGCCCGACAAGGACGCATGAGCAAACAGGAAGCCTTGCTGCGCTACAACAAGCTGCTGGACGAGGCACGCCGACTGGAACAGCAAAACCAGCGGAAACTGGAACAGACCGCCCTGAAAGCCGCCACCGCGGGCGAACAGCTCAAGCAGCTCGCCCAGAAATATCAGAAGAATCCCCAACTGGAACAGCTCACCCGCCAGCTGCAGGAGGAGCTAAACGCCCTCCAGCAGCAGCTGCAGACGAGCAAAGATATGAACGGCAACCCGCTCAACGCGGAGCAACGCGCCCGCTTGCAAGAGCAAATCCGCCAGCTGCAAGCCACGCTGCAAGCCCTGCGCAACCCCAATCCCACCAGCATCCAAAGCCAGATGAGCGATCTGCAACGACAAATCAACGAGCTGCAGCGCCAGATCCAATCCGGACGCGACTCGAAAGGCATCCCGCTCAGTAAGGAGGCACTCAAAGCGTTAGAGCAGCAGCTCAAACGGTTGCAGCAGCAGTTGCGCGCCTTGCAACTCTCCGAGCAAGCACGCGAGTTCCTGCGTAAATTGATGAACGATCCCAACTTCATCGAGGCGATGAAACGGCTGCAGGAACTGGCACGCAAGTGCCAGCAGCTCGGACAGAACCAAGATACCCAACAACGCCAGCTGACCCAAGAAGAGATCGAGCGTATGGCACGCGAGCTGGAAAAGCGACTGGAAGAGCTGGCAAAACGCTATAGCTCCGATGAGCAAATCCGCGAGCTTGCCAAGCAGATATTGGAGCAGGTCAAAAAGATGAAGGAGCTAAGTCAGTGCAACGGCGCATGCGCTGGCATAAGCTTGGCAGGCATGTGCTTTGGACTGGGGATGTGTCGGGGTGCTGGGGGGGCTTGGGACAAGCACGACTATTTCGGGCAGCCCGAAATGTTCAATCAGGGCGCCAAACAGCCTGAACTCAAAATCCCGATGAAGAACACACCCGTCACGGGGCAACCACCTTTGCTCCCCGGACCGGCGGACTATGAGGAGTATGAAGCGCCTCCCACACCAGGCGACAGCAGCGTGCCCCTAACCCAAGTGCTCCCAAGCTACCAGAAAAAGGCGGAGCAGGCGCTGAATAAGCAGAACATTCCACCCGCTGAACGCAAGCGCGTCAAACGCTATTTCGAATCGCTTAGCAGCGGGCAATAGCAAACCACTCACAAATTGGCGTGCTTCTGCCGATAATTAATCAAACGGTGGCGGAACCGATTCGAGTGGCAACGGCGATAGAGGCGAAGCTCGATGCGGCGCGCTTGCGACTTACCGATACTCAGCGCGAGCCGCTCGTTCCCATTCCCATCCGCACCGAGGGGAACGCATTAAGCTTTCCCTATCCGGGGGAGCCGTTCGGCCTCGCCTACCCGTTCGCTTTACCCAAGCCTTATCCCTCATCGTGTGAGGATGAGAGCGAGACGGTAGGATGCCTCTATCTGTGGGCAGATGGCAAAGGCTATACGAGCCGCGCGCGTGAACTGCTGTTGGAGCAGGTACTGGCACACTCGCGCTATCAGCGCAGCATGGAGTTCATCAAGCAGTACCAGCGTAAGGGCGTACCCCTTTCCGAGGCACTGGCGCATCTCGACGCGGCGCATCCACCTTCTGCCCCTGCGGGCGACTTGTACTGGCAAAGCCTGCAGAAAAGCCTTTTGGCAGGCGAGGAAGCCGCACTCGCCGTTGCCCGCTATCGCCTGAGCCGTATCGGCTGGCGTGAGGCATTCCTCTGGGGCGTGCAACTGAACACCCCCAGCCTCGCCGTGCCGATGCTTCATCCCCCCTTCAATCAGCTGAGCCTCTCGATGGCGGATGTGCCTCCCGAAGCATGGGAGCCAACGGTGCAGCAGGCACAGCAGGAGCGTCTGCTGGTCAAGGGCGAGAAACTCATCACCTGCGATGTCATCCGAAAAGCGACCGAGCAGCCCGTGCCCTTGCTGGAGAGCCTCCTGAATCGCTTGCAGCATGGGATAAGCCTCTATCGGGGTCGTGTGCGCTATTGGGAGATTCTTTCTGACCTGCCCGACAGCCTGAACCTCCTCGCGGATGACCTCAAAACGCGCCTTGTGCTGCTGGGCACACTCTGCGAACGGGCGCGTGCGCTCGATACCGGGATGGTACGCCTTCTCGGCGCCACCTACAGCCTTATGCAACAGCGTGCGGTGTATGACCTACTGGATTGCTGCGTGGAGCAAGGCATCCCCTTCGAAGGGCTAAACCTCCACCTTTACTGGCACGATTTCGACCTGCTGGATTTCGACATGGTGGTGGAACATTACGGCGATTTGGGCAAGCCGTTGCACCTGACCTTACACCTGCCTTTAGCGGGCGGTGAACCATCTGCTGTGCAAGCGGAATGGCTGCGGCGGGTGTGGCTTGTTGCGATGAGCAAGCCTTTTGTGGTAGGGGTGCAAGTTGCCCTCGACGCGCTTGCACCCGCCACCCTCCAGCAACTGCGTGCATGGCGCCAGATGTGGAAACAGTCCGCTCCCTCTTGACAAAGGGCGATTCGCATGGTATACTCTTGGGCACGCACAAACCAAACAAAGTGAGGGTGAGCCAGCTATCCAGAGGGAACTGAGGGTTAACAATCGGATCCGCGCCAAAGAGGTGCGCGTTATCGACGAGAACGGGAAGCAGATCGGAGTGATGCATATTCGCCGTGCCCTGAGAATCGCTCAGGAGCGCGGGCTCGACCTGGTGGAAGTCGCACCGAACGCGAATCCGCCCGTGTGCCGTATCCTGGACTACGGGCGCTATCGCTACGAGCAGGAGAAACTCGCCAAGGAATCGAAGCGCAAGCATAAACAGGCAGAGGTCAAGACCATTCGCTTGCGACTGGGCATAGGAACACACGACATCGAAACGAAGCTCCGCAACGCGCGGGAGTTCCTACAAGATGGCGATAAGGTAAAATTCATCGTCATCTTTCGCAGTCGCGAAATTGGGCGCCCTCAAATGGGAGAAGCCCTGCTGAAAAAGGTCGCCGATGCCTTACAACTCGAAGGCGTCATCGAGCGTCCACCCGCAATGGAAGGACGACAGATGACGATGGTGCTGGCGCCACGCAAAAAGCCAGCTCGTCCCGAACCTGTTCCAAACGAAGGAGGTACGCCACATGCCCAAAATGAAGACGAGCAAGACAGCCGCCAAGCGGTTCAAACGCACGGCGACGGGCAAACTCATGCACAAGAAAGCCGGGAACAGTCATCTGTTCCTGAGTAAATCGCCCGCACGCAAACGCCGACTCGACCTGGAAGACGAGCTCTTCAAGGGCGAGTATCGGCGCATCAACCGCTTGCTGGCAGGCAGATGAGAAGCCTGAAACGGAGGAGATATTATGCGGGTCAAAGGCGGAATCGTTACAAGGCGAAGACATAAAAAGATCCTGCGATTGGCAGAGGGCTACTACAGTGCGAAGCGGAAACTGTTCCGCAAGGCGCATGAGCAGGTGATGAAATCGCTGCTCTACGCCTATCGGGACCGCCGCCAGCGCAAGCGGGATTTCCGACGGCTCTGGATTACGCGCCTCAACGCGGCATGCCGCGCGCACGGAATCCGCTATCACGAGTTCATTCACGCCCTGAACGAGCGCGGTATCGCCCTTAATCGCAAAATGCTTGCCGAGATGGCGGTGCGCGACCCCGACGCCTTCGCTATGCTCGTGCAAACCATTAGAGGGTAATGGGGGATATCCAGCAGCTTTTAGCGCAGGCGCAAGCCGAGATAGCAGGATGTAACTCCACTGCGGAACTGGACGCGGTGGAGTTGCGCTATCTCGGCAAGAAGGGTGCGCTCAGCGCCTTGTTGCGCCAGATAGGAAGCCTGCCGCCCGACCAGCGCCCCACCTTTGGGCAAGCGGTCAACCGCGCCCGCCAGCAGATCGAACAGTGGCTGGAAGCACGACGCTCCACCCTTGAACGCGCCGAACTGGAGCAGCGTCTGCAAGCGGAACGCCTCGACATCACCTTGCCCGGTACACCCGTGCGCCCCGCGCGCCTGCACCCCCTCACGCTGACCATGCGCCGAGTCAAAGCCGCCCTCGTGGGGCTGGGCTTCGAATTCGTGGAGGGTCCCGAACTGGAACATTTTCGCTATAATTTCGGCGCGTTGAACTATCCCGAAGACCACCCGGCGATGGACGAGCAAAACTCGTTCCATGTGGGCGATGGATGGTTGATGCGCACCCAGACCACCGCTATCCAGGGACGCATCTTCGAACAGGTACAGCGGGGGGAGCGCACGCTACCCCTGCGTATCGCCATCATCGGGCGATGCTTCCGCTATGAGAATGTGGACGCCACCCACTCCCACACCTTCCATCAGGTGGACGCCTTTATGGTGGATGAGGGGGTGAACATGGCGCACCTGAAAGGCACGCTCACCCAGTTTGCCCGCATGATGTTCGGTCCCGAAGTGCGCGTGCGGTTCCGCCCCGACTATTTCCCCTTCGTGGAGCCGGGCGTCGATTTCGCCATCTCCTGGAAGGGGGGCTGGCTGGAGCTGGGCGGCGCAGGGCTTATCCATCCCAATATTCTGGAGCAATACGGCATCGACTCGGAACGCTACTCCGGCTTTGCCTTCGGACTGGGCATCGAACGCATTCCGATGTTGCAATACGGCATCGACGACCTGCGCCTGTTTCTGGAGAACGACCTCCGATTCCTGAGCCAATTCCCCTTGCTGTAGCTGTCAGACAGATCGGACAAGTTGTGATGACCCCCTCCTTTAGGTTTCCCCTGCAGGCAGGGGGAACCGAAGGGGCTTGGTTCCCCTCACGCTGTGGGGGGAACCCGCAGGAGGGGGGAGTAAATCCAAGCAGGAATCCCGTAAACTTGCACGAATCGCGCTCGTCGGGTACAATAGAGATGTGCGGTGCATCTGCCCGCACGAAGATGGAGGCGAACGAACAATGAGCATCTGGCGTGTGGCAATCGGGCTTATAGGATTGGTGAGCTACGCATGGGCGCAGGCGCCGTTCACGATTGTGCGCCCTGTGGAGGGGGCACGCGTGCGAGAGAAGGTGCAGGTGCGTATACCGATGCGTAGCGTACCCGCGGACGGTTTCATCGGCGTCAGCATCGACGGCAAGTTTGTCGAAGCGGTGGCGCCCGCCGTCCTCAAGAAGGATGAAGACAAGGGACACCTCATCTACGAATGGGACACCAAAGCCCGCAATGTGCCTGATGGCAAGCACACCATCGAACTAACCCTCTATGGCGGCAGCAGTGAGCGTCGCGTGCTGGCACGCAGCGCGGTGAATGTAATTGTAGAGAATAAAATCAAAATCCCTGCCGATGGCATTCGGTTGCAGTACCGCTGGGTGCCAGGACGCAACTTCCGCTATCAGGTGAATGCCGCTGCAAAGGACCAGACCGAGCTGAAAGATACAGGGCTTAGCCCCGAAGAGAACCTGCTGCTGGAGGCGCGATTCGGCGTCGACCTGTACACTCACGATTTCACCCCCCCGTTCGCCCTGATTTCCTGGATGCCTGTGCCTCCACTGATACTCTTTGAAAACGGGCAATATGGGGTCATCACAGGGGAGAACCTGGCACCTGTCTATCAGGAGATTGCCAATACAGGGCGAGTCAACTATCAGGCATCGCGAGTGGGCGAATCGCAGCAATATCGTTTCTACTATGTGACGGTTGGCGACCTCCCGGAGCTGCCACCCACCAAAGTCAAAGAGGGGTTCCGCTGGATGATGACCTTCGTTCAATATGACCCGCTCGAGTCGGGTGAGCGCGGTGATCCGAAGGTGGCTGCGCGTTTCCCCATCCCGGCACGCATCGAAAGTTTCGAGTGGGAACGCGGCTACAAATGCGCTAAAATCGTGTGCGAGTTCACAGGCAACCTGCCAGGCAAATTCGATCTGGGCAGCATCCGCCTCGAAAAACCGAAGGTCAAAGTGAAGCGCGTTATCTACTTTGCCTATGACCTTGGGCAGGTGGTTCGCATGACCACCAGCATCGAGTTTGAGGTAACGGCTCGCGAGCAGATTGGCGGTTCGGGCGGCATGGGGGGCTTTGGCGGTCGCTTGCGTCCGCCCGGTGGCGGACGCGGTGGCATGGGTGCTGGTGACGAGGAGGGTGGCGCACCTGCCTATGGCGGACGCGGTGGGCGGGGCGGGATGGCGATGGGCGGTCCCGCCGCACCGCCGGGCTATGCGGGTGGCATGGGACAGCCCGGCACGGGACGCGGTGCCGCCACGATGCCCGGTCAAGCCACCATCAGCCGTCTCATCATCACCGAAGAATGGGTGCTAAGCAAAATCTTCTAAGCCAGCCAAGAGCGACGAAGGAGTGAGAGATTGGCAAGCCCAGCTGGAGTGGAACCGCCTCAACTACAGCCCGAGGGCGATGAACCACGCGCGACCTTTATCGAGCATCTGGAGGAGCTGCGAAAGCGTATCTTTCGCGCTCTGGTCTATGTGATGCTCGGCTGGGTCGTCGGCTTTCTGGTCGAACCCTATGTCTATTACTTTCTGGCGAAGCCCTTGCTGCAGACCATGCCCAAAAGCACGCAGCTGGTGTTCACCCATGCCACGGAGCCGTTCTTCCTGAAGTTCAAGCTGTCGCTGATTCTGGGCTTGCTGCTGGTTGTACCGCTGATTGTGGGCGAGCTATGGGGCTTCATCGCACCGGGCTTGACCCGTCAGGAGCGGCGTGCGGTGCGCTTCGTTGCCCCCTTCAGCGCGTTTCTGTTCTTCGTGGGCGCCGCCTGTGGCTATCTCATCTTGCCCAAGGCGTTCGCCTTTTTCCTGAGCTACCTCCAAGACTATCCCCAGGCGGTGCTATACCAGAACCCAGCGCAATATGTGACCTTTGTGGTCAAGATGATGCTGGCGTTCGGACTGGGGTTCCAGATGCCGGTGGTGCTGATGTTTCTGGCACAGGTCGGGCTGGCAACCCCCGAATCGATGTGGCGCTATTGGCGACAGGCGGTGGTGATTATTGGGCTGCTGGCTGCATTACTGACGCCTTCTGGCGATGCCTTCTCTATGTTGGCAGTTGCTCTGCCGATGGTCTTTCTCTACTTTTTGAGCATCCTGTTGGTCGCCCGTATCGCCAAGCGTCGACGCCAACGCGAAACCCAGCTTCGAACGAACTGATTCCAACTGTCTGACAGGTTCGACTCGTCCGCCAAGTCGGATAGCATTCTGGAGGGAAAGAACGATGGGAACAGCCTATACACCGGGATTGACCGTGAGCGGGAATACGGTCATACGCAAAACGCGCCGACTGCCCATCAAGGGTGAGGTGCTGGTCAAAGAAGGCGACACCGTGAACGCCGATACCGTCGTTGCCCGCGCCTACCTGCCCGGCATCCTGCAGACGGTGCGCGTGGCGCAGACACTCGGCATCGAACCGAAGCAGATTCACAGCGTGCTGAAAGTCAAGGAGGGCGATACCGTCGAAAAGGATCAGATTATCGCAGAAACGAAAGGTTTCTTGGGGCTGTTTCGTGGCGTGTGCAAATCGCCTGTGCGGGGCACGGTGGAGCTGATTTCGCCTGTGACAGGGCATGTGGGCGTGCGCGAGCCACCGACGGTGATCGAGGTGAACGCCTATGTGCGTGGGCGCGTGGTGCAGGTGATGCCCGAAGAGGGCGCGGTCATAGAAACCGAGGGGGCGTTCCTGCAGGGCATCTTCGGCGTTGGCGGCGAGCGTCAGGGCATCCTGCGCATGGCGGTGCAGTCGCCCGATGAGGTGCTGACCGAAGCCCATTTAACAGACGACATGGCAGGCACGATTGTGGTAGGTGGCGCGGGCATCGAGGCGGGCGCACTGCGCAAAGCCGCCCGACTGGGCATCGTCGGGCTGGTCGCAGGTGGCATTCGCGATACCGACCTGGTGGAGTTTTTGGGATACGATATTGGGGTCGCCATCACGGGGCAGGAGGACATCCCCCTCTCTATCATCGTGACGGAGGGCTTCGGCGTGATGCGCATGGCGCAACGCACCTTCAACCTGCTCCGCCGCTTGGATGGGCAACTGGCATCCATTAATGGCGCGACCCAAATCCGCGCCGGCGTCATTCGTCCCGAGATTGTGGTACCGCTGGAGCATGGCGACCATCCTCCAGAGGCGATGCCCACCGCGGAAAGCCAGCAACTGGACCTCGGCGTGCCCATTCGGATTATTCGTGAACCCTACTTCGGCAGGCTGGGACGCGTGCGCGCCCTGCCACCCGAACTGGTGGAGATCGAATCGGGCGCGCGCGTGCGGGTGCTGGAAGCCGAACTGGACGATGGTACCGTGGTCGTTGTGCCGCGCGCCAATGTGGAGATTATCGCCGAGGGATAGCGATGCGAAACTTGTTCCGAGAAGCGCAGCCCTTACCTGCAGCGACAGGCTCCGAGTCGCGTCCTCACCGTGTGCTCATCGTGGAGGACGACACCGTGCTGCTGGAAACCCTCCACTACAATCTGCGTCGTGAAGGGTTCGAGGTGTTCACCGCTACCGATGCGGAGACGGCGTTGCGCCTTTTTCATACTCACCTGCCCGATGTGGTGCTGCTGGATATCATGTTGCCCGCCCGCAGCGGGTTTGAGCTGTGTCGCCTGATTCGCCAACAAAGTTCCGTACCCATCCTGTTTCTGACGGCACGCACCGCCGAGGAGGATCGGGTGCGCGGGCTGGAGATAGGGGGAGATGACTACATCACGAAGCCGTTCAGCATGCGCGAGTTGGTTGCGCGCGTGCGTGCGGTGCTACGGCGCACGGCGCCCGAACCTGCCCCGAACCGCCTGCGGGTCGGCGAGCTGGAGATCGATTTGGAGGCACGGCGTGTGTGGCGTGGCGGAACGGAGCTAACCCTCTCGCCCAAAGAGTTCGCTTTGCTTGCCCTGCTCGCCACCCATCCGGGCAGGGTCTTCTCCCGTGATGAGCTGCTCAACCGTGTCTGGGGACTGGATGTCTATGTGACTCCGCGCACCGTGGATGTGCATATCCGCTGGCTGCGCGCCAAAATCGAACCGGACCCGCAACATCCCCGCTACATCCACACCGTGCGGGGACTGGGCTACCGATTCGATTGGTAGCATAGGGTATAGTTATAAAAGGGTGAATGGCGTGAAAACGGCAACCGCTGATGAGATATACGAGACCTGGATTAGGACGCTGCCTCCTGATGAGCGTCTGCGCTTAATTGAGCGCATCAGTCGTGAACTGGCAAGTGAGCTGACCACGGAGCAGCCCAGACGGCGGGATTGGCGTGAAATTGCGGGGTTGTTGCCCTATCCTGCTCTTGGTGAGGATGCACAGGAATGGGTCTCTCGCACGCGATGCGAAGCGGATAAACATCGTGAGCAGCAATGGAGACATCTCTCGGAACCATTACAAAAGCCATAGCAGGTGCAAAGCGCATCTTTCTCGACACAGCCATTGTCATTTACTATGTCGAACAACATCCGACATACGCGCCTTTGCTGAATCCGCTCTTTGAACTGGATGACATCGAAGTCGATTTTGTTTTATCACCGATTACCTTAGCAGAAGCTCTTATTGTGCCTATTCGGTTGAACGATTGGGATGCCTATCACAAACTCGCCGATTTTATGCTCAACGCGCCGAGAACAGCCTTTATCCTGATAGGGAGTGAGGCAGCCAAGCTGGCAGCCGAGTTTCGCGCTCGCTACAACCTTGCCTTAACCGATGCTTTTCAGATAGCAGTGGCAATCACAGCAGGGTGCGATGCCTTCTTGACGAACGATAAGGGGCTAAGGCGAGTGAGTGAGCTATCGGTGCTGGTGTTGGACGACCTATGTATGAGTGAGGCGAATGGCTGTTGAGAGTGTCTGGTGGGCTGAGCTGGGTGCTAACAGGCTGTGCGGTGCTCGTCGCGTTGATGGCATTCGGGCGCGTGGCATCGCCTCTGCGAGAGTGGATGGCATGGCTGGTGCTGGTGGGCGTTGGCATCGCGCTCTTCCTTGCCTATCAGGAGCAAAAAAGACTACGGCAAGCCCGCCAACAGCAGCAGGAACTGCAGGAGCGGCTCGAAAGGTTAGAGCAAGCGATGGCTCAGCAGCGACAGGGGCTACGAGTCTTGCTCGACGGGCTGCCTGTGCCGCTTATGCTCTGTGAACGGGATGCAACCTTGCGATATGCCAATCACACCGCGCTGGAATGGTTCGGTTTTCGGAGTGTCCAGGGCAAATCGTTGCTTGCCCTGACCTTATGCTATGATTTATATAGCTTTTTCCGCGAGGGGGTTCGGCAGGAAGCCCAGTTCACTCGCTCCATCACCCTCAGCTTTCCCCAGACGCGCCATGTGCTGGCTTCGATGTGGCCCGTGCTGGACGAAGAGGGCACGGAGCGGTTCGCTGTGGTGCTGCTGGATCAAAGCGAACTGGTGCGCATCGAGCAGGTGCGGCGCGACTTCGTGGCGAATGTCTCCCATGAGTTTCGCACCCCCCTCGCCTCTATTCGCTCGCTGGCGGAGACCATCCTCGAAGACCCTCACATGCCTTCTGAGACCCGAAACCGCTTTTTAACCACTATCGTGCAGGAGGTGGAGCGAATGACGCGCATCGCAGAAGACCTGTTGGTGCTTTCGCACGCCGAGTCGCTGCCACCTCAGCGCGAGCCTGTGGACCTGGTACCCCTTATCCAGCAGGTGGTGCAGCAGCTTCAAAGCGAGGCACAGCGACACCATATCCAGATTGAAACGGAGCTGCCCGACCAGCTTATCCTGCCTGCCCAGCGCGACCAGATGGTGCAGGTGCTGCTGAACCTCCTGACGAATGCCATCCGCTATAATAAGCCCAACGGGCGCGTGTGGGTGCGTGCCTTTCGAAAAAGCCTCTCCGCCCCGTCCGACTCGTCCGAGAGGTCCGAAGTCGTTCTGATTGAGGTGCAAGATACGGGCATCGGTATCATGAGCGAGCATTTACCCCGTATCTTCGAGCGGTTCTACCGCGTGGACAAGGCACGCTCCCGCGAGACAGGGGGCACAGGGCTGGGGCTTTCGATTGTGAAGCATATTGTGGAGGCGCACGGCGGGCGCGTGGAGGTCGAAAGCGAATATCGGGTGGGCAGTACCTTCCGCGTTATCTTGCCCGCATCGACATGAGAGGAAGGCACGGAGCAAAGATGCCCAAACTTGTCAAATGCTGAAACTTCCATGCTTGAGTAATCGTATCGCTAAAGTGGAGGTGCGAACCATGCAATGCAACATCGGGCGTGTGGAACAGATTATCCGTATCGTGATAGGGCTTGTGATTCTCGGCGCAGGCTGGTATTACAAGAGTTGGTGGGGATTGATAGGGCTTATCCCCCTTGTGACGGGCTTTGTGCGTTTCTGCCCGCTCTGGCGCGTGCTGGGAATCAGCACCTGTCCCACCCATAAGTGAGGCAAGCAAATCCCATTATTGCACTCGCATGCGCCGAATAATCCAGTTGAAGAAGCTGGGTGCGAACCGCTTGAGATAGACACCCAGCTTTTCGGCGCCTGCGATATAGACCTCCTCTTTACGCTTGTAAATAGCGTTTACGATGTGCTGTGCGCACACGCTGGGGTCCATGCCCTTTGCAATGGGTGGGTCGATCTCACCATGCTCGCTCCCATCGGCGCGCAGCGCATGGAGCGAAACCTCGGTGCGCACCCAACCGGGGCAGACGAGGGTGACACGAATCCCTTGGCTATGCAGTTCGGCGCGCAGCGCGTCGAAGAAGCCATGAAGGGCATGCTTGGACGCGCAGTAGGCGGAGCGTAAGGGGATGCCAAACTTGCCCAGCAGGCTGCTAATCACCACAATGTGTCCACTCCCGCGCTGTAGCATAAAGGGTAAGGTCGCCTTCGTGAGCGAGATGACCCCGAAATAGTTCACCTCCATAATGCGGCGGTCAACCTCCAGTCGGGTCTCGTGTGCCAGTGAGCGCTGCGAGATACCAGCGTTGTTAACCAAAATGTCCACCTGTCCGAAATGCTCGATCACGGCGCCGACCATGGTGGCATGGAGGTCGGTGTGGGTGATATCGAAGGGTAGGGTCAGCACCTTGCCCGCGCCGGTGCATCGCGCGCGCACCTGCTCCAGACGCTCTTGGCGTCGGGCAGATAGCACCAGGTGCGCTCCTTCACGGCTAAAGGCATAGGCGAGTGCCTCGCCGATACCCGACGAGGCACCCGTAATCCAGACCACCTTCTCGCGAAACCGCATCGTTCAGATTACCTGTCTTGCCAGTGCCGTTTCGGGTAGGGTCTCGCCCAGCCGCGCAGCAATCTCTTCGGGATTCTGTGCCACGCGATACATCTCTTCGCGCGAAATCAACTTGTGCTGATACAAAAACAGCAGATGGTTATCCAGCGTAATCATGCCCAGCTGATGCCCCGTCTGGATGGCTGATTCGATGCTGTGGATTTTGCGCTCGCGTATCATATGTCCGATAGCGGGCGTGCAAATCATAATTTCGAAGGCAGCCACACGCCCCGGACGGTCGGCACGCGGTAGCAGCAGCTGGGAGATGACCGCCACCAGGTTGGTGCTGAGCTGCACGCGAATCTGCTCTTGCTGATCGGTTGGGAACACATCGACGATGCGTTCCACTGTGCGTGCGGCGCCAGTGGTGTGGACGGTGGAGAAGACGAGGTGCCCTGTTTCCGCCGCGGTGATAGCCGCTTGGATGGTGCGCAGGTCGCGCATCTCGCCCACCAGAATAACATCGGGGTCCATACGCAGGGCGCGAATCACGCCCTCCTCGAAGCTGGGCACATCGACCCCCACCTCACGCTGGCTTACCACCGACTTCTTCGGCTCATGGAAATACTCGATGGGATCCTCTATGGTTACAATATGGGTGTCCCGATGGGTGTTGATGTAGTCAATCATGGTGGCGAGCGTGGTGGTCTTGCCGGAACCTGTGGGACCCGTCACCAGAATCAGTCCGCGTGGCAGATGCAGCAGTCGCTTCACATGGTCAGGCAGTCCAATCTCTTCGAAGCTGCGCAGTCGATAGGGGATCAGACGGAAGTTGATGGCAATCGCGCCTTTCTCATAATAGGCTGCGACACGGAATCGCGCTTTTTCGTGGGTATAGCCGAAGTCGGCGGTGCGCACACGCTCCAGCTCATGGATTGCGCGTGGGGGTGCCACTTCGCGGAAGAGGCGTTCCGTATCCGCTGGGCTTAGCTCGCCGAACTCTTCCAGACGCACCAGCCGCCCATAGAGGCGCAGCGTGGGCGGCTCGTTCGGCACAATATGAATATCGGATGCATCCCGCTCAAAACAGATGTTGAGCAGCTCGTTCGCTGTTGCATATTTTCGCATAGACCGACCCTCCGAACGAAAGAAGCGATTCACCCAAGCGACAACGACTCCTGCTTAGCCCCGCTCGAACAGCGCGGCTACCTTGACCCGAAAATCAGGTAGCAGTGTCCCCCCAGAGAGTTCGTCCTCCGCTTGCAAGCGGACCACATCAAAAGGTGAGTGATAAATCACGGCTTGCTGGGTTTCGGGGAACAGCAGCCAGACCTGCTTGGCTCCGGAGGCGAAATACTCACCTACCTTGCTCAACAAGTCGGGCATATCCTCAAAGGGGGAGACAATCTCGACAGCCAGATCGGGGGCGCCCTCAAAAAATCCCTTGGGGAATTCGGCAGGCAGGCGTGTGCGTGCCACCACCGACACATCAGGGGAGCGAATCCTGCCATTTGCCATGCGGAAGCCCGTGCTGGAGTCGCACACATACCCCCAAGGATGGACATGAGCAAGCAATTGGGCAGCAAGGCGAATCGCTAAAACACCATGTTCGAAACCGGCAGGCACTTCCTTTGCCTCCCCGTCGACCAGTTCATATTTGCGCCCGTCATCGGGCAGGCGCAGAAACTCCGCTTCACTGAGCGCCTTCTTACGCTTGCGAGCCGGCTGTGCCGCGGTTGTTTTCATCGCACTTGTTGCCCCGCCGTGCCGTGTGCCGTTGGGGTCGCGAACCCCATGGGTTCCTTTTGGAGGCTGAGACCTGCCTCGCGATTCGTCGGTTGCCCGACGCTGCCACTCAGCCAGATCATCGCCCCCTGCCATTTCTGGCGACGGTTCGATCCACCGCGGGCATCACGCACACGGCAGGGTAAATCTATTATACCCCACAAGCCCGGATGGGGTATCCTGATAATAAGTATGGATCGGCGAGAGCAGTTGCGTCAGTATCGAGAGACCATCCTATCGATTGCCCGCCAGCATGGGGCGTTCAATGTGCGGGTCTTCGGCTCGGTTGCGCGTGGGGACGCAACCCCTGAAAGTGATGTTGACCTGCTCGTGAAGTTCGAACCCCATCGGAGCCTGTTAGATCAAATCAAGCTCCAGCAGGCGCTGGAGGACCTCCTTGGTTGCCGCGTGGAGGTTATCTCAGAGGATGGTCTTTACTGGCTGTTGAGGCGTCGCATCCTCAAGGAGGCACAACCGCTGTGAGGAAGGATCCACGCGTATTTACCTATTCTGAAACAGGTGTTGGTATCCATCTTGCCACCGCCGGAGTCGTTAGAGCGCGAACTTAGCGAGTCATAAGGGGGTGACAGAAGAGCGATGGACTGGACATCGGTACGGGATTGGGTGCAGAGTGCGGAAGCCAGCTTGGTTTTCGGCGTTGCGCTGCTCATCCTGTTGGTCTGGAACTTGTGGCTGACCTTGCGCTGGTGGACGCTGCAGAAGCGCTGGCAGGCGCTGATGACGGGCAGTGAGGGCAACTCGCTGGAGCGACTGCTGTATGAGACCCTGCGTCGCGTCTCCCTCATGGACGAGACGCTCAAAGCGCACGGGAACCATCTGCAGCAGTTGCAGAGTCAAACGGATCGGTGCCTGCAGTGGGTGGGTATTCGGCGGTATGATGCCTTCCCCGACATCGGCGGGCAGCAGAGCTTCGCCGTGGCACTGCTGAACCGCCATGGGGATGGCGTGGTGCTGAGTGGCATCCACAGCCGGCAGGAGATGCGCGTTTACGCGAAGCCGATTCGAGGCATGCGCTCCCCGATAGGGCTATCGGAGGAGGAGCAACTTGCCCTGCGGGAGGCGTCCGAACGCGGGGAGGCGCGAGCGTGAATGGATTCGAACTGAGCGATGAGTGGCTCATCGAACGCTTCAAAGAGGGCGACGACACCGCCTTCGATCAGCTGGTGCGCCGCTATGAGCAGAAGGTGTTCCAGCACGCCTACCGGCTGACCCATAATCTCGATGATGCCGCCGATGTGGCAGCCGAAGCCTTCCTGCGCATGTACACCGCCCTCAAACGCTTCCGGGGCGAGGCACAACTCTCCACCTGGCTCTATCGTATCGTGCAGAATGTCTATTTCGATTTTCACAAGCGCGAGCAACGGCATCAGCACATGCCGCTGGAGATTAGCTCCGATGAAGACGAGGAGCCGATGGAGCTGCCTATCCCCGACGAAAGCTTCGACATGGACGAATACCTGCTGGAGCAGGAGCGGCAGCGCGTACTGCGCGAAGCCATCGACAAGTTGCCCGACTATCAGCGGGTGGTGACTATCCTGTTCCATGTGGAGCAGCTCTCCTACGAGGAGATAGCGGCAGCCACAGGTTTGCCGTTGGGCACGATTAAATCGCGCTTGAACCGTGCGCGAGCCGCCCTGCGCGAGCTGCTGGAACCCTATCGGGAACTTTTTGAGATAGAAAGCCGTCCAAACCAAACGGAGGCAACCGATGCGCTGCGAACAGGTCAAAGCACTGCTGAATGACTATCTGGAGGGCGCGCTCAGCCCAGCGGTGGTGCCATCGCTGGAAGCGCACCTCAGCGTTTGTGCGTCATGTCGTGGGGAGTGGCAATTTCGTCGGGGGATTTGGCGTTCGCTTGCGCAAATGCCAGCCCCCTCTGCCCCGGCAGACCTGCACGCTCGCATCATGACGCATGTGCGCGCTCAGACGCGTACCCGCGCGGTGAGCCAGCGTGTGCTGGTCTGGCGATTTGTAGGGGCTGCCGCAGCGGCGGCTGCGCTGTTTCTGTTGGGATTCTTGAGTGCCCGTCCCGGTGGGGTCATGGCGGGTTTTGAACTATTTGGCTCCTCCAGCCGCTCGGGATCCACGAGTTCGCTACCCGTCGAGTCGGGCATTCGGCTCGAGTGGCGGGATGTGGGGGAAAGTGAGCGTGTGCCCGTGTTGCGCGCGGCGCTCAATCGGGAAGCCAGCGCGATGCTTGCCTGGTCACCTGAACCGAATTTGCCGCCACGCCAAGCGCAGCGTATCTGGCAAGGCACGCTTCAGCCGGGCAAAGCCGTCGAAATCCCGCTGCCCCTTCTGCACCAGAAGCAGACGGCACGCGCTGCCGCCACGCTCTGGTGGACGGTGGACGATCAGCACCGCGCCTTTTTCATCCCGACAGGCTATCCCCCATCGGCACGGGCGAGTCTGCGGTTGCGCGCTCATCTCAGCGAGGCGTTAGCGTTGCTCGCCGAGACCTATCAGACGCCCATCGAATGGCTACCAGCCAGCCACGAGACCAACCCCTTAGTCGTGTTGGATGTGCGCGACGCCACCCTCCCGGAAACGCTGCAACAGCTGCTTATCGGCACGCGCTACACCGCTCGGGCAGAAAAAGGACACTGGCGTATCCTGCCCCAATAGCTTGACCGATACCCTTACTTCATCGTCGTCCGTGGCGCAGTCGGTAGACATACGCCAGCACTTCGGCAACGGCTTGATAGAGGGCGACGGGAATCTCCTGCCCCACCTCCACCTGCGCATAGAGGCTGCGTGCCAGCGTCGGATTCGGCACGATGGGCACATGCCAGCGCAGGGCTTCCTCCCGAATACGCTGTGCCAGCCAACCACGCCCCTTCGCCAACACGCGCGGCGCCCGCATGCGCGCCCGATCATAGCGCAATGCCACCGCATAAGTCACAGGGTTCGTGATGACCACATCGGCGCGCCGCACATCTTGAATCATGCGGGCACGCGCTATCTGCTGCATACGCTGCCGCTGCCGCCCCCGAACATGGGGGTCACCCTCTGTCTGGCGGAACTCCTCTTTAAGCTCGTAGCGCGACATGCGAATGCCCTTTTCGAACTCCCATCGCTGATAGAGGTAGTCCAACAGTGCCAGGAGGAGCCACAAAATGCCCACACGCAACCCCACCGCATAGAGCGTGTTGCCAATCGGCGCCAGCGCATCCGGCAACGGCATGCGAGCGGTCGCCATCAGCTCGTCCATCTCACTTTGCACGGTGCGCCACGCCACATAGGCAATCAATCCGAACTTGAGCAACGCCTTGAGCAGCTCCACCAACGCGCGCATGGAAAAGAGCCGCTGAAAGCCCTTAATCGGGTCGATGCGGTTCAAATCGGGCTGCAGGGGATACGCCGACAGAGTGAAGCCGACCTGCAGAAGATTGACGGCGAAAGCCGTGAGCATCGCTAACCCGACGACAGGAGCGCACAATGCCAGCGCGCTCCACAGCACCATTTCCGAAGGGCGTAGGGAGCCTGCCGCCATCAAACCGTGCTGCACCGTTAGCAGCAGCCTTTCGCCCCCCCAGCGCAGCACGAACGGCATCACCAGCACGAACGCCAAAAAGACGCAGGCGGCGTTCACCTCCGCCGAACGCGCCACCTGCCCCTTGCGCCGCGCCTCTTGCCGCTTGCGGGGTGTCGCCTGCTCCGTGCGCTCTTCGTCCGCCATCTAACCCCCATTATCGGCACGATGGGGTATACTTCTTCTTGGTGAAGAGTGGTGCCACGCTATAAAATCCTGACCTGGGGCTGCCAGATGAACGAGGAAGACTCCGAGCAGATGTCGCTCTACCTGCAGGAGCGCGGCTATCAGCCTGCCGAGCGGGTGGAGGACGCCGATGTGATTCTGCTCAACACCTGCTCGGTGCGCCGCAAGCCCGAAGAGAAGGTGTTCAGCACGCTGGGACAGCTGCGCAAACTGAAGCAGCGCAAGCCCAACCTGGTGATTGGCGTCTGCGGTTGCATGGCGCAGCTGCGCGCCGAAGAGATTAAACGGCGCGCGCCCCATGTGGATATGATTGTGGGCACTGCGCATGTGTCCCAAGTGGGCAACCTGCTGGAGGAGGTGCTGCAGCAACGACGGCTCGCCATGCGACTGGAACTGCCCGAACGCAAGGGCGCCATCGTGACGGACATCCCGCAGCGCAAAATCGACCGCGCCCCCAAGCTCAAAGCCTATGTGCCCATTCAGTATGGCTGCGACAAGTTCTGCACCTTCTGCATCGTGCCCATCACCCGCGGGCGCGAACGCAGCCGACCCACACAGGACATCCTCGACGAAATCAAACGGTTGGCAGAGCTGGGTACAAAAGAGGTCATCCTGCTGGGGCAGACGGTCAACTCCTATGGCAAGAACCTGCTGGAAGGACGCGTGCCCTTCTCGCGCCTGCTGCAGCTGATAAACGACATCCCCGGCATCGAACGCATCCGCTTCACCTCACCTTACCCGCGCGACTTCCGCGACGATCTCATCAACGCCATCGCCGAACTGCCCAAAGTGATGGAACATGTGCATCTGCCCCTCCAGTCGGGCGATAACGCGATTCTCAAGGCGATGCGACGACTCTACACCATAGAGCAGTTTGAGGAGATTGTCCACAAGCTGCGCGAGCGCGTGCCGAACATCGCCATCACCACCGATATCATTGTGGGCTTCCCAGGCGAGACGGAGGAGCAGTTCGAGCATACGCTTCAGGCGGTGGAGCGCATCCGCTTCGATGGCGCGTTTATGTTCGCCTTCAGCCCACGCCCCGGCACCCCCGCTGCCCAGATGGAGAATCAGATCCCGCGTGCCGTCAAGCAGCAGCGGTTGCAACGGCTCATCGAGCTGCAAAATCGCATCACCTGCGAGATTAACGCCTCGCAGGTCGGGCGCGTGTTCGAAGTGTTGGTGGAAGGTCCCAGCCAGAAAGACCCCACAAAGCTGGCAGGCTTCACCCGCGAGAACAAGATGATGCATTTTGTGGGCGAGCGCGACCTAATCGGGCAACTGGTGCAGGTTCGCGCGGATGAAGCCCACCTGTGGGGATTCTACGGCACACTAATAGCACCGCCCAAAGTTGAACAGGGCAATCAGCAGGTCGGCGTCATCCACAACGCCGTCGCCATTTAGGTCTTCAGGCATGTCCGACCCGCTTTGCCCAAAGGCGAACAGCACGCGCAACAGGTCCGCATCATCCACGCAGCCGTCGTTGTTCACATCGCCCTGCAGAATCAGCTCCACCCACTGCGAACGGGTGAACCGATAGAGCAGGCGCGGGTCCGGTGGTTCATAGTCGATGCCACTGGTTGCCGAGTAGTTGATGGAGCGCACCTGCGCATCCACGCGGGTGAAGCTGGACTCGTAGCAAAGAGCGTAGAACTCGCCGTTGAGCCAGTTGCCGCTGTCGCCGCCATAAGGCACGGCGGTCAGGTTGAAAGTGCGCCCACAGAGTGGCTCTATGAAAAACGGCTGGCGCGTCAATTGGGCGGTCAGCTTGCCCCAGATGCGCTTAATGAGAACGCTGACACCCTCCACCGTGATGCAGAGGTTGGGACGCATGTCCGCTGACCACTCCACCACATCATCGCTGAGCGCGCGTCCCGCCAGCACGACCGTGATGTCATACGGCAAGCCGAAATCGCGTAGGTTGAGCGCGATATCGAGCGTGCCGGGCTGTTTGGGGATGCAGACAGGTGGAGCCTGTTCATCGGAGACCGAACCGCCCCCACTAATCGCGCCCGAATAGCTGTAGGTCAGCCCACGCAGGTCGAAGTAGATGCGATCCGCTGCGCGCAGGTCATCTACCGGGCGTGGCGGCGTAGGCGGCATCGGCTGACCGTTCTGGTCAAACGGCAAGTGGCGCAGCGTCGCATTCAGGTCGAAACTCACGATGGAGCCGCGCGGCAGGTCGCCGAGCGGTATCGTCACGCTATCGCCATAGGCAGGGATGGCGCGATCCACCGTGCCGTCCAAGGATGCCCAATCCAGTGTGTGCGTCGCCGCCCTGCTATAACCCGTCGGCTCGCCATTAATGCGCACCATCATGGCTGCCTCCAGCTTGACTTGATCGCGGAACGGCGAGGGACGGTCTTCAGTCGCATATTGATCCAGCGCAACGACCCGTTTTAGCCCCTGCACCCATGGGCGGCGCACCTGATAGGAACCGAACTGCACCGCCATATAGAGATTGGGCGTCTGACCCGGGTCAATCTGGATGCCGGGGCGGTTGGGCAACAAGTCCAGTCCGCCTAAATCGGTCCAACTGGGCGCGGTATAGGTAGAGAGCGTGGGGGTGGGAGCATTCGCAGCGTAGACACTCACCACCACCCGGCGCTCCTGCCAGCTGAAATACTGCTCGTTCCACATGCGAATGCGGAACAGGTCGTTGCTGCTCCATGTACGCCCGAGCTGAGCCGCTTCGTACACGGGTGGGGCTTTATAGCCGTCGCGAATCCAGTACTCGGCGCGGTCGCCGCCGTTGCCTTCCCAGCCGCTCCAGAGTACCGCCACACGCCCAAACGGATCACCGCCATCAATCACGCGAAGATTGCGAATATAAGCATGTCGGGCAAAGCGAGGCGGTACATTCTCATGCCCCCGTAGCTGACCCCATTGGAACGAGTTCAGTCCACTGCCGATCAGCGCGTCGAAACGAGTGCCACTATCCGTGCGCACATCCCAGCCTTCGAGCCGCTGCCCGAAAGCGCATGCCACTGCGACAAGCATCGTTGCGAACAATTGCCACCATCGCATGGTACAGATACCTCCTCTTTGCTTGGTATCATGTCCGACTGGTCGGGCTTGTCGGACAGTCTAATGATACACCATGTGCGGGGATTATCCCTCACTTTCCTATCGGCGGTGTCGGGCGAGAAATCGAAAGAGGAACCACGCCATCAACCCACCCACGATGCCACCTGTCATATAGGTTGGGAGATAAGGCGGCGTCTGCACTGCCAGGACCGCGATGCCGAGCCAGAGGGCAAGCAGCGCGACGAGGGTCAGCATCAGCAGAGTCGCTCGCCAGGCGGAGCGCACCGCACGCCGATTGAGCCGATTCAGCCGTTCGAAATCGGCATCGCCCTCCTGCAGGTAGCGCACCATCTGACGCGCCTCCTCCACCAATAGCTCCGCATCCAGCTCCTGCATGGTACGCCCGCGTTGCAGAATCTGGAACTCCACATCCACCAGCGTCTGGCTCCCCCACGGATGCGTGCGTGCCCAAATACGCGTCCAAATCCATCGGGGCGCCGCACTGACCAGCCCACGCAGGAACGAACCTCGCTGCATCAACAGCTCCGGCTCGGATTGTAGGCACTCGTAGCCAATCGCTGCGAAATAGTCCCGCAGTCGCTGGCGCGCTTGCTCGTCATCATAAGCCACCGCGCCAGACCAGCGAAACCTCATCGGGCAGGCTCCTCCGCACGCTTTGGACGAGCGCGCCGCCGCAATTTAATCGGAACCGCATGGTTGCGCTGGGCAGCGGGCACCTTGCGCACCTGATGACAATTGCGGCAACGCGCCTCGTAATGCTCGGAAGCCCCGATCAAGATGGTCGGCTCATCCCAAGCCGCCGGACGCCCATCCACCAAACGCTGGGTATGGCTGGCAGGGCGACCACACACCACGCAGATAGCACGCAGCTTAATCACCTCGTCCGCCAACGCCATCAGCGTCGGCATAATCCCAAATGGCTGACGCCGAAAATCCTGATCCAGCCCCGCCACAATCACGCTCTTGCCACCATCTGCCAGCTGCATGCACAAGTCGATCAAGCCCTCGTCGAAGAACTGCGCTTCTTCAATAGCGATTAGGTCAGTATCAGGCTCAATGAGGCAGGCTAACTCCCGGCTGTTGCGCACGGGCACAGCCGAAAGCTGCACGCCATTATGCGTGGCGACGGCGGCGCGGTCGAATCGGTCGTCCAGTGCATGCTTGAACACCTGCACCTTCTTGCGGGCATACATCGCACGGCGCACGAGGCGAATCAGTTCCTCCGATTTGCCAGCAAACATGCTGCCACAGATGACCGTCAACTGTCCCAGCGGTTTCATCGTCTCCCCATAAAGGGATTCTCGCAACAGGCTTTGATCCCTATGCCGCCCTATCGGCGTAGCGCCTCAGCGAGAGACGCTACGCCGCTCCCTTACAGACTGGCAGGTATCAGGTACGAGGACTTCGCGTTGGGGTCGTGAATGGCGAGAAAGATGTAGAACATCTCGTCGTAAGTGCCCTCGCCATACCGCACCTCACGCGGTGGGTTGCTGGGGTTGTTCGGGTTGTCAGACGAGTTGTCGTACCAGCCGACGCACTCAATCACTGTGCCCGGCGGAAGTTCAATCGGCTTCTCGTAGAAGTACGCTTGTTGCCAGTTGAAGTCGTAGTCCTTGATTTGCAGCAGCGGAATGGTGCGCCCGTCAGGTGTTTTGGCGACGACCTCCGTGCCCCGTGCAATCAAGTGCATGTGCGCCATAATGCCCAACGCGTAGATAGGGCGATCGCTCGGCGTCGTCCAGCGTGCCTGAACACGATAGTCCTTCTCGCCCGGCGGGATTCGAATGTTCCGGTTGCCAATCACGACGAGCTGCACAGGCTTCACCTGCTCCGTTCGGTCAGCGAGATACAGCCCGATGCGCGTGCGATCAGTTTCACGCTTGCCACGCTTGAAGTAGTGAATCTGCATTACCAGGTCGAACCGGCGCGGCAGGCAGGCAGCGAACCCCTCCTCCAGCCGAATAGGGCGCATGCCCGGCACCCAGCCGCCCAGCATCATCAGGGGTATGAACCCCGTACCGCCGAAGTTCGCATAGCCCGGTTTCGGATCGGCAGCATCCAACTGACGCGCACGCCCCGAAATGTCCACAAACATATTGGCGTGATGCACCACCGCCCGATTGCCCGGCTGAATATCGATCCCCACGATGACCTTGTTCTCGGGCAACTCGACAGGAATGACAAAGTAGCGGTACTCGTCGCCACCCACGCCATCCAGCTCGTAGGCTTCGGGCATTTCGACCACCAAGTCAGGCTCGCCATAGAACCACTCTTCGCTGAACTTCGGCAGTGGGGGAGCCTTGCTTAAGTCACCGGCGGGCATGCCCGAATCGACCCAGCGGGCAATGAGGGCAATCTCCTCGTCGGTTAGGTAAAACTCGTTTTTGAACTTCGCAAAGCCCGGTGTCGGCTTCCACGGGGGCATCAAGCGTCGCTGCGTGTAGTACTTAATCTCCTTTGCCCAGCGTTTGGCGTCGTTGTAGGTCTGGAGCGGGAAGGGACCAATATCGCCAGGGCGGTGGCAAGAGGTGCATTTTGCATAGAGGATAGGCGCAACATGCTCGGCGAAGGTCACCTGTGCGGGAGCAGCCTCTGCCCCCGTTTCAGGCAAGGTCAAAAAGCAGCCGACAACCTGCGTGCGTGGCTGCTTCACAGGCTTGCCTTGCAAGACAGCGTTCAGCGCATCGCGCAGGTAGTGGTGTTGAGCGACCTCGCGTTTGATAACGCTGTCGATCGCCCCACTGTAGACAATTTCGCCTCTACGGTTTAGCACAAACGCTTGGGGCACATGGGTCGCTCGCAACGCCCGCGCGAGGGCAACCGCGCCCTGGTGCACAACGGGGAATTTCAGCCCCAACTGCTGGGCATGGGCACGCACGCCGTCCAGCGTCTCGTCCGCTTCGGGGTAAATCCCGTAGAACACCACACCGCGCTGCTGATAGGTCTCATACAGCGCGTTCAAGCGAGGCACATAGCGCGGCACAGCCGGACAACGCGTCGACAGCGTGATGAAGACCACCGCCTTCGCCGTGCGGAGGTCGCTGAGGCGAACCCTCTTGCCGTCGATCGTCGTCCACTGCAGCGTGGTCGGCACCGTTTCGGGCTGCCAACCTGCCCACAACAGCAGCCCACCCAAGCACAAAGTCGCTACACTCCATCGCATCATCGCCATCACCGATTGTAAGAATACCCGATGGGCTTCTCATCAGACCAGCAGGACGCGATGGGGCAGGCACGAATCATAGGGGCGATGGCGATGGGCAGGCTGATAGGTGGGGTGGACGAGGCGGGACGCGGTCCGCTGGCAGGACCCGTGATTGCCGCCTGCGTGATACTGCCCGCTTCTCGCCCCATCTGCCAAGAGACCCCCTTTCTGGATAGCAAACTCCTCAAAGAGACAGCACGGGAGCAACTCTTTGAGTTGATTCGGCGCATCGCCGTTGCATGGGCGGTCGGCATCGCCACCCCACGCGAGATTGAGCAGCTGAACATTCACCGCGCCAGCCTGTTGGCGATGCGCCGTGCGGTGGAGCGACTGCCCCTCCTCCCGGAATGGCTGCTCATCGATGGGCGACATGCCATTCCGGGCTGCCCACTGCGCCAGCAAGCCATTATCGATGGCGATGCGAAGGAAGAGGTAATCGCAGCCGCCTCCATCGTGGCGAAAGTGGTGCGCGACCGACTGATGCGCGAATATGACCGCCTCTATCCCGCCTACGGCTTCGCCCAGCACAAGGGCTACGCCACCCCCTTCCACCTCCAGCAACTGCACCGACTCGGTCCCTGCCCCATCCACCGCCGCACCTTCGAACCGGTGGCAAGCCTCCTTGATGCCCAAGGGTTCGACACCGATCCCCTCCGCCTATCCAATCGCCCCACAGCCCTCGCTATGCCACGCGCTTAGCGAGAACCCTTTCGACGAGTCGTGCTATCTCTTTAGGCTCCGCATCAAGGCGCACACGGGCGTCATAACCGGCTGCAAAGCCGCGCATTATATCAGCGTTGGGGTCATCGAGAATTATCACGGGCACATCCCACCACTTACTCCGCTTTAACCCCAGCAGGACCTCGGTGAGATCGAGGCTAACCTTCGGCAACGACGCCGTGTCGATAAAAATCACGCTCGGGGTGATGGCATCCGATGGGCTATTGACTGTGTGAACCCGAAAGTTTTTGCGGCAAGAGGAGAGAGCACGGCTTATAATCGGCTCCGCCGTACCATTAGCGGGAATAATCACCGCTTCTATTGTTCGTTCACCACGCTTGGACATTCACCATCTCCCTAACCTTATTATACTCTCTCGGTGCATAAAGCTCCCACACAGCACGCGTGACGCAAGAGCCATGTTCACAGAGTTGCAAGAACTCTGCGAGTTCCCTAAAAAATACACGCACTCGCTCCGCAGCATCCAAATGCCGATTGATGCGCACGATCAAAACTCCCACCTTGCGTAGATACAGATACTCCCCATGAGAAAATTCAACAGGGGATCCTTCGGTCAGTATCAGCGTTATCGCGACAGCCTGCGAACCAACAGCATCTCCGATCCTGCGAAGCAGAGCTGTATAAGCCGATTCGGCACCCTCAAGAATGTTCATCCCCTGAAGAAGGGCATCCCTACCGAAAAAGATCATCCCTGAATCTCTCTACAACAATTATACCTGGCCTCAATGCAGGGGAACATTGAAGCAGGGCGAGGCGGTACCTTTGTACGGTCCTCTGCGTCTGTTTAACCTTCCTCTTCGAAGTGGCGGGGGGGTTCCCATGGGGTTGAGCGATAATGTTCGCTGCAGCGTCGCTGTTGATTCTCCTCCTCCAGCTCCAGCAGCAGTGCGCGCCGTTTGCGCTGGATAATCTCTTGGCAACGGGTGTCGGCATCGAGGGCACGCCGCAGCTTGGGCAGCCATGCGGGGTCTGGCTCCAGACATTCCAGCGTGCGTAGCACCTCCTCACGCCGCTGCAGCAGCCCCACCACCTGATCCCAGTCGTCCTCCTGCAGCGCCTGCTCCAGAGAGAGGCTCAACAGCCAGAAATCGTCCAGCAGGGTCTCAATCAAGCTCTTAGCCATGTAAGCTCACCTTTTCGGCTGTGCCCGCGCCCATGGGGGCTTCCACCTGACTGGCAACGGTATCCCACGCCTCGCGCAGCTCACTCAATAAGGCAATCGCATGCTGCACCTTCGCGGCATCATCCTCAATATTCGCCTGTACCAGCTGATTGTAGAGGTAGGTGTAGATGCGGAAGAGGTTCTCCGCCACCTCGCCCCCTTTGGTGAAGTCGAGGCTGCCAATCAGCTCGGCGAGGATGCGTTGAGTCTTCTGCAGGTAGAGATTTTGCTGCTCATAGTCGCGCTGCTCCATCGCTTCCAGGGCGCAGTTGAGGAAGCGCAACGCGCCATCATAGAGCATTACCACCAGTCGAGCAGGATGCGCCGTTTCGACCGCCGTTTGCAAGTACCGTTCGTGTCCATTCACGCCACCGTACATAGTTTCCTCCTGTAGTGTCCAGCCCAATCTGTCGGCGCTATCCGACATGTCGGACAGGTCTGACCGTGATCAGGCAGGATTGTTGTTTTTTAGGCGGCTCGCGGCATGCCCGCCATCATAGCAGCGAGCCGCTGGCTCTGGGACTGCATCTGGCTCAAGGCGCGTTCCAGTCGGGCGAACTGCTGGCGCAGCATCTGCTCACGCCGGCTTACCTCCTCCCGAATCGCCTGCATCTGCTCATCCAGCGCCTTGATCTGGTCTTGGAGGGTGTTCGTCGCGATGGTCAGGTCACCGCTCACGATGTCAGTGACCGACTTCGCATACTGGCGCACCTGATCGGCAACCCCGCGCGTGAAGACCACCGCCCCATAGGTGCCCGGCGTGGTCGCCATTACCCGAATCTGCAGCCCTGCTGTGTTGGGATTGCCGCTATTCCCCGTGAGAAACTGCCCCTGTCCTGTTGCTGGCTCACCGTTGATGGTGCCCGCCACATCCTGACCCTGCGCTTCAATCGGGCTGGTGCCGATGCCAGAGTTATTGGTGCTGGCTTCCTGGTCCGAGACCACCGTGAAGCTGCTGGCGGCGCCATAATTGCGTGCCTGAATCACCAGCTTGCCGTTGCTGTCTTTGCTGGCGACTACCAGGTTCTTCAGGCGTGGGTCATTATTGATGCGCGCGATGGTGTCATCGACGGTGCTGCCGGCGGGCAACACCAAGGTGTAGGGTTCACTGCCGAACAGGCTGCCACTGAAGGTGAGCCGCTCCTCCGCTGTGCTGGCAGCGGTCTGGGCGACGGAAGCGGTGGCGGTGGCGCGGGTGGCAACCTGCGTGATGACCACCTCATAACCTGTAGGGGAGGAGGGACGCGTCGCATCGGTCGCCGAGACGAAGGCAATGTTCGGATTCGTGGCGTAGCCATGCGCAATAAAGAGGCGACTGACACCCGTCAAGTCGCGATTCAGCGCCTCCATCAGTTTGCCCTCATCCAGCGTGAGCTTGCCATCCTGCCCCAACTGCACGCCCACTTGCGTCAGCGCGCGTAGCGGACCGTCAAGTCCCTGCACCACTTCGGTGATTTTGCGCACCAGCGTATCATGAATCAGGCTGACCGTTGTGTCGCCAAACAGGATGCCACCCTTCAACTTTTCCTTGTCGAAGGAAGCGGCTTGCTTCAGAAAATCGACCAGACTGTTGAAGGCGTTGACAAAGTTGTTGATGGAGCCTTTGATGCCCTCATAATCACGCGCAAGCGTGATGACGGCTCGCTTCGGATTGGTCGCATCCGCGCTCTGCAGGGTCAGCGTGACGCCCGGAATGACATCCGTAACCTGGTTCTTGCTGCGTTTGAAGTTGATGCCATCCACGGTGAACTCGGCATCTTGCGCCTGCACCAACTCCCGCTCGTATTGATTCTGCAAAATGCCCAGATTTTTCAGGATGTTGTTCTGGTCGGTGAAGGTTGGCAAGGCGCTATCCCCTTCGATTTTGAGGCGATAGTAGGTGGTGCCGTTGACCGTCTCACTGACCACAGAAGCCGTGACGCCAGGGATGCCCGCACTGTTGATCCGATTGGCGATGGTGTTCAGGCTATCCGTCGCGAAATCGATCGACACATCGACGCCGTTAATCTGGATGGTGCCGCTGGTGGGATTGCTCATGCCGAACAGGGTGCCCAGCGGTGTATCGGAGGCGGTGAATCGCTCCGAAAGGGCGGCGTTGCCTTGCTGATTGCGAACAAACTCGGCGTAGGTAACCAACTTGAGCGTGGGCACGATAATGTGATAGCCATTTACATCAGCGAGCTGGATGCGGCTCTGCGCCCCCGTCTCGTTGGCGGTCAGTGTGAGGAACACCTGCCCATTATCGCCATTCAAGATAGAGGCGGTGACGCCGGCATTCGCCGCGTTAATTTTGCTGGCGATAGAGGTCAGCGTGTCGCTGGCGACCACCTCGATAACCTTGCCGTTGACCATAAACTGCCCAGAGACGCCCAGCTCGGCGGTGGCAGAGGGATGCGCGCCGCTGATGATTTTGTGCGCTTGGGCAAGCTTGCTCACCCGCAGTTCGTAAGTGCCCGGCACCGCATCGGTCGATGCCGACACGGTGGCAACCTGGGTATCAGACGAATTGGCTCGGATGAGGTTGAAAGCGTTTTTGACCGAGAGCGCACCTGCTGCGGTCTGCAAGTTGCTGACCAGCCCCCGGAACTGGTCATACGCGCTCATACGCGCGCTCAATTCCGATTTGCGCACCATCAGTCGCTGGAGCGGGCGCGTCTGAAGCTCGATCATCTTCTGGATGATCGCCTCCGTGTCGATGCCCGATGCCAGCCCTGTAAAGTTGATGCCTGTGATGCTGCTTCCGAACATACCTTGCACCCCCCTGAACACACCTGCTCTGGCTTCCTGACCGATTATCGGCACTTGCTTGAGAAGACTTGACTCTGCATTTTACGGGGTTTCAGTCGCCATGAGGCAGAAACCATAATACCCCTCTCCCCCAGCAAGTGGGGGAGAGGGGTCGGCGTGTACGGTTGGAGAAAAGGGGGTTAGTTGTCCATACTTTTAGCACCCACTGCCGAAGTTGAACAAGACGGTCAGTAGGTCGGCGTCGTCAATCACACCGTCGCCGTTCAAGTCGTAGCGTGGATCGGTGCCACCGAAGTTGAACAAAATAGTCAACAGGTCGGCATCATCCACGCAGCCGTTGCCGTCGATATCGCCCGCGGGCAAGGTCACGGTTTGCAGGCGCAACTCATAGCGCTGCACATCGTCTGTGGAACCGGTGCCCGAAAAGACCCGCACATAGAAGTTGCCACCTGCAGGGTACAGCACGAAGTTGGCAATCTGCTCGGCTTGCCCAACCCCGTTCGATGTGGCGGATGCCAGCGTTGCACCGCTGGAATCGCGCAGCTCCAGCTGCAGGTTCTGAATCGCGCGGGTGTCGATGGTACTTTGGGGTGGATTACCATCTGCCCCTCCAACTTGATAGGTGCTGCCGATGGGCGTGACGGTGATGGTGATTTTGCGGCGGGCGGGCACGGTCAAACGGTAGAAGTCCACATCCGCCGTGCGATCGAGGCTAACGGTGTTCAGCACCACCAAGTTGGTGTTGGTCAAATCGATAGGGGTGGCGGTAGAGACCGTGCCGTTGACCTCATAGGGATCGCCATAGAGTCGCTGCGCCCCGCGAATGTCGTCATCTTGAGGTCCGTCGAAATTGGTGTTGAGATAGGGTTCCATCAGCTTGGTGCCGTTGGTGGGAACCACATGGAGCAATCCCAGCCCATGGCCATGCTCGTGCATCACGGTATTGCGCAGGAAGCGGTAGGTGCCGGAGCTGCTCTGCCAGCTCTCGCTGGTATCGAGTACCATGTCGCCTACATTAGGCAGGTAGTTGAAGGCAAGCACACCACCCGCGCCATCCAGATTACGCCCGCCGATGCGCACATCCCCGCGCGGCGCGGTGGCTGAACCCGGGCTATCGGGAAAAGCAGCGCCGTCGTCGCTCACTTCAGTGTACTGAATGCCTGCCAGCTGTGACCAGCGGGCAAAGGAGTTGCGGAACTGGTTCTGCCAGAGTGTGGTGTTGCCGCCGAACTTGCTGTTCATGCTGGCGATGAGGTTGCTGGGCGCGGTCGGACCACTCAAGCCAGGCACTTGCGTGCCATCGGGCACGAAGCTCCAGCGCAGCCGAATCGGGTTCCCTCGCGACCCGGTGCTGCCGTACGAAGTGGAACTCCAGCGACCCCCGATATCATAAGCGGGCGAGAAGTCGCCGAAAATCAGGCGCGAGATATAATCCACATACCATTGCGGGGTGCCAGGGGCGAAGCAGACATGCATCGCCAGCCCTTCCCGATTGACTCCCTCGACACAGCAAGAGCCGACCCCTTCGATTCCGGTCAGCGCACCAATCAGGGCATGGCGCACTGCCATGTCATTCGAAGCACGCTGCCATCCCGTGAAGGGTACAGGACGCTCCCAGCTCCATATGGGCGCCCAGTGGGGCAGCAAATGGTTCCCCGCTATGTCAAAAATGTCAGCGCGTAAGTTGGTGCTGAACGCCATTAAGCTCAGCACCCCTGTTATAACCCAAAGCCTTTCGAATCGTCCCATCGTTTTGCCTCCGTACCCCTATTATACCCCACAATCGCCTTTTCGAAGCATCCAGTGGGTATAATCTCCATGCGTGGAGGATGGACGATGAGTGTGCAAACGGCACCGAAGACCGGCTGGCGCGAATGGCTCAAGGGCGATAACTATACCCTGCACAAGCTCCATTCGCTAACGGGCATCTTCCCTGTCGGCTACTACCTTGTGCAGCACCTCTTTTTCAACTCCTTCGCCGCGATGGGACCTCAATATTTCAACGCCATTGTCTACTTCTTCAATCGAATCCTGCCTAAACCCGTGCTGTACGCGATGGAGCTGTTTCTCGTGATTTTGCCGCTGCTCTTCCACGCGCTGTACGGCTTCGTTATCACCTATCATGGCAAAGCGAATGTCTATCGCTATCGATTCAGTGAGAATCTCGCCTATACCTTGCAACGGCTCAGTGGTGTCTACATCTTTTTCTTCTTGCTGTACCATGTCTACGCCACTTCGATTAGCCACAAGCTCTATGGCACCGACATCTACTATGCAGGCATGCAAGCGCAGTTCCAGAACCCGCTCATCGTGGTGGTGTACGCGCTGGGTGTGATAGCCAGCTCCTACCACCTGTTTAATGGGGTCTGGAACTTCTGCATTCGTTGGGGCATCACGGTGGGCGAGCAGGCGCAGCGCACGCTGCACCGGTGGTGCATGGCAGGTTTCATCCTGTTGAGCCTGCTGGGGCTGATTGCACTGGCTGGCTTCTTTATGCATGAGCCGGTGCCCTCTCCCACACATTAGGTCGATTTCAGGAGGTGAAACACAGATGGCAAAGCGTCAGGTAGCCGTGGTTGGTGGCGGTCTGGGTGGCTTGATGACCGTCATCAAGTTAGCCGAAGCAGGCGTGCATGTGGACCTCTTCTCGTTGGTGCCGGTGAAACGGTCGCACTCTGTCTGTGCGCAAGGCGGCATCAACGGTGCGGTGAACACCAAAGGCGAAGGCGATTCGCCATGGATACACTTCGACGACACCATTTATGGCGGCGACTTCTTGGCGAACCAGCCGCCTGTGCTGCGCATGTGCGAGCGGGCGCCCGCCATTATCTATCTCTTGGATCGGATGGGTGTGCCGTTCAATCGCACGCCGGAGGGACTGCTCGATTTTCGCCGCTTTGGTGGCACGCGCCATCATCGCACGGCGTTCGCTGGCTCCACCACCGGGCAGCAGCTGCTCTATGCGCTGGACGAGCAGGTGCGCCGCTGGGAGGTGGAGGGGCGCGTCACCAAATATGAGGGCTGGGAGTTCATCGGGCTGGTGCTGGACGATGCGGGCATCTGCCGTGGACTGGTCGCGCAGGACCTGCGCACGATGGAAATCCGCGCCTTCCCCGAAGAGGCGGTCGTCATCGCCACAGGCGGACCCGGCATGCTGTTCAAAAATACTACCAACTCCATCATCTGCACAGGTAGCGCCGCCAGCATCTGCTATCAGCAAGGCGCCTACTATGCCAACGGCGAGTTCATCCAGATTCACCCTACCGCCATTCCAGGCGAGGACAAGTGTCGGCTGATTTCGGAGGGTGTGCGAGGCGAGGGCGGACGCGTCTGGGTTCCCAAAGACCCCTATGACAAACGCCACCCGCGCGACATCCCCGAAAGCGACCGCTGGTACTTCCTTGAAGAGAAGTACCCCGCCTACGGCAATCTCGTGCCGCGTGATATTGCCTCACGCGAAATCTTCGATGTCTGCGTCAATCAACGGCGCGGCATCCAAGGCAAAAATCAGGTCTACCTCGACATCACCCACCTGCCACGCGAGCAGGTCGAGCGCAAGCTCTGGGGCATCCTCGAAGTCTATCTCAAGTTCGTGGGCGAAGACCCACGCGAAGTGCCGATGCGCGTCTATCCCGCCCAACACTACTCGATGGGCGGGCTGTGGGTCGATTACGCCACCAACGGCGATGGGCTGATGGAGCCTGTCCACCCGCGCAACCAGATGACCAACATTCCCGGACTGTACGCCGTGGGCGAGGTGGATTATCAATATCATGGGGCGAACCGACTGGGTGCGAACTCACTGCTCAGCTGCCTCTTCGCAGGTGAGGTGGCAGGTCCCGCCATCGTGGAGTATATCAAAAGTCTGGGCACCTCCGCCTTCGACCTACCCAGCACCCTGTTCGAGGCGGAACGGCGCCGCCACGAGGAGCAGTTCCGCGAAATCGCCCATCGCGACGGCTCCGAGAACCCCTACAAACTCGCCGACGAGATGCGCATCCTGATGGACGAAAATGTGACGGTGGTGCGGGAGAACGCCCGCCTGCAACAGACCCTCGAACGCCTCAAGGCGCTGCGAGAGCGGGTCAAAAAAGTTGCCATCAGCGACCACCTGGGCTGGACGAATCAGGTCATCCCGTTCGTGCGCACGCTGCAGAACCAGCTGGAACTGGCTATCTGCATCACCGCGTGCGCGCTGGCGCGGGACGAGAGTCGCGGTGCCCACTACAAGCCCGAATGCCCCCAGCGAGACGACGAACGCTTCCTCAAGACCACGATGGCGAAGTGGACACCCGACGGACCCGCAATCTCCTATGAGCCAGTTGACACCCATCTGATCAAGCCGCGCCCACGCCGCTACGACCTGCCCAAAACGGAGGCCAAGATGGCAACCCCAGCTGGCGTCAAAGACGGGTGATGCACCTAACCGACATTCTCTACGCACTCCTGTTCGTGGCGGAGGTGCCCCTCACGCTGGAGACCCTTGCGGAAGTGGTGGGCAAGCCTCCCGAAGTGGTTGAGCGCGCCCTGCAAACCCTGGAACAGCAGCTGCAACAGCAGGGCGCGATTCAACTCATGCGACTGGCAGGAGGCTATCAACTCGCAACAAAACCGGAGTACGCCCCCTATATCGTCCGACTGCTCAACCCACCACCCAAACGCCTCTCACGCGCCGCGCTGGAAGTGCTGGCTATTGTCGCCTATCAGCAACCCGTTACCCAAGCCGAGATCGACGCGCTGCGCGGCGTCGACAGCAGCCACACCATCCGCCAATTGGTCGCCAAAGGCTTGCTCAAAGAGGTCGGACGCAAAGAGGCACCGGGCAAACCCGTGCTATACGGCACCACCCCCCAGTTCCTGCACTACTTCGGGCTTGAGAGCCTCGAAGAGCTACCCGAGATTTCAGAGGAAGAAGAGACCAAACCCGCCAAATGAACTGTCCCTACGGTTTTCGAGGTAGAATAGTGTGGTATAATCCCAATCTGGCTGGGTGAGCGATGGTTAAGCGAATAGACGAGCATGAGGAATATATCGTGAGCCGATTGCTTGATTACTACCTGTTGGGATGGGAGCCACACTCCATTTTTAGTCCTTTTGATTGGCGATGGCTTCTCCCCTCAACACCTCCCGCGCGAACGGATGTTGAACAAGCCATCACGAGCCTGGCTCAGACCCGCCTTGCGCCCTTCTTGGAAAAAGCGGGGCTGCTAACGGAGCTTTCTGCGCTACCAGAGGACATGTTTCGGGAGAGAATCCTGCGCTTGCGCTGTTATCTCGCCGAACCTGACGAGCCTTCAGAGGAGCTGCTGAATAAACTGCGCCTAATAGCAAACCTTTCAAGGCTGCTTTTGAAGGCACTACGAGAGGGATTGAGTCCACTGGAGCTAAAACGCGAATTGCGCCCCATACGCAAATCGCTGGCAGTTATCGCCCCCGAATTGCACACACTCCTCTATTCGCTGGCGGAACATCTTTCACTCATCGGCGAGAACTCGCCAGAGGAGCCAGCTGCTTTAGAACGAGAAACCCTATCGCGTTGTTGCGAGTGGCTCAGCCGCCTGCACGCTTACTGGTACGCACTGTTAGGGTAGGCGGCATATAAAGGAGCCTATCTGAAGTTTGCAAGGAGTTGGGATTTATGGCACAGTTCGTTCAAACGGAGGATACTCTCAAGGTCGTCGCCGATTCCGAGACCGATCGGATGCGGTATCGCGGCGTAAGCCTTTTCCCGTTCACATCGACTGCATTATTGCTATCTTTAATTTCAATAATTTTTACATCAATGATTAAACCAACACAGATTGATGAAGCAAATGCTATAATTTTTCTATTTATAATTATATTTTTTATTTCAGACTCAGTTTCTGAATTGTATGTAAGAATAAAACACCTTTGCGGAACGATTCAGCGTCCACTGCATGCCATCGCAGCGATTACGCTGATGGCATCGATCTTGAGCTGGATCTACCTGGGATGGCATGTCGTGAAAGCGTCGTTTAACCATCACCCTATTTGGCTTCAGACGACACCCGATATAACCGCCCTAATGGTAGGTATGGTGGGCATTTTATTTGTTGATATTTTCCATGCCTATCTGGCACTAAGGTGGCACATGGAGCAATCTCCTTTATGGGTTAACCTGAAACTACAAACTGCCTCTGCTTACACATTAGTATTCGCTTCGGCATCGGTTTTTAATTTCTTATTAAAAGATATTGACGATATTTTTGTGAAGAACAGCTATGGTTATGGCTGGTATATCTATTTACAGGTACACCATCTTGGGCGATTGCTTATTCTTAGCGAGCCAACTAAGGAACAGGCAGAAGCCGTTGCAAGGCAGCTTAAGAGCCATCTTGGGCTTATCGAAGGCTCAGAAAATTGCGTAGTAGCTCCATCCCCGCTTCGCTCATAATCGATTCGGGATGGAACTGGACACCCTCAACCGGATAGTGGCGATGGCGCACGCCCATAATCTCGCCCTCATCGGTCTCGGCGGTGATTTCCAGCTCGGCAGGCAAGCTCTCGCGCCGAATGACAAGCGAGTGATAGCGGATGACACGCAGTGGGTTCGGTAGACCGCGAAAGACCCCCACACCCGTGTGGTGAACCAGCGAGGTTTTGCCATGCATGGGACGCCGTGCCCGCACAATCTCACCCCCAAACGCCGCCCCGATCGCTTGATGCCCCAAGCAGACACCCAAGAGGGGGACTTTGCCCGCTGCCGCCCGAATCAGCGGCACACAAATCCCCGCCTCGTTCGGCGTGCAGGGACCGGGTGAGAGAACGATGCGCTCCGGGGCAAGGCGCAGCACCTCCTCCACCGTGAGCGCGTCGTTACGCACCACCTGCACCTCCGCCCCCAGCTCACCCAGATACTGCACCAGATTGTAGGTGAAGCTGTCGTAGTTATCGATCACCAGCACCATCGGCAGAAGTGTACCTCATCGTCTAAAAGGGCGGTGAAGGGGGCAAGCCGACGGTGCGCACACTCTGTTCACGGCTGGCGCGGTTGCCCGCTTTGTCGGTTGCCTGCAGCACCACGCGCGCATCCCCTGTGCTGCCCGATGGTGTCCACTGCGCGGTGAAGGTGCCCGTATAGGTCGTGCCGTCACCCGATGGGCTGAGTGCGACGGGCGCCTGGCTGTTGTCGGGATAAATCACAACCGCTATTACTGCCTGCACGCCACTCTCCGCGTCGAAGACCTCCGCGCTAATGTGGGCTTCGATGCCCACCGTGAGCAGGCTGGGCGAGACGGCGAGCGAGCCAATAGTGGGCGGGGTTGTATCCGTGAGGTTGCCCCCACCACCCCCTCCGCCTCCACCACAGGCGAGCATCAAACCCACCGTGACGGTCAACAAACAAGCGAGGAGCGTTTCAACCCATCCCGCTCGTCCAAGCCGTCCGAACCGAACGATGCGCATAGGCTGGCGCCTCTGGCTGAACCACATGGCTATCTCCTTATCAGAATGGGGATGGCCGCGCGGGCAATCTGACCCTCTGCGCCAATTGCCGTAATCTCCGCCAGATAAGAGCCGGGCGGCAACTGAATCCCCGCATCGTCCCGACCATCCCAGACAAATTGCTGCAGCCCCGCGCTGCGCACCCGATGGTCACCGAGCGTTCGGACAGTGCGGCTGCCCGCCCGAATCTGCACCTGCACCTGGGCTTCCGCCGTGATGGCGACGCTAAGGGTGAAGGCTTCGCCTGCACGGCTCCCGCCCCGCACGCTGGGATTCAGCAGACGCAGAAGCGCACGGCTGGAAACAGGCTCAATCGTGAAGCGGAAGACACCACCCTCTGGAGGCGCAATCAGGGTGAGCGGAGCTGAGGTGCGCAGCGGACGCCGCATGCCACTCTGCTCCTCGACCAGAGCCAGATTGACCCCGCGCGGCAGGCGCAAGAGGTTGCTGACCCGCAGCGTGATAGGTTGCGGTTGGGCGCTGGGAGCGACCTCGACCTCTATGCTCCAGCGCGTGTCGTGGCGCAGCACGGGGCGCACATCGGTGGCAAAGTAGCCTTCACGACGACGCAGCCGCAACTGAACAGGCGATTGCCCCTCCGGCGGGGCAGGCGCGGGATGAGCCAGCATGGCGCGACCGTTGGCTGTCCCAATCCAGACGGCGTTGCTGTTCCCCATCGCGCCCACTGCCTCAATCTGCAGCAACCAGTTCGCTCCAAACGGTGTGGAGCGCGAAGTGTTCGCGGCGCGCCCGCGACCACCCGCATTCAGCACCAGCGCGCACTCCTCTCGCGCCAAAATCCAGTAGGCACGCCACGGCTCTAATGTGCCCGCTACGCCCGGTAGCGCCTGCGCATCATACACCAACTGATACTGCCCGCGCATGGGGTCGTCGGGGTTCTGTTGCCAAGTCCACAGGTAGTCCTCAACCCAACCGGCTTGTTGAGCATCCCGCAGGCTCTTGCGTTCGCTGCCCCGTTGCACCTGCACGCTATCCAGCTCCCAAGCGATGGGGGTGAGGGAGGGGTTGGCAATCAGGTTCCAGCCAGGTTTCAACGGCAGCACAATCTCCCCCGTGATAGCATCGCCCGACAGGTTAGGCTGGATGGGGGTGGTCGCTTTGATGAAGTAGCCTTCACCGAGCTGAAGCTGGCTCACACTAACATATTGCTGGGCGGTGGCGTTCCAGCGCATCATGATAATGCCGTTCAGACCGAGCGAGTTCGGGTCGCTCGCACTGGGCTGCAAGCTGAGGGCGAAGGTGCGAATACCCAGCAGCCGTTGCGGCACCTCCTCTAAGGCGCGCAGCGTGCGAGGCGCACTCCAATCGCTGAAGTTGCCCGACACATCGCGTGCCCGTGCCCGCCAGGAGAGCAGTCCCGCAGGCAACGGCTGCGTGTCCGGAACAGGGAAGGCGAGGATGGCGCCGCTGGGCACCTGATCGGTCGTGAAGCGCAGGGTCTGGGCGCCTGCCTGCACCTCGATCTCGAAGGAGATGGGTTGACCCTCCGGATCGGTGGCGCGCAGCCGAAAGATCGGCGTTCGTGAGGTGAGGGCACCCTCCGCTGGAGCGAGCAGTTCGGGCGCGGTGGGTGGGTCATCAGGTTCGGGCACAGTGAAGCGGCTGGGCGCGCTCCAGTCGCTCAGAGCGCCTTGCACATCGCGTGCCCGCGCCCGCCAAGTGTAAGCGCCCGGCATGAGCGGCTCCGAAACAGTGTAGCGCACCTCCGTACCGCTGGCGACCGAATCGGTCGTGAACTCGAGGGGTATCCCGGAGGCAGGAATCACCTGCACTAGGGCGCTCACCATATCGCCATCGGGATCGCTCAGGCGCAGGCGGAAGGTGGGTGTAGACGAGACGGTGGCATTATCCACGGGTTCCAGCATCGTGGGGATAGCAGGGGGTTGATTGGTGGACGAGACGGTAAAGGCAAAGGTGTCGCTCCAGTCGCTCCAGTTGCCCGCGCTATCCTGCGCCCGTGCCCGCCAAGTGTAGCTGCCTGGATTGAGAGGCTGTCCCGCAGGAATGGTGACGCTCGCCTCCGAACCGCTTGCCACAAAACCCGTTTCCAGCGTGCGAACATCACCCGACTGTGCCGTAATCTCAATCGTCGCTTTCACTTGGTCGCCGTTGGGGTCGCTGAGGCGCACGCGGAAGGTGGGCGTGGGGGTGGTGGTGCTGCCATCGGAAGGACTGACCAACACGGGTCTATCAGGTGGCTGACTGGGGAGGGGCACATCGAAGCGGCGCACCGCCGTCCAGCCACTCTCGCCCCCATAGAGGTCTACCGCTTTCGTCCGCCATGTGTAGCTGCCTGGTGCCAACGCCTGCGCTTCGGGCACAGTAAAACTGACTTCGCTGCCGCTTCCAACCACAAGCGTCTCAAACTGCACCGTCCGATTATTGCCTGTAATCTCGATAATCGCTCGCACGGCGTCGCTGTCGGGGTCGCTCAAGCGCAAGCGGAAGGTAGGCGTGGCAGAAACGGTGACATTATCCGCTGGCTCCAGAATCACGGGCTTGCCCGGTGGCTGATTCGAGATGGTCAAGGTGCGCGTTTCGCTCCAGACCCCGATAGCCCCCCGTGCGTCGGTGGCGCGTGCCCGCCAACGATAGGTGCCCGGTAGCAGGGGCTGTTCAGCCGAGATGCCGAACGAGACGGTTGTACCACTATTGACCAGCCCGGAGGTCAGGACACGGGTGCGGTTATCGCTGTCGGTGATTTCCAGCGTCACCTGAACCTGATCGCCATCTGGGTCGCTCACCTGAACCTGGAAGGTGGGTGTGCGAGAGGTAAAGTTCGCGTCAGGCGCGGGGCTGATAAGCACCGGTGCATCGGGCGGCTGATTAGGCGGTCCGCTAACCCACGCCAACGCAAGCCCTTGTTCACCCCCTATCAGCACCGCCTGCCCATCAGGAGACATCGCCAGCGCATAGAGGGGTAAAGTGGAAAGAGTGAGCTGCCGATGGAGTGCGCCGGTGTTCGCATTCCAAATTCGCAGCGTACCGTCCCAGCTCACAGTGGCAAGCAGCGCGCCATCGGGCGTGTAGGCAACACGCGAGACCGCCTCCGCATGACCCGTCAGCGTCATGAACTCCGTGCTGGTGGCTACATCCCAGAGACGAACCGTCGTATCGATGCTGCTGGAGGCGAGCCGTGCCCCATCGGGTGAAAACGCCAGATGGGTAATCGCCCCGGTATGCCCGTTCAATGTGCTTTGCAAATTGCCGGTGTTGGTGTTCCAAAGCCGAATCACCCCGCCTGAATCACCGGTCGCAATCGTGGTTCCGCTGCTGGAGAAGGCGACCGCCGTTGCGCCTCCCGCATGCCCGCTGAGCGCGCGGATGAGCGTTCCCCCAGCAGCATCCCAGAGGCGAACCTCTCCATCCATGCTGGCAGTCGCCAGCACCGCACCATCGGGAGAGAAGGCGAGACCCTTTATCTCTTGACCGCTTGCATTCCACTGGCGCATGATGGTGCCGCTGGGCATCGCACGCAACACTACATTGCCGTTCCAATCCCCCGTGGCAACCCGCGTGCCATCCGGTGAGACCGCCAGACACAGAATGGGCGAATCTTGAGGCGGGTAGCTTTGCGCCAATGAACCATCGCTGGCGTTCCAACGCTGTAGGGTGGCATCAAACCCTGCCGAGACGATGGAACCTCCTGCGAGGAAGCCCACGCCATAAATCGTGTCAGCAGGCGAGCCGATGCGCCCCAACGATGCGCCATCGGACATGCGCCAGAGCCGCACCTGATGCTCACCGCCACCCGAAATGAGGCGCGCCCCATCGGGCGTCAGCGTGAGGCTTAGCACCTCGCGTGTGTGCCCCGTGAGAGTGCGCACAAGGCTGCCATCGGCAGGATTCCACACGCGGAGAGTGGCATCCCAGCTACCCGATAGCAGTTGCGCGCTATCCCCGGTGAACCGCAGGCAGCTGATGGCGTCACTATGCCCATTCAGCGTGCGTAGCCAACTGCCATCGCTCGCCGACCAGAGCTTGATGCTCCAATCGGTGCTGCCCGTCGCCAGCATCGTGCCGTTGGGTGACCAGGCAAGGGCATAAATCGGCTGGTCATGGGCATCGATACGCTGATTCAATGTTCCGGTGCTGACTTGCCACAGGCGCACCGTGCCGTCCCAACTCCCTGTGGCGAGCTGCTGTCCATCGGGCGAGAAGGCGAGGCACGACACAGCGTTGCTGTGCCCGCTGAGCGTGCGAACCGCGGCGCCCGTATTGGCGTTCCATAACTTAGCGTTCTGGTCGGTGCCTGCCGTCGCCAGCAGGGTGCCATCAGGTGAAAACGCAATCGCAAGCGCGGCGCCCGCGTGGGCATTTATGCTCCAAAGCAGGTTCCCGGTGCTTACTTGATGGAGCCGCACGGTGCCGTCATCGCCTGCCGACGCCAGACGCTGACTGTTCGGTGAAAAGGCAAGCGCGTTCACAGCAGCGGTATGCCCCTGCAGCAAGCGTACCAATCGCAAATCGCTGAGGCGATAGAGCGCAATCGTGCCGCCCTGTCCCGCTGCCGCCAAATACTGCCCATCGGGCGAGCAGGCGACCGCCTGACCGCTTAAAATGGGCTGCTGCCAGACCCAGTCGCCCTGCGCCGAAGCCACCACCAATCCGAATAGAAGCCATCCCGTGGTTAACCGCGCTCGCATCCCGTGCCGATTATCGGCACAGGCGCTGTCATTTTTAACGGGATGGGGCGCCCCAGATGCTTGCCGCGCAGTTGACCACAGGCGGCATCGATCTCATGCCCCCGCTCCACCCGTTGCGTTACGCTGATGCCCGCCCGTTCCAAAATGGCACGAAACGCCCGGACTCGCTCCGGCTCCGGACGCTGATAGTTATCCGGGGTCGGCACATAGTTGAAGGGGATTAAATTCACCAGGCAGGGCAGTCCGCGCAGCCGCTCCGCCAGCATGCGGGCGTGGCGCGGGGTGTCGTTCACGCCGCGCAGCAACAGGTACTCAAAAGTCACCCGTCGCCCCGTGCGCTCAAAGTAATAACGCGCTGCCTCCAGCACATCCGCCACCTTCCATTTGCGGTTCACTGGCATCAGACGGGCACGAGTCTCATCGTCCGGTGCATGGAGCGAAATAGCCAGCGTAAGAGGCAAGTCCATATCCGCCAATGCGTAAATTTTGGGCACAATCCCCACCGTCGAGAGGGTGATACGACGCATGCTGATACCAATCTCGTCATGGATGAGGCGCACGGCATGGAGCACCTGCTCCAGATTAAGCAACGGTTCACCCATGCCCATCATCACCACATGGCTGATGCGCCTCTCGCTAAGCCGCTGGAGATGCAGCAGCTGATCCACAATTTCGCCCGCTGTCAGATTGCGCGTGAAACCGCCTTGCCCTGTGGCACAGAAGCGGCAGCCCATCGCACATCCCACTTGCGTCGACAAGCAGACCGAGACCCGATCCTCATAGGGCAGCAACACACTTTCAATCACCATCTCATCGCAAAGAGCCAGCAAGCACTTGATAGTGCCATCGCGTGCGCGTTGCAACTGCACAATACGGTTCGGCGTAATGCAGGCGATTTCGTCCAGCTGCGCGCGAAACGCAGCAGGCAGATCGGTCATCTGCTCGAACCGCTCCGCTGCCTTGCGATAGAGCCATCGAGCCAGCTGCCCACCTCGGTAGCGCGGCTGCCCCAAACTCTCCACCCACGCTTGCAATTCCGCCGTGCTTTTGCCGACCAACACCACCTTCGCCGTCCCCATCTCTATAAAAAGATACCTGCCGCAGGGTATCCTTCTATGGGACAAGGCAGACCTGTCGGACCTGTCCGACGATCCTAATAGGAGGAACTCATGTCTATTCGGCGAATGAATCGGCTGATACGGGAGAAAAGCCCCTATCTGCTGCAGCATGCCTACAATCCCGTGGACTGGTATCCGTGGGGAGCCGAGGCGTTCTTTCGTGCCCGCTCCGAAGATAAGCCCGTGTTCCTTTCCATCGGCTACTCCTCCTGCCACTGGTGCCATGTGATGGAGCGCGAATCGTTCGAAAACGAGCGCATCGCCGAGATTCTGAACACCTACTTTGTGCCCGTCAAGGTGGATCGGGAGGAGCGCCCCGATGTGGACGAGATTTATATCACGGCGGTGCAGCTCATCACGGGCAGCGCGGGCTGGCCGCTCTCGGTCTTTCTAACGCCTGATGGGGAGCCGTTCTACGGGGGCACCTATTTCCCACCGGCGGTGTTTGCCGAATTGTTGCAGCAGGTGGCGCAGCTATGGCATACACGGCGCGCGCAGGTGCTGCAGACGGCAAAGGAACTGACCGAAGACCTACGCCATCTACTCTCGCTGCGCACCCGCGAGCTGCGAGGCGAGCGCGACCCCTCCATATTCAGCACCTACCTCATCCACCTGATGGCAGGCTATGACCCCCAATATGGCGGCTTCGGCGACGCACCCAAGTTCCCCCCACACACCCACTTGCCCAACCTGCTCTGGATGGCAGAGGAGTGGGACGGAGATGAGGCAGGCACGAACGCCGCCATCATGGCGATCTACACCCTTTACAAAATGGCGGAAGGCGGCATTCACGACCATATCGGCGGCGGCTTCCACCGCTACTCGACCGACCGCCAATGGCTTGTGCCCCACTTCGAAAAGATGCTCAACGATAATGCCCAACTTGCCTGGTGCTATACCCATCTGTACAACCTCTCAGGCGAACCCGAAATGCGCGATGTGGCACACGATACGCTCCAATGGATGGTTCGCGAAATGCTCTTGGAGCATGGCGCCTTCGCCAGCGCGCTGGATGCGGACAGCCCAGAGGGAGAGGGCACCTTCTATACCTGGACACAGGAGGAAATCTACGACGCCCTCGACGCCGAAACGGCTGCCCTCGTCTGCCAAATTTATCATGTCCAGCCCGAAGGCAACTATCATGAGGAGTCGACAGGGAGGCGCACGGGACGCAACATCCTCTATCGGAGCGCCTCGCTGACCGAGCTGGCACAATCGCTGGACACCACCTATGAAGAGTTGCGAGAGCGACTGCAGGAAGCGCATGCCCGACTGCTGGAAGTACGCGCCCGACGCCCCGCACCCCCACGCGACGAAAAGATACTGACCGACTGGAACGGGTTGGCGATTAGCGCCTTCGCCTATGCCAGCACGGTGCTGGCTGAGACCGCCTACCTCACCATTGCCGAGCAAGCGGCCGAGTTCATCTGGCAAAATCTACGCGACGCACAAGGCAACCTGCTGCACCGCTACTGCGACGGAGAAGCATCCATCCCCGCCTTCCTCAGCGATTATGCCCTGTATGGGCTGGGACTGGTCAGCCTGTTCGAAGCAACGGACGACCCACGCTGGCTGGAACGCGCCGTCGACATCGCCGACCAGATGATCGAAAAGTTTCATGACCCAGAGCTGGGCGGCTTTTTCGAGACGACCCCTGACCATAGCCTGCTGATTGTACGCCACAAATCGGTACAAGACCGACAGATGCCGTCGGGTAATGCCGCAGCAGCCCAACTGCTAACGCAACTGGGCGATTTACTCACTGGTGACGACCCGCCCCGCTCCGAACGCTATCAGACCCTTGCAAGGGACACCCTCAACGCCTTCTGGAAGCTTATTCAAGACATCCCCAGCGCAACGGGTAGCCTACTTGGGGTCTACCTGGCACTGGAAGGCTACACCTTGCCTGTACCCGAGATAGAGGAAATCGTCACCCTGCCCAGCCGCGAGGGTCCTGTCCGCGTCGAGGTGTTCACGCATGAGAGGGGACTATGGGTCAACTTCAATATACAAGAGGGTTGGCACATCTATCCGCCTCAGCCAACGCGCCCCGACCGAGTACCCACCCGCATCGAGGTGCAGACCGACCTCCCTATCCAGTTCGGCGACCCTATCTGGAGTTCGCCCGAATCGGTCGCGTTGGCTGGCGAGCAGCAGATGGTCTATCGGGGTGAAGCCTTCGTCCTATTTCCCATCGTTGCGATAGGCGAAGGTGAGACCACCGAGGGCTATCTGCGCGTGCATATCACCTATCAGCCCTGCACCGAGACCGAATGCGCCCTGCCCGTGGAACGCCATTTCGTGCTGCCCGTGCGTATTCAAGGCTCCGATGGCTCGCCTTAGTTGCTGGAGAAAAAGCCAGGCCAATTTTCGGGGTCGAACGGCTTGACCTCATAGGCTTGCGCGACCTCCTGCAGCACCTGGTGCAGCAAGCGCAGACGCTCGCATGTATCCTGTAGCTCCAACAGGTACTGTTTGAAAGGCAGGCTAATCTGGAGCGTGCCCGCCACGGCGAAGGAGAGCAATACGGGGTCGTCAGGCAGGTTCACCTCGCTCGTCCGCACGCCATACGGCGCCAGCGCCGCCCGCAGGAACTCCATAAAAGCCTCGGCGACCGCCTGCGTCAGGTTCTGCTGCTCCTCTTCCGAGAAGGGTGGGAAATCACGCCACGGCTCAATATCGGCTTGTAAGTAGGGGGTCAGATCTCGATAGAGCCGCCGAATATGGAACCGCTCCTCTCCCAACGCCAGCAGGTGGAACCGTCCATCCTCCAGACGGCGCAACCGCCCAATGCGCGCCAGCGTGCCAACCTCGTACGGCTCCACCCTGCCGCCCACCTGCTCGCCCTCCCGAATCAGCACCACCCCGAAGGGCGAGTCGGTCTCCAGACAGTAGACCACCAGCTGGCGGTATCGCTCCTCAAACACATGGAGCGGAAGTAGCGTGTGTGGAAAAAGCACCGTCTCCAACGGAAACAACGGAACCCGACCTATCGCGTTCACTCTACCACCAGCATCACATTATACCTCACCCGCGCTTTACTGCCAGCGCTCCCAGAGTTCAGGATAGCGGTTCGGATCCAAGTTAATGCGGGAGCAGTAGGTGTTGTCGTCGCGCTCGCACTCCTTCTCGGGCAAGCCGTAGAGCTGTTCGAACGGCGTCGCCTTGGTGTGCCCATCAGCATAGGTCACCACCACCAGCTTCATGTGGCGACCGTGTGGGCGCTGATGGAAGGCTGCCCCTACCGGAAGCCCCTGTGCGCCCGGAAAGGGCGAGTGGACCACATTCATATAGTAGCCATAGTCGCGCCAGAGCAGATAACTGCGAGTGCCAGATGGAATTCCATCCATTACATAGACATGGCTGGCAGGTTTGTCTATGGACGCCAGCGATCTGCTGGGCACCAGCCCCGGGGAGTCACAGGGAAATACTCGGAGATAACCTGCAGGGGAAGGATAGGCAGCGCCATAGCCCACACGCCCCTCACACAACAGCCGTCGCCCTGTGGCGGTTGCATCGGTCACCTGCTTCGTGCTGGGACAGCGCGAGTAAAGGTTGCTCTTGGAGTAGGGTTGCAACCAGTAGAGAAATCCGATAGAGGTGCAACCCGAATACCCCCCACCACAAAAGCCGGGCGGCGGCTCCATCGCAATCTCCGCGAAGGGGAATATCTCATCGTAGTCCTGAATATACAGCATCGCCGCGATGCCAACCTGCTTATTATTGCTCAAGCACATCGTCTGGCGCGCCTTCTCCCGCGCTTGGGCAAACACGGGAAACAAAATTGCCGCCAGAATCGCAATGATGGCAATCACCACCAGCAGCTCAATCAGAGTAAAACCTCGCCGATTCATCACTCCACCTCCATCATAACCATTATACCCTATTTTCAAGGGGTTATAGCTCTCGGCAGCCCTCTAATTTTGAAAGCCCTGCTAACATAGAGGTCTTCTTCTGAGAACAGACTTCGGGGTATAATCTTGATGGGTGGTCATAAGTGACTGACTCCTTTGAAGCGACAGCTCGGCAGGATATGCCGCCATGGTACGAAGAAGAGGGGTGGCTTCGGGAGCCAATCTTTGAAGATGTGCCGTTTGAACAGAGTGGCTGGCAGCCCCTAATTGGGGTGCTGGAACGGGTCAACCAATTGAAAGCCCATCTGCTTATCTCTGTTTATGAGGAACAGGTGCGCATCGCCTATCGGCAATATCGCCGGATCCGTCAGAACGAGGAGGCGCGTTTTGCGGCGGAGCGCGCTGAGGCTGAGCAGCGCAACGATGCACTGCGCTCACAGATACGGGCAGTGGAACAGGCGATGGAGCAGGTGCGCATGCGCTGGCAGCCAGAACTTGACGCGCTCCGGCAGCAGCTCTATTCCGCCTGGCAGGACGCCTATGTCAGGGCAGCGCAGGCAGGTATCAATTTGCGCGGTGACCCTTTAATGGAAGATGCATCTCCCCCAAACTCAGTCGAGCAGCCTGCGGAAGATAGTCAGCCTTCTACTGCTTCACCCACGCCTCCTAACCTGACCCCCGCGCGAGACCTTCCAGCGATCTCTACCCCACCACTTTTACAACCCCCTGCGCTGACACCAACAGAAGTCATGCACGAACACAACCTACCAACTTACCAAGAGCGTCTGATCCCCCGCCCGCTCTGGATTGCTATGGTGGTGATGGCTGGGATAGGGTTAGGTTGGATTATGGGACTTATTACAGGCTTTCTCGCTCCTCAACAGCCTGAGCGCGAACCGCTATGGTTGGGAGTCACTATGCTGGCAGGAGTGGCGTTGACCTATCTCTGGGTACGCACCTTGCAGGGTGCAGCCGCTATTGTGGCGGAGCTGTATCACCTGTTTGGCTGGCATGAGCGCAAGGCACGCCGTGTGGCATGGGTCATCGGGGTGGGGCTTGTCATATGGCTGGTCATAACCGCTGCTTTATGGTTCCTGCTTGCCAGTCTGGGGCGAACCGCAGGAAACATAGACACATCCACCGCCACCGTCTTGATCCTGACATCGGTGCTACTTTTGTCCTTGCTCGCCTGCGCCTTGCTGGAGGGCTTTCTGGAAGGACGAGCGAATCCGATTGGACATTGGATTGCAACCTGTATCAAACGGGATGAGCGATTGCGATTTCAGTCTGTCAATAACACTGGTGCGACCAGCCTGAATGCTGACACTCATGATTCAGATGGTCAGCAACAATCTAATGCCTTGATGGGAGCAGTTGGGGCACACCCCTCTGCCGCAGAGCAGGAGGCTTGGACAGCGATTCGGTATTATCAGGCACTCCTTCGCCAATATCATCACCTGAAGGGCGAGATGGAGCAGGAGTTGGCACCCTATCGCATGCAGATCGAGCAGTTGCAGGCGGAAATGCGCCCTATCTATTCTGCGATGCCGCCGCATAGTCGCAACCGCATTCGGCTCGCCTATCTGGAGTGGCTTCGGATGTATCAGCTGTTTTTGCAGTACCTGGCGGATGCTCTGCGCGAGTGTCAAGGTGGCGAGGAACTGGCAGAGATTGTACGCCAAACAATGCTCCAAATCCCTGCTGAAGCGAGGCGCTGAAAATCACCTATTGAGCGTTTTTATACCCTTGTCCCCACAGCCTCATGAGTGTCTCTTCCGCCGCCTGGGTCCAGAAGCGTCCCGATTCCAGTTGGGCAGCCACGGGGGGCAGGTGGTCGGGCAGTTCGTCCAGCCCCATCAAGGGCAGATCGGGTAGAGAGGGGAAAATCACTATCTTGCCGTAGTAGCGGTGCTGCTGCACCGCTTGGAGGGCTTCGGGCAGGCAGTTCAGTCCGCCAATCGCACTCAACACCCGCCGCACGGGCAGAATGCCCTCTGCAGTCAGGCGCAGGCACTGCTCCATATCGCCCATGCTGGAGCCGCTGCTGCCCATCAAGCGCAGGTGGCGCGTCGCCAAAAGGGTTAGATCCAGCGGCACTTTCGCCCCGCGCGGAATGCCCGCAAACAGATTCAGCACCCCCCCATCCCGAAGCAGCGGATACGCCATCTCGACCGCTTCGGGCAAGGAGGAGAGGCACATAATCTGGCTATAGCCGAAGGGGCTAAGGGCACGCAACGCCTCTTGCTGTTGCGCCAGCGGGATACCCGCCGCGTTGTAGAACAACACCTCCGATTTTCTCCCATTAGGAGACGAGCAGGTCAGGTCATCCAGCAAGGCACGCAGATGCTGCAAGCGGTCTTCGTGACGGTCCACCAGCACGATTCGCTCAGGTGGCTCCGGCTGGCTCAAGGCATAATGCAGGTGCATGTGCCCCATCGGTCCGCCAGCACCCAGAAGCAGCAGGCTCTCGCCCGGCTGGAGCTGCGTGGAGCGCGTATGCGCCAGAGCGTCGCTGATGTCCCAGCTGGTGGTGCCCATCACCATCAGGCGATCATAGTGCAGGCGTCCGACATCCACGGGCACCGGCGGAAGGGGACGATGGCAAGTAAAGCTCAGATGCCCTCCATAAGCCAGCGCGTCGAGGCACGCCTCCAACAGGGCAGGAGTGGGTTCACCAAACAGCAGGATGTCATCGAAACCCTCCCCCTCTGCATGACGCCCTGTGAGTTCGCGAATCCAATCGGGAGAGGCGAGCAATTGCGTCGAGCAGGGATAGGTCATTACCTGCATGCCGAGCCGCTGCGCTGTGTGGCGGAATGCGTCCACCAAGGGATTGCCTCGTGCGTCATGCGCTATGACCGCCATCCCGCCTTCACGCTCCGGTTGTAGTGTCTCCAGAGCGCGACAGCGGTAGTGAACATCGGGCACATGGGGCAGAATCACCAGCCAGCGGGCGTTGGGACGGGGCGTGGTGCGGGGCGTAAGGCGATAACTGGCGACCACACACGCCCATGGCTCCACCAACGCCGCTTCCGCTGCTGAAAGATGAGTCGGACAGGGCAGCAAGTAGCAGCCCGCATCGCCAAACAGCGCCGGTTCGGTGATTAAGCCATACTGAGTGAACCCGCCATCCAGCGCGTAGCCAATCGCCATGTTTTTGCCGTGCAGGTAAACATCTGCTTGCACCACATAGCGCTCGCCGGGTCGGAATCGCCCCTGGAGCGCCTCACCCACCACCGCCACCGTGCAGGCGATTTCGTGCCCAATCACAGCCGGATGGGCGCGCAGGTCGCGCCCGAACAATTTGGGATGCTGGTTGCCAAGTCGCACAATCTTCACATCGCTGTAGCAGATGCCGACGGCATCCATTCGCACCAGCAATTGCGTGGGAGCAGGCATGGGGGTCGGAACCCATTCGGGCTTGCCATCCCGCCCCAGGTTCTCCAGCCCAGCACCGTACAGATTCCAGCGCAGAATCTGCGCCGGCACCTGCCAATCGGACTTGTCAGCCATGCTTGGATCTGTCAGACTGGTCGGGCAAGTTCACCGCTCCACGGGTGTCACTTCGATAGTCAAGGTGCGCCCTGCACGCCAAACGGTGAAGCGAATATTCTCCTTGAGACGCACGCGGCGTATCATCTGCTGGAACTGCTCAATGCTGGTGAGCGGCTTGCCGTTCATCGCGATTAACACATCATAGGGGCGCAGCCCCGCCTGTGCTGCCGGTGAATCCCGCTCCACGCCCAGAATCAGCATGCCATTCGCTGGAAAGCGTACATCCGGAAACAGCTCCTGCAGATACCGACGCACGGGCGGATCGCTGATGTCTCGATAGGCGATTCCGATCCATGCGCTGCCGATCGAACCGTACTCTAAGATTTCGCGCACCACTTGCCGCACGCGATTGATGGGGATGGCGAAGCCGATACCCACATTGGCGCCCACAGGCGAGTAGATGGCGGTGTTGATGCCGATGAGCTGCCCGCGTGCGTTCGCCAGTGCCCCGCCCGAATTGCCCTGATTGATGGCGGCGTCGGTCTGGATGAGCCCGCCCGGCACATCACCCACCCCCGCCAAGTTGCGGTTCAGCGCGCTCACAATCCCTGCCGTCACCGTGTTCTCCAGTCCGAACGGGTTGCCCACCGCAATCACCCAATCGCCCACGCGCAGCTGGTCCGAATCGCCCAGCGGCGCCGCGGGCAGGTTCTTCCCATCGATTTTGAGCAAGGCAATATCATTAAAAGCGTCGGTGCCAATCACACGCGCCCGAAAACGCCGTCCATCCGCCAGCGTCACAATAATTTCGGGCGCAATCTCGCGCCCAATACGCACCACATGGTTATTGGTGACCACGAAGCCCTCTTTGCTGATAATCACGCCTGAACCTTTGCCTCCCACGCGGCGCGCCTCACCCCACCAAGTCAGCACCTCACCTGTGGTATCCACATTCACCACGGCAGGCGAGATGCGCTCCGCGGCGACACGCAGCATCGTCTCAAATGAAGTGGGTGGCGCACCGGGCGCAGCAGGCGTTTCGAGGCTCTTCAGGAGCGCATGCTTGCTTACTTCGCTGATGCCGTCCGACATCGGCAAAACGCCAGCACCCGAAAGATAGACCCGTAGCACATAGGCGCCTGTGAAAAAGCCCAGCGCGAACAGCACCAAAAAGCCAAGCAGTTTCCTCATTACACCGCGCCTCCTTAAGGGGAAGGATACCCTATTAGCGGGAAGACGAAAAAAAAATGGGCGACGCTGTCGAAAGGAGGATCAAAGCCCAGCGCCGCCGATGTCTCCAATACTCTTCGCCCTGT
>Ga0079992_157736_pt1 | contig 90817 bp, 94 predicted proteins | sample FaiFalFF_MnMetaG_3_FD_69197 | JGI IMG/M metagenome (GOLD analysis project Ga0079992, IMG submission 69197) | Freshwater microbial communities from Yellowstone National Park, Wyoming, USA - Fairy Falls B (FF_Mn_B) MetaG (SPADES assembly) (version 2) | ecosystem: Environmental > Aquatic >...
CGAATCCGGTTGAAGGCCCCTCGTACCTTGAAGGACCCCGTACGTTGCAGGTTCTCCGCCTTCAGCCACAGCTCCACGCCGGCCATCTGCCCCAGGGCTTTCGCCCGGAGCAGGGGCGTCTCGTGCACGTGGGGCCGCAGGGCTGCTGCAGCCTCCTGGATCTCCCGGAGTGTGACCGCGTACTCCTCCAACCCACGCCCCCTACAGCCGCAGCAAGGACCACAGGGCCGCGTCCCCCACGCCCCGGGCCAAGACCGGGCCCCACACGCTGCCCGTGACGCGGCGGACCGCGAAGAAGACCGCCCCGCTCACCAGGTGCCAGGCCACCACCTCACCGCGGGCACCGCCGTGCAGGACCAAGGTCCCGAGCTCCGAAAGCGCGAAGGCGGCAAGAGGGCTGCCCGGTACCACCGAGGGCAACAGCCCCCGCAGCCACAGCTCCTCCCCGGCTCCTGCCACGGTGCTCACCACCGTCCTCCAGGGCTCCCAGGGCTGCGGGTGCAGGGGGATCCCCTGTGCAGAAAAGCCCGCGTGCACGAGCCAGACCGCCGCGGCCGCGAAAGCCGCGGAGCCCGCCACGCTGGCCGGGTGACGCGCCCGGACCAACCCGGCCTTCCCCCAGTCCGGGCACACCGCCAGGGTAGCCGCCGCCAGCAGCAACCCGGTGAGAAGGGGCCCCAGGCCACCGAGCCTGGCTACCGCCACCGCGAGCCCGGGGACCACCAGCGCCACCACGAGTTCCCGCCGCAGCCAGGGGAGGACGGAGGGGACACACAACAGCCCCAGGGCGGCAGCGGCCGCCCACACCCACAGGTCACCCCACCGCGCGTACAGGGTCAGGTCGGAGCGGGGCTCGATCCACCCTGCCACCCAGCCCTGGGTGGTCTGGGGCAGGTGGACCCGCAGGCGGCCGGTGCGGTCCACGATCCCGGAGATCCCGATGCTGGCAGCCCGCACCACGTCCCGACCCAGCTCCACTGCCCGTACCACAGCAAAACTCAGGTGTTGGACCGGGCCTGCGGACCTGCCGAACCAGCCTTCCTCCGTGGAGTGGATCAGGTAGCGGGCACCCCCCAGGACCAGAGCCCTGGCGGAGGCCGGGTACACGACCTCGTAGCACAACAGGACCCCTGCGGGTCCCTGCGGCGCCGGCACAGGGCTGTAGCCGGGGCCGGGATCCGCCCACCACTCTCCGAGGGGCACCAAGCGGGCTTTATCGTGCCGGCCCAGCACCCTGCCGTCCTGCACCACCAGGGCGGAGTTGCGGCGCCCGTCGATTTCGCCCGTGGCCAGGAGAGCCACCCCGGCAGGCACCGCGGACCGGATCCAAGGGTCCAAGGATCCGCCCCGCAGCAGGGGGGCGGGCCAGTAGTGCTCCGGCCACACCACCAGCTTCGCGCCGGCCCGCACCGCCTCTCGGGTGAGGGCCAGGAGGACCTCCTGGGTCTTCGGGGCGTGGTCTGCGTCCAGCTTCAGGCGCTGCGGCAGGTTCGGCTGGAGTGCGGCCACGGGCAGCACCGCCTGGGGCGCAGGGGAGTCCAGCCTCCCGGTCCCCCAGAGCCAAGCCAGGGCCACCGCCACCAGAGGTACCACGCCCAGGGGCCGCCTGCGCCACAGCAAAGCCAGCCCGGCGTTGGCCGCCACCACCGCCGCGGATACCAGGTACACACCGCCCAGGGAGGCAAGCTGCAGGACGGGCAGGTTGGTCCACTGGGAATAGCCCAGGAGGCCCCACGGGAAAGACGCCGAGCCTAGGGTCCGCAACCACTCCACCACCACCCACGCCAGGCACGCGGTCACGACGAACTGCCCGTCGCCTCCGCGGGAAGAGGCCGCGAACAGGGCTCCGAAGGCGGCGGAGTACGCCGCACTGACCAGCACCACCACCGCGTACGCGGGGGGCCCGAAGACCAAAAGCCACGTGAGCAAAAGGCCGTAGAAGGCCAGGCCGAAGGTGAACCCGGTGCCCGCGGCCACCCCCGGAGGCTTTTCCCGCAGGGCAAGGAGCAGCGGCACCAGGGCGACCCACGCCAAGGGCCACCAACCGGGGTGGGGGAAGCTGAGGGCCAGGAGGAACCCGGAGAACAGGGCCGGGGCGTGCCCCGCCACGAGTCTGTCCTGGAAGGGCCGCGGCCGCAAAAGCGGACTGGGGCCCCCAACCATCGCCGTAGGAGGGGGGCTCCGACGCGGGCCGGCCAGACCGACGTTTGGCCTCTGCACGAGGCCACTGTAGCACGTCTCCGCACCCGGCCGGCCAGCAAGGGGCGGTGGTGCGGGCCCGAGAAACACCGAGCTACCCGTGTATGCGATCATGCGTTCGCTTGACTGGAATTTCAAGTGACTTCACGATGGAATGCGATATTACGGTACTCTGTGTTCTGGCGTTTTCCAGGACCACCTTTCATCCGGGAGCGCTTCTTCGCGCGGGGCGACCTCAAGTACGTGATCCTCGACCTGCTCAGGGACCGCCCCATGCACGGGTACGAAGTCCTGCGGGCCCTCCAGGACCGGTTCGGCGGCTTCTACGCCCCCAGCCCCGGAGCTGTCTACCCCACCCTGCAGATGCTGGAGGACATGGGCTACCTCACCTCTACGCAGCAGGAGGGCAAGCGGGTGTACGCCCTCACGGAGGAAGGGCGCGCGTTCCTCGAACGGGGGCAGGCCACCCTCAAGGAGGTGGAGGAGCGGTTCGGCGACTGGCGCTGCCTGTGGGCGGCGGTGTACCGCGAGCTGTGGGACCTGGGGCTGTCTCTCCGGCGGGCCGGGCCCTGGCGGCGTCCGCAGCGGGAGCAGCTGGCCAGGATCCGCGAGGTGCTGGCCCGCGCCCGGGAAGAGGTGGAAGCCATCCTCCGAGAGGAGCAGCCGTGATCCGGGTGGAGTTCTTCCACGACGTGTTGTGCGCGTGGTGCTACGCGTTGTCTCCCCGCGTCCGGCGCCTCGTGGAGGAGCACCCGGACGTGGTGGTGGAGCATCGGTGCTTCGCCCTGGCCCCGACCCCGGACGCCATCGTGGCCATCTTCGGGTCCAAGGAGGCGGGGAAGGCGGAGATCCTGGAGCACTGGCGGGCCGCCAACCGGAACGACGACCAGCACCGGATCCGCGCGGACCTCATGGCGACCCGGCCTTTCGACTACCCGTGGTCCATGCCCGGGCTGAAGGCCTGCAAGGCCGCGGAAGTCCAAGGCGGACACCCCGCCCACGGGGACATGTTCGACCGCGTCCAGCGGGCACACCTCACGGAGTGCCGCAACATCGCAGACTTCGACGTCCTGCGGGAGTGCGCCAAGGACGTGGGGCTGGACGTGTCCCGGTGGGAACGGGACTACCACAGCCCGGAGGTGCAGGAGCTGGTGGAGCGCGACTTGGCTCGGGCGCGGATCTACGGGATCACGGGGGTCCCCACCCTGGTGGCGGAAGGCCGGCACACCCTCGTGGGAGCCCAGCCGTACCACCGGCTGGTGCGCTGGCTGGAGGAGGTGCGCGCCCGTGCGTGACGCGTGGGCGGACCTCCTCCAGGGCGGCGGGCCCCGGTACCTCGTCCTCGCCACGTACCGGCGCAACGGACAGGAGGTCCGCACGCCCGTCTGGTGTGCGGTGATGGACGGAAAGCTGGTAGTCCGTACGGGGTCCCGAACGGGCAAGGCGAAGCGCATCCGCGCCCAGCCCCGGGTGCGGGTGGCAGTCAGCGACGCGCGCGGCCGGCCTCTGGGCCCCTGGAAGGACGCCACCGCCCGTCGCCTGTCCGACCCCGAGTTGTGCCGCCGCGCGGAAGAAGCCCTGGCCACCAAGTACGGGATCGCATTCCGGCTGGTGAGCCTCCTGAACCGGCTCGGCCGGCGGCGCCTTGGGGCTCCGGTGTACTACGAGCTCCACCTGGTCTCCGCGGACGTGCGGCGCTGGGAGGAAGAGGCCGCCCCGGTGTGCGACTGGACCACGGGCCGGTGCGGTCCACCGGAGGAGGGACGCCCGTGAAGCGCCCGCACGTGCGGCCAGACGGAACAACGCCATTCCGAAACCCTGAGGAGGTGAAGGGAGCATGTCCGAGCGCGGGTTGCCGCACCCGGCCCCGTCCGTCTGGCGGGGCTGGGCTCTGAGCCTGCTCAGCTCCGCTGTGGCCAACGAGCTCCTCCGGCTTGCGGCCACATCCGCCTTCCCGGTGACGTCCTTCGAGCCCCTCACGCGACCCGCGGTGTTCCTCTGGACGGCGGTGGGGGCCACGGGCGCCGCCGTGGTGTTCGCTGCGCTGCGGCGGTACGCGGCGCGGCCCGCCCACACCTTCCGTCAGGTCGCCCTGGTGGTGTTGGTGCTCTCGTGGATCCCCGACCTCCTGCTCCTCGCAAGCCCGCCGCCCCAGCTGTCGCCGGTGCCCCCGCACGCGCCGTGGATCTTGGCGGTCCTCCACGTCCCTCCGTGGCTCGCTTCCACGTGGTTCCTCACGGGAGGCGTGCTTCCCCGCAGCGGCGAAGGCTGAGGTCTCCGCTGTGGCACAGCCGATCAAGAAGGCACCTTGGCGTCCCCGACGCCACCGGCTCGCTGGGACGCGGAGCGGTGCTGACCGCGCCCACCCCGCCCGCGAGGGTGCGTGGGCCCGTTTCGCAGGCCACCCGTGGCGCCGGCTGCCCCGGGGGAGTGGTCTTCGCCTGTTGGAGATCGGCTGCGGGACCGCCGAGGACGCCGGGCTGTGGCTGCACAAGGGCGTGCACGAGTACGTGGGTGTGGACCTGGACGAGCAGGCTCTCGTCTACGCCCGCAGCCGATGGCCGCACCTGACCTTCCTGTGCGAGGATGCAGCGAGCCTTTCCCCTGAAGTCGTGGGCCGATTCCACCTTGTCCTCATCCGGCAGCCTGACCTCTGGGCTCGGCCCGCCAACTGGCACCAGGTGTTCGCCGCCCTGCCCCCGTTGCTCCTGCCCGCGGGCCGGGTTCTCGTGGAGGTGGCGGGCAAGGGAGAGGCAGCCCTCGCCCAGCGCTGGCTGCGGGAAGCCGGCCTGCTCCTGGTGGGGCGGAGCAGGCGGGCTCCCCCACGGGGTTTCCTCCTCGTGGCCGAGGCGGCACGGACACGGCAACCGCATGGCAAAGGTTGAGGTCACCTACTTCACCGACCCCTACTGCTCCTGGTGCTGGGCCACGGAGCCCGTGCTGTACTGTCTGCGGGAGACGTACCGGGACCAGGTGCACATCCGCTACGTGATGGGAGGCCTGGTTCGCGACATGGCCGAGTTCTACGACAGCCTGAACGACATCCGCACCACCGCCGAGGTGGCCCCGCACTGGCGTATGGTGAGCGAACGGTCCGGCCAGCCCATCGACGAGCGGCTCATGGAGGACATCACGGACCCGCACTTCTCCACCTGGCCGGCCTGCCGGGCCGTCAAGGCTGCCTTCCTCCAGGGCGAGGACGTCGGAGAGCGTTACCTCCGGCGGATGCGGCGCGCGGCCCTCACCGAGCGCAGAATCATCTCCCTGCCAGAGGTATACGTGGCCCTGGCCCAAGAAGTCCCCGGGCTGGACCTCCCACGCATGCAAGCGGACCTGGCGAGCGGCGCCGCGGAAGCCGCCTTCCAGGAGGACTTGGCGGAGTGCCGCAGATACGGGGTCACCGGGTTCCCCACGTTCCTCTTGCGCCGCGAAAGCCCGGTGAGCCTCCCCGGCGCAGACCGCCCTGTCCTGGTCGTGGGCCACCGGTCTTTTGCCACCTTCCGCCAGGTGCTCCACCAGCTGGCACCGGACCTGGAAGAGCACCCGGCCCGAGACGTCCCCACGGTGCTGTCCGCGTACGGTCCGCTGACCACCCGGGAGCTGGCGGAGGTGTACCGACAGCCCTTGGAGGCAATGCGGCAGCATCTGCTCGCCCTGGCCGCAGAGGGACGGGTGCAAAAGCGACCCGTCCGGGGTGGAGAGTTCTGGGCCACGTGACGTCCTCCCCACCCGGCCCCAACGCCTGAGGGCATCACGCCGGAACCCGCCCCTCAGCTCACCCCCGCGGCTTGCGCGCCCGAAAGATCACAGACCGCGCCACGGAGGGCTGTCGCTCGGGAGGGATCAGCCGGCGCATGAGGGAGATCAGCTCCGCGGTGAACAGCGGGTATTGCTCCCACTCGTCCACCCCGAACGGCAACTCTTCGCCGCGCTCCACGTCCACGAACCCGACCTTGTGCAGCTTGTTGACGAAGACACGCTCCGTCAAAGCGCCCGAGAGTCAACCCGCCCACGCCGCAGGGCTCGTCATCACCTCCCCCGGCAGGTCCTCGTCCACCACGACGTCCGCCACCACCATCCGGCCGCCTGGCTTCAGGATCCGGTAGACCTCCGCGAAGACTCGAGACTTGCGGGGCGACAGGTTGATCACACCATTGCTCAACGCGACGTCCACACTCCCCGCGGGCAGCGGGATCGCTTCGATCTCCCCCAGCACCCACTCCACGTTGGCGACCCCGGCTTCCCGTGCGTGCTGCGCGGCCACCTCCAGCATCTCGGGCAGCATATCCAGGCCGATGGCCCTGCCCTCGGGCGCCACCTCCTGCGCCGCGAGGATCGTGTCAATGCCCCCGCCGCAGCCGAGGTCGACCACGGTCTCCCCCGGCTGCAGCCGCGCCGCCTGGACCGGGTTCCCCACGCCCAGGGCCTGCTCGATGGCGCCCCGGGGAAGCCGCGCGAGCTGTCCGGGGCTGTACAAACGCTCCGCCGCCCGAGATCCCGCACCCACCACGTTCCGGTAGGCCTCCCGGACCAGATCCTTGACGGCTTCCTGGTCCACAAGGTCTTGAGGCCGCTGCGGGGCGTGCAGATGCTGATTCATCTTTCCCCTCCCAGCTCGCGGATGAACGCCTCGAGTCTGGCCCGGGTCTCCCCCGGCAGCGGGGAGGCAGCTCCCGACCGCCGGAGCATGGCCCGCAGGTGGCGGGCGAACTCCAGCTCGCCGCAGCAGTGCCGGCACAGCCGCAGGTGCCCTTCCAGTTCCTCCTCCTCCAGCCGGCCCAGGTTGCGGTCCAGGTATGCCCACAGGCGTGCCACGGCCTCTCTGCAGCGGATCACGGCCTCACCCGCCCTTCCGCGATGAGGTGGTGGCTCACCGCGTACTCCCACAGCTCCCGCTCGAGTTGCTTGCGCCCCCGGTGGAGCCAGCTCAGGACGGTCCCCACAGGCCTCCCGCTCATCTCGCCGATCTCCTTAGCCGTGAACCCGTAGACGTACGCCAGGATCACCGCTACCCGGTGCTGGGGGAGTAACCCCCCGAGCACCTCCAGGATCCGCGTGTCGTCGAACAGGTCGAGGAAGTCCAGGTGCAGCCGGTCGGAGTACGGGAACGGGTCCTCCTCCGCGATCTTGTCGAACAGGTCGAACTCCTCGTCCACCGACCAGTGGAGGGCGTCGGTCGTCCCGATCCGGATCCGGTCGTAGAAGGCGCTCGTGAGAACCCGGGTGAGCCACCTGCGGGGGTGTCCGCGGTCCCTGAGGCTCCCGAACGCCCGGAAGGCTCGCAGCAGCGCGTCCTGCAGGAGGTCCTCCGCGGCCGTCCGGTTTCCGCACAGACGGATGGCCACCCCGTAGAGGTAGTCCAGGTGCGGCCGGACGCACTCCTCATAGCCCAGGGAAGGCCCCGCCGCCTCCGCCATCTCCCTCTCCGGCTCCCCGCCTCGCCTCGCCCGGATGGCCCGCGGATGCCGCCTTTCTGCACACCGACCGAAGTTCCGGCAAAAACAAGCCTCCGCCCATTTACGGTTCCAGGTTCACCGTCACCGGGACCGCATTCCGCAGGATGTCCAGCACCGGGGAAGTCTTCTGGACGTACTCGCACAGGGCGACGATCTCCTCCCTGGGCGCGTCGGCCTTCACACGGTACGCCACCCGGATTCCCTGGTACCCAGGACGCACCCGGTCGGACAAGCCCAGGAAGCCGTGGAGGTCGACGTCCCCGTCCAGCGTGAACTCCAGGCTCTCCACCCGGATGCCGCGGGCGGCGGCGTTGTACACGAAGCCCACCGCCAAGCAGGACGCCAGAGCGTGGAGCACTGTTTCCACCGCGTTGGGGGCCGCGTTCGTGCCCAGCAGCACCGGCGGCTCGTCGCCCTCCAGGACGAAGGGCCTGGTACGTGAGGTGTCCTCCTGCCCGGCCCCGTAGAAGCCCTGGACCCTGGTCCGGCACCGGCCGCCGCCCACCCACTCGCTGGTGGCCCGAAAGATGAACCGGGCCAGGCCCGGATCCGCCTTGATGGCCTCCACAGTCTGCACCAGTTGCCCCACGTTCACTCCGTTCAAACTGTTCACGGCCGTCCCCCCTTTCCGTAGGGTGCAACGTTCTACAGGCAAAGACGACCCCGCCCCTCCCGTTTATTGCGCGGCCTCCAGGGTCGGCCGGCATCCCCGTTCCCCGTGGACCCCAAAACAATACACCGTCCTGTGGCATCCTGGGGAGCGTGTCCCGGAAAAATCCCTCCAGCGGAGGGGGCCGGGTCCCCAAAAATCGCGCAGCGATTTTTGGGGTAGTCTAGAGGGGGCGACGGACACCCGCGGTCCCGCCGCCCGGGAGGCCAGATGCAGGACGGGCCCTTCCACCGGGCAGAGCCCGCGGCGAGACGGACGCCGACCCCCTCGGACCGGCCTGCGGACGCGGCCATGCTGGAGGCCGCTCGGGAGGTCCTCGCGGGGCGGCCGCGGGGGTCCTGGTTCGCGCGCCTGTGGCCGTTCTTGGGGCCCGCCTTCGTGGCCTCGGTGGCGTACATGGACCCGGGGAACTACGCCACCAACATCCAGAGCGGCGCCAAATACGGCTACCTGCTCCTGTGGGTGGTCCTGGCCAGCAACCTCATCGCCATGCTCGTCCAGGCCCTCTCCGCAAAGCTCGGCACGCCACAGGGTCCAACCTGGCGGAGGTATGCCGGGACCGGTTCCCGGCACCTGTGGTGTGGTTCCTGTGGGTGGTCTCCGAACTGGTCGCCATGGCCACGGACTTGGCCGAGTTCCTTGGAGCCGCCCTGGGCTTCCACCTCCTCTTCGGGATCCCCCTCTTCCCCGCGGGCTTGTTGACCGCCGCGGTGACCTTCGCCATCCTCGGCCTCCAACGGTACGGCTACCGGCCCGTGGAGGCCGTGATCGGTGCCCTCGTCGGGGTCATCGCGGTAGCGTACCTGGTGGAGACGCTGCTGGAAAGCCCGGACTGGGCCGAGCTGGCCCGCGCCGCGGTCACACCTCGCCTCACGGACGCGGAGAGCGTCCTCCTGGCGACGGGGATCCTGGGCGCCACCGTCATGCCCCACGTGATTTTCCTCCACTCCGCCCTCGTCCAGCACCGCATCCCCGCCCTCAGCGTGGAGCAGGCGAAGCGGCTGTTCCATCTGGAAGTGGTGGACGTGGTCCTGGCCATGGGCGTGGCGGGGCTCATCAACGCAGCCATGGTGGTCATGGCAGCGTCCACCTTTTACCGGGCAGGGCTCTCCCACGTCGCCAGCATCGAGGAAGCGTACCGGACCCTCCAGCCCCTCCTGGGCGACTTGGCGGGGGTGATGTTCGCGGTGTCCTTGCTCGCTTCGGGACTCTCCTCTTCCACCGTAGGGACCATGGCGGGGCAGGTGGTGATGCAGGGGTACCTGCGACGCCACGTCCCCCTCTGGCTACGGCGCCTGGTCACCATGGCCCCTGCCCTTCTCGTCATCGGGCTGGGCTTCGATCCCACGTGGACCCTGGTCCTGAGCCAGGTCGTCCTGAGCTTCGGAATCCCCTTCGCCCTGGTGCCCCTCATCCGGTTTACGGGCGACCGGCGCCTCATGGGGGAGCTGGCAAACCACCCCCTGACGTCCCTTTTGGCGTGGGCGGTGACGGTGCTCATCGTGGCCCTGAACGGTTACCTGCTGTGGCGGAGCTTCTCGGGGGGCCTCGTACCGTGACGCGCGCTGCGCCCGTCCGTCACCTCCTCGTCGCCCTCGACGGCTCCCGCCTGTCCGAGACCAGCCTGTCCGTGGCGTGCCTGTTGGCCCACACCCTCCCGGCGCGTCTGACCCTCCTCCACGTCCTGGAGGTGCGGGCACCCCAAAGGGTGCACGGCGAGCCTCACCTGCGGACCGCGGAGGAAGCCCGCCGGTACCTGGAGGAGCTGGCAACCCGGCTGCGGGGAGAGGGGCTCACGGTGGAGGCCCGGGTGGGGGAGGCTCCGGCAGCAGGACCGCACCCGGAGAGATCCCCTGGGAGTCCGCAAAAATCACTGCGCGATCTTTGGGGGGGCTTGGACGTGGCGGCTTCCATTGCTGCGGAAGCCAGCGAGCTCGGTGCGGACGTGGTGGTGCTTGCCGCCCACGGCTGGGGCGGGCTCCGAGCGCGGATCCTGGGCCACGTCCCGCAACAGGTCCTGGTGCGTAGCACCCGGCCCGTGCTCCTGGTTCCCGTCCCGGGCCGGTTCTCCGGGCACATCCGCACTGTGCTGGTGCCCGTAGACCCTCAGGGAGAGGCCCGGGCGGCCCTCCCGTGGGCGGAGGAGATCGCCGCGGGCAGCGGGGCGCGGGTGCATCTGGTGACGGTGGTCCCCACGCCCGCCACGGTCCCACCGGAGGACGCCGCCTCCGCGGTGTTCCTCCCGCAAGCCACGGGTGCGGTGCTGGAGCTGGCGTCCGAAGCCGCTCGGGAGGCCCTTCACCAGCTGCAGGCCTCCTTACGGGAGCAGGGGAGCAGCCGTCTCCGCGCGCGTAGACGTTTCGGCCATGGGCAGGCCTCGCCCCACGGAGGCTCTGCCGGCCTTCGCTTGACGGCTCACGGCCCGTGCCGTAGGCTGGGGTTGCGCGGTACGCGGGCGATGGGGCTCGCCCTTGTGTACCCGGTGGTCCCGGGTTGATAGCTCCTGCCGAACTGGCGGCGGGAGCTTTTTCGTTTGAGGGATGCCCGTGGTGAGCTTGAAGCTCGCCGGAGAGGACCTGGCACAGCTCGCGGAGGCCCTCGCTTCCTTGGGTTTCTGGCCCGTGGAAGAGGGGCTGGCGTGGCTGATCCGAGAAGGCGCCCGCAGCTACCTGGCGGACCAGCGGGCCTGGGAAGAGCTGGACCGCCGGGGGGTGCCCGACCAGGACCCCGTACGCTTGGAGCTGCAGCGGCGCGAGGCCCTGGCACACGTCCTTTCCATGCGCGCCCGCACCTTGGCCCGGGAGCAGGAACGGGAGAGCCTGCGGCAAGAGGTGGCGGCCCTCAGCCAGGAGTACGCGCGACTGCGCCAGACTCTGTTCGCTCGCCGGGGAGGGGGAAGGTGATGGGAGACCCAGCCGACTTGGTGGTCACGGTCCACGTCCCCCTGGACGAGGAAGCCTGGTCCCAAGTGCAACCGGTTCTGCAGCAAGAGGGCTGGAACCAGGAGGAAGGGCTGCGGATCCTCCTCGGCTACGGCGCCGCCGTCCACCTCCTCCCGCCCCCAGACGACCCCCTCCGGGCCCTGGGGGCGGCGCGGGCGGAGCTGGCCACCCTGCGCCACCGCGCGTACCTCGCGGACGAGGCTGTCCGCAGCCTCCGGATGAACCTGGTGGGGCTGCAAGCCTCGGTGGCCCAGGCGCACCGCTCCCTGGAGTCGTGGGGTCGAACCCCGGCAGCTCCGAGCCTGCCTGCGGAAGGTGCCCGGCAGGCAGGAGGAGCCTCGGAAGTCACGCAGCGCCTTCCGAAGCGACCCACAGCCTTGTTCTCGAGCGTCCTGGGGGGCACGCGCCCGGAGGGTGGCGATCCGAGGCGGCTAGGAGCGCGTCCTGGAAAAACCCCTCCAGCGGAGGGGGACCGGGGTGGCCTAGGGGGTGGGTGGTTCAAGCGGTTGCTCGGGAGGTGGCGGCGTGGACGGTGAGGCCCTCCGGAAGCCGGGCCGGCGGGCGGACCTGGTGTTCGCCCGGGTGCAGGAGGCCCTGGCGTCGGGGGGCTGCCCCGTCTGCCGCCTGTCCGCCCACGCCGTGCAGCGGTTCCTGGACAACTTCCTGTACGAGCGCGTCAACGACCCGCAGACCCGGGAACTCATCCAGGCCGCCTGGGGCTTCTGCCCGCAGCACGCGTGGATGCTCCCGTCCCAACACCATCCGGTGCTGGGGGTGGCGATCGTGTACCGGGACCTGGTCCACAACCTGCGCGCACGACTTGACGCCCTCGTGCACCGGGCCCCGGGGGGTCTCCCCCGGGCTTTCCGCCAGACCCTCCCTCGTCCCGGATCGTGTCCCGCGTGCGCGCACCGCCAGCGGATGGAAGAAGTGTACCTGGCCAGCCTGCTGGAGCACGTGCGGGAGCCAGAGGTGCAGCAGGCGTTGTCCGGCCCTTCGCCCCTCTGCTTGCCGCACCTCCTCCGGGCGGCTTCCGTGGCCCCCTCGCGGCAGGCTCTGGGTCGGTTGGTGGAACTCCACCGGGAAGCCCTGGCGCGGCTCGAGCGGGACCTCTCGGAGCTGGTCCGCAAGCACGACTACCGCTTCCGCCACGAGGGGCTCTCCCCCACGGAAGCTACGAGCTGGTTGCGGGCCCTGGAGGCGCTGAGCGGCCGGGACCCTTGTGGAGATCGGTCCGCCCCGGACCTGTGGCCCCACCCGCCCAAAGCCGCCAGACCGCCCCAAAAACCGCCCCGCGACTCCGGGGAACCGCCCGTCCTGCCCGAGGGCTCTTCCGGAACGGACTCCCAGGAGAGGCCGTGAAGTTCCCCGCGGGGGCACCTCTCCGACAGGCTTCTCCGAACCCAGCGCGGGCTGCGGCGCGGCTCGTGGTCCTCCTGGGCGTGGTGAGCCTTTTGGCAGACGCCACCTACGAGGGAGCCCGCAGCATCCTGGGTCCGTACCTGCTGGCCCTGGGCGCGTCCGCTACCGCGGTGGGGTTCGTGAGCGGCTTCGGAGAGTTCGTGGGCTACGGCTTGCGACTGCTCTCGGGGCGCCTGGCAGACCGCACGCGGGGCTACTGGGCTCTCACCGGGGCCGGTTACCTGGTCAACCTCGCTGCCGTCCCCCTTCTGGCCCTGGCGGGGCGGTGGGAGCTGGCGGCGGCCCTGGTGGCGGCCGAGCGCGCGGGGAAGGCCCTGCGCACTCCGCCCCGGGACGCCATGCTGTCCTACGCGGCGAGCCGGGTGGGCCCCGGCTGGGCCTTCGGGCTGCACGAGGCCCTGGACCAGGTGGGGGCGGTGGCGGGTCCCGTGGGGGTGGGGCTCCTCCTGGCCGCGGGCCGGGGACACCGGGACGCTTTCCTGTGGCTCTCTGTCCCGGCGACCCTGTGCCTCCTCGTCCTGGCGCGGGCGTACCGGGAGTTCCCGCAGCCCACGCAGCTGCAGGACGCCTCCGTCCCGGTGGACCTGCGGTTGGGGGCCGCCCTGCGCGTGTACCTGGCGGGCGCAGCTTTGGTGGCTGCGGGGTTCGCGGACTTCCCCCTGCTGGCGTACCACTTCACCCGCACGTCCGCGGCCCCGCCCAGCGGGGTCCCCCTCCTCTACGCGGCGGCCATGGCTGCGGACGCCGCGGCTGCCCTGGCCCTGGGGCGGTGGTTTGACCGGCGCGGGATGGCAGTTCTGGCCCTGGGCACGGCGGCGTCCGCCGCCTTCGCTCCCCTGTCCGTCTACGGTGGCCCCGGGGGCGCGGTGGCCGGTGCCCTCCTGTGGGGAGTAGGCGTCGGGCTGCAGGAGTCGGTGTTGCGCGCCGCGGTGGCCCGCATGGTCCCGCCGGACCGCCGCGCGTCCGCCTTCGGGCTTCTCCAGGCCGTCTACGGCGTGGCGTGGTTCGCGGGCAGCGCCCTGCTGGGAGTGCTCTACGACGCGCACCCGGCAGGGTTCGTCCTCTTCGCGGTGGGGAGTCAACTCGCGGGAGCCCTTCTTTTCACCGTGGCTTCCAGGCGGCGGTGAAGAGCCAGTGCTCCGGGGCCAGGAGCGAGTTGTTGACGCACGTCCCCTCCGGCCCCAAAATGAGGGGGAAGGCGATGGAGTCCGCCTAAACCGCCTCGGAGGCGAGGCTGATGGCTCCTACCCACACCGAGGGTAGGGGCCGTTTTGTTTTGGCCTCTACCCGAGAGGAGGACGGCGGCTTCATGGACCAGGTATGGTTCACCGCGGCGTTGTGGTTTGCGCTGGCACTCCTGGCCACCCTGCTGGGCACCTGGCTGCGCGTCTCGGTGGCCCTCACGGAGATCGTGGTGGGCGTTGCCGCGCAGGTTCTCCTGGACGCTCTCGGCCGGTCCCACGCCCTCGCGAGCCAGGAGGGGTGGGTGACGTTCCTGGCCGGCGCGGGCTCCGTGGTCCTCACCTTCCTGGCCGGCGCTGAGCTGGAGCCGGAGGCCTTCCGCAGGCGGTGGCGGGAGAGCACCGCCCTGGGCCTGGTGGGGTTTGGGGCTCCCTTCCTGGGCGCCGCGTGGGCGGCCCGCTTCCTCCTGGGGTGGGACCCCCGCGCCAGCTGGCTCGCGGGGGTGGCCCTCTCCACCACCTCCGTGGCCGTGGTGTACGCGGTGCTCCTGGAGCTCGGCTTGAACCGGACCGAGTTCGGCAAGGTGATCTTGAGCGCGTGCTTCATCAACGACCTCGGTACCGTCATCGCCCTCGGCCTGCTGTTCGCCCCCTTCACCGCCCGCACCGCGGTGTTCGTGGCCGCCCTCGTCACCGGCCTGGTCGCCTTGGTCTGGGCCACCGGCCCCTTCTTCCGGCGCTACGGGGGACGCACCGCGGAGTTTGAGACCAAGTTCCTGCTCCTCGCGCTCTTCCTGTTGGGCGGCCTCGCGGCGTGGTCCGGATCGGAGGCGGTGTTGCCCGCCTACGTGATCGGGATGGCCCTGGCGGGGGTCGTGGGAAGAGACCACGGCCTGCTCCGCCGGTTCCGGACGCTGACCTTCGGGCTCCTCACGCCCTTCTACTTCATCCGCGCCGGCTCCTTCGTGCAGGTGTCCACGGTCCTGGCAGGCTTCGCTCCCTTCCTCGTCCTGTTCGCCGCGAAGGCCGCGAGCAAGTTCGTCGGGATCTTCCCCCTGACCCGCCGGTACCGGTATGCCCCCGACGAGGCCATGTACACCACCCTCTTGATGTCCACGGGCCTCACCTTCGGGACCATCTCGTCCCTGTACGGGCTCACCCACGGGATCATCACCCGATCCCAGTACTCCTTGCTCGTGGCCGCGGTCATCGCCAGCGCGGTGATCCCCACCTGGGTGGCCAACCGGTTCTTCCTGCCCCACCACCACGTGGAGCGCGCCCAGGAGGTCCAGGCGGCTCCCGCTTTCGGAGGTGAGTAGTGTTCGCGAAGGTGCTGGTGGGATTCGACGGGTCTCCCGCGTCCCGCAAGGCCCTGCGGGCGGCCCTGGACCTGGCACAGCGCTACGGCGCCGCGGTCACGGTCCTGGCCGTGGTACGGCCCCCGGAGTTCGCGGAGCTGGAGGCGGAGGTGAACGCGGCCCTCGCGGAGGCGCGGGGCCCGCTGGCGGAAGCCCTCCGCTGGGCCCGGGCGGAGGCGCGCAGGGCCGGGGTGTCCCTGGAGACCCGCATCCAGGCCGGCCACCCCGCGGACACCCTCGTGCGGGTGGCCCGGGAGGAAGGGTTCGACCTGATCGTGCTGGGCCGGCGCGGGCTCACCCCCGTGCAGCGGTGGATGCTGGGATCCGTTTCCGAGCGCGTCCTGCGCTACGCCCACTGCCCCGTGATGGTGGTCCACTGATGAGTGGACCGTACAGCGTCCTGTTCCCGCCCGACGAGCCGAGGCCACCTCTGCAGCGTGAACCCCCGCCCTTCTTCCAGGATCTCCTCCTCGACCAGGTGGTGGAGGCCATCACCGCCGGCCGGGAGGAGTACGACCTGAAGCCGTTCTTCCACACGCCCCTCAGGAGCTCTTCCTCCGTCGTCTTCCGCCAGGAGGTCCTGCGGGACCTGGAAGACGCCTCGCTCCGGGCGGAGATCCTTGCCTTCAGCGCCTCCATGCGGGCGGTCCGCACCGACCTCTCCGCTGCGGAGAAGGCCACCTACCTCCGGCAGAGGGAGCGGTGGGTGCTGGACGCCGTGGCCCACTACTGCGAGGCCGTCTCGCGCCTCGCGCAGGTACTGAGCCAAGCCTCCCTTCGATCCCGGGGGCTTTTGGGCTTCTCCGATCACCTGCGGGCCTACACCGCCTCTTCCGCCTTCCGCCTCCTGGTGGAAGAGGCGGACGGGTTGCGGCGCCAGCTCGCCTCCCTCCGCTATACCGTCTTCCTCCGGGGGCTGCGGGTCGAGGTCCGCCCCTACGCCGGGGAGCCTGACTACAGCGAGGAGATCGCCTGCACCTTCCAGCGGTTCCGCCAGGCGGACACCAAAGAGTACCGCTTCTCTTTCCCCGACTGGCCCGAGATGAACCAAGTGGAAGCCCGCGTCCTGGACGGTGTCGCCGAGCTTTACGCCGACCTCTTCTCCCGCATCTCCCGGTTCTGCACCGCCCACCGCGACTTCCTGGACCCCAGCGTGGTGGCCTTCGACCGGGAGGTGCAGTTCTACCTCGCGTACCTGGAGTTCATCGCCCCGCTGCGGCAGGCGGGCCTTCCCTTCTGCTACCCCGAGGTGAGCGAGACGAGCAAGGAGGTCTCGGCCGACGACGTCTTCGACCTCGCCTTGGCCCACAAGCGGGTCCGGGAAGGATCTGTTCCGGTGTGCAACGACGTGTCTTTGACGGGCCCCGAACGGATCCTCGTGGTCACCGGTCCCAACCAGGGAGGCAAGACCACCTTCGCCCGCGCCTTCGGCCAGCTCCACTTCCTCGCCTCCCTGGGGCTCCCGGTACCCGGACGAAATGCGCGCCTGCCGCTCCCCGATCGGATCTTCACCCACTTCCAGCGCGCCGAACTCGTCGCGGACCTCCGCGGCAGACTGGAGGACGACCTCCTGCGGATCCGGGAGATCCTGCGCTCCGCCACGCCACGCAGCGTGGTGATCATCAACGAGATCTTCTCCTCCACGACCCTCCAGGACGCCCTCTCCCTGAGCCAGCGCATCGCCTCCGCGCTCCTGGAGCTCGACGCGCTGTGCGTCTGGGTGACGTTCCTGGACGAGCTGAGCCGGCTGGGGGAAAAGGTGGTGAGCATGGTCGCCCTGGTCTCTCCCCACAACCCCGAGGAGCGCACCTACCGCGTGGTCCGTCGGCCCGCGGACGGGCTCGCCTACGCCCTGGCCCTCGCGAGGAAGTACGGGCTCACCTACGAGCAGGTCCGGGAGCGCGTCCGGCCATGAAGGCCCGTCTCCTCCACCCCCAAGCGGAGTTCCCCTGGCAGTGGGCGAAGCAGGCCGCCGCAGAGCGCTCCGCGCGGCGCACCGGCTACCGTTCCTACCGGCCTCCTGAGGGGTTCGACCCCCGGGCAGGCCTCCCGTGGAACGCGGAGGACCTCCTCTCGGACCTCGGCCTCCTGCCGGTCCTGGAGGCCATGGCGCAGGCGGACGACTGGATCTTCGAAGTGAGCCGCCGGGTCCTGCTGGAAGGCACCTCGGGCGACCTCGACACGATCCGCTACCGTCAGGCCGTCCTCCAGGACTGCCTCCGGCACGCGGAGGTCGTCCGCGAGCTCTACCAGCTCGTGGTGGAGGCCGCCGAGCAAGTCCGCGAGTCGTACTCCGGGGTGCTCTCCCGCTACCCGGACTGGGTGCTCCGGGAGTCCGTAGAGACCCTCCGCAAGCTGTTGGACTCCCTGAGGAGGCTATTGAGCCTGGCCGATAGGTGCTGCCAACGCTTCTCCTCTGAGGGGTGGAGGGCTTTCTTCGCCATGGTGCAGGAGAACCTCGGCGGTGCGTACTTGGACCAAGTGGAAGCACACCTCCGCGAGCTGACGTTCCCCCAGGGCGTGCTCCTGAGCGCCCAGCTGGGCCAGGCGAACAAGGGCACCCACTACCTCCTGCACCGCGTCCCCAGATCGCGCCAGACCTGGGTGGACCGCTGGCGGGCACTCTTCGAGCCGAAGCCACCGGCTTTCCGCTTCGAGGTCCACCCCCGCGACGAGGCCGGGGCCCGGGCGCTCGGCGAGCTCCGCAACCGCGCCATTGCGTCTGCCGCCAGTAGCCTCGGGCAGGCCGCGGACCACGTGCGCGACTTCTTCCGGATGCTGCGCGCGGAGCTCGCGTTCTACGTGGGCTGCCTCAACCTCCATGAGGCGCTCTCGCACCGCGGGTCCCCCACCTGCATGCCGACCCCGGAGCCACCTTGCGAGCCACGGCTCGCCTTCCGGGGCCTCTACGACCCTGGACTCGCCCTCACCCTGAACGGGCCCGTGGTCCCCAACGACCTGGAGGCCGACGGTACCCTCCTCGTGTTCATCACCGGACCCAACTCGGGCGGCAAGAGCACGTTTTTGCGCAGCCTCGGGGCCGCCCAACTCATGATGCAGGCCGGAATGTTCGTCCCCGCGGAGCGCTACCGCGCGAGCCTGTGTGACGGTGTCTTCACCCACTTCCCCCGCGGGGAGGATGTCCGCATGGAGCGGGGCAAGCTCGACGAGGAGCTCTCCCGGATGAGCGAGATCGTGGACCGCCTTCGTCCGGGCTCCGTGCTCCTGCTGAACGAGGCCTTTGCCTCCACCAACGAACGGGAGGGCTCCGAGATCGCCCGGCAGATCCTCCGGGCTCTCACCGAGCGGGGTGTGCGGGTGTTCTTCGTGACCCACCTGTTCGAGTTGAGCCGGTCCTTCGAGGGCGCGGAGGGCACCCTCTTCCTGCGGGCGGAGCGGGACGCCCAGGGGCGGCGCACTTACCGTGTGGTTCCCGGGAGACCCCTGCCCACCAGCCACGCGCAGGACGTCTACGAGCGGATCTTCGGACCCGGGGGACAGCTGGAGGTGGCCTCCGTGGCAGAGGGGTAGGCCGCCCCGGACGCGGGGTCGGTACCTGGAACCGTTGCCACCGACCGCGGTCCCCTTCCGCTGGAGGGGTTTGTCCGGAACACGCTCCTCGCGACGAGTGACTGACACCCACGAGCCCGAGGACCAGCAGCGCCAGGACCCAGCCGGTGATGAGCACGAAGGTCCAGTCTCCCTGCGCCGCAAACAGGGCCATCGTCATGGCCACCCGCACGACGGGCGTTCGGATCAACAGGAGGAGCCCCAGCTGCAGGACGCAGGCGGGTTCCCCTCGTGCGAGACCCTGAAGGAGGACGGAGGGGCTTGGTCGGAGGCCGCGGCTTGAGGGCTCCCCCAACGCCCCGCCTGCGCCCGTGCCCCCCGGTCCCCTTCCGCTGGAGGGTTTTCCTCGGACCGCTCCTAGGCGGCGGGCAGCACCACCGCGAACCGGGCCCCGCCTTCTGGGCGGTTGCAGGCTTCCACCCGGCCTCCGTGGGCCAGGGCGATGTGCTTCGCGATGGCGAGGCCCAACCCAGTCCCGCCCTCTTCCCGGCTCCGAGACGGATCGGCGCGGTAGAAGCGCTCGAAGATCCGCGGCAGGTGCTCGGGCGGAACACCCGGGCCGGTGTCTTCCACCACCAGCCGGACTTCCGCACCCCCGGCCTCCACACCCAGCTCGACCCGCCCCCCCGGGGGTGTGTACTTTACCGCGTTGTCCACCAGGTTGCCCAGGGCTTGCTCCAGCCGGTCCCGGTCTCCCTGCAGCCGAGCTTCTCCGGGCCGCACCGCCAGGCCCACGCCCCGCCGCGAAGCTGCCTGCTGGTAGCGGCGGGCCACGGCCTCCAAGAGTTCCCGGGCCTGCAACTCCTCCCTCCGGAGGCGCACCACCCCTGCCTCCAGGGCGGACAGGTCCAGCAGGTCGTTGACCAGGCGCGTCATGCGGTCCACTTCTTCCAGCATCTGACCCAGAAATCGCACGCGCAGCTGTGGGTCTTCCAGCCCGCCGTCCCGGAGGGTCTCCGCCATGGCCCGCAGGGAAGCCAGCGGGGTCCGCAGCTCGTGGGACACGTTGGCCACGAAGTCCCGCCGCACGGCTTCCGCCCTCCGCTCCCGGGTGACGTCCTGCACCACCACGAGCAGCTGGCCTCCCGGGAGGCGGCGGGCCCGGACCTCCAGCACCGCGCCCAGCTCGAGGTCGCGAGCCGCTTCGCCGGTCTGCAGCGCCGCCTGCAGGACCTCCTCCACCTCGTGCCGTCGGAAGACAGCCACCGCGGACATGCCTGGCACGTGTGAGGGGTCCACGCCCACCAGCCTTCCCGCTGCGTGGTTGAGCCAGACTACCCGGCGGCGTCCGTCCACCACCAGGACTCCCCAAGGCAAGCCCTCCAGGAGCTCCCGGAGCTGTTCTTCCCGCCTCCGCGCGTCCTCGAGGGCTCCCTGGACGTCCCGGAGCACAGGCGCCACCGCGGCCGCCAGCTCCGCCGCGGGCTGCTCGTCCCAGCCGAGCCCCCCTCCTCGCCGCAACCCCTCCGCCACCGCCCGCAGGGCCCGGCGCCACCGGCGTTCCCGCCACCCCGCGGTAGCCAGGGCTGCGGCCCCCAGGCACCACCCCACGGAGCCCCACCCGTCCCCCGCCGCCACGGCCCAAGCGGCACCCACCCCTGCCGCCGCCGCGAGGGTCCACCACAACCACGGGCTCACGCGTCCCCTCCCGGGCGGCCCGCGTCACACCTCCAGCCGGTAGCCCACGCCCCGGACCGCCTCGAGGCGTACCCGAGACCCCGCCTCCCGCAGCTTGCGTCGGAGCCACGAGACGTGGACGTCCACGGTCCGCTCGTCCCCTGCGTAGTCGTAGCCCCACACCTGCTCCAAAAGCGCGCTGCGGGAGAAGACCCGCCCCGGGTGGCGGAGGAAAAGCTGCAGGAGGCCGTACTCCTTGGGGGTCAGGGGGAGAACACGCTGCCCGCAGCGTACCTCGTGGCGGGAGGGATCCAGGACCAGGTCCCCCACGGTCACCACCTCCGTCTCCTGCAGGCCCCGCCGGCGCAGGGCTGCCCGCACCCGGGCCAGCAGCTCCCGCATGGAGAAGGGCTTGGTGATGTAGTCGTCCGCGCCCAGGTCGAGCCCCACCACCCGGTCCGTCTCGTGGGACCGTGCGGTGAGGAGCAAAATGGGCACGGGGCTTTCCTGCCGCACCACCCGGCAGACCTCGAAGCCGCTCATCCCCGGCAGCATCACGTCCAAGACCAGCAGGTCGAACCGGCCCGTGCGGGCCAGCTCCAGGGCCTGGACGCCGTCGAAGGCTTCCTCCACCTCGTGGCCCTCCCGCCGCAGGGCGAAGCCGATGGACTCCACCAGGGGGCGCTCGTCGTCCACCACGAGGATGCGGGCAGCCATCTCAGGGCGAGACTGCCGGGGCCAGGGCCTGCAGGGGACCCGTGTACTGGGCCAGCTCCACCCCCGCTTCCCGCAGCAGCCGCACGGCCGCGGGGTCTGGGTAGTCGCCGGCGTAGACCACCTTGCGGATCCCTGCGTTCACGATCATCTTCGCGCACACCAGGCACGGTTGGTGGGTGCAGTACAGGGTGGAACCCGCGATGGCCACACCGTGGTAGGCAGCCTGGATGATGGCGTTCTGCTCCGCGTGGATGCACAGACACGTGTCGTGTCCCGTCCCCGACAGCGCCACCCCGGCGCACCGCTCACACCCGCCTTCGCCGCAGTTGCGCAGTCCCCGGGGTGTGTCGTTGTACCCCGTGGACAGCACCATGCGGTCCTTGACCACCACCGCCCCCACCCGGCGGCGGGTGCAGGTGGACCGGGTAGCGGCCAGGGCCGCCATGCTCATGAAGTACTCGTCCCAGGTCGGCCGGCCCACGGTCACCGAGTGCCGAACAGGCGGTCCCCCGCGTCCCCCAGCCCGGGGAGGATGTAGCCGTGGTCGTTGAGCCGCTCGTCCACCGCGGCGGTGTAGATCACCACGTCCGGGTGGTCCCGGTGCACCCGGGCGATGCCCTCGGGGGCCGCGATGAGGCACATGAGCTTGAAGCGGGTGGCCCCCCGCTCCTTGATGAGGCGCACGCACTCCGCGGCCGACCCACCCGTGGCCAGCATGGGGTCCAGGACCATGACCTCCCGCTCGGCGATGTCCGGCGGCAGCTTCACGTAGTACGTCACGGGCTCCAGGGTCTCGGGGTCCCGCCAGATGCCCACGTGTCCGACCCGCGCGGTGGGCATGAGTTTCGTGATCCCCGGTTCCATGCCCAGGCCTGCCCGCAGGATGGGGACCACCGCCAGCTCGTAGCCGGAGATGGACTTGCCCCGGGTCCGGGCCAGAGGTGTCTCCACCTCCACGTCCCGGGTCCGCAGGTCACGGGTGGCTTCGAAGGCCAGGAGCATGCTGAGCTCTTCCACCAGCTCCCGGAACTCCTTGTGCGGGGTGTTCCGGTCCCGGAGGATGGCCACCTTGTGCTGGATGAGGGGGTGGTCGACCACGTACACCTTGGACACGGAACACCTCCTCGTCCGCTCCGCCGTCGCCTCCGGACCCGCCCCTACGGACGCACCGCCGTGGCGCGGGGGACGTCCTCCTCCGCATAGATGGGGAAGCTCCGACACAGCTCGTGGACTGCCCCCCGCACCCGGGCCTTCACCGCCGGGTCCTCGGGGGCCGCCAGGACCTCCGCCATCCACCGGCCGATCTGCCGCATCTCGTCCTCCCGCATCCCGCGGGTGGTGACCGCGGGGGTCCCGACCCGGATCCCGCTGGTGACGGTCGGCTTCTGGGGGTCGAAGGGCACCATGTTCTTGTTCACCACGATGTGGGCCTCGCCCAGGGCCTCCTCTGCCGCTTTGCCCGTGAGCCCCTTGTTGCGCAGGTCCACCAGCATCAGGTGGTTGTCCGTGCCCCCGGAGGTGATGTGGAACCCGTGGCGCTGGAGTTCCTCCGCCAGAGCGCGGGCGTTCCGCACCACCTGGGCCGCGTACTCCCGGAAGGCAGGGGTGGAAGCCTCCTGGAAGCACACCGCCTTGGCCGCCACCACGTGCATGAGGGGCCCGCCCTGGGTGAAGGGGAACACCGCCCGGTCCACCGCCTTCGCGAGCTCGGCCTTGCACAGGATCATCCCCGAGCGCGGCCCGCGGAGCGTCTTGTGGGTCGTGGAAGTGACCAGGTGCGCGTAGGGCACGGGGTCGGGGTGGACCTTCCCCGCCACCAACCCCGCGAAGTGCGCCATGTCCACGAGCAGGTAGGCGCCCACCTCGTCCGCGATCTGCCGCAGGCGGGGGAAGTCGAAGTGGCGCGGGTACGCGGTGGCGCCGGCCACGATCATCTTGGGCCGGTGCTCCCGCGCCAGGTGGGCCACCTGGTCGTAGTCCAGGGTTTCCGTGCGGGGGTCCACCCCGTAGGGGATCACCTGGAACAGCCGGCCGGAGAAGTTCACGGGGCTGCCGTGGGTGAGGTGACCTCCGTGGGCCAGGTTCATGGCCAGGATCTTGTCTCCCGGTTGCAGCACCGCGAAGTACGCCGCGAAGTTGGCCTGCGATCCGGAGTGGGGCTGCACGTTCACGTGCTCGGCCCCGAACAGGGCCTTCGCGCGCTTGATGGCCAGCTCCTCCACCACGTCCACGAACTCGCAGCCCCCGTAGTAGCGCCGCCCGGGGTAGCCCTCCGCGTACTTGTTGGTCAGCACGCTGCCCTGGGCCTCCAGCACCGCCCGGCTGGCGTAGTTCTCCGACGCGATGAGGTTGATGCGGGTCTGCTGCCGCTCGATGTCCCGCAGGAGAGCGTCCGCCACCTCGGGGTCCTGACGGAGCAGGTACTGCAGCATGGGCTCACCCCCTCCCGTACTTCTCCTCCACCGCCCGCAGCTTCGCCAGCCGGCGGTCGTGTCTGCCGCCCTCGTAGCGCGAGTCGAGCCACACCCGCACGATCTCCCGCGCCAGCTCGGGCCCGATCACCCGGGCCCCCAGGGACAGGACGTTGGCGTCGTTGTGCTGCCGCGCCATCCGGGCGGTGTAGGACTCCCAGCACACCGCGCACCGCACCCCGGGCACCTTGTTGGCGACCATGGCCTCCCCGTTCCCGCTGCCTCCCAGCACGATGCCCAGGTCGCACTCCCCCCGGGCCACGGCCTCCGCCGCGGGGACCACGAAGTCCGGGTAGTCCACGGGGTCGGGGCTGTGGGTTCCGAAGTCCCGGACCTCGTGCCCCAGCTCGTGGACGAACCGCTTCAGCTCCTCCTTGAGGGTGTAGCCCGCGTGGTCGCTGGCGATGGCGATGCGCACCCTCTTCGCCTCACTTCGCGGCGGAGACCACCTCCACCTGCCCGCCCACCCACACTTGCTCCACGGCCTCCGCGGAGATGGGACCTGGGCGGATCACCCGCGGCCGGTCGCCGGTGCAGTCCACCACCGTGGACGGCCGCCCTCGCAGACGTCCGCCGTCCAGCACCAGTTCCACACGCCCGTCCAGGTCGGACAGCACTTGAGGCACGGAGACCGGTGCGGGCCTGCCGGTGGAGTTGGCGCTGGTTCCCACCAACGGAAAGCCGCAGGCGCGCACCAGGGCCCTGGGCACCGGGTGGTCCGGGACTCGGAGGCCCACGGTCCCTGTGCCCGCGGTCACCATCTCCGCCACCACGCCCCGGGAGGGGAGCACCAAGGTCAGGGGCCCCGGCCAGAAGCGCCGCATCAGCCGCCGGGCTCCCTCCCCGACCTCCGCCAGGTCGAAGGCCTCGCGGACGTCCGCCAGGAGCACGGGGACCGGCTGGTCGGGAGGTCTGCCCTTGATCTCGAACACCCGGCGCACCGCCGCGGGGTTGGTGGCGTCGCAGCCCAACCCGTACACCGTGTCCGTGGGGTACACCACCACCCCTCCCGCCCGCAGCGCCTCCACGGCCCTCCGGGGGGCAGGGGCGTCGGGATCCGCCCGCAGCACCACAACCCGCTCCAGCAGCTCCAGCATCGCTCGTGGTCCTCGGCCCCACTGTACGGCCCTCCCGACCTAGGCCGCAACCGGGACCCGTCATCCCCACCGCGCCCACACCACGCGCTCCCACCCGGCCAGGTCCCGGACCACCTGGGGCGTCCCGTAGCCGAGCCGCACCAGCGCCTCCGCCACCTGGCGGGCCTGCTCCCACTTCGCCGCCACCTCGAAGGCCAACACGCCCCGGGGCCACAGCACCCCCCGGGCCTGTCCCGCGATGCGCTCGTGCAGCTCGACTCCGCGTGGGCCCGGGCTGAACACCGCCACCTCCGGCTCGGCCAGCACCTCCCGGGGCAGCTCGTCCCGCGCCTGCGGCGGCACGTACGGGGGGTTGGAGGCCACCGCGTGGGCCCGGACTCCCAACTCCTCCACCGGCGCCAAGGCGTCACCCTCCAGCAGGCGCACGCGGCCCAGGACCCCGTGCCGCCGCGCGTTCTCCTCCGCCACCGCCAGAGCCGCGGGGCTCAGGTCGGTGGCGTACACCGTGGCGTCCGGGCGGTGTACGGCCAGGGCTACCGCCACGGCCCCGCTGCCCGTCCCCACGTCTACGTACACGGGGCCGGCGACCTCCTGGGTGGCTTCCAGGACCACCTGCACCAAAAGCTCCGTCTCGGGCCGCGGCACCAGCACCCGGTGGTCCACCGAAAAGGACAGGCCGAAGAACTCCCGCTCGCCCACCACGTACGCCAAGGGGCGTCCCGTGGCGCGTTCTTCCAAGAGCCGCCGGTACCGCTGCCACGCGTCCTCGTCCAGAGGCGCCAGCCACCGCACGTACAGCCGCGCCCGGTCCACCCCCAGGGCGTGCCGCAGGAGGACCTCCGCTTCCAGCTCGGCAGCCTCCACCCCCACGGCCGCGAGGTGTTCCCGTCCCCACAGGTACGCCTCCCGGGCGTTCCCGGGCCGGTCCCCCGTCACCGCGGCGCGTCCGGACGCTGGGAGGTCCTTCACCGGGCCGTCACCTGCTCCGCCCGCCCCCGTGCCCGGGCCGCCAGGGCGTCCAGGATGGGGTCGAGCTCTCCGTCCAGCACGGCCTCGAGGCGGTGCACGGTGAGCCCGATGCGGTGGTCCGTGACCCGGTTCTGGGGGAAGTTGTAGGTGCGGATCTTCTCGCTGCGCTCCCCGGTCCCCACCTGCTGCCGCCGCGTGGCCGCGATGCGCTCCTGCTGCTCCCGCCGCCGCAGTTCCAGCAGGTGCGCCCGCAGGACCCGCAGGGCCTTCTCCCGGTTCTGGTGCTGGGACCGCTCGTCCTGGCAGGTCACCACGATGCCCGTGGGCAGGTGCCGGATCCGTACCGCGGTCTCCACCTTGTTCACGTTCTGGCCGCCGGCCCCCCCGGCCCGGAAGGTCTCCACCTCCAGGTCCTCGGGGCGGATCTCCACCTCCACCTCCTCCGCCTCCGGCAGGACCGCCACCGTGGCCGTGGAGGTGTGGATGCGGCCCGCGGCCTCCGTCTCGGGCACCCGCTGGACCCGGTGTACGCCGCTCTCGTACTTGAGCCGGCTGTACGCGCCCCGCCCCGCGATGCTCAGGGTCGCGGACTTCACCCCGCCCAGGTCTGAGGGGTGGAGCTCCAGCACTTCGACCTTCCAGCCCCGCCGCTCCGCGTAGCGGGTGTACATGCGCAAGAGGTCCGCGGCGAACAGGGCTGCCTCCTCTCCGCCCGCCGCGGGCCGGATCTCCACGAAGATGTTCCGCTGGTCGTAGGGGTCTTGAGGAGTCAGGAGTTCCTCCAGCTCTCCCCGCAGCCGCTCCTCCTGCCGCTGCAGCTCTTCCAGCTCCTGCGCGGCCAGCTCCCGGACCCCGGGGTCAGGGTCCTGCAACAAGGCCTGGGCCTGCGCCCGCTGCTCCCCCAGCCGGCGCAGGGCCCGGAGGCGATCCACCACCTCTTCCAGCTCCGCGTGCTCCTTCGCCAGCTCCCGGTACCGGGAAGGGTCCTGCAGGACGGAAGGATCCCCGAGCAGCCGGGTCAGCTCCTCGTACCGCTCCTCCAGCTCCGCCAGCCCCTCGTGGCCCAGTTCCCGCACGTCCCTCACCACACCACCGCCCGCTCCAGCCCCTGCGCGTCTTCCCGCTCCAACACCCTCTGCAGGGCCCGCAGGGCCACCTCCACCTGGTGGGGTTCCGGCTCCCGGGTGGTCAGGCGCTGCAGCCACATGCCGGGCACGAGGAGGGGCCGCAACCACCGGGAACGGGCTCCTGCCCGGAGGACCTCGTAGGCGATCCCCGCGATGAGGGGCACCAAAAGCACCCGGGAGGCCACCCGCCACGCCAGGGGCGGTTTGCCCAGGAGGGAGAACACCACCACCGCCACCAGGAGTACCACCAGGAGAAAGGAGGTCCCGCACCTCGGGTGAAACCGGCTGCACTTCTGCACCTCCTCCACCACCAAGGGGGCTCCCCGCTCCCAAGCGTTAACCACCTTGTGCTCGGCTCCGTGGTACATGAACACCCGGCGGACCTCCGGCAGCAGGCCGACCGCGCCCACGTACCCCACCAGCACCCCGGTCCGCACCAGGCCCTCCAGCAGGTTGAAGGACACCGCCCCCAGCCCGGGATCCAGCCACCGTACCAACACCGTGGGCAGGACGAAGAACAGGCCCACCGCCAGGGCCAGACCCAGGCCGAGGCTCAGCGCCACCTCTCGGCCGGACAGGGGCCGCCCCAGCTCCCCCTCCACCGCCTGGCTGGCGGAGTACACCAGGGCCCGGGTGCCCACCGTGAGGGCCTCCCAGAGGACCACCGCCCCGCGGACCACGGGAATCCGGGCCCAGGCTCTGCGCACCAGCAGGCTCGGGCGGTGCACCACCTCTTCCGCGATGGCGCCGTCCCGCCTGCGCACCGCGGTGCCCACCCAGTGGGGCCCGCGGATCATGACCCCCTCCAGCACCGCCTGTCCTCCCAGGGCAGCCTTGTAGGGTGACCTCACCGCCTTCACCTCGACTCCATCGTACCGGACGGCACGGGGTAAACCACCCGGTCCCCTCCGCTGCAGGGGTCTTCCCGGGACACGCTCCTAGGGGCCGGTCCGGAGAAACCCCGTTCAGGAAGAGGCATCGGGGTCTGCAAAAACCGCCGGGCGACTTTTAGGCCAGCCCCGAGGGCCGCCGCTTGAGGAAACGAAGCCCGCGCCCGGAAACGTCCCGGGCGCAAGTGAGGGAAGGCTACGGCAGGTAGCGCAGGGGGTTGACGGGCTCGCCTCGCACCCGCACCTCGAAGTGGACGTGCGGGCCCGTGCAGGCGCCCGTACACCCCACGCGGGCGATCACCTGGCCTCGCCGCACCTCCTGCCCCAGCCGGACCAGGACCGCGGAAGCGTGGCCGTACCAGGTCTCCATCCCGTCCCCGTGATCCAGCACCACCACCAAGCCGTACCCTGCGTACCAGCCCGCCCGCACCACCCGGCCGTCCCGGGCCGCGTGGATGGGGGTCCCCCGAGGTGCCGCGATGTCCACCCCTGTGTGGTGTCTCCGCCACCGCGCCCCGAACCGCGAAGTCACCACGCCCCGGGCGGGCCAAAGGTAAGCCACCTGTGGCCGCGGCCTCCACACCACCCGAGGCACCCGGAGGCCCGGGGCGGGTTCGGGAAGAGGTGCGGGGACCACCAGCTTCTGGCCGACCCGGAGCCGGTCTCCCTGGATGCCGTTCGCCGCGGCCAGGTCCTCCACGCGGACCCCGGTCTTCAGGGCGATGGCCCACAAAGTGTCCCCCTGGCGGACCGTGTAGGTGAAAACGCGGCGCGGCCCCGGGGCCTCCTGGCGGCCCGTGGGTACCCGGAGCACCTGCCCCGGCTGGAGGAAGTCCGCCTCTGAAATGCCGTTGACCGCCACCAGCGCCTCCACCGTGGTGCCGAACCGCCGGGCGATGGACCACAGGCTGTCCCCCTCCACCACCGTGTACTGTCTGGCGGCCTGTGCGGACGCGGGCGGCCGCGGCCGCCGCGCCGTCTGCGCGGAACCGGGACCCGCAATCCGTGCACGGGTACCCCCGGAGGGAGGAACACCCGTGGGCGAAGAGATCCCGGGTCTCGCGTCCCGGGGAGCCTGGGCTACCAAGAAGGGCGGAGGTTCCACCACCTGCGGGAGCGCCGGCCTCGGGGTGGGCCGCAGGACCAGGGAAGAAGCGGCCGTCCGGAAAGGCCTAGGGGCCTCGGGGGAAGCGGTGCGGGGCCCAGGAACCAGCAGCACCACGCACACGGCAAGGGCTCGGAAAGCGGCGCGACCCAACGCCCCTCCCGGTGATCCATCGCGAAGTTCTCGGCTGCTGCTACGGACGAACCGCGGTGCCCGCGCGCCGCGCGGACGGATAGATTATAGCCTAGGCGTCAAGGAGGGATATATGGGAACGAATGGTCCCCGCCGCGGGGCTCTGCTTCAGTCTATCCCGGCCTCCCCGAGGGCGTTGCCAGGCCGTGCGAAGGGAGGCACCGGGGTCGCCAGCGGTCGGCCCGGGTCAGGAACCCACCCCGATCTCTTCCTCCGAGGACTTCACGATGGACCGGAGGAAGGCGGCGTTGTTGGGGGTCTTCCGCATGCGGTCCAGGATTAGCTCGGTCATGGCCACGGTGTCCAGCTGCTCCAGGGACTTGCGCAGCACCCACACCTTCCGCAGCTCCTCCTCCGTCAGCAGCAGCTCCTCCCGGCGGGTGCCCGACATCTTGATGTCGATGGCGGGGAAGGTCCGCCGCTCCTGGAGCTTGCGGTTCAGGTGCAGCTCCATGTTGCCCGTGCCCTTGAACTCCTCGTAGATCATGTCGTCCATCCGGCTGCCCGTGTCGATGAGGGCGGTGGCCACGATGGTCAGGCTCCCGCCCTCCTCGATCTTCCGGGCCGCCCCGAAGAACCGCTTGGGCCGGTGCAGGGCTGCGGGATCGAGCCCCCCGGAAAGAGTCCTACCGGACGGCGGGATGACCAGGTTGTTGGCCCGGGCGAACCGGGTCAGGCTGTCCAGGAGGATGACCACGTCCCGCTTGCCCTCCACGATCCGCTTGGCCCGCTCCAGCACCAGGTCCGCCACCTGCACGTGCTCCTCCGGCGGCCGGTCGAAGGTGCTGGCCACCACCTCCGCCTCCACCGACCGCCGCATGTCGGTGACCTCCTCCGGCCGCTCGTCCAGCAGGAGGACCATGAGGTACACCTCGGGGTGGTTCTGCACGATGGCCTGCCCGATCTTCTTCAGCAGGGTGGTCTTGCCGGCCTTCGGGGGAGAGACGATCATGGCCCGCTGACCCTTGCCGATGGGCGCGAACAGGTCTACTACCCGGGTGGTGAGGTCGCTCCCCGTCTCCAGCCGGAAGCGCTCGTAGGGGAACACGGGGGTGAGCTGCTCGAAGTGCGGGCGGTTCCGCGCTTGCTCCGGGTCGAGTCCGTTCACCGCCTCTACCCGCAGCAAGGCGTAGTACTTCTCGTTGTCCTTGGGAGGACGGACCTGCCCCAAGACCTCGTCCCCCACCCGCAGGCCGAACCGTTTGATCTGGGAGGGCGAGACGTAGATGTCCTCCCCCCCGGGCAGGTAGCCGCTGGCCCGCAGGAACCCGTACCCCTCCGGCATGATCTCCAGGATCCCGGAACGGAACATGAGCCCCGACTGCTCGGTCTGCGCCTGCAGGATCCGCATGATGAGTTCCTGCTTGCGGTACCTGCGGTAGTTGGGGATGTTCAGCTCCTTGGCGATCTCCTGGAGCTCGTTCAGATTCTTGGCTTCCAGTTCCGCCAGCGCCAGAATGGCCGCCACCTCCGCTTTCCTGGCCCGTGTCTGTCCCGCTCCCCAGCCGGGCCGACCGGGGAGGCCTCCTCACCCGGGAGTCCCACGGCACACTCCGACGGGACCAACCGACCGCTGCGCCACGTTTGGAGACCCGGTCCCCTGCCCCCGAGGGTGTTCCGGACAGCCTCCTAGGGCCCCACCGCCGTGCTGCGGCTGGCCAGCTCCGCCTGCAGCTTCCGCCAGTCCGCCAGAAACCGCTCCAGCCCTTGGTCCGTCAGGGGGTGTCGGAACAGCTGCTCCAGGGTGGCGAAGGGCATGGTGGCGACGTCCGCTCCCGCCCGGGCCGCCTCCAGGACGTGCAAGGGGTGCCGCAGGCTGGCCGCCAGCACCTTGGTGGCGAACCCGTAGCGCCGCAGGATCTCCACCGCCTGACGGACCACCTCCATCCCCACGTGCCCGATGTCGTCCAGCCGGCCCACGAAGGGGCTCACGAAGGTGGCCCCGGCCTTCGCGGCCAGCAGCGCCTGCACCGGGGTGAAGACCAGGGTCACGTTGGTCCGGATCCCCTCCTCCCGCAGCGCCACCACCGCCCGCAGCCCCTCCGGGGTCAGGGGGACCTTCACCACCACGTTGGGAGCCCAGCGGACGAACTCCCGCGCCTCCCGCACCATCCCTTCCGCGTCCAGGCTGGTGGTCTCCACGCTGATGGGGCCTGACACCCAGCGGGCGATCTCCTCCACCAAGGCTTTGGGGTCGCGCCCTTCCCGCGCCAGGAGGGTGGGGTTGGTGGTGACCCCGTCCAGGATCCCCCACGCGGCGGCGGTGCGGATCTGCTCCGGGTTGGCGGTGTCCAGGAAAATCAGCATCCTACGGCCCCCGGGCCTCGATGTACGTCACGTCTCCCACGTCCCCCAGCAACAGCATGGCCAATTCGTCGTTGGGCTTCAAGTCCGCCAGCTGGGCAGGGCGGTCGTTGCGGTACACCGCCACCACGGGGCCCAGGCGGAAGTTCCGGATGGTAGGGCCGTCGGTGAGGGACAGAATGGCAGGGCTGCCCCCCTGGATCCCGCGGAAGCGCCCCCGCACGAAGTTGTACCGGCCCAGCACGTTCATCACCCCGTCCAGGGCCACCGCGGCGTCCAGCCGGGTGGCGGGGTCGTTCGGCCGCACCCGCCCGTCCGTGGTGAGGAGGAACTTGCGCTCCAGAGCCAGGGCCACGTAGCCCCGGTGCTCCGGCTTCACGTCCTGAGCGTCCTGGGCGGGGAGGGGGTTGCCGCGCTTGGCCAGGGCCTCCTGTTCCAGCCCGCTGACCCGCGCCACCAGCTCCGCCACCTCCGCCCGCGGGAGGGTGGCCCGCGGTCGGAAGGTGTTGTCGGGGAAGCTGGTCACGAAGCCCTTGGTGTAGAAGATGGTCACCGTCATGGGCTGCGGCCGGGACGTCACCACCCCGACCAGCTCGTACCGGCCCGGCGGCACCGGGCGGTCGTTCTGGTCCAGCTGCTTCCACTTGGTGTCCCCCACCACCACCTGCTGGTTGGGTTGCACGGTGAGCTTGATCCCCTGGGTGGTGAACTGCTGTCCCAAGGACCACCGGGCCACCTCTTCCCCCGAAGGGCTGCGGACCACGAAGTCGTAGCGCTGCGAGGTGGGAAACTCCACCTCCGCGGGGCGGCCGGAGGTGTTCTTGAGGGAGAGGGTGAGGCCGATCTCCTCCCCCGGCCCGTACGTCCCCTTGTCCGTCTCCAGGATGACCTCCCACTCTTGCACCTTGCGCACCGCCCTGCGCTGGTTCACGGTTCCCGCGTGGGCCAGGGCCGCCAGCAACCCCCGGGCGCTGGAGGGGATCTCCTGGGCGTCCCTGTACTCCGGCAAGGTCCCCCCCGTCTCCCGCAGCCCCACAGCCCGGGCCAGGGCCACGAAGAAGTCCAGCCGCGTGATGCGCTCCTCCGGCTGGAAGCGGCGGTCCTGAGGGACGGGGAAGACCCCCTTGGCCGCCAGCTTGTCCAGCATGCGCTGCTCGGGCCGGCCTGCCACGTCCGTGAAGATCTGCCCGAAGGCCGGGGCCGTCAGGCTGAGGACCACCAGCACCAGCGCTACCCGGCCACCCCACGACATTCCGCCTAGACCTCCTCGGCTGGAGACTTCCGGAATCGTTCCCCGGACCTCGTAGGGAAGGGCTACTCCCCGCCTCTCCGGTCCTCGGGACCCTGGGCGACCTCCGCACGGCCCTCTGCCCTGCGCAGCTCCGCCAGCTCCTGCTCCAGCTTGCGGATCTCCGTCTCCAGGGCCTCCGCGGGCTGGCACAGGGCGACGAGCTCGGGGTCGGTCAGGGTGCCCGCCCGGTACCGTGCGTGCACCACCCGGCCGATGTCCGTGTAGCGGTCCTCGAGGCGGGCCTGCAGGGTCCCGATCTCCAGGCGGACCCGAGCCACCCGCGCCAGGCGCTCCGACTCCCGCGCCACGGAGGTGGCGCCCTCGCGGACGGACCGCACCACGCGGTCCAGCAGCTCCCGCGCCGTGGTCACGGCCGCATTATACCACCCGAAACCGGCCCGCCACTCCCTCTGCTACCATGGACGCGGAGTGCGCAACCTCAAGGCAGAGCTGCGGCGGGCCACAGAGCAGGCCCTGGCGCTTCTGGGCGTGGAGGAGCCCGTGGAGGTCGCGGTGCAGCCCACGCCCGCGGACCGACCCGGCGACTACGGAACCCCCGTGGCCTTCGCCCTGGCCCGCGTGCTCCGCAGACCTCCCGCGGCCATCGCCCAGGAGCTGGCGTCCCGGGTGAGCCTTCCCCCGGGGGTGCAGAAGGCGGAGGCGGTGGGGGGCTACGTGAACTTCACCCTGGACCCAGGGGAGCTGCTGCGGGCCGCCACCCGCCCCCTCCAGCCCCCTCCTCCCCTCGGCCGGTGCGTCCTGGTGGAGCACACCTCCGTGAACCCCAACAAGGAGCTGCACGTGGGCCACCTCCGGAACGTCGCCCTGGGGGACGCGGTAAGCCGGATCCTGTCCTACGCGGGCTACGAGGTCCGGGTCCTGAACTACATCGACGACACGGGCCGGCAGGTGGCGGAGACCCTTTTCGCCCTAGAGCACTACGGGCTCACGTACGACGGAACCACCAAGTACGACCAGTGGGTGGGCGAGGCGTACGTCCGCCTGCACCGGGACATGGAGGACCCCGACCGCCGGGCGCACATCGAGGAGGGCGTCCGGCGGGTCCTGCACCGCCTGGAGTCGGGAGAGCTCCGGCCGGAGGTGGAGCGGATCCTGCGTGCCCAGCTGGCCACCATGTGGCGGCTCGGCGCGGAGTACGACGTGCTGGTGTGGGAGTCGGACCTCGTCCGGGCGGGGCTCTTGCACCAAGCCCTGGCCTTGCTGGAACACACCCCCTACGTGCACCGCCCTGCGGAGGGGAAGTACGCGGGGGCCCTGGTGATGGACACCTCCCCCTTCGTCCAAGGGCTGGAAGACCCCTACCTGGTGCTGGTCCGCTCGGACGGCACCGCCACGTATCCCGCGAAGGACATCGCCTTCCAGTTTTGGAAGATGGGGCTGCTGCACGGGCTGCGGTTCCGGCCCTTTACCACGCAGCCCTCGGGCCGCGTCCTGTACACCTCCCACCCCGAGGGCGACCGGAACCTGCCCGTGGGAGGCTGTCCGGAGACCATCAACGTCATCGACGCCACCCAGAGCTACCCACAGACGGTGGTGCGGACCGCCCTGGCGGTGGCGGGCCGGCCGGACCTCGCGGAGGGTGCGCACCACCTGGCTTACGAGACCGTCACCCTGGAAGGCCGCCGGATCTCGGGACGCCGCGGTCACACGGTGTCCGTGGACGAGGTCCTGGAGGAGGCGCGCCGCCGGGCCCGGGCCGTGGTGGCGGAGAAGAACCCCCACCACCCGGACCCCGAGTCCGCGGCGGAGCAGGTGGGGATCGGCGCCGTCCGCTTCGCCATGGTGAAGACGGAGCCGCGCCGGCAGATTGACTTCCGGTGGGAGCAGGCCCTGTCCTTCGAGGGAGACAGCGGCCCGTACGTCCAGTACGCCCACGCGCGGGCCGCCTCCATCCTGCGGCGGGCGGAGGAGGCGGGGCTGCTGGTGGAGGAGCCGGACTTCGCCCAGGCCACGGAGTACGAGCGGCCCGTGGCGCGGGCGCTTCTGGACTTCCCCGACGCGGTGGCCGCCGCGGCCGCGCAGCGGACCCCCCACGTCCTGGCTCAGTACCTGCTGGACTTGGCCGCGGCGTGGAACGCCTACTACAACGCCCGCAACCCCGACGGCAGCCCGGCCACCTCCGTCCTGCAGGCCCCGCCGGGCCTGCGGGGCGCACGCCTGGCCCTGGTGCGGCAGGTGCGGGAGGTGCTGCGCACCGGCCTGGAGCTGCTGGGGGTCCCCGCCCCCGAGGTGATGTGAGGCGCCCGTGCCGGAGCCGACCCGTGTCCTGATCCTGGGGGCCGGCGGGCGGGACTTCCACAACTTCAACGTGTATTTCCGGCACCGGACGGACTACCGGGTGGTGGCCTTCACCGCGACCCAGATCCCGTACCTGGCGGGACGCCGGTACCCGCAAGAGCTGGCCGGACCGAACTACCCTGAGGGCATTCCCATCGTCCCCGAGGAGGAGATGGAGGAGTGGATCCGCCGGGAAGGGGTCCGGGAGGTGGTCTTCAGCTACAGCGACGTCTCCCACGAGCACGTGATGCACGTGGCCTCCCGGGCCCTGGCCGCAGGCGCCAGCGTCCGTCTCCTGGGCCCCGCGGACACCATGCTCCGGGTCGGGGTCCCGGTGGTGGCCGTGGGCGCGGTCCGCACGGGCAGCGGCAAGAGCCAGACGGCGCGGAAGCTGGCGCGGCTGCTCCGGGAGTGGGGCAAGCGGGTGGTGGTGATCCGCCACCCCATGGCGTACGGAGACCTGGCGGCCCAAGCGGTGCAGCGCTTCGCTTCCTGGGAGGACCTGGACCGTTCACCCCTCACGGTGGAGGAGCGGGAGGAGTACGAGCCACACGTGGCCCTGGGGGTGGTGGTGTACGCGGGGGTGGACTACGAGCAGGTGGTCCGCCGGGCGGAAGCGGAGGCGGAGGTGGTGGTGTGGGACGGCGGGAACAACGACTTCCCCTTCGTGTGGTCCGACCGCCTCGTGGTGGTGGCGGACCCGCACCGGCCCGGCCACGAGCTCCGCTACCACCCCGGGGAGACCAACGTCCGCATGGCGCACGTGGTGGTGGTGAACAAGGTGGACACCGCCCCCCGGGAAGCGGTGGAGGAGGTCAAGCGCCACGTCCGGCACCTGAACCCGCAGGCGGTCCTGGTGGAGGCGGCCTCGCCCATCCGGGTGGACCGGCCTGACCTGGTGGTGGGGCGGCGGGTGGTGGTGGTGGAAGACGGCCCTACCGTCACCCACGGGGAGATGCCCTACGGCGCGGGACTCTTGGCAGCCCGGAAGCTGGGCGCGGTGGTGGTGGACCCCAGGCCCTACGCGGTGGGGAGCCTCCAGCAGGTGTTCCGGGACTACCCGCACCTCACCCAGGTGCTGCCCGCCATGGGCTACGGCGGGGTGCAGCTGCGGGAGCTGGAGCAGACCCTTCTCCGGGCGGAGGCGGACGCGGTGGTGGTGGGGACGCCCGTGGACCTGCGGCGCCTGTTGCACCTGGACAAGCCCGCAGTCAAGGTCAGCTACGAGCTCGAGGAGGTGAGCTCGCCCACCCTGGCGGAGCTGCTGCGGACCTGGCTCGCGGAGTGGGAAGCCCGCCCGCCCCGGTAGCAGGCCTCAGGCCAAGCGGGCCGGCCCCGCGGTCCCCGTCGGCGAGGGGCACCCAGGGGAACTCCGGCACCAGGGACCGTCCTCCGGTTCCCTACTGCGGTGGCCGGGGGCCCAGCTTCACGTGCAGCTGCAGCCGTTGTCCCCCCCGGACCACGGTGACCGTCACCACGTCGCCGACCCGGCGCTGGAGGATCTCCCGCTGGAAGTCGCTCGCCCCCTCGATGCGCTTGCCCTGCATCTCCACGATGATGTCCAAGGGCCGGACCCCGGCCGCCTCCGCCCCGCTGCCCGGTACCACCTGCTGGACCAGCACTCCGTGGTCCGCCGCCAGGCCGTACGCCTGCGCCAGCTCCCGGGTCACCTCCACGTAGGCCACCCCGAAGAAGGGGCGCTGCACGCTCCCCGTGCGGATGAGCTGCTCCATCACGGACCGCGCCACGGACGAGGGGATGGCGAACCCGATCCCCTGGGCCTGGGGGATGATGGCGGTGTTGATGCCGATCACCTGCCCCGCGCTGTTCACCAAGGCCCCGCCGCTGTTGCCCGGGTTGATGGCCGCGTCCGTCTGGATGAGGTTGTCGATGACGAACCCGGGCACCTGGATGGAGCGGTTCAGGGCGCTGACCACGCCCACGGTCACCGTGCTGCCCAGCCCGAAGGGGTTTCCGATGGCGATGGCCAGCTGGCCCACCTTGAGGGCGTGGGAGTCCCCCAGCTCCGCGGCGGGGAGCTTCCGCCCCTTGGGGTCCACCTTGATGACCGCCAGGTCGGAGGGCGGGTCAGTCCCCACCACACGGCCTTCCAGCTCCGTCCCGTCCAACAGCCGCACCCGGATCTGGGTGGCGTTGCGGATCACGTGGTTGTTGGTGAGGATGTACCCGTCCTCGCTCACAATCACCCCAGACCCCGCACCCTCCTGGGGGAACAGCTGGCCGAAGAAGTCCGGGGCGAACCCGCGGGTCTGGATGTTCACCACCGCGGGCCGGACCTTCTCCACCACCTGGATCACCACGGACTCCTCCGTCTGCACCCGCACCACGCCTGTCGGGACGGGCGCCGTCTGGGCCGGGGCAGCCGGGGGCGCCGCCACGGGCGGCCGCCGCGCAGCCAGGTACCCTCCCGCGGCGCCCGCGGCCAACGCGAGGATCACCACCGCGATCCACAGGCCCACTCCGGGGCCCCGGGGTGGGGTGGGCAGAGGGCCTTCGGAAGGCGGTACGTACACCCGGTATGGCGTCGACATGGCTCTCCCTCACGGACTTCGTGTCTCTCACTCATGATCTCACACCGGAGCTGTCCGGTCGCCCGCGCCTACGGAGACCACAGGGGGAGCAGGATCTTGATGTGGGTGACCCGCAACAAGGCGTCGTCCCGCCTGCCCACCAGGGGAGGGAACAGCTGCCAGGGGCCGCCGTCCACCCGGCACAGCACCAGGTAGCGCTCGCTCACCCGCCTCTGCCAGTCCTCCTCTGCGAGGTCCTGGGGGTCGTAACGCGGCGCGATGAAGGCGGAGAACAGGGGCGCGGTGCCCTGCGGGGAAGCGTCGAAGGGGTTGAGGGGGCCTACCACCATCCACTGGGTCCCCAACACCGCACCCACCAGCTCGGGGCTGTGGGCGTGGTCCCGCGGGATGATCTGGAAGCCCCCCACCTGTCCCACGGGGGAGGTGGACACGTCGATCACGCCCGGGTGGTTGGCGCGCACCCGCCCGACGCCCACGTACTGCGTGCCCTCAAACCGCCCCACGCCTGCCACAGGCCGCAGCACCACCGCCACCAGCTCCTCCGAGCCGTCCAGGTAGCGTGCCCGCACCAGCCCCCCGAACCGGTTCTCGAACTCCAGCTCCACGGGGAACCGAAGGGGACGGCGCACCACCACCACCACCCGCGCGCCCGGCGCGGGCGTCCACCCCGCCGCGGTGAAAACCCCCCCGGGCCCCTCCACCAGCACCGGGTTGCCCACGAAGGCGCTGAAGCGCCCCCCGAAGATCCCACGGCCGCCCGGGATGTCCGTGAGGATCCCGTGCGGAGCCCAGGAAGCCCCTGCGGGCCAGATGCTGAAGATCAGGCCGCGGCCGCCCGGTGCCTGCCCGACCTTCACGTGCACCGCGTTGGCCCCGCTGGCCACCACGGTGCCGTCCTGCCCCCACCGGCTGGCGGTGAACCCCACCGCCACCGCCACCGCGGGGCGCACCACCCGTCCCAACTGCCGCCACGTGCGCCCTGCGTCCTCGCTGGCCTCCACGAGCCCTCCCGGGGCGTTCTCCAGCCGCCACCGGTACACCTCCACCGTCTCCTCGGCGCCGAGGGGTGCGTCCGCCTGCGCCCCTGCCGCCGCGAGCCCCACCGCCACCACCACCGCCACCAACCACCTGGCCTTCTCCGGCATGGGACTCCCTCCTCTCCTCCATTGTGGTACGGGGGAGGATTCCGGTCCGCAGGACCCGAAAACCGGAAAGCGTGCTCAACTGGTTGCGGCGGCCCAAGTACGAGTCCGTGGAGCGCCGGGACATCCCCGCGGGCCTGTGGGCCAAGTGCCCGCGGTGTGCGCAGCTCGTGTACCGCAAGGAGCTGGAGCGCAACCTTAAGGTGTGTCCCAAGTGTGGGTACCACCACCGGCTGAGCGGGCCCGAGCGCCTGCACCTGCTGGTGGACGAGGGCACCTTCGAGGAATGGGACCCGGACCTCGCCTCCCTGGACCCCCTGGAGTTCCCCGACTACGCGGAGCGGTACCGCCAGGCGGTGCAGCGCACGGGAAGGCGGGAGGCCGTGCTCACGGGCCGGGGCCGCATCCACGGCGTTCCCACGGCCCTGGCGGTGTTCGACTTCGACTTCTTGGGCGGCAGCATGGGGTCCGTGGTGGGGGAGAAGGTGGCGCGGGTGTTCGAGCGCGCGGTGGACCTCCGGCTGCCCGTGGTCACCTGCAGCGCCAGCGGGGGAGCGCGCATGCAGGAAGGCGTGCTGTCCCTGATGCAGCTGGCCAAGACCGTGGCCGCGGTGGGCCGTCTGCACGCCGCGGGGTTGCCCTTCGTGTCGGTGCTCTGCGACCCTACCACGGGCGGGGTCACAGCCTCCTTCGCCATGCTCGGCGACGTGCACGTGGCGGAGCCCGGCGCCCTCATCGGGTTCGCGGGGGCCCGGGTGATCGAACAGACCATCCGGCAGAAGCTGCCGGAGGGCTTCCAGACCGCGGAGTTCTTGCTCCGCTGCGGCCTGGTGGACCTCATCGTGCCCCGGCCCGAGCTGAAGCAGACCCTCGCCAGGCTCCTGCGGCTCCTGGGAGGGGACCGCGGGGAGGTGGCCCTTGACCAGCCCTCCTGACCGCGCCCAGCTGGAGCAGGAGCTGCAGGTGCTGGAGCAGGAGCTGGCGCGGTTGGAGGCCGCGCCGCAGGAGGTGCCCGACCTGGCCGCGCGGGCGGGCGCCCTCCGGGCCCGGGTGGAGGCCCTGCGGGAAGCCCTCTGGCGGGAACCCACGGCCTGGCAGGTGGTGCAGGCCGCCCGCCACCCCCAGCGCCCGAAGCTGGAGGACTACCTGGCGAGGGTGTTCACGGAGGTGGTGGAGCTGCACGGGGACCGCCTGTTCGGGGACGACCCCGCCATGTTCTGCGGGCTCGCCCGTCTGGACGGACAACCCGTGGCGGTGGTGGGCCACCACAAAGGGAAGGACACCCGGGAGAACGTCTCCCGCCGGTGGGGGATGCCGAACCCCGAGGGCTACCGCAAGGCGGTGCGGGTCATGCGTCTGGCGGAAAAGCTCGGGCTGCCCGTGGTGTCCCTGGTGGACACCCCTGCCGCCTACCCGGGAGTCGAGGCGGAGGAGCGCGGGCAGGCGGAGGCCATCGCCCGCAGCATCCTGACCATGGTGGAGCTGCGCTGTCCCGTGGTGGTGGCCATCACGGGAGAGGGCGGCAGCGGCGGGGCCCTGGCCATCGGGGTCGGGGACCGAGTGCTCATGATGCAGTACGCCATCTACTCGGTGATCCCGCCGGAGGGCTGCGCGGCCATTCTGTGGCGGGACGCAGGGCGCAAGGAGGAAGCGGCGGCGGCCTTGAAGCTCACCGCCTGGGATTTGCTGGAGCTCGGGGTGGTGGACGAGGTGGTCCCCGAGCCCCTGGGAGGTGCGCACCTGGACCCCGGCCGGGCCGCGGCGGCCTTGCAGGAGGCCCTGGTACGCCACCTGCGAGAGGTCCAGGCCTTGCCGGCCCAAGAGCGCCAGCGCCGCCGGTACGATAAGTACCGGCGGATGGGACGCTTCCGCGTGGACCTGGGGCCCTCGGCCCCAGGTCCGTAGCGCACCACCGAGGAGTCCCGCATGGCCGAGGACGGACGGCTGAACTTCGAGGAAATCCGGGAGCTGGTGCGGATCGCCAGCGAGGCCGACATCACCGAGCTGGAGGTGGAGGCCGGGCACCTCCGCGTGGCCATCCGGAAGGCCCCCCGGGGGGCCGCGCCGCAACCCGTGGCCTCCGCCCCGGCGCCCGTGCCGCCGGCGGCAGCTCCCCTCAGCCCGGATGCCCCGAGCCCCCACTGGGTTCCGGTGACCGCCCCCATGGTGGGGACCTTCTACCGGGCCCCCGGTCCGGACCAGCCACCTTTCGTGCAGGAGGGAGATCGGGTGGAAGTGGGGCAGACCCTGTGCATCATCGAGGCCATGAAGATGTTCAACGAGATCCCCGCGGAGGTCTCCGGGAGGGTGGTCCGGGTCCTGGCGGAGAACGGCGCTCCCGTGGAGTACGGGCAGCCCCTGTTCCTCATCGACCCGCACGGCTAGCCGCCTGGCCATGTTCAAGAAGGTCCTCGTGGCCAACCGGGGCGAGATCGCGGTGCGGGTGATCCGGGCCTGTCGGGAGTTGGGCATCCGCACCGTGGCGGTGTACTCCGAGGCGGACCGGGACAGCCTGCACGTGCGGATGGCGGACGAGGCCTTCTGCATCGGCCCGCCTCCCGCCGCGGACAGCTACCTGAACATCCCCAACATCCTCAGCACCGCGGAGCTGCTGGGCGTGGACGCCATCCACCCGGGCTACGGCTTCCTCTCCGAGGACCCGCGGTTCGCGGAGATCTGCCGGGATGCCAAGATCACCTTCATCGGCCCGCCCCCGGAAGCCATGGAGGCCATGGGGAACAAAGCCAAAGCGCGGGAGATCGCCCAGCGGGCCGGGGTACCTGTGGTCCCGGGAAGCCCGGGGCCCGTGCGGAACGAGCGGGAGGCCTACCAGGTAGCGGACCGGCTGGGCTACCCGTTGCTGGTGAAGGCGTCCGCGGGCGGCGGGGGACGGGGCATGCGGGTGGTCCACAGCCGGGAGGACCTGGGCCGGGCCCTGCAGACGGCACAGCGGGAAGCGGAGGCTGCCTTCGGGAGCGGCGAGCTGTACCTGGAGAAGTACCTGGAAGAGCCCCGCCACGTGGAAGTCCAGATCCTGGCGGACGCTCGGGGGAACGCCGTCCACCTGGGGGAGCGGGACTGCTCGGTCCAACGCCGGCACCAGAAACTCCTGGAGGAGGCGCCGGCCCCCGGGCTGTCCCCGCGGCTGCGGGCGCAGCTCCACCGGGCCGCCCTGCGTCTGGTCCAGGCCATCGGCTACGTGAACGCGGGCACCGTGGAGTTCCTGGTGGACCGACAGGAGAACTTCTACTTCCTGGAGATGAACACCCGGATCCAGGTGGAGCACCCCGTTACGGAGGCGGTCACAGGGCTCGATCTGGTGGCGGAGCAGATCCGCATCGCCGCGGGGGAACGCCTGCGGTTCTCCCAGCGGGACGTGGAGTTCCGGGGCCACGCCCTGGAGTGCCGGATCAACGCGGAGGACCCGGCCCACGACTTCCGGCCGTCCCCGGGCCGCGTGGTTTCCTTCGTGCCGCCCGGGGGACCGGGCATCCGGGTGGACACCCACGTGTACGCGGGCTACACCATTCCCCCGTACTATGATTCACTGATAGCGAAAGTGGTGGCGTGGGGACGGGACCGGACGGAGGCCATCGCGCGGATGGAGCGGGCCCTACGGGAGTTCGAGATCACGGGGATCCGGACCACCATTCCCCTCCACCGGGCCATCCTGGACAACGCCTTCTTCCGGCGCGGGGAGGTGTACACCAACTTCGTCCAGCGCCGGGTGGACCTCGCGGCCCTGGGGAGGTGGTCGTGAGAGGGGAGGCAGGCATGCAGCGCGCGCAACCGGTGGCGGTGCCCGTGGACACCCTCCTGGAGTGGTACCGGACCCTGGTGTTCTGCCGCCGGTTCGAGGAGCAGACGGAGCGCAGCTTCCGCCGCGGCAAGATCGGAGGCTACCTCCACGTGGCCATCGGCCAGGAGGCTGTGCCCCTGGGCTTCTTGGCCGCCACCCGGCCCGAGGACGTGTTCTTCGTGTCGTACCGCGACCACGTGCACACCCTGGTCCGGGGGACCGACCCCGGCGCGGTGATGGCGGAGCTGTACGGGAAGGTGACGGGGACCTGCAAGGGCAAGGGCGGGTCCATGCACCTGTTCGATACCGCCCGGGGGAACTACGGCGGCTACGGGATCGTGGGGGGCCACATCCCCCTGGCGGTGGGTGCCGCGTACGCCCTCCGGTACCAAGGCACGGACCGGGTTTGCCTGTGCTTCTTCGGGGACGGGGCCATGAACAGCGGGGCCCTTCACGAGGCCGCCAACTTGGCGGGGCTGTGGGGGCGGGGCGGGATGTGCCCCGTGGTGTTCGTGGTGGAGAACAACCAGTACGGCATGGGGACCTCCGTGGAACGGGCCTCCGCGGTGACGGAGCTCGCCCGCCGGTTCGCCGCCTACGACATCCCCAACGAACGCTGCGACGGCATGGACGTGGTCGAGGTCCATGAGGTGGCCCGGCGGGTGGTGGAAGAGGTCCGCCGCACGGGACGTCCCTACGCCGTGGAAGCCCTCACCTACCGCTTCTCCGGCCACGGCGCCGCGGACCTGTTCCAGCCCTACCGCGACAAGCAGGAGGTGGAACGCTGGCGGCAGCGGGACCCCATCCTGCTCCTGGAACGGCGGCTGCGGGACGCGGGGGCGCTGGACGACGCCGCGGTCCAGGAGGTCGCCGCCTGGGCGGACCGGCGGGTCCAGGAAGCGGTGGCCTTCGCGGAGTCCAGCCCCGAGCCGCCCGCGGAGGAGCTGTACCGGGACGTGTACGGAGGGTGACGGTGGCAGAGATGACGTACCGGGAAGCCCTGCGGTCCACCCTGGTGGAGGAGATGGACCGGGACCCCCGGGTCCTGTTGCTGGGCGAGGATATCGGGGTGTACCAGGGGACCTTCCGCGTCACGGAGGGCCTGCTGGAGCGGTACGGGCCCCGACGGGTCATCGACACCCCCATCTCCGAGCTCGGGTTCATCGGGGCGGCCATCGGGATGGCCATGCTGGGGCTGCGGCCCGTGGTGGAGGTGATGACGTGGAACTTCTCCCTCCCCGCCGCGGACCAGATCCTGCAGAACGCCGCCAAGGTGCGCTACTTCTCCGGCGGGCAGGTTTCCGTACCCCTGGTCATCCGGGGCCCCAACGGCGCGGGGGTGCAGCTTTCCGCCCAGCACTCCCAGTCCCTGGAGTCCTTCTACGGCCACTTCCCCGGCCTGCGGGTGGTGGCCCCCGCCACCCCCGCGGACGCCAAGGGGCTCCTGCGGTCCGCCATCCGCGGAGACGACCCGGTGATCTTCCTCGAGCACGCAGCCCTGTACGGCATCAAGGGCCCCGTCCCGGAGGGCGAGTACACCGTGCCCTTCGGACAGGCCGCGGTGGTTCGGCCGGGGCGGCACGTGACCGTGGTGGCCTACAGCCGGATGCTGCACCTCGTCCTGGCGGTAGCGGAGGACCTGGCCCGGGAAGGCGTGCAGTGCGAGGTGGTGGACCTGCGTAGCCTCCGCCCCCTGGACATGGAGACGGTGGCGGCCTCCGTGCGCCGCACCCACCGGGCCGTGGTGGTGCAGGAGCAGTGGCCGTTGTTCGGCGCCGCCGCGGAGGTGGCCGCGGGCATCTACGAGCGCTGCTTCGACGACCTGGACGCCCCCGTGGAGCGGGTCACGGGGGAGGACGTGCCGGCCCCGTACGCCCGGAACCTGGAGAAGCTGGCCTTCCCTGACGAGGACCGGATCCAGGCGGCCATCCGGCGGGTCCTGCAGTAACCCCACGGGAGGTGGCCATGGCGGAGGTCATCATGCCCAAGATGGGCGACGCCATGACGGAGGGGAAGATCCTGTCGTGGCGCAAGCGACACGGGGAACGGGTGGAAAAAGGGGAGGTCTTGGCGGAGATCGAGACGGACAAGGTGAACGTGGAAATCGAGGCCGAGGCCTCGGGGACCCTGCACATCACGGTGCCCGCGGGCCAGACCGTGCCCGTGGGGCACGTGATCGCGTACATCGACGGACAGCCCGCCACCGCGGAGGAGCCGGCCCCGCCCGCGGCCGCGGAGGCGCCCCCCCCAGCCCCCGAGCCCACCCCACCGCCCGCTCCCGAACCTCCCCGGGTGAAAGCTTCCCCCCTGGCCCGGCGCATCGCCTCGGAGCACGGGGTGGACCTGTCTGCGGTGCAGGGCACGGGTCCCGGCGGCCGCATCGTGGAGCGGGACGTGCTGGCGTACCTGGAGCGCCGCGAGAGGGTTCCCCCCGCTGCGGAAGCAGACTACGAGGACGTGCCTCTTAGCCGCATGCGCCAAGCCATCGCCCGCGTGGTCACCCAGAGCAAGGGGCAGGTGCCCCACTTCTACGTGACCGCGGAGGTGGACATGTCCCGGGCCCTGGAGCTTCGGGAGCAGCTCCAGGACGCCCTGGGGGAGGAGGGGCGGGTGACGGTCAACGACCTGGTGTTGAAGGCCACCGCCCTGGCCTTGCGACGCCACCCCGACCTGAACAGCCAGGTGCTGGACGACCGTACCCTGCGGCGGTTCCGGCGGGTCCACCTGGGCGTCATGGTGGCCACCGAGGACGGCCTCATCGCCCCCGTCCTGCGGGACGCAGACCGCCTGCCCCTGCTGCAGCTGGCCAAGGAGGCCAGGCGGCTGGTGGAGGGAGCCCACGCCAAGCGTCTGCGGCAGGAAGAGTACACGGGTGCCACCTTCTCCGTGAGCAACCTGGGCATGTACGACGTGGTGAACTTCGTGGCCATCATCTCCCCGCCGCAGGCGGGCATCCTGGCCGTGGGGAGGGCTCAGGAGAGGCCCGTGGTCCGGGCAGGACAGGTGGTGGTCCGGCCGGTCCTGCAGCTCACGGTGTCCGCGGACCACCGGGTGACGGACGGGGTGGGGGCCGCGCAGTTCCTGGTGGAGGTCAAGCGTCTTTTGGAGAACCCGGTGCGTCTGCTCCTGTAGGCCGGAGCTCCTCCAGGGCCCTGCGGTACACCTCGAAGTCCTGTGGGCTCCACAAGACCATGCGCACCACGTCGAAGGCCCCCGGGTGCTGGCGCAGAAACTCCAGGAGGGTCCGCAGGGCCACCCGTGCGGCGCGCTCCACGGGAAACCCGTAGGCGCCCGTACTGATGGAGGGGAAGGCCACGGACCGCAGCCCCTTTTCGCGCGCCAGGGCGAGGCTGGACCGGTACGCCGCGGCCAGCACCTCCTCTTCTCCCTCGGAGCCTCCCCGCCACACGGGGCCCACGGTGTGGATCACGTACTTGGCGGGCAGCTTTCCGCCCGTGGTGATCACCGCCTGGCCCGGCGGCAGCCTCCGGCCTGGCAGGGTCTGGACGATGCGCTTGCACTCCTCAAGGATGGCCGGGCCGCCCGCCCGGTGGATGGCCCCGTCCACTCCCCCTCCTCCCAGGAGGGAAGGGTTGGCGGCGTTCACCACCGCGTCCGTGGCCTGCTGGGTGATGTCGCCCCGTATCAGCTCCAGCAGGCCGCCCTCAGTCTGCAGCGTCACCCGGTCCACGGGACATCCCTCCTTCCGGTTCCATGGCGAGCCGCGCCACCCCCACCAAGCCCGCGTAGTCGGCCAGGGCCGCAGGCAGGATCCGCACCGCGCGCCAGGGGCGCTGGAAACTGGCCTGCCGGGCCGCCTCCATGAGGGGCGCGAACAACCAGCGGCCTGCCCGCGCCACTCCTCCCCCGATGACCACCACCTCCGGGTTCAGGAGGTTCAGGACTCCTGCCACCGCGAGGCCGAGGTAGCGTCCGGCCCGCTGGAACGCCTCCTGCGCTAAGCGGTCTCCCCGCTCTGCGGCCTCCGCCACCTCCCGGGCGGACAGGGACTCCCTGCCCGCCAGCACGCTCGGCTGACCCTCCCGCAGGCGTTCGGAAACCCAGCGGGCGATGGCGGGGCCGGAGGCGACCCCCTCCAGGTGCCCCGGACGCCCGCACGAGCACACGGGGCCGTCAGGGTCCACCACCACGTGGCCGATCTCCCCCGCGGTCTCGCTCGCCCCGCGGTACAGCCGGCCGTCCAGCACCAGACCCCCTCCCACCCCAGTGCTCACGGTGACGTACACCAGGTGGCGGCTGCCCGCCCCAGCCCCCTTCCACCACTCTCCCAGGGCCGCGGCGTTGGCGTCGTTTTCCAGCACCACCGCCCGCCCCAACCGCTCTTCCAGCATGCGCTGGAGAGGCACGTCCCTCCAGCCCTGGAGGTTGGGCGGTTCGTACACCACCCCCTCCCGCGGGCTCAAGGGGCCCGGCACCGCCACGCCCACCCGCCCCGGGGGCAGAGGTCCCAGCTGCCGGACCAGAGCCGCGATGGCGTCTGCCACCGCTTCGGGCCCCGCCGGCGGAGTGGGAGCCCGCACCACCTCCCGCACCGTCCCCTCGCCGCTCACCACCCCGGCCCGGATCCAGCTCCCTCCCAGGTCCACCGCCACCGCGCCGTCCGGCACGCCTCACCTCCGACGGGCTGCGCTCCGCCGCCAGGCCCTCGCCCCGGACCCTGCCCCGGCAGGAACAAGCCCTCCTGGGTCAAAGATACGGTACGAGGCCACGGCGCAGCGGGGAGGTGAACCGATGACGTACGTGATCGCCGCGGTGGTGGTGGGCCTGTGGCTGCTGTTCTCCGCGGTCAAGATCGTCCGCGAGTACCAGCGGCTGGTGGTGTTCCGGTTCGGCCGCTCCGTGGGCCAGCGGGGCCCGGGCATCGTGTTCCTCATCCCCTTCGTGGACCGGGCGGTGTGGGTGGACCTCCGGGAGGCCTTCCTGGAGATCCCCTCCCAGACCTGCATCACCAAGGACAACGCGCCCATCAACATCGACTTCCTCATCTACTGGAAGGTGGTGGAACCTGAGGCCTCCGTCATCCAGGTGGCCGACTTCGCGGGCGCGGCCCGGGGCATCGCCACCACCACCCTCCGGGCGGTCATCGGGGACATCGTGCTGGACGACGTCCTGGCCCGCCGGGAGCAGATCAACCAGGTCCTGCGGGCGAAGCTGGACGAGGTCACGGAACGGTGGGGCGTGAAGGTCACCGCGGTGGAGATCCGCGAGATCCTCCCGCCGCGGGAGGTCCAGGAGGCCATGACGCGCCAGATGTCCGCGGAGCGCAACCGCCGGGCGGTGGTGACGGAAGCGGACGGAAAGCGAGAGGCCGCCATCAAGGTGGCGGAAGGGGAAAAACAGGCGGCCATCCTCAAGGCGGAGGGAGACCGTCAGGCCGCCATCCTGCGGGCGGAAGGGTTCGCCCTGGCCCTGGACAAGATCTTCAGCGTGGCCCGCAACGTGGACAGCAAGACCATGACCCTGCAGTACCTGGAGGCCTTGAAGGCCCTGGGGGAGAGCCCCGCCACCAAGTTCGTGTTCCCCATGGAGTTCACCCGCCTGCTGGCCCCCCTGGGCGACCTCGCCCAGAAGGCGGTGGAGGACAAGGGCCCGTAACCCCCAAGGAAAGGGGCCGGACTTCCCCGGAGCGCGCCCGTCAGACGATGGCCTCGTGGGTCTGCGCGTTGAACAGGTGCATCTTGCGCAGGTCCAGGGCCACGGTCACCTCGTCCCCCATCTTGGCCTGGCTGTGGGCGTCCACCCGCGCCACCAGGGAGTGCCCCCCCGCGTCCAGGTACAGGATCACATCCGAGCCCAGAGGCTCGTGGACCTCCACCTTGGCCCGCAGGGGGATGTGGGAGGGCGGCAGCTGCCCGTTCCGCAGGGCCACGTCTTCCATGTGCTCCGGCCGGATGCCGAAGATCACCCGGTGCCCCTCCCACGGCCGCACGTACTCGTGGAGGTCGGGCGGGATGGGCACCTGCCAGGTGCCCGCGTCGAACACCAGGGTCCCGTTGCGCTGGCGGATCTCCCCCGGCACGAAGTTCATGGAGGGGCTCCCGATGAAGCCCGCCACGAACAGGTTGGCAGGCTTCTCGTACAGGTTCATGGGGCTGTCCACCTGCTGGACCACGCCGTCCCGCATCACCACGATGCGGTCGCCCATGGTCATGGCCTCCACCTGGTCGTGGGTCACGTACACGGTGGTGGTCTGCAGCCGGGCGTGCAGCTTCTTCAGCTCCGCCCGGGTCTGCACCCGCAAGGCCGCGTCGAGGTTGCTCAGGGGCTCGTCCATGAGGAACACCTGGGGCTCCCGCACGATGGCGCGCCCCACCGCCACCCGCTGCCGCTGGCCTCCAGACAGCTGGCGGGGCTTCCGGTCCAGCAGGTTCTCGATGCCCAACATGGCTGCGGCCTCCCGCACCCGCCGGTCGATCTCCGCCTTGGGGTACTTCCGCAGCCGGAGGCCGAAGGCCATGTTCTCGTACACCGTCATGTGGGGGTACAGGGCGTAGTTCTGGAACACCATGGCGATGTCCCGGTCCTTGGGCGGGACGTCGTTCACCAGCCGGTCCCCGATGTAGACGTTGCCCTCGGTGACCTCCTCCAGGCCGGCGATGAGGCGCAGGCACGTGGTCTTGCCGCACCCCGAGGGCCCCACGAGAACCGTGAACTGCCGGTCCGGGATCTCCAAGGTCACCCGGTTCACCGCCACCACATTCCCGAACCGCTTCGTCACGTTCTCCAGGTACACCCGCGCCATCCGACTCCGCCTCCTCGCTCTTCCCCCTAGGCCTCCTCCAGGCGTCGCTTGAGTTCGTCGATGACCGCCACGGGGGTAGGGTCCACCTCGTTCAAATATGCAAGATACACGCTCACCAGATCCCCCAACAAGGCGAGGGAGAGGACCCGGCTGAGACGGCCGCGGCCCTCCGCCCACACCTCGTGGTAGCTGGCCGCCGCCCCAAAGGCCAGCTGGCGGGTGATCTCCACCCGCCGGGCCAGCCGCGGCGGGTCCTCCGGGTCTCTCAGGACCACCACCGCCAGCAGCCCCTCGGGCTGACCCGCCAGGGCCCACCCCACGGTCTCGTTGTGGTTCAGCTCGGGGAAGCAGTGCCAGGTGGCGAACACCTTGCTGTTCTCGTTGAACTGGGTCTTCCACCGCAGGGCCGCGGCCTCTCCCAGCCGCGAGGCCGCGTACACCACCGGGACCTTCCCCACCAGGGCCCGCGCCAGCTGTTTGGCAGGGTTTCCCGCGGTGGGTGTCTGCGGGCCCCACCTCCCGGCGAGCTGCCCCAGCACCCCCTCCGCCTCCCCCAACTCCGCCTCCAGCCCCTCCACCCACCCCCACCGGTGCACCGCCCCCAGCAAGGGCCCCACCAGGTAGCCCAGGGCAGCCCGCGGAGGAAGTCCGGGGGGAATCCGCACCCACGGGGTCCCGTCCCGCAGGGCCAGCTCTGCCAGCTTGCCGCCGGAGCTTACCGCCACGCACCGGGCACCCGCGGCCTGCGCGGCCTGGTACGCAGCCAAGGTCTCCTCGGTGTTCCCCGAGTAGGAACACGCGAAGGCCACGGTTCCCGGGCCCACCCAACGGGGGACGGTGTAGTCCTTGACCACGGCGACCGGGAAGGACGCGCGGTCGTACAGCAGTCCCCGCAGCAGGTCGCCCCCGATGCCAGACCCCCCCATCCCCAGCACCACCACGCTCCGCGGAGGTGAGTCGCCTGGGGGCTCCACACCCTCGCCCAGCCGCCACCCCTCCCGCAAAAACTCAGGGGTACGCAGGACCAGGGTCACCATGCCCTGGGGATCCAGGCCCTTGCAGCGCTCCAACTCGTCCAACACGTAGCTCATGGCGTTAAGCTACCCCAGAAATCACCGCGCGATTTTTGGGGACCCCGGCTCCCTCCCTCAAGGAATCCTCCGGGGACACTCGTGCTTCCTTTCGGGGACCTACCCCAGGACCCCTCTCGCCCCGTGCCCCACCTGCCCGAGGGCGGTAAACTGCCCTTGCATGAAGCGCAGCGTCCTCGCAGCCGTGACCCGGGCAGAGCACGGCCCTGCCGCCCTCTCGTTGCTTGTCCCCTTGGCCCGGGCGTGGGACGCGCAGCCGGTCCTCCTGTGCGCCCTGGCCGTGCCCCCCCACCAGCCCCTGAGTACCGCCGCCACCGCCGTGCAGGAAGCCCGGGAGGCGCTCCACCGGGCCGCCCAGGCCTGGGGGCAGACGGTCCGCACCCTGGTCCGGGCCGCCCATGACCCGTGGGAGGAGGTGGTGGCCGCGTGCGGGCAAGAGCGGGTGGAGCTTTTGCTGGTGCTGCGGCCGGGCTCCCTGGAGGAACCCCTCTTCGGGCTGTCGTGTGACCAGGTGCTGAGACAGGCGCCCTGCGACGTGCTGCTGGCTCCCCCTCTGGGACCCCAGGGCTTTGAACGGGTCCTGGTCGGGGTGCGCGGGGGGCCCCACGCGGAGCTCGCCCTGCGGGTCGCTCAGGCCCTGGCAGGCCCCGTGGCTGGACAGGTGACCGCCCTGCACGTGTTCCGGGACGACATCTCCGAGCGGGACCGCTGGCGGGAGGAGCGGCCCTACCTGGTGGTGATGCAGCGCGCGGAGGGGTCGGTGCGGAAACGCATCGCCGCCGGCAGCGCCGCGGACGTCATCGCCCGGGAGGCACCCGGGTACACCGCGGTGGTGGTGGGGGCCACCGCGGACCCCGCGCGCCCCGCGGTCCAGCCCGCCCTGCGGGTCCTGGGCCCCCTCCTGGTGGTCCGCAGCGGGAAGTCGGTGCGCGCCTGGCTTGAGGAGCACGCCACCGCCCCGGCCCGCTGGTCTCGCCCGGAAGTGGAGAAGTGGTTCGCGGAGAACACCTTCCACGCCCGGGAGTTCGAGGACCTGGAACGGTTGGTGGAACTCAAACGGCACCGGGGCTGGACCATCAGCCTGGGGCTGCCCGCCCGGAACGAGGAGGAGACCGTGGGCGTGGTCATCCGGGTCCTGCGGGACCGCCTCATGCGGGACGTGCCCCTCCTGGACGAGATGGTCCTCATCGACAGCGACTCCACGGACCGGACCCGGGAGATCGCCCAGGCGGAGGGCATCCCCGTGTACCGCCACCGGGACATCCTCCCCCACCTCGGATCCTACCCGGGCAAGGGGGAAGCCCTGTGGAAGAGCCTGTACGTCCTGCGGGGAGACGTGGTGGTGTGGGTGGACACCGACATCCGCAACATGCACCCGAAGTTCGTGTACGGCCTGGTGGGGCCTCTGCTCCGGGAAGAGCGCATCCTGTTCGTGAAGGGCTACTACCGCCGCCCGGTCCAAGTCGGGGACCGGCTTTACGAGACCGGGGGAGGCCGGGTGACGGAGCTGGTGGCCCGTCCCCTCCTCAACCTGTTCTTCCCGGAGCTTTCCGGGCTCATCCAACCTCTGGCGGGCGAGTACGCGGGCCGCAGGGAGGCCCTGGAGCAGATCCCCTTCTTCACCGGGTACGGGGTGGAGACGGGCATGCTCATCGACCTGCTGCACCGCTTCGGCCTCTTTGCCATCGGCCAGGTGGACCTGGAACAGCGCATCCACCGGAACCAGTCCCTGCAGAGCTTGTCCCTCATGGCCTTCCAGATCGTCCAGGTGGTGGCCCGGCGTCTGGAGGACCGGCTGGGGACTCCCCTCCTAGACCCCGCGGCCCGCAGCATGAAGCTCATCCGCCACGAGGAAGGGCAGCTGTCCCTGGAGGAACGGGAGGTGGTGGAGGTGGAACGGCCTCCCATGGTCACCGTCCCGGAGTACCGGGCCCGCCGTGCTGCGGCCTCCGCAGGACTGCCCCATGGGTGAAGGAGGGCTGGACCCCCTGGCGGTGGTGGGGTCGCGCCTGGACCCCACCACGGTGCCCTTCACGGACCGTGGCAGCCGCCTTTTGGTGTTCCGGGAGCCGGACCGTTTCTGCCTGTTCGTCCGGGTGTGCGAGCGCTGGCCGAAGCTCGAGTACACGGAGGGTACGTACCGGGTCCGCCCCCCTCTGCTGAAGGAGCTGGAACTGCTGGACGGGGACGGGCAACCTCTCCGGTGGGACCTGGAATGCTACCCCCACAAGCTGGTCTTCCGCACCCCCGCGGGCCGGTTCGAGCTGTGTTTCGCTACCCCGGAGCTGATGGCCTTCCGGCCGCCCCCAGGCCGGTGGGGCGTGCGGTTCGTGGTGCGGGCGGAGACCCTAACCCCTGACCGGCGGGGCGGCAGGGCCAAGGGAGTCCGCAACGTGGCCTACACCACCAACGCCCCCCTCCTGCGGAACGAGGCGGTGGCCACGGACAGCGGGCAGTGGCGGGTGGTGGTCGTGGCGGACTCCCACCCCCAGGCCCTGTTCACCCTCAACATCACCCCCCGGCTGGGCTTCGACCGCCGCATCCAGCCCCTAGGGCTGTTCGAGGCCGCGGAGCAGCGGTGGCGAGAGTGGTTCCACCGGGTCCCCTCCGCCCCCGCGGACCTGCGGCCCGCCTACCTGTACGCCTGGTACCTCATGCGGGCGGGGCTCATCAGCAGCCGCTACTACGTGACGCGGGAAGCCATGGTCCCCTCCAAGGTCCACTACGTGGGGCTGTGGCAGTGGGACGCGTTCTTCCACGCCCTGGCCTACCGCCACCTGGACCCCCAGCTCGCCCACGACCAGTTCCGCGTGCTGTTCGACCACCAGAGGCCGGACGGGATGGTCCCCGACTGCGTGTTCGACGAAGGGGTGGTGGAGCGGATGGGCTACCCCGTGGACGCTTCCGTGACCAAGCCGCCCGTGGCCGGTTGGTGTCTGTGGCGCGTGTACGAGGCCACCCGGGACGTGGACTTCCTGGACGAGATGTACGAGCCCCTGACGCGCTGGCAACGGTGGTGGCTGGAGCGGTGTGACCGGGACGCGGACGGCGTGTGCCAGTACGACCACCCCTACTCCTCCGGCCTGGACGACAGCCCTCTGTGGGACCACGGCATGCCCGTGGAGTCTCCCGACCTCAACACCTACCTGTGCCTGCAGGCGGAGGCCTTAGGCCGTATCGCGGAGGTCCTGGGCCGGCCCGAGGAAGCCCGCGGGTGGTACTCCCAGGCGGACCAGCTGGCGCAGGCGCTCCTCGACCATCTGTACGACCCCCGTTCCGGGGTGTTCTGGGCGCAGCGCATGACGGACACAGGACACGAGCGGGTCCCCGTGCTGGCCGTGGTGAGCCTGCTGCCCCTGCTCACGGGTCGGCTCCCGGTTCCCGTGCAGAGGGCCCTGGTGGACCGGTTGGAGGACCCGGAGACCTTCTGGGCCCCGTACCCGGTGCCCACGGTGGCCCGGTGCGACCCGCGCTACGATCCGGACCAGATGTGGCGGGGCCCCGTGTGGGTGAACGTCAACTACCTGCTGGTGGACGGGCTGCTGCGGTGCGGGGAGGGAGGGCGGGCCCGGGAGCTGTGCGACCGGACCCTGGCCCTGGTGGCCGCCCACCCCGACATCCGGGAGTACTACAACCCGGAGACCGGCCAGCCGGGGAAGAAGGCGGCCCCCGCCTTCGGGTGGTCCGCGGCCCTGTTCATCGACCTGGCGGTACGCCGCGCGCGGGGGGAGATCTGATGGAGGTGCTGCGGGAACTCGTGCGGGACCTCACGAGCCCGGCCAGCCTGGCCGCGGCCCTGCGTACGGTCCTGAGCGTGGCGGCCATCGTGGTGGCCGCCGCGGCCACGGTGTCTGTGACCCGAGCCGCCCTGGACCGGGCCCTGCGGCCCTTACCGGGGGTACGGGACTACGAAGCTCGCCTGGCCCGGGCCCGGACCCTGGCGTCCCTGGCCCACAGCGTGGTGCGGTACACGGTGTACTTCGTGGCCCTGGTGATGATCCTGCGCCAGGTCCACGTGGACGCCACCGCGCTCCTGGCCAGCGCGGGAATCGCGGGTGTCGCCCTGGGCTTCGGGGCTCAGACCCTGGTCCGGGACAGCCTGGCCGGGTTCTTCCTGCTCCTGGACGGAGGGCTTCAGGTGGGAGACGTGGTGTCCGTGGGAGGGGAGGTGGGACAGGTGGAGCAGATCACCCTCCGCCACACCCAGATCCGCCGGTACACGGGAGAGCTGGTGACCATCCCCAACGGGGAGATCACCCGGTTTGCCAACCTGAGCCGCGGCTACCTGCGGGCCGTGGTCTCCGTGACGGTGCCCCTCGCGGACCTGGCCGCGGCGGCCCAGGTGCTGGAGGAGGTGGGGCAGGGCTGGGCTGCGGAACACCCCGACTGGACCGCCGGCGCGGTAGAGGTGGACCCCCTGGTGGAGGTGTCCCCTACCGGGGCCAGCCTCCGGCTGTCCGTCCCCGTGCGGCCCGCCTTTCGGGTACCGGCGGAGCGCGAGCTCCGTCGTCGGGTCCTGGAATCCCTGCAGGCTGCGGGCTGCGCGGTGTACGGGTTGTCCGGAAGCCCGTGGCCCGTATGATGGTGCAGAGGCGGGGTGGCGCATGTCCACGGGCTGGGACCGGCCGTCTCCGGGCGGGCGAAGGCGCACCTTGGGGTTGGTGCTGGCGGGTGGCCGGGGGGAGCGGCTGCACCCCCTGACCCGGGACCGCAGCAAGCCCGCGGTGCCCTTCGGCGGCAAGTACCGCATCGTGGACTTCGTCCTGAGCAACCTGATCAACTCCAACGTGTTCTCCCTGTACATCCTGGTCCAGTACAAGTCCCAGTCCCTCATCGACCACCTCCGCCACGCCTGGCGGGCCAGCGGTCTGCACGAGGACCACTTCGTGTTGGTGGTCCCGCCCCAGATGCGGTGGGGAGACTCCTGGTACCGCGGCACCGCGGACGCGGTGTACCAGAACCTCAACCTCATCCGGGACTTCGGCCCGGCCCTGGTGGCGGTGTTCGGCGCCGACCACATCTACCGCATGGACGTGTCCCAGATGGTGGACTTCCACCTGGAGCGGGAGGCGGAGGTCACGGTGGCGGCCCTGCCCGTGCCCGTGGAGGAGGCGACCCGTATGGGCGTCCTGGAAACAGACCCGGACGGCCGTGTGCGCGCCTTCCACGAAAAGCCACGCCACCCGCGCCCCCTCCCCGGCCGGCCCGGTTTCGCCCTGGCCTCCATGGGCAACTACCTGTTCGACGCACGGCTGCTGGTGGAAGCCCTGGTGGAGGACGCCAGCAAAGACACGGAGCACGACTTCGGCCGCAGCATCCTCCCCGCCCTGGTTTCCCGCCACCGGGTGTACGCGTACGACTTCCAGACCAACCGGATTCCCGGGACCAAACCGTACGAGGAGCCGGGGTACTGGCGGGACGTGGGGACCCTGGAGGCGTACTGGCGGGCCCACATGGACCTCCTGGGCCCCCAGCCCCGCTTCGACCTGTCCAACCACCTGTGGCCCATCAAGGGGGCTCCGTACCCCGGGCCTTCCGCCCGCATCGTGTTCGGAGAGGTCCGGGACTCCCTGGTAGGGGAGGGGTGCGTGATCCACGGCGGCAGGGTCGTGCGGTCCGTGCTGGGCCGGCAGGTACGGGTGGAGGAGGACGTGGAAGTGGAGGAGTCCGTGGTCATGGACTACTGCGTCCTCCGGCCCGGCGTGCGCCTGCGGCGGGTCATCGTGGACCGCTTCAACACCCTAGAACGGGGGACGGCCATCGGCTTCGACCCCGAGGAGGACGCCCGCCGATACCACGTGGACCCCTCTGGGCTGGTGGTGCTCGGCCGAGGCGCCACCCGCGCCCTGTGATGAAGGTCCTTCGCGAGGCAGGGCTCGTGGAGGCCGAGCGGCGCGGCACGTGGGTGTACTACCGGCTCCGCCGGGAACCCCTCAAGCGCCTCCTTTCGCACTTGGTGACCCTGCTGTAGCGCACCGCAGGAGGGGGGTGGGAACGTGGAAGTCCGCCGCGCCAGGCCAGAAGACCTGCCGTCCGCCCTGGCCCTCCCGGGAGCGTGCGGCCTGACCCCCTCCGGGGTCGCCGACCACTTCCACAACTTCTGGGTGGCGTGCGACGGCGGCCGCGTGGTGGCCACCGCAGGCCTCGAGGTGTACGGCCAGGTGGCCCTGCTGCGATCCGTGGCGACGCAGCCTGCCTTTCGCGGGCAGGGTCTGGCCCCCCGGCTTTGCGCACAGGCCCTCAGCGAGGCGGCCCGCCTCGGCGTCCGCCACGTCTACCTTCTGACCGAAACCGCTTCTGGCTACTTCGCCCGCCACTTCGGGTTCCAAGAAGTACCGCGGTCCGAGCTGGACCCGCGCCTGGGAGCCTCGGAGGAGCTGCGGGGCGCGTGTCCGGACACGGCCCGCCCCATGGTCTGCTCGCTGGACGCATCGATGCTTTTCAATCCTCCGGAGTACCGGAGCAGGGAGGGTGAACCATGAGCACGCCAGAGCAGATCAAGCGGGCGGTCCGGGACCACTACGCGCGGGCGGCTTTGGGGTCGGCCTGCGGCTGTGAGACTTCTCCGCGGGAGGACCTGTCGGGTGCCCTCGGACCCGCGCTCGGGTGCGGCAGCCCTCTATCCTTCGCGGACCTCCGCCCCGGGGAGGTGGTGGTGGACCTCGGCAGCGGTGCGGGCCTCGACGCCCTGCGGGCCGCACGACGGGTGGGACCGCACGGACTGGTGCTGGGGGTGGACATGACCCCGGAGATGGTGGCGCTGGCACGGTCGAACGCGGTTACCGTGGGAGTGCCGAACGTCCACTTCTTGGTCGGCGAGCTCGAGTCGCTGCCCCTGGCCGACGGGTCCGCGGACGCGGTGGTGAGCAACTGCGTCATCAATCTGGTGCCGGATAAGCGGCGTGCGTTCCAGGAGGCCTACCGGATCCTCCGGCCGGGAGGCCGCCTCGTGGTCTCGGACGTGGTCGCCGCGGGACCGCTGCCCCCCGAGGTGCGCGGGGATCTTGCGGCGTGGAGCGCGTGCGTGGCCGGCGCCCTGTCGCTGCACGACTACCGGGAGGCGCTGCGGGCGGCGGGTTTCGAGGCGGTGGAGGTGATGGCCTCGGAGGACTGCTGCTGCGGCACGGCCGCCCTGGTCCGGTCCGTGACGGTGCGGGCCCGCAGACCGGCCTGACCGAGCTTGTTACAATCGCCTTGATGCAACCCCTGGTGGGTGTGATCATGGGCTCCCGGTCCGACTGGGAGACCTTGCGCCACGCCGCGGAGATCCTGGACGAGCTCGGGGTGCCGTACGAGGTGCGGGTGGTTTCCGCCCACCGCACCCCGGACCTGCTGTACGAGTACGCCCAGTCCGCGGAGGCGCGTGGGCTGGAGGTGATCATCGCGGGTGCGGGAGGTGCCGCGCACCTTCCCGGCATGACCGCGGCCAAGACCGTGCTGCCCGTCCTGGGCGTGCCGGTGGAGTCCCACGCGCTTCGCGGCCTGGACTCCCTGCTGTCCATCGTCCAGATGCCCGCAGGGGTCCCCGTGGGGACCCTGGCCATCGGCCGCGCAGGTGCCGTGAACGCCGCCCTCCTGGCCGCGGCCATCCTGGGGAACAAGTACCCCCACATCCGGGACAGCCTCCGCCGCTACCGTGCCGCGCAGACCCAAGCGGTGCTCCAGCACCCGGACCCCCGGGAGGGCGTATGAGGGTGGGCGTGCTGGGCGGCGGGCAGCTGGGGCGGATGCTGGGGCTGGCGGGCATCCCCTTGGGGATGACCTTCACCTTCTTGGACCCCTCCGAGGAAGCCTGCGCGGCCGCGGTGGGCCGACACCTGCGCGCGGACTACACAGACCCCGGCGCCCTCGCGGAGCTGGTCCGTACCTGCCAGCGCGTCACCTACGAGTTCGAGAACGTGCCCCTGCAGGCCGCGGCCACCCTCGCCCGGGAGGTCCCCGTCTACCCGCCTCCCCAGGCGCTGGAGGTGGCCCAGGACCGCCTCCTGGAGAAGCGGTTCTTCCGTTCCCTGGGAATCCCCACGGCCCGGTTCCGGGCCGTGGACTCCCCGGACGACCTGCACGCGGCGACCCGGGAGGTGGGGTTGCCCGCGGTCCTGAAGACCCGCCGCATGGGATACGACGGCAAGGGCCAGCGGGTGGTGCACCGTGAGGAGGAGCTGGAGCGGGCGCCGGCAGACCTGGGAGGCCACGGCCTGCTGTTGGAAGAGCTGGTGGACTTCCACAGGGAGCTGTCCGTCCTCGCCGCCCGGGACTGCTCGGGAGAGGTGGTCTGCTATCCCCTGGTGGAGAACCACCACGAGGGGGGAATCCTCCGCCTGTCCCTGGCGCCCGCTCCCGATCTGGACGGCGGGCTGGTGCGGGCCGCGGAGGAGTACGCGCGCCGGGCTTTGCAGGCCCTGGACTACGTGGGCGTGCTGTGTATCGAGCTGTTCGAGACAGACCGGGGTCTGTTGGCCAACGAGATGGCCCCGCGGGTCCACAACTCCGGTCACTGGACCGTGGAGGGCGCGGTCACCAGCCAGTTCGCCAACCACGTTCGGGCGGTAGCCGGCCTGCCCCTGGGCTCTGCTGAACCGCGGGGGTGGTGCGCCATGGTCAACCTCATCGGGGAACGGCCCGAGGCGGCAGCGGTGCTCAGGGTTCCCGGGGCTTCCTTCCACTGGTACGGAAAAGCGATCCGTCCGGGCCGCAAGGTGGGGCACGTGACGGTGTGCGCCGACTGCCCCGACAAGCTCGCCGACCGCCTGGAGCAGCTCCGGAGGTGCGGGGTGCACGTGCCGGACCGGGGGGCGCCGGCTGCAGCCCGGGGGTGAGGCACGCCAGCGGTGCGGTTGAGCCGGCGCCGCTTCCAGGAACTGGTGGAGCAGGCCCTGGCGGAGGTCCCCGAACCCTTCCGCCGAGCCCTGGACAACGTCCACGTGGTGGTGGAAGACTGGCCCACCCCCGAGCAGCTTGCCTCCGTGGGGCTCCCGGAAGACGGGGTGCTGTTCGGCCTGTACGAGGGCACGCCCCTCCTGGAGCGTGGCCTCGAGCCGCCGCTCCTGCCGGACCGCATCACCCTCTTCCAGGGCCCCCTGGAGGAGGCGTGCGACACGGAGGAGGCCCTGCAGGAGGAGATCCGCAAGACGGTCCTGCACGAGCTGGGCCACTACTTCGGCCTCGACGAAGACCGTCTCGCGGAGCTGGGCTACGGCTGAAGCACGCTCGACGGAATCCCCCGCCCGGTCACCCCGCGGGCACCGGTTCCCGGCGCTCCACGACCAGGTTTCCGCCGCGCACCGTCACCACCGCCACGTCGCCCTCGCGCAGCTCGCCCCGCAGCACCATCCGGCTCAACGCGTTCTCCACCAGGCGCTGGATGAGCCGGCGGAGCGGACGCGCCCCGTAGTCCGGGCTGTACCCTTCCTGGGCCAGCCACGCCCGCGCCTCGGGGGTGACCTCCACCCGGACCTTCAGGTCCTGCAGGCGACGCTCCAGCTGGGCCACCTGCAGGTCCACGATACGCTCGAGCTGCGCCTTGGACAGGGGACGGAACACGATGATCTCGTCCAGCCGGTTGAGGAACTCCGGCCGGAAGGTCCGCCGGAGCTCGTCCAGCACGTAGACCTTCGCCAGCTCGAAGGCCGCCGGGTCGTCCGGGTCCAGGTGCTGGAGATGGTGGCTGCCCACGTTGCTGGTGAGGATGAGGACCGTGTTCTTGAAGTCCACGGTGCGGCCCTGGGCGTCTGTGAGCCGCCCGTCTTCCATGACCTGCAGCAACACGTTGAGCACGTCCGGGTGCGCCTTCTCCACCTCGTCGAACAACACCACCCGGTACGGGCGACGCCGCACGGCTTCCGTGAGCTGGCCGCCCTCCTCGTAGCCCACGTACCCCGGCGGTGCCCCCACCAACCGGGAGACCGTGTGCTTCTCCTGGTACTCGGACATGTCCAGGCGCACCATGGCCTCCTCGGAGTCAAAGAGAACCTCCGCGAGCGCCCGGGCCAGCTCTGTCTTGCCCACCCCCGTGGGACCGAGGAACAGGAAGGCGCCGATGGGTCGCTTGGGGTCCTTGAGGCCCGCCCGGGCCCGCCGGATGGCGTCCGCCACCGCCTGCACCGCCTCGTCCTGCCCCACCACCCGCTGGTGCAGCCGGTCCTCCAGCTGCAGCAACTTGTGCATCTCCCCCTCCAGCAGCTTGGTCACGGGGATGCCGGTCCACTTGCTCACCACTTCCGCGATGTCCTCCGCGTCCACCTCCTCCTTCAACAGGCGCTGCGGCCCCAGGGCCCGGAGCTCCTCCTCCGCCCGGGCCAGCTCCTTCTGCAGCTCCGGCAGGGTCCCGTACCGGAGGCGCGCGGCCCGCTCCAGGTCCGCCACCCGTTCCGCCTGCTCCAGCTCCACCTTGGCGCGGTCCATCTGTTCCTTGATGGCGCGGATCCGCTGCACGATCTGCTTCTCCCGCTCCCAGCGCTGGCGGAGGGATTCGCTGTCCCGGCGCAGGCGGGCCAGCTCCTGCTCGAGTTTCTCCAGCCGCTCCTGCGCCGCGGGGTCCGTCTCCCGCCGCAGGGCCTCCCGCTCGATCTCCAGCTGCATGATCCGCCGGTCGATCTCGTCCAGCTCCGCGGGCTTGCTGTCGATCTCCATGCGCAGCTTCGCCGCCGCCTCGTCGATGAGGTCGATGGCCTTGTCGGGAAGGAACCGGTCGCTGATGTACCGGTGGGAGAGGGTGGCCGCGGCGATCACCGCCGCGTCCGTGATCCGGACCCCGTGGTGGACCTCGTACTTTTCCTTCAGGCCGCGGAGGATGGAGATGGTGTCCTCCACCGACGGCTCCCCGACGTACACGGGCTGGAAGCGCCGCTCCAGGGCGGGGTCCTTCTCGATGTGCTTCCGGTACTCGTCCAGGGTGGTGGCGCCGATGCAGTGCAGCTCCCCCCGGGCCAGCATGGGCTTGAGGATGTTGGCGGCGTCCATGGCGGCGCCCTCCGCGGCGCCCGCACCCACCACGGTGTGAATCTCGTCGATGAACAAGATGATCTCGCCGTGGCTGTCCGCGATCTCCTTCAGCACCGCCTTCAGCCTCTCCTCGAACTCTCCCCGGTACTTGGTGCCCGCCACCAAAGCTCCCATGTCCAGCTGGAAGAGGCGCTTGTGCTTCAGCTGCTCGGGCACGTCGCCCCGCACGATGCGCTGGGCGAGGCCTTCCACGATGGCCGTCTTCCCGACCCCCGGCTCCCCGATGAGCACCGGGTTGTTCTTGGTCCGCCGGCTCAGGACGTGGATCACCCGCCGGATCTCCTCGTCCCGGCCGATGACGGGGTCCAGCTTCCCGGCCCGGGCCAGCTCCGTGAGGTCGCGGCCGTACCGCTCCAGCACCTGGTACTTCGCCTCCGGCCGCGGGTCCGTGACCCGCGCCCGGCCCCGGACTTCCGACAGGGCCCGCAGCACCGCCTCCCGCGTGACCCCGTTCTGCTGGAGGACCCGGCCGGCCCCCGTCTGGGCAGCGTCCGCCATGGCCAGGAGGAAGTGCTCCGTGCTGGTGTACTCGTCGCCCATGCGCTGGGCTTCCTGCTCCGCCGCCTCCCACACCCGCCGGAGGCCGGGCGCCAGATACAGCTCCGCGCTCCCGTGCACCTGGGGCAGGACCGCCAGGGCCTGCTCCAGGTGCTGGCGGATCCGGGGCACGGAAGCCCCCGCCCGCTGCAACACCTGCGGCACCACGCCCTCGGGCTGTTCCAGCAGGGCCTCCAGCAGGTGCTCCGTGTCCACCTGAGGGTGGTGTCGCTCCCGGGCCAGTTCCTGCGCCCGGGCCAGGGCCTCCTGCGACTTCTCCGTCAGCTTGTCCCAACGCATCCTGTTCTCGCCTCCGTCACGTTTTCCCGCAGCCCGGCGTGGCTCACTTCAGCCCCATGGCCGCCCTGGGGTTCTCCCGCCTCAGCCGGCTCCATTGCTCCACCAGCCGGCGCTCCTCCGGACTCAGGCCTCGAGGCAGGACCACCCGGAGCCGCACCAGTAGGTCGCCCCGCCCGCCACCCCGCAGCCTGGGCATCCCCAGGCCCCGCAGCCGCAGCACCTGCCCCTGCTGCGTCTCCGGCGGTACCCGGACCTTCACCTTCCCTTCCAAGGTGGGGACCTCGATCTCCGCACCCAGGAGGGCCTCGGTGAGGGAGATGGGGACCTCACACACCAGGTCGTCGCCCTCCCGGGTGAACACGGGGTGCGGCTGGACCCGCACCTCCACGTACAGGTCGCCGTCTGCGGCACCCCGCACGCGGACCTTCTGCCCCGTGCGGATCCCCGGCGGGATCCGCACCGTCACCCTCCGGGGGAACCCGTTCCGCACCACCACCTCCCGCTCCGTACCGCGGAAGGCCTCCTCCAGGCTGATCTCCGCGGTGGCCGTGCGGGGCTGGGGCGCCCACACCCCGCCCTCTGCGAAGGGGCCGGTCCCCAGGTCCGCGAAGAACCTCCGGAAGAACTCCGAGAAGCCGCCGAACAGGTCCTGGGGCTCCCCGAACAGCACCGTCCACTCCCCCTGCTGCGGGCCCGCCCCGGGCCGGGTGAACACCTGCTCCCAGGGGATGCCCCGCTCGCGGAGATCCAGCATCTGGTCGTAGCGGGCCCGCTTTTCGGGGTCGCTCAGGACCTGGTAGGCCTCGTTGATCTCCTTGAACTTCTCCGCGGCCTGCGGGTCCTTGTTGACGTCGGGGTGGTACTGGCGCGCGAGCCGGCGGAAGGCTTCCCCGATGGCCTTGCTGTCGGCCTTCCGGTCCACGCCCAAGATCCGGTAGTAGTCCTTGAACTCCATGGCGCCCTCACCGGCGCGCCCGCCTCCTCACTGTGCCACCCGGACCCGCGCAGGCCGGAGCACCCGGCCGTCCAGCACGTAGCCGGGCTGGACCACCTGCAGCACGGTCCCGGGCTCCGCCCCTGCTTCCTCCGCGGACGCCACCTCCACCGCCTCGTGGCGGGAGGGGTCGAAGGGCTCGCCCGCGGCCTCCATGCGCTCCACCCCGAGGGCCCGCAGCTGCTCCAGGAGGGACCGGTGGGTCATGCGCAGCCCCTCCAGGATCCCCGCCACCGCCTCGTGCCCCGCTTCCCGCTCCGCGTACGCGATGGCCCGCTCCAGGTCGTCCACCGCCCCCAGCAGCACCAGGAGCATCTGCCGTCGGGTGCGGTCCACCGCGTCCCGCTGCATGCGAGCCGCGGCCTTCTTGTAGTTCTCCAGGTCTGCGGCGGCGTGGAGGAACTGTTGCCAGTTGCGCTCCGCCTCCTGGCGGTAGCGCTCCAGCTCCTCCCGCAACGCCGCGACCTCCTCCGGGCTGACCGCGGGGGGTGCTTCACGGACGGGGGCCTCCCCCGAGGGCGGTTCGTGTCCTCCTCCTTCCCCCGGGGCCTCCACCACGGCCTCCGCTTCTCCCCTTTCCCCTTCCAGGGCTTCCTCCCACATGTCCTCGCACCCTCCAGGTCAGTCGCTGGGTTTGTAGTCCGCGTCGATGACCTCCCCGTCCCCTTTGGTCTGCCCACCCGTGCTGGCTCCCGTGGCCGCGCCGCGGTACAGCAGTTCGCTCAGCCGGTACGTCAGCCGCTGTACCTCGTCGGACAGCTGGCGGACCCGCGCCACGTCCCGAGCCTGCACCGCCTGGCGGAGCTCCGCCACCTTCTGTTCCAGCTCTCGCCGTTCCGCCTCGGAGACCGCCTTGGCCTGGTCCCGGAGGAGCCGCTCCGTCTGGTAGGCGAGGCTGTCCCCGCGGTTGAGGATCTCCGCCTCCTCGCGCTTGCGGCGGTCTTCCTCCGCGTGTGCCTCCGCCTCCCGGATCATGCGCTCCACCTCCTCCCGGGTCAGGGTGGAGGTACCGGTGATCTTGATGGACTGCTCCCGTCCCGTGGCCAGGTCCTTGGCGGACACCGCCAGGATCCCGTTGGCGTCGATGTCGAAGGTCACCTCGATCTTGGGGACGCCCCGCGGCGCAGGCGGGATCCCGTCCAGGATGAACCGGCCCAGGGTGCGGTTGTCCCGGGCCATGGGGCGCTCGCCCTGCAGGACGTGGATTTCCACCTGCGTCTGGCCGTCCTCCGCGGTGGTGAAGGTCTCGCTCTTCCGGGTGGGGATGGTGGTGTTCCGGGGGATGAGCACGGTCATGACCCCACCCAGGGTCTCGATGCCCAAGGACAACGGGGTCACGTCCAGGAGCACCACGTCCCGCACCTCACCCGCCAGGACCCCTGCCTGGATGGCGGCGCCGATGGCCACTACCTCGTCGGGGTGGACCTCCTTGTTGGGCTCCTTCCCCGTGAGGCGGCGGACCAGCTCCTGGATCATGGGCATGCGGGTGCTGCCGCCCACCAGGATCACCTCGTGCAGGTCCCGCTCGGTGAGCTTGGCGTCCTGGAGGGCCTGCCGGAAGGGCCCGATGCACCGCTCCACCAGGTCCGCGGTGAGCTCCTCGAACTTCGCCCGGGTGAGGACCATGTCCAGGTGCTTGGGGCCGGTGGCGTCCGCGGTGATGAAGGGCAGGTTGATGGTGGTCTGCACCATGGAGCTGAGCTCGATCTTGGCGCGCTCCGCGGCCTCCCGGAGCCGCTGCAGGGCCTGGCGGTCCTGCCGGAGGTCGATCCCGTGCTGCTTGCGGAACTCGTCCGCGAGCCAGTTCACGATTCGCTCGTCCCAGTCGTCCCCGCCCAGGTGGGTGTCCCCCGCGGTGGCGCGCACCTGGAACACCCCTTCCCCGATCTCCAACACGGAGACGTCGAAGGTCCCGCCGCCCAGGTCCCACACCAGGACCGTCTCCGAGCCCTTCTTGTCCAGGCCGTAGGCCAGGCACGCGGCGGTGGGTTCGTTGATGATCCGCAGGACCTTGAGCCCCGCGATCTCCCCCGCGTTCTTGGTGGCCGTCCGCTGGGCGTCGTTGAAGTACGCGGGCACCGTGATGACCGCGGCTTCCACCTTCTCCCCCAGGTATGCCTCCGCGTCCTCCTTCAGCTTCTGGAGGATCATGGCGGAGATCTCCTCCGGGGTGAAGGTGCGGCCCGCGGCGGGGATGTCCACCACCGCCATCCCGTGCTGCCCCTCCACCACCTTGTAGGGCACCATCTTGCGCTCCGTCTCCACCTCGTGGAAGCGGCGCCCCATGAAGCGCTTGATGGAGTAGATGGTGTTCTCGGGGTTCAGGATGGCCTGTCGCTTGGCCATCTGGCCCACGAGGCGCTCCCCGGTCTTGGTGAAGGCCACCACGGACGGGGTGAGCCGGCTGCCCTCCCGGTTGGGGATCACCACCGGCTCCCCGCCCACCATGGCCGCGATGACCGAGTTGGTGGTACCCAGATCGATGCCGACGACCCTGCCCATCTTCGCTCCCTCCGTCCGGGGCGGCCCCAGCCGGGGCCGCCCCGCGTGTTGGTCAGCTCACCTCCACCTTCACCTGCTTGGGCTTGGCCCGCTCGCTCTTGGGCACGCGCAGCTCCAAGACCCCGTTGCGGTAGGTCGCCTTGGCCTGGTCCGCCTTGACCTCCGCGGGCAACGCCAGGCTCCGGCAGAACTGCCCGTAGCGCAGCTCCCGACGCAGGTAGTTGCGGCCGCGCTCCTCCTGTTCCTCCTTCGCCTCCGCCTCGATGGTCACGGTGTTGTCCTGCACCGTGACGTTCACGTTCTTGGGGTCCACCCCCGGCAGCTCCGCCCGGACCACCACCTCCTGGTCCGTCTCGTACACCTCCACCGCGGGCTCCCACACCACGGGCTCCCGCGCCTCCCGCCGCCGGACCGGCCGCCGGCCGGTGAGCTCGTCGAAGAGCCGGTCCAGGGACCGCTGCATCTCCCGCAGCTCCTCGAAGGGGTCCCACCGCAGGATGCTCATCGCCGCTCCCTCCTTTCCATCTGGGTGTCGCAGAGTTCCAGCAACCACCGGGCCACCTCCTCGTGCCGCTCCTGGATCTCCAGGAACAGCCGCACCCCGGCCAGGTTCAGCCCCACCTCCTGCGTCAGGTACTGGATCAGCCGCACGCGCTGCACGTCCCGCTCGCTGAACAGGCGGATGTGCTTCCGCCGGGCGGGGCGGATGAGCCCCTTGGCTTCGTAGATCCGCAGGGTCCGGGGGTGCACCCCCGCGAGCTCCGCGGCCACGCTGATCACGTACACCGGCACCTCGTCCCGCCGGTAGGTCCGCTCCGCCACGGCCAGACCTCGCCGCGCCGTTCTGGTTTCAGGCTACAGCCTTGACATCATCATTGTCAAGACTTTTGACACTCGTCCTGCACGGGCCCTCTCGCAGGCCACCGGACCTCGCCGGGCTCGTACGGGAAGGGGGGCGTCCACTCCCGCGGCGCCGGGGGGTAGTCCTCTTCCCGGAGGTCCGGCCGCTCCGCAGCCTGGCCCGCGTGAACCCTTAGGAACACCCCTCCGGGGGACACCCGGTCCACGTCCTCCAGGGGGATCACCACCCGGCGCTCCCACAGGGGCCCCGCGGCAAAGGGCGGGGCTCCGGGGTCCGGGAAGTCTCCCGCCACCACCACGGCCTGCACCCGGCGGCTGTCGGGATCCACCACCACGGCCTGCACCCGTCCCACCTCCTGGTCGGTGGCGTACACGGGCTGGCCCACCTCCGGCTGGACCACGCGACGCCACCAGGTCGGGATGTTCAAGCCGGTCATGAGGTTGGCGACGCCACGGACTCCAGGCACCCGGGCGATGGCCCGTTCCAATGCCCGGGCCGCCTCCAGGGACGGGACGGTGCCCGTGATCTCCACCACTCCGTCCCGCACCCGCAAAGAGTAGCCGACCAAGCCACGGGTCGCCGCGTCCGCCTGCACCGACGCCACCACCTGCTGCAGCAGCTCGTGGTCCACCACCAGCTCGTTTTGCACCTGCAACACGCCGGGCACCGACCGTGCCACCTCCTCCGCCCGCGCCGCCAGAGCACGGTTGTGGACGTGGCCCCGTAGCCGCACCACTCCGTCCGTCACCTGGGGGCGGACCGGCAAGGCCAGGACCCGCAACAGCTCCTCCCGCTGCAGCGCTTCCTCCACGTCCCGCTCCAGCTCGTCGTCCGGCCGGTACACGGGCAGCCGGGCCACCGCGTCGCGTGATGCCTCCAGCACCACCACCCCGTCCTCGATGGTCCCCACCCAGTCCGCGGGCACCGCCACGTCCCTGGAGAACAGCAGCCCCTGGCGGACCACCAAGTGCTTCACCCGTCCGGTGACGGCGTCCACCAAGACCTGGTCCACCCGGCCGATGGGTCCGTCGCTGGCCAGGACCCGTTGGCCGCGCCGGATGGTGACGAAGGGCTCCTCCGGTCGCGCGGGCGCTTCCCCGTGCAGCTGCCGCTGCAGCCCTTCCATCCGCCGGAGGGAAGCCGGCAGGGCCAGCCAGGCGCCCCCCTGCCGCAGCCCGCGCCACCCGGGCCACGACAGGGCCGCGGGCGCGTGCGCTTCTGCCTGCCACGCGGGCAACGCCTCCAGCTCCGCGTAGGAACCCCGTACCCGAACGGCGTCCTCGGTGGCGTCCTGGACCCAGTCCGCGGGTACCACCACGGAACGGCCGGCGGCCAGCTCCACCACCAGGGCCACCACCCGCCGCTCCCGAGGGCTCACCACCACCTCCGCCACCCGACCCCCGACCCCGTCCGAGGCGTGCACCACCGCGCCGGGGCGGATCTCCAGCCGTGCGGATGCCTGCGTCGTACCCATGGCTCGCCCTCCACGGTATACTCGTTCCGCCTCCCAGTGTGCGGGGGCCGTTTCCCGGTGGTCAAGTACGTCTCCTTGACAGAGGAGGGACCATGACACCCTTGGACGTCCTGTGGTTCTTCTTCATCGCCTCCGCCCTCCAGCCCGTGCTGCAGCGGAGGTGGCTGGAGGCGGCCCGCCTGCGCCTGATCCACGAGCTGGAGCGCCGCCGGGGCTCGCGGGTCATCGCCATGATCCACCGGCAGGAGACCATGAGCCTCCTGGGCTTCCCCCTGGTCCGGTACATCGACATCGACGACTCCGAGGCGGTGCTGCGGGCGGTGCGGTTCACCCCACCCGAGATGCCCATCGACCTCATCCTCCACACCCCCGGGGGGCTCGTGCTGGCGGCGGAGCAGATCGCCCGCGCCTTGCAGGCCCACCGGGGCAAGGTGACGGTCTTCGTGCCCCACTATGCCATGTCCGGCGGTACCCTCATCGCCCTGGCCGCGGACGAGATCGTCATGGACCCGCACGCGGTGCTGGGGCCCGTGGACCCGCAGCTGGGCCAGTACCCCGCGGCGTCGGTGTTGAAGGTCCTGGAGCGCAAGAACATCAACGAGGTGGACGACCAGACGGTGATCCTGGCGGACATTGCGGAGAAAGCCCTGCGGCAGGTGCGGGCCGCGGTGCGGGAGCTGCTGTCGGACAAGATGGCTCCCGACCAGGCGGACGCGGTGGCGGACACCCTGAGCTGCGGCCGGTGGACCCACGACTACCCCATCACCGTGGAGGAGGCTCGGGACCTGGGCCTGAAGGTGTCCACGGAGATGCCCCCGGAAGTCCACCGCCTCATGGCCCTGTACCCCCAGGCCGGGCTCCGCAGGCCTTCCGTGGAGTACGTGCCCGTCCCCTACGCGCCCCCTCCCCCCCGACCCGCGCCCACCCGCGGGCCGGGCAGGGTCCGGGAATAACCGGCCTTGCCGTTCGTTCTTCTGGAGCGGACGCGGCCGGGGGCCGCCCGGCGGAGGTCGTGTCCGTAGTCGGCCTACCCAGGCCGGAACCTTCCACCTCCTCACCCGGCAGGGACGACCGCGGCCGGGCGCCCTGGTGCGCGTCCAGGTTCGCTTGCGGGCACCGAAGACCGCGGGAGGGGAGGTGATGAGCCGTGCTGGTGCGTCGGATGAGTCCGTTTGCGGAGATCGCGGCGCTCCAGCGGGAGCTCAGCAACCTGTTCGACCGGATCTTCGGTTCCGAGAACGCGGTGGAGGGGGCGTTCGTGCCCGCCACGGACGCGTACTTCGCAGACGGCCACTTCGTGGTCCGCGTGGATCTTGCGGGGGTGGATCCGAAGGCCGTGGAGATCCTGGCGGGCCCGAACACCCTGACGGTCCGCGGGGAGCGCAAGGCGCCTGAAGTGCCCCGGGACGACGTGGTGCTGGTCGGCATCCCGTACGGGCGCTTCGAGCGCACCCTGACCCTGCCCGCTGGGCTGGACGTCGCGCAGGCGCGCGCCCAGTGGCGGGACGGGATCCTCGAGATCCGGGTTCCGGTCGAGCAGAAGCTGCTGCCCAAGAAGGTCCCGGTGGAGCTCGCCGCCTGATCCCTGGGCCGGGGCGGTCCTCCCGCCCCGGCACCCGTGACGGCGAAAGGAGGTGAGTCCGATGCTGGACTTGGGCCTGTTGATCCTTCGTGCCGTGGTCGGGCTCCTGTTCGTCGGGCACGGGGCTCAGAAGCTGTTCGGCTGGTTCGGCGGCACCGGTCTCCGCGGGACCGCGGCCTGGATGGAGCAGCTCGGGCTGCGGCCCGGGCGGCTGTGGGCGCTGGCGGCCGGCGTCGCGGAGTTTGTGGGCGGTGCGCTACTGGCGGCCGGCCTGCTGGTGCCCGTGGCCGCGGTGCTGATCGTGGCCGTGATGGCCGCCGCCACCGCCCTGGTCCACGCCCGGAACGGGCTGTGGGTCCAGAACGGCGGGTACGAGTACCCGCTGGTCAACAGCGCGGCGGCCGTGGCGGTGGCCCTCATGGGACCGGGGGCGTACGCCCTGGAACCCGTGCTGGGTCTGTACGTGCCCGCGGAGCCGGTGGTGGCCTGGGGTATGGTGCTGGCCGTGCTGTTCGCAGCCTTCCTCGGGCTGCGCGGTGGCCAGCAGCCGGCCCAGGCGTGAGCCCCGGCTCGCCCCCCGGGGTCTCCCGGGGGGCTTCTCCCAGAGGGGAACTCAGCCTGCGGATCCGGGATCTACTGCCCAGGGCCGGCGGCGGGCGCGGGTTCGGGGGCGGGGTGGGAGGTCTTGCGGTCGGCGGACTTCCACCGGAGCCACCGCCGCTCCAGCCGGCCGAAGCCCCAGAACAACAGCAGGATCACCGCCACCACGAGGGCGATGAGAGCCAGGGTGAGGGACGCGTTGTAGGTGCTCTGGGCGAACGACAGTAGGTAACCCAGGCCCTGGCTGGACGCCACAAACTCGCCCACCACCGCGCCCGTGAACGCAAACCCCACGGCCACTTTCAAGCCGCTTGCGACCCACGCGCTCACAGACGGGACGTAGACCTCACGCAACACATCCCGCCTTCCGCCCCCCAGCGTCCGGACGCGCTCCACCAGACGCGGGTCCACCTCCCGCACGCCCGTGTACGTGGCGAAGAACATCACCACCATCACCAGCAGAAAACTCAACGCCACCTTGGACGCCACCCCGATGCCCAGCCAGATCACGAAGAGGGGAGCCAGGATGACCCGAGGCACCGCGTTCAGCAGCGCCATGGCGGGCTCCACCACTTCCCCCAGAGGCCGGAATGTGGCGGAAGCCAGGCCCAGCACCGCCCCCGCCGCGGTGCCCAGGGCCAGCCCCGCCACCGCTTCCCACAGGGTCACCCGGAAGTGCACCCACACGTGCCCCGTTCGGGCCAGCTCGTACAGGACGGCACCCACCGCGCTGGGTGGTGGGAACAGGAAAGGGTCCACCCAGTGGGCCCGGGAGCCGAGCTCCCAGCTTGCCAGCAGCGCCACCAGGGCCGCCAGCCGGGTCATGCGGTGAGCCCCCAGCCCATCCGGGCCACCTCCGCCTGCAGGGCTCGCCACACAGCCTCCACCAGGGGGCCGAAGCCCGGCTCCGCCCGCACCGCCACCGGGTCTCTCGGGCGGCGGAAGGGCACCGGCTGCACTTGCACGATGCGTGCCGCGGGCCCGGCGGACATCACCATCACACGGTCCGACAGGCTGATGGCTTCTTCCAGGTCGTGGGTCACCAGCAGCACCGCCATCCCTGCGTCCGTCACGAACCGCAGCAGGTCCAGCTCCAGGAAGTGCCTCACGATGGCGTCCACGCTGGCGAAGGGCTCGTCCATGAGCAGCAGGCGCGGCTGCGCCGCGAGGACCTGCGCCAGGGCGACCCGCTTCCGCATGCCCCCGGAAAGCTGCGCTGGGTAGTGGTCCCCGTACCCCTCCAAGCCGACGCGGCGCAACCACGCCTCCGCCTCCCGCCGGGCCTCCCGCCCGGACAGTCCACGGAGCCGAAGGGGCAAGGCCACATTCTCCCGGGCCGTCCTCCACGGGAGCAGGGCGTCGTCCTGGAAGAGGATTCCGACCTCGGGGGTGGGCCCTGAGACCGGCCTGCCGAACACCGTCACCTGACCACGGTCCGGGCGGAGCAGGCCCGCGACACACCGGAGCAAGGTACTCTTGCCGCAGCCCGAGGGCCCCACCAGTCCTGCAAACTCGCCCTCGGCCAGCTCCAGGTCCACGTCCTCCAACACCCGGTGCTGCCCGTACCGCACTCCCAAGCGGCAGACCCGCAGGGCGCTCACAGCCCCTCCACGATCGCGTTGGTGACGAGCTCCGCAGGATCCACCACCCTGGGCAGCACGCCCGCCTGTGCCTGCAGCTCCGCCACCCGGCGCGCCGCCTGCAGGTCTACCCGCCCGCTCTGCGGGTACAGGGACCTGCGGTGCCGGGCCAGGACCGCCTCGAACAGCTCCCTATCCCCCCCGGCCACCAACTCCGGCGGAAGGGCCTGGACCACCAGCCTGGGCGTTCCGTAGTGCACCAGCCGCAGCGCCCGGCTCAGGGCTCGGGCCAGGGCTCGCATCTCCCCTTCCCGCGTCTGCCACTCGTCCCTACGCACCGCCACCCCCATGAACTCGTAGGGCCCGCCGAGGAACCGCTCCGCCTGTTTGAGGTCCATGAGGTTCGCCAGGACCCTGCCCCCAGACCGGCTCAAGAGGGTGAGGGCGGGTTCCTGGACCATCCCCGCGTCTACGTGCCCTACCCGGAGCGCCTCGTACAGGTTCGGGCCTAGGACGGCAAACCGGACCCGCTGTGGGTCCACCCCCGCGCGCCGGACCAGGTACAGGGCCAGGACGTGGTCCGCGTTGCCTAGCCCGGAGATGCCCACGGTACGGTCGGCCAGGTCCTGCACCCCCTGGATCCGGGCTGCCTGCCCCGGCGCCGTGACCAAGGCGAAGAGGGGGAGCCGGCCGGTGGTGAAGAACCGCACGATGCGTGCGCCCCGGGCGTAGGCGGACAGGGCAACGTCGAAGGATGTGGCCGCGTAGTCCACCGCACCGCCCACCAGGGCCTGCATGGCCGCGGCTCCGCCTCGGAAGTACACCAGCTCCACATCCAGCCCTTGCTCCGCGAAGTAGCCGTGGTAGCGGGCCACCTCGTAGGGCACCACGCACAGTAGCTGGCCGCAGAAGCCCAGCCGCACCCGCCGGCGGCTCTGCGCCATGGCCCTCCCCGCTCGGGCGGACCAGGCGGAAAGCCCCGCGGCGACCAGCCAGGCGAGGAAGCGCCGGCGCGAGACCGGAAGGGACGGCACCTCCGGCGTGGCCCCTGGGGTCAGCTCTTCGCAGCAACGGTGCACCAGACCACCCCCGAGATCGCTGCGCCACGGTTGACGGTCGCGGTCCCCTCCGGCGCGCGGATTTTCGGGACCGGTTCCTCGCACCCGCATCCCAGATCACCTCCTGTCGGTAGCCTCTGTGGGTTCCGGCGCCCCGCTCCGGCCCGGGACCGGTCGCCACCGCCCGCACAGGGTCAGGCTGCGGCCTCGAGGATGGAAGAAACCGGCGGGACGGGAGCGGCCGCGGTCAGGCGACGCGGAGGCGGGTGTGGCGGGCGCCACACTCCAGCCCCCGCGGACGACAGATGCACTGCCGCGGCGCAAACAAGAGGTGGGCGGCTGCGCCCCGGCGGCCTAGGGCCGTGGGGCGCTCGGGCAGGTCGTTGCCCAGCATGGCGGCTGTAGTGTAGCCCATCTGCGGGCTGCCATCAACCGCGGGCCCACGGCCAGGCCACCCACACCCCACACCCGAGGGCGAGCAAGGCCGCGAGGAAAAGCCCTGGCGCCCGGGAGGGCTGGGGTACCCCCTCCACCTCCATGGGGACCACCGCCTCTGCGGCCAGCCCCGTGGCCTGCATCCACGTGACCGCCTGGCCCTCCACGGACCGGGTCTGCCGCACCCTCAGGGCCTCCGAACGGGCCCGGAGGGGCTCCGTGAGGAACACGTCCAGGGTGGCGGTGGGCAGGCCCATGGGGAGCTCCAAGAGGGAAGGCCCGCGGGCGCGCACGCGGTAGGCCAGGACCGCGGCCCTCTCGCCCGGCAGTACAGGAAGGGTGTCCACCAAGGCGCCGTCAGGGTCTACACCGGCCGGCACCATCCCCCGAACCACCCGTACGCCCTCCGCGCCCCGCAGGAGCGGCACCCTCCAGGTGCCAGACCCGGGAGCTTGCCCCACGTAGGTCTGAGGAACGGGGTTGTGCACCACCACCAGCTCCCGGACCACGAACCACGGTGCCTCTAGGGCTAGGAGGAGGGACCGACGGGCCACCGAGAGAGGCGGGGGCCGTCGCGTGGTTTCGAACACCCTCAGGGTGACGCGCAACGGCCCGCCCTTCGCCCGGTGGGGCCCGGAGGTGTACGTCACGCCCCGGTATGTGGCCTGCACCACGTACGTCCGCCGGGGAGGCTGCAGGTCCACGTGGAAGCGGCCGTCCGGGCCGGTGCGGCTCAGGCCCTCCACGGGAGGCTGTCCGACTTCCATGCCGAGCACCCGGACCTCCAGCCCCGGTACCGGGAGGCCCGTGGACCCGTGCACCACCTGGCCCCGCACCGGCAGGGCGCCCGCGGGACCTGCCCGCCCCACGACCAGGCACGCAGCCGCCAGGACCACCCCAGGGGAGAATCCGGCCGCCTTGATCACCCTTTAGCTTTCCTCCTCGCCGTCGTCCGCCCAGCTCCACGGGCTGCGGCGCCCGAAGCGGTACACCACGTAGCCCGCCCCCCCGCCCACCAACACCGCGGGTGCCAGCCACAACAGCCACCCTGCACCGGCCCGAGGCGGAGCTGCCAGCACGGACTGTCCGTACCGTTCCACGAAGTACGCCACCACCGCCTCCTCCGACTCTCCCCGCGCCAACTTCTCCCGGATCACCGCCCGCATCTGCGCCGCCAGTTCCGAGGTGGACTCCGCCACCGTACGGCCCTCGCACACCGGACACATCAAGCGGGAAGCCACCGCCCGCACCCGTTCGTCCAGGTCTGGGGAGCCCCACGCAGCCCCCCACCCCAGGACCGCCGCCAGGAGAGCGGAGAGGAGGGGCAGCCCGGCCAGCCTGTTCACGGGACCCTGCCCTCCCTGGGCCCCCGCAGAGCCCGCAGCACCTCCCGCGCGGCCTCCCTGCGCCCCTTGGCCGGGTAGCCGTCCCGGGTCCTCGCCGTGGCCAGAGGCAAGGCCCCGTCCACCAACAGAACCGGCCTGCGCTTCCTCTGCGGCCACACGGTGAGCACGGCCCCCACCCCGCACACCAGAGCCCCCACCCAAACCCACCGCACCATGGGGTTGACCCAGGCCCGCAGGGTGGCAGCACCGTCCCCCTGGAAGGACCACAGCACCAGGTACACGTCGTCCCAAAGGGTGGACCGGATGGCGGGGCGCGTCACCACTTGCCCCCACCTCGGGTAAAACAGACGCACCGGCTGCAGGGGAAGGACGCGCCCGGGCTCGTGCAGCTCCACCCGCGCGCGGGTCACGTCCGCCAGGGCGGTGGCGCTCTGCTCCAGCCCGCGGTGGACGAAGACGTACCGCCCTACGGAGAAGGACTGCCCCGGGCGTAGCAGCACCTCCCGCTCCCGCACGTACGCGTGGCTGGCCACCACACCCACCGCCATCACCAGGACCCCCAGGTGGACCACGTAGCCCCCGTACCGGCGCCGCTGCCCCCGGAACGCCTCTGCCAGGCCGTGGAGGTACCCCCGTCCCGTCCGCACCCCCGCCTGCCCTGCGGCGTGGAAGGCGTGCAGGGTGGCTCCCAGGGCGAAGGCCACCGCAGCCGCGGCAGCGACCACCCCGGGCCGGCGCAAGCTCACTCCCGCGCCCACCGCCACCAGGAGGGCGAAGAAAACGGGGAAGCGGAAGCGCGCCAGGGTCCGGGGGCCCGCCCGCCGCCAGGGCAGCAACACCGCCACGCCCATGAGCCCCAGCAGGGCGACCCCCACGGGAGCCGCCAGCGCCTGGAAGTACGGAGGCCCCACGAACACCTGCCCTCCCCCCGCGGCCTGTACGCCCAGGGGGTACATGGTCCCCAACAGGACCCCTCCCGCGAAGCCCAAGAACAGCACGTTGTTGAACAGGAAGGCACCTTCCCGGGACAGCAGGTGGTCCACGGGAGGGCTGCCCCGCAGATCTTCCCACCGCCACAAAAGCAAGCCCAGGGACGCAGCCAGGAGCACGCCCACGAAGGCCAGGAAGAACGGCCCGATCTCGGAGCGGGCGAAGCTGTGGACCGACACCACCAGCCCCGTGCGGGTGAGGAAGGTGCCTAGCATCGCGGTGGAAAACGCCAGCACCACCAGGGCGAGGTTCCACGCGGCGAAGGCCCCGCGGCGCTCCTGAACGACTGCGGAGTGGAGGTACGCGGTGGACACCAGCCACGGCACCAAGGCCGCGTTCTCCACGGGGTCCCAGCCCCAGTACCCGCCCCAGCCCAAGGTCCGGTACGCCCACCACCCTCCCACCACCAGCCCCGCACCGAGGCTCAGCCAACTGACCACCGTCCACGTGCGGGTGGCGGTAATCCACCCCGCGTCCAGCTTGCCCGTGAGGAGGGCGGCCACGGCGAAGCTGTACGGCACACTGAGGCCTACGAAGCCCAGGTACAGGAGGGGCGGGTGCAACACCATCCCCGGGTCCTCCAACAGGGGCATCAGACCCCGGCCGTCCGCGGGCGCGAAGGGCAAGGTGCGGAAGGGTTGCTCTATGACAACCAGGAACACGAAGAACCCCAGCACGGTAGCCAGCACGGCGTTGGCCCACGCCGCCAGCTGCGGGTGTTCCCGGCGCTGGCCGCGCAGGGCCGCGCACCCTACCCCCGCTAGCAGCCAGCTCCAGAACAGCAGGGACCCCGCCTGCGCCCCCCACAGGGCGCTGATGCGGTACGGAAGCGGGGTGGCGAGGCTGCTGTTCCGGACCACGTACGCCACGCGGAAGTCGTGGGTCACGAGAGCGTGGAGGAGGACGGCCACGGCTACGGTGAGCAGCCCCGCGGCGGCCCACAAGGACCGGTATCCGCTGTCCGCCCACCGCCGGGCGCCCGTGCGTGCGCCGTAGGCGGCCGCGGCCGCCGCGTACCCGCACGCCACCAGGGCCAGGGCCGTGGCGTAGAAGCCCAGCTCGCTCACGGAGCACCCTCCGTGCCCCGGGCCCACCCCGTCCCCCCCGGCGGCAGGGACGGGCAAGGCTGTCCTGGGACACCACCGTGGCGCGCAGAGGCAGGAAGCTGGAGTCGCCGCATGCCGTCTCCCGGAGCCGCGCTACTACAGTAGCCCGGTTCCGGAGACGGCTCAACCGAGGCCGGACCTCACCGGCCCTCCGCGATCAGCCGCAACAGCTCCGCCACCCCCCTCGCGGCGTTCTTCTTCTGCGCCAGATCCCGGCTCTTGATCCCCGCCACCGCCAGCTGACCCGCGGCCTCTGCCACCAGCATCCAAGCAGCCCCCGCCCGGTCCGCCCGGAGATCCTGCAGCAGCCCGTCCCCCTGGCCCTGACAGGGGTGGCCCCACGCCGCGTTGAAGTTTTTCCCCTTGGCGCCCTCGATGCAGTTCAGGGCGTGCCCGAGGTGCTGGTCCACGGAGCCCGCCGCGTCCGCAGCGGCCGCGAAGCCCGCGTGGGTAGCTCCCGTGCGCGCCTGCACCTTCCACTTGGGCTCCCCCGCAGGCGCCCCGACTTGGTACTCCCCGCTTTTGTAAGACTGCGCGGACGCCGCGGAAAGTGCCAACACCACCATGCCCAAGGTCACCCAGAGCGCTGTCCGCATCCCACACCTCCCCGTACAGGTTCTCCCTCTAGCGTCCTGCGGCCACGTCACAGGGCCGTCACAGGCCGCGGCTCAAGACCCCCACCAGGGCCGCACCCACCACCAGCAAGGTCGTGCTCACCCGGCGCCACGCCAGCCACAGGGCCGCGGCGGCGAGGACCGCGGTGAGTCCGTCCACCACGGCGCCGCGCGCCAGGCGCACGCTCACCCCCGCCATCAGGGCCCAGGAGGCCGCGTTCACGCCGTCCAGGAAGTGGGAGGCCAGGGGTGACCGGCGCACGCGGGGTACCAGGGGGAGGGAGAGGGCCACGAACGCGAAGGCGGGCAGGAAAATCCCCAGGGTGGCCACCGAGGCGCCGCGGAGCCCGTCCAGGAGGTAGCCCACGAAGGTGGCGGTGGTGAACAGCGGCCCCGGGGTCACTTGCCCGACCGCCACCGCGTCCAGCAGCTGTGCCTCCGTGAGCCAACCCAGGCGCACCACGAAGTCCGCGTGCAGGAACGCCAAGAGGACGTACCCGCTCCCGAACAGCACCGACCCAATCTTCACGAAGGTGAAGAACAGGGTGGACACGTGGAAGGGGACTGGACTCCCCGCCGCCGCGGCAACCCCGGGAGCCAGGGCCAGCACCGCCCCACGGCCTCGCCCGCCCCTCGCGGCCGCCACCAACAGGCCCGAGGCCGCCAGCAACACGAGCTCGTGCACTCCCCCCACCCACAGGACCAGCACCACGGCCGCCAGCCCCGCGGTGGCCAGGTCTTTCAGGGCGGTCCGTCCCAGACTCCACAAGGCCAGGGCTACCACCGCCAGGATGGCCGGCTTGGCACCGTACAGGGCGGAGGCCACCTGCGGCAGGCTGCCGTACCGCACGTACGCCCACGCGCAGCCCAGCACCGCCAGGAAGGCGGGCAGGATGAAGCAGGCGCCTGCCAGCCACAGACCCGCCCACCCCGCCCGCCGGTACCCCAGGTGGATGGCCAGCTCGGTGGAGTTCGGGCCCGGGATGAGGTTGACGGCCCCCACCAGGTCCAAAAACTCCGCCTCGGACAACCACCGCCGGCGCCGCACCACCTCGTCGTGCATGAGGGCGACGTGGGCCGCGGGCCCTCCGAAGCCCACGGTCCCGAGCTTCAGGAACACCAGCGCCACCTCCCGCAGGCGCCCGCGGGGGCCTGGCGGTAGCCCGGGAGACCCGACCTCCATCCCCTCCTTTACAGCGGGTACGCGGCCAACACCAGGCAGGTCTGCTCCGGCTCCCGGGTGGCGCAGGCCAGCCACAGGTCCAGGGCTCGCGTCCTCCGCCGTCGGGGCCCGGAGTCCAGGTACTCCACCGCGTGCAGCAAGCGGGTGACCGCGTCCGGTTCCACCTCACCTCCGGTGACCTCGGTGGCGAAGGCACGCACCAGCTCCGGGTTGCCCATGCCCTCGTGGGCCCCGCAGAGCATGCCCGCCACCACCGTCCCGCGGGCCGACACCACCACCATGCGCAGTCCTCCCGAGGGCTGCGCGTAGGTCCGGAAGTCCAGTTCCTCGCCCAACTTCTCCTGCGCGGCCCGGATGGAACCCGTGTAACGGAACCCGTGCACCCGGGCCAAGGGACCGGCCTCCACCCCGGCCACCCTTCCACGGCAAAAGGGAGGCGGGGTCTTCCGGGGCGGCCACGCGGAGAGGGCAGCCATGGCTTCCTGGAGCTGCTCCCACAGGACCGTGTGGACCTCCGGGTCTGCGGCCTGTTCCGGAGCGCTCCGGGCCGCGCCGGGCGACTCCGTCCGGATCCCCACCTCGGCACGAAACCGGTCGTACTCCGCCCGCCGCTCGGGGTCCGAAAGCACCGCGAAGGCCTCGTTGATGAGCTGCGCCCGCTCCACGTCCCCGCCCAAGTCCGGGTGGTGCTTCAGGTCCAGCATGAGCACGTGGTAGACTTTGCGGATGACGGCGGGGTGGGCGCTGGGGTGCACCTGCAGCACCTCGTAGTAGTCCACGTCGGTGCGGAAGCGTGCGTTCGGCATCCAGACCCCCCGGCCGGTCCGTGCTGGACCCCGTCTTGCCGGCCCGGGAGCATTTCCGGACACGGCCCCGGTTTCCCTGTCGCAGGCCTGTTCCGGGACAGGCTCCTCGCCTTATATACCCTAGGCGGGGAATCCCGGGACCGCCCGGGCCGTTGGTGAGAGCAAGAAACCTGCCACGCGGAGGGAAGCATGCGGGACGTGGTGATTTTGGGCTCGGGCCCCGCGGGCCTGACCGCGGCCATCTACGCTGCCCGGGCCAACCTGCACCCCCTGGTCCTGGAGGGCTCCCAGCCCGGGGGCCAGCTCATGCTCACCACGGAAGTGGAGAACTACCCGGGCTTCGCGGAACCCATCCTCGGCCCCGAGCTCATGCAGCAGATGCGACGCCAAGCAGAGCGGGTGGGCGCGGAGTTCGTCACGGAGGACGCGGTGGCCGTGGACTTCCACACGCGGCCCTTCCGGGTCCAGGCCGGCAACGGGGAGGTGTACGAGGCCCGGGCGGTGATCGTGGCCACGGGGGCCCGCGCCCGCATGCTGGGCCTGCCTTCCGAGGCGCGGTACCTCGGACGGGGGGTCAGCACCTGCGCCACCTGCGACGGCTTCTTCTTCCGGGGCAAGCGGGTGGTGGTGGTGGGAGGCGGGGACACCGCCATGGAAGAGGCCCTGTACCTGGCCAACCTGGCGGAGTCCGTGCGGGTGGTCCACCGCCGGGACCAGCTCCGGGCCAGCCGCATCCTCCAGGAGCGGGCCTTCCGGAACCCCAGGATCGAGTTCGTGTGGAACCACGTGGTGGACGAGATCCTGGGCGAGGACTCCCGGGTCACGGGGGTACGGCTCCGGCACACGCAGACGGGAAAGACCCTGGAGCTGGCCACGGACGGGGTGTTCGTGGCCATCGGCCACGTGCCCAACACGGAGCTGTTCCGCGGGCAGCTGGAGCTGGACCACGCGGGCTACGTGGTCCTCAAGCAGGGGATGATGACCAGCGTGGAGGGCGTGTTCGCCGCGGGGGACGTGCACGACCACACCTACCGCCAGGCGGTCACCGCGGCAGGGTACGGCTGCCAGGCCGCCATCGAGGCGGAGCGCTGGCTGGCCCGCCAGGGCTGACCGAGGAGCCACCGGCTTCCCCGCCGAACCCTCCGGCAAAAACGGAGGGCACCATGAGACCACCGGAAGGGCCGTTCCTCGCCTCCCTGTTTGACTTCTCCTTCGAGCACCTGGTGACCGTGCGGGTGGCCCGGTGGGTGTACGCGGTGGGCGTAGGCCTGGCGGCCCTGTGGAGCCTGGCCTTGCTGCTGGCGGCCTTGGTGCGGGGCGGTGGCGCCGCCCTGCTGGGCCTGGTCACCGCCCCCCTCGGCTTCCTGCTGGCCTGCGCGTTCCTCCGGCTGACCCTGGAGGCCCTCGTGGTGGTGTTCCGGATCCACGAGGCCGTCTCCGAACTGGCCCGGCGGCAGGCCGACCTTACACGGTAGCGCCCACCGCGGCGTCGATCCTCCGCTTGAGCTCGGCCTTGGGCATGTAGCCCACGATGCGCTCCACCAGGGCCCCGCCCTTGAACACGCCCAGGGTCGGGATGGACAGGATGTTGTACCGGACCGCGGTGGAAGGGTTCCGGTCCACGTCCAGCTTCGCGAACTTCACCCGGCCTTCGTACTCCCGGGCCAGCTCCTCCACAAGGGGGGCGATCATGCGGCACGGACCGCACCACGCCGCCCAGAAGTCCACCACCGTGGGGAGCTGGGCCTGCAGCACCTCCCGCTCGAAGCTCTCGTCCGTGACTTCCACCGGCTTGGCCATCCTCCTCGGGCCTCCTCCGTTTCCAGGGTGTTCTGGTGCTCAAAACCGCGGCGCCGCGGCCGGGTATTCCCGCCACGATCCTAGGCGAGGAGCGCCTCCCGGAAAAGACCCCGCGGCCATGGCCGCCGGGTCTGGAGCACGCGCAGGGAGGCGGGCGGCCGGCGGTGAAATCCCCGCCCAGCGCGCTGCACCGAGGGAGGTTGCATGACGGGCTCCATCCGCATCGGGCGTCTTTTGGGGATCACGGTCCAGGTACACCTCACCTGGTTTCTGGCGGTGTGGGCCATCGCGTGGTCCTTGGCCCGCGGGCTGTTCCCGCAGCGCCTCCCGGGCCTGCCCACGGAGACCTACTGGACCCTGGGGTTCGCGGGCGCCCTGCTGCTGTTCGGCTCCGTGCTGGTCCACGAGCTGGGGCACGCCTTGGTGGCGCGGCACTTCCGCATCCCCACCCGCAGCATCACCCTGTTCCTGTTCGGGGGTGTGGCACACATCACCCGGGAGCCGGAGCGCCCCTCCCACGAGCTCTGGGTGGCCCTGGCGGGCCCCGCCACCTCCTTGTTGCTGGCGGGGGTCTTCCGCCTGCTGAGGCCGGGCGGCGAGCCGGTGCCTGCCACCGCCCTCATGGAGTACCTGTCGACGGTAAACCTCCTCCTGGCCGCCTTCAACCTCCTCCCCGCCTTCCCCTTGGACGGCGGCCGGGTGCTGCGGGCGCTCCTGTGGTCGGTGTGGGGGCTGGAGCGGGCCACCCGCGTCAGCACCGCCCTGGGCCACGCCACCGCCGCGGCCTTCATCGCCCTGGGGGTCCTGGCCCTCTTCACCGGTCGGCCCGTGGACGGCCTGTGGCTGGTGCTCATCGGCTGGTTCCTGGACCAGGGAGCGGGGGCCTCGTACCAGCAGATGGTGCTGCGGCACGCCCTCCGGGGCGTGCAGGTCCGGGACATCATGACCCCCGACCCCGTGACCGTAGAGGCGGACCTCACCCTGGAGGAAGTGGTGGCCCGGTACTTCCTGCCCCGCAAGCACGGGGGCTACCCCGTGGTGTACGGGGACCGGCTGTTGGGCATCATCACCCTCCACGACCTCAAGCAAACGCCCCGGGAGCGGTGGGCCACCACCCTGGTGCGGGACGCCATGACCCCCATCCTTCGGGCGCACACGGTGCGGCCGGAGGCGCCCGCCTACGAGGCCCTGGCGCGCATGGCGCAGGCGGGGGTCGGCCGGCTCCTGGTGCTGGACACCGCGGGAGACCTGGTGGGGATCCTCACCCGCAGCGACCTGCTGCACCTGATCCGCCTGCGGTCGGAGCTGGCGGACTGAGGACGGTGGAGCCCCACGCGGCGCGCTGGATCCCCCACGACCTCCTCTTCCCCCTCCGGGGACGGTGCGTGGTGCTGCAGAACCTCTCAAGCGCGGACGCCCCGGAGCTGGCCCGCGCCTGGGACCCTTCCCTGTTCCGTTCCATGCTGGACTGGCCCGACGACACCACCGTGGAGGGAACGCGGGCGTACCTGCGGCGGCTCTTGCGCAGGCCCGGGATCCACGCCTACGTGATCCGCTACAGGCCGCCTTCGACCCTCCCCGAGGACCGCCGAGCCACCTTCACGGACCCCTCCTCCACGGGCTTGCGGGAGGCGGGCCTCGCCGTGGCGGGGATCACCGGCCTCGTGGACCTGCGGCCGGTGCAGCGGTGTGGGGAGGTCTGCTGCACCCTGCTGTTGCCCGCGTACCGGGGCACCGTGGTGTTCCCGGAGACCATGCTGCTGCTGCTGCAGCTGGCCTTCGACACCCTCCGCCTGCCCCGGGTGCGGTGGAGGACCTCCGCGGGCAACGGGGCGGCCCGGGCGGCTCTCCACAAGCTGGGCGCCTCCGTGGAGGCATTCCAGCCCGCCGCGGACGTGGCCCGCGACGGCACCGTCCACGACACCGTGGTCTACCGCCTGCTGCACACGGAGTGGCCCGCAACCCGCCAGCGCCTGTTGCAGAGGTGCACCACCGCACGGGCCCCCCAGGTCCCGACCCTCACCGCCGACCCCGTGGCCCGCTACCGGCCGTGAACGCTCCCCGCGACCCCGGTCCGGACCACCCCTTTGGGGGATCTCAGGAGCTTTGTCCCGGAAAGACCCTCCGACGGGGGAGTTGGACCGGGGTCCCCCCCAAAAAGCCCGCAGCGATTTCTGGGGCTGGTCTACCGGAAGCCGAACAACACCGCGGCGGCCGCCCAGAGGAGGGCGGCCAGGCAGCCCGGCCTTCCCGCGGCCGCGGGAGGGCGGGACGCAAGCCGGGTCGCGCGCTTCATGTGCCGCACGAACTCCTCGTAGCGGCCCAGCCGCTTGTACACCGCGGCCAGGTTCTGGTGCGCCACCGCGTAGTCCGGGGCCAGCTCCAGGGCCTTTCGGTAGGCCCGCACCGCCTCCTCCAGCTGCCCTCGCTCCGTGTAGACGGTGCCGATGTTGCAGTACGCGGGCGCGTAGTGGGGGTCTCGCTGGAGGGCTTGCCGGAGGGTGTCCAGGGCTTCCTCGTGCCGCCCCTGCCGGGCCAGGGCCACGCCCAGCTTGTTCCAGGCGTGGGCGGAGGCGGGCTGCAGGGTCACCGCCCGCCGCAGCAGCTCCTCAGCCCGCTGCCAAGCCCCTTCCGCCAGGGCCGCCTCGCCTTGCGCCAGGAGCTCCTCGAAGGACTCCACGGGGTCCCCTCAGCCCTGCGGCTCGATGCGGTCGAAGCCGGTGTACGGGACCAGGGCCTCCGGCACCCGGACGGTGCCGTCCCGCTGCTGGTAGTTCTCCAGGACCGCGATGAGCATCCGGGAGGTGGCCAGGGCGGTTCCGTTCAACGTGTGCACGTAGTCCGTCCTGCCCCGCTGCCGGAAGCGCACGTTGAGCCGCCGCGCCTGGAAGTCCGTGGTGTTGCTGCACGAGGTGACCTCCCCGTACCCGCCGCGGCCGGGCATCCACGCTTCCAGGTCGTAGGTCTTGGCGGAGGCCGTGCCCAGGTCCCCCGCACACAGCAGCACCACCCGGTACGGGATCCCGAGGCCCTGCAGGATCTCCTCCTCCACCCCCACCAGGAACTCGTGCTCCTCCCACGACCGCTCGGGGTGCGCGTACGAGAACATCTCCACCTTGTCGAACTGGTGGACGCGGTACAGACCCCGCGTTTCCCGGCCGTGGGCCCCCGCCTCCCGCCGGAAGCACCAGGACAGCCCCGCGAACCGGACGGGCAGCCTGTCCGCCTCCAGCACCTCGTCCCGGTAAAAACCCGCCAGGCTCTGCTCGGAGGTCCCCACCAAAGCCAGCTCGTCCTCCGCCACGCGGTAGGTCTGCTGAGGATCGAAGCTGGCCCCTCCCCAGGCGCCTGTGATGATCTCCGGCCGCACCAGCACGGGGGGGATCACGGGCACGAACCCGTGCCGCAGGAGCCTGTCCAGGGCGTAGCGCACCAAGGCCATCTCCAGCAGGGCTCCCTTGCCCAGGAGGTAGTAGAAGCGGGAGCCGGAGACCTTGGCCGCCCGCTCGAAGTCCAGGATCCCCAGCCGCCGGCCCAGCTCCACGTGGTCCGCGGGAGCAAAGTCGAAGTGCGGGGGACTGCCCCACGTGCGCACCACCACGTTGTCTTGCTCCCCGGCCCCGTCCGGGACGCTCGGGTGGGGTGGGTTGGGGAAGAGCAGGAGGACCTGCTCCAAGGCCTCCCGGCGCCGCCGCACCTCTGGCTCGAGTTCCTTCAGGCGCGCGGCCACAGCCCGCACCTCCGCGATCTTGCGGTCCCGGGCCTCCCCCTGCAGGCGCGGTACCTCCTCGCTGGCGCGGTTCTGCTGGGCCCGCAGCCGCTCCGCCTCCTGCAGGCCCTCCCGCCACCGTCGGTCGAGCTCCAGGGCGCGGTCCACCAGGGAGGGGTCGGCACCCCGCCGGCGCAGGGCACTCCGGAAAAACTCCGGGTCTTCCCGCAGGGCCTTCAGGTCCACCACCGCCGCCCTCCGAGCGTGTCCGGGGAAAACCCCTCCAGCCAAAGGGGATCGGGGTGGTCTCCCGGACCGCGGCTCACAGCTGGGCTACCCGCACGTCGTAGATCCCGTCCACCGCCCGGATCTCCGCCAGGGCCTCCTCCGGCACGGGGTCGTCCAGGGTCAGGACCATCACCGCCACGCCCCCGGGGCTCTCGCGGCCGAGGTGCATGCCCGCGATGTTCACCCCGTGCCGCCCCAGGATGGTGCCCACCCGGCCAATCATGCCGGGCCGGTCCGTGTTCCACGCAAACAGCATGTACGGAGCGGGGTCCAGGTCGATGCGGTACTCCCCGATCCGCACGATGCGGGGCTGGCTGCGGCCGAAGAGGGTGCCGCCCAGCCGGAACGCACCCGCGGGGGTCTGTGCGGTCACCAGCATGAGGCTGGCGAAGTCCTCGCTGGTCTCCTGCCGGGACTCCACCACCCGGATCCCGCGCTCCGCGGCCACCACCTGCGCGTTCACCAGGTTCACCACCTGGTCCGTGACCCCGCTGAGGAGCCCTACCAGGACCGACGCCACCAGGGGTGCGGCCTCCACCTGGCCGAGTTCGCCTTCCAGGTGCACCTCCACCGCGGAGACGGGTCCCGGGGCCAGCTGCCGAACCAGGGCTCCCAGGACGCGGGCCAGTTCCAGATGAGGGCTCAGGCGGTCCCAGCTGTCGCTTCGGAAGGCCGCCACGTTCACCGCACCCCGGGGGAGGCGCCCGGCCAGGGCCTGCAGCACCTGTTCCGCCACGTCCACCCCGATGGCCTCCTGGGCTTCGCGGGTGGACGCTCCCAGGTGCGGGGTGGCTACCACCCGCGGGTGCTGGACCAGCCGCAGGTCCTTGGGCGGCTCCTCCGCGAACACGTCCAGGGCCGCCCCCGCGAGGTGTCCTTCATCCAGCGCCTCCAGAAGGGCTTCCTCGTCCACCAGACCCCCGCGGGCGCAGTTCACCAGGCGCGCACCGCGCTTCATCCGCCGGATCTGGTCCCGCCCCACCAGACCCCGGGTGTGGGGAGTCAGGGGCACGTGCAGGGTCACGAAGTCCGACTCCTCCAGCAGCCGCTCGAAACTGACCGCCTCCACCCCCAGGCGGGCAACCCGCTCGGCACCCACGTAGGGGTCGTAGGCCACCACCCGCATCCCCAACCCCCGGGCCAGCCGCGCCACCTCGCTGCCGATGCGCCCCAACCCCACCACCCCCAAGGTCTTGCCGTAGACCTCCACGCCCACGAAGGCCTCCCGCTTCCACTCGCCCTGCCAGAGGGACCGGTTGGCCTGGGGGATGTTGCGGCAACAGGCCAGGAGCATGGCCAGGGTGTGCTCCGCGGTGGCCCGCACGCTGCTGTCCGGGGTGTTGATGACCAGGATCCCGGCCCGGGTGGCGGCCTCCACGTCGATGTTGTCCACCCCCACCCCCGCCCGCGCCACCACCCGGAGGTCCCGGGCCCCTTCCAGGGCGCGGCGGGTGACGCGGGTGTGGCTGCGCACCACCAAGGCGTGGACCCCCGCCAGCCGGTCCCGCAGCTCCTCCTCCGAAAGCCCGCCGCACACCTCCACCTCACAGGACTCCCGCAGCCGCTGGAGCCCCGCCTCCCCGAGGCCGTCCGCCACCAACACGCGGTGCCGGAGCCCCACTGCGTGGGCAGCCTGTCCTTCGGTAGCCAGCCGCATGGGCGTCACACCCGTTGCACCGCCCCGGCCTCAAAGGCGCGCCGCGCCGCCTCCACGCCCGCCTGAGGATCCACGGAAACGCCCAGGTCCTTGAGCGCCTCCCCCAGGGCCTCCATGCACCGCAGCACGTCCTGCGGCCACACGTAGCCCAGGTGCCCGATGCGGAAGACCTTGCCTTCCAACTTGCCCTGTCCCCCCGCCACCACCACGCCGTGCCGTTCCCGCATCCGGCCCACCAGGGCCTTGGCGGAGACCCCCTCGGGCAGCCACACCGCGGTCACCGTACGGGAGGCCCACCGGTCCTCCGCCACCGGCCGGAGGCCCAACGCCCGCACCCCGGCCCGGGTGGCCTCGCCGAGCCGACGGTGCCGTTCCCACACGGCCTCGAAGCCCTCCTCCCGCAGCAGCCGCAGGGACGCCTCCAGGCTGTAAAACACCGACACCGCGGGGGTAAAAGGGGTCTGGGCCAGGGGCTGTTGGAGGGCCTCCACCGTCCTCCCCATGTCCCAGTAGTAGCGGGGCATGCGGGCGGTCCGGTGCGCCTCCCACGCACGGGGGCTGGCGGCCAGAAAGCTCACCCCCGGCGGGCACCCCAGGGCCTTCTGTGACGCGGTGACCACCACGTCTAACCCCCACCCGTCCATGTCCACGGGTACAGCCCCCAGGGAGCTCACCGCGTCCACCAGGAGCAGGGCGGGGTGGTCGCCACGAGCCCGGCTGAGGGCCGCCAAGTCGTTCTGCACCCCCGTGGAGGTCTCGTTGTGGGTCAGCAGCACCGCCCGGTAGCGGTCTTTCCGGAGGTGCTCCTCCAGCAGCTCGGGGGGGATCCCCGTGCCCCACTCCACCTCCACCAGGGTCACCTCGGCCCCGTAGGCCTGGGCGATGCGGGCGAACCGGTTGCCGAAGGCCCCGCAGGAGAGGGCCAGGACGCGGTCGCCCGGGGACAGTGTGTTGACCACCGCGGCTTCCAGGACTCCGGTGCCTGAGCTGGCGTACGGAACCACGGGCTGGCGGGTGCGGTACAGCTCCCGCATCCCCTCCAACACGCCCTGCAACACCCGCGCGAAGGCCTCGCTGCGGTGGTTGGTCATGGGCCGGCTCCCGGCTTCCCGCACGGGCGCGGGGACCGGGGTGGGTCCCGGGATCAACAACAGCTCGTCCACGGTGCACCTCCCTGAGAGAATGCCAACAAGAAAACCTCCGCGTCTCAGAGACGGGAGGTTCGTTCCCGCGGTGCCACTCTGATTCCGGCCCGGAGGGCCGGCACCTCTCACGGCGGTATCGGGCCGACCCGGCGGCGTTTCCGCCGCAGCTCGGGAGGTGGACTCCGCCGCTGCCGCCCGCCGGCTCTCACCCGCGGCCGACTCGCTGAAGGTGCGGCCGAGGCGGTGCCTCCGTCCTCGCCCTCTTCTCAAAAGACGATAGGACGTCGGGGCGGAGCTGTCCAGGGGCCTCCGGGGGCCGCCCGCCACCCTAGGCCACCCCGGTCCCCCTCCGCGGGAGGGGTTTTTCCAGGACACGCTCCTTGGGCGTGAGGCCGTTCGAGGTCTAGAGGTATAGTGGAGGTGGGGCGCGATGCTGAACGTTCACCAGCTCAAGATTTTCCGCACCGTGGTGCGCGCCGGGTCCTTCTCCCGGGCCGCGGAGGAGCTCCGCATCACCCAGCCCTCCGTGAGCATCCAGGTGCGGGAGCTGGAGCGGGCCCTGGGAGTGGAACTGTTCGAGCAGATCGGCAAGCGGATCTTCCTCACGGAGGCAGGGCGGGTTCTGGACGAGTACGCCGTGCGGATTTTGGCCCTCCTGGAGGAGGCGGAGCGCGCGGTGCGGGACCTGCGGGGAGCTTCCGGAGGGCTCCTGCGGGTAGGGGCCAACAACACGCCCGCCACCTACCTGCTGCCTCCTCTTCTGGCCCGGGTGCGCCAACAGGTCCCGGAGGCGGAGATCAGCCTGGAGATCCTCCCCACCCGTCGGGTGTACGAGAAGCTGCTGCGCAACGAGCTGGACGTGGGGGTGGTGGGGGACGGGATGCGGCACGAGTCCATCGTGCACTTCCCCTACTACACCGACGAGCTGGTGGTCCTCGCCTCCCCCCGGCACCCGCTGGCGGGGCGCAAGGACGTGACGGCCTCGGAGCTGGTCCGCCAGCGCCTGGTCCTGCGGGAGCGGGGCAGCGGCACCCGGGAGGCCACGGAGCGGGCGTTCCGGAGCTTGGGCTTGGTCCCCACCCCGGCCATGGAACTGCCGAACAACGAAGCCCTGGTGCAGGCGGTGGTGGCCGACCTGGGAGTAGGAGTGGTGTCCCGGCTGGCCGCGGAGGAAGCCATCCGCCGGGGCCACGTGGTGGTGGTGGAGACCGCGGACTTCCGCCCCACCCGGACCCTGTGGGGGGTCCGCCACCGGGAGAAGCGGGTTACCTCTCTCCTCCGCACGCTGCTGGAGTTGATGGGAGACCCGCAGTTCGTCCCTGCGGCGGCCGCGGAGGACGCGGGAGCAGGTTAGGCCGTGCCGGTGGAGGTCCTGGAACACACCGCAGAGGTGGGGCTGCGCGCCCAGGCGGGCTCCCTGGAGGGACTCCTGGAGGAGTTGGCCGTGGGGCTGTTCCGCCTCATCACAGACCCCGAGTGCGTGCAGGAGCGGCGAAGCTGGGAAGTGGAGGTGCACGCCGACGACCTCACCGCGGTGGTGGTGGAGTGGCTGAACGAGCTGCTGTTCTTGCACGGCCGGGACGGGATGCTCGCCCGGCGGTGCGTGGTCCACCAGGCAGGACCCCAAGGGGTGCGGGCCACGGTGCGGGGGGAGCCCTTCGACCCCCAGCGCCACCCCCGGGGGATCGAGGTGAAGTCCGCCACGTACCACCAAGCGCAGGTGGAAGCGTCCCCCGGGAGCTGGTCCGCGGTGGTATACCTGGACGTCTAGGAGCGTGCGAACATCCCGCCGGGGGAGGAGGGAGTGGTGCTGGTCGACGTCCACACGCACTTCTACCCACAGGCGTACCTGGAGCGGTTGGTGCGGGAGGCGCCGGGCATCCGCGTGCGCACAGACGCCCAGGGTCGCCAGTACCTGGAGCAGCACGGGACGCGCCTGGCGACCCTCACGGAACCCATGGTGGACTTGCCACACCGGCTCCGCCTCATGGACCAGCTGGGGGTGGACGTCCAGGTCCTGTCCCTCACCAGTCCCAACGTGTACGCGTTTCCGGACGGCACGGCGGTGGAGGTGGCGCGTCTGGTGAACCGCGCGTACGCGGAGATCAAGGGGCGCCACCCCCGTCGGTTCCGCTGCCTCGCCAGCGTGCCCATGGGAACCGGAGCGGAGATCCAGGAACTGGAGGTCGCGGTCCGCGAACTGGGGCTGGACGGGGTGGTGGTGGGGACCACGGTGGGGGACAGGACCCTGGATGACCCGGCGTTTGAAGCCTTCTGGCAGCGCGCGGACCAACTGGGGGTGGTGGTCTTCCTCCATCCCATGGGCGGCTTCCCTCCTGCCTCCCTGCAGGACTACAGTTTGGTGCCCCTGGTGGGCTTCCCCGTGGAGACCACCGTGGCCCTGGCACGGCTCGCCTACTCCGGGTTCTTCGATCGCTACCCCCGGGTGAAGGTGATCGCTCCCCACGCGGGCGGAACGGTTCCTTTCCTCCTGGGCCGCCTGGACACCGGCTACCGGGCGTACCGGGAGTGCGGGGGGACGGTCCAGCCACCGAGCCAGGCTTTGCGCCACGTGTACTACGACACCGTGAACCCTTATCCCCCCGCCCTCCGTTGCCTGGCGGAAGCCGTAGGGCCGCAGCGGATGCTGTTCGGCTCCGACTTCCCCCACGTCATCGGCAGCGTGGAGGCCGTGCTGCGCTCCCTCCGGGAGGCGGGCCTGGACGGAGACGCTCTGGAGGGAGTCCTGTGGCGCAACGCCTGGCACCTGCTGGGTCTCGGCGAAACCGACCCTTCCGTTTGACCCCCACGGGGAGCTCTGGCAACCTGTTGACCTGAGGAAAGGGAGGGGGTGTTGCGATGAGCAGGTCGGGAATCCGCCTCGTCGGGTGGGCCCTCGCGGTGTTCCTCACCGCCTCCGTGGCCGCCGCCGCACCCGTGGGACCCGCGACCCTCACCATCGGGACGAACCCACCCGGCACCCTGTTCTACGGTCTCGGGAGCGGCATTGCCCGGGTCCTCACGG